>Ga0222426_100176_pt1 | contig 79068 bp, 67 predicted proteins | sample 2B50Ametagenome_FD_180087 | JGI IMG/M metagenome (GOLD analysis project Ga0222426, IMG submission 180087) | Enriched microbial communities from leaf-cutter ant dump, University of Wisconsin, Madison, United States - 2B50A (version 2) | ecosystem: Environmental > Terrestrial > Nest > Insects nest...
GCAAGCTGGCGCCGCGTTTCGGCGAGCGTCGCGTGCTGCTGGCCGGCATGGTGTTCGGTGTCGGCGCCTTCCTGGTGATGGGCCTGGCCGACGTCGGCTGGGCGTTCCTCATCGGCGTACCGCTGCTGGCGCTGTGGGGGCTGGCGATGCCGCCGATCCAATCGATCATGACCCAGCAGGTCGACCCGTCCGAACAGGGCCGCCTGCAAGGTGCCATCGGCAGCCTGGGCAGCTTCGCCGGCATCTTCGGTCCTTATCTGTTTGCGCAGGTGTTCGCCTTGTCGATCTCGCCCACGGCATCCTTCCACGTGCCGGGCGCCGCCTTCGTGCTGTCGGCGCTGCTGATGCTGGCCGGGCTGTTCCTCGCCGCACGCATCACCCGCCAGCTGCCCGCGACGGTGACGCCGGCCGACGAGGCCGCACCGCCGCTTGTTCCCGGCGAACCGGTCGCGCTGGCGACCACGCCGCTCCACGACATCCCGCACCAACCACCACAGGAAAACGCACCATGACCCTGTCCATGTACCAGGCCTCCGTTCCCGTCTTCACCCGTGCGCTGGGCAACCTTGCCCACGTGCTGACGAAGGGCGCCGAGCACGCCAAGGCGAAAGGCGTCAGCGACGAAGTGCTGCTGCAGACCCGGCTGATCCCCGACATGCTGCCGCTGATCAAGCAGATCCAGATCGCCTGCGACATGGCCACCCGCGGCACCGCCCGCCTCGCCGGCGTCGAGCCGCAGTCGTTCGAGGACAACGAAACCACCCTGGAACAGGCCTTCGACCGCATCGCCCGCTGCACCGCCTACGTCAACGGCTTCAGCGCCGAGCAGATCGACGGCAGCGAAACCCGCGCCATCCACCTGAAGATGCGCAGCGGCGAGATGAATTTCGACGGCCAGTCCTACCTGCTCGGCTTCCTCCTGCCCAACCTGTTCTTCCACTGCACCACCGCCTACAACATCCTGCGCGAAGCCGGCGCGGAGCTGGGCAAGAGCGACTTCCTCGGCAACGCCTGACCCCGGAACGGGGTCAGGTTCACTTCCTGACTCCACCGCCATCGATCGCCCCGGGATCGGCCGTGTCTGGACATGGCCGATCCACGCATGCCAAGTTGGAAAGGGAATATCCAGGGGGAAAACTTGCCGATGCAAGTTGGCATGCGCAAGCAATGACGATCAGGGAGATCCACCCATGCGTACTCACGTTGTCCTTCTCTCGTTGGCGGCCGCCGTGGCACTGGCCGGCTGCGGTTCCTCGAAATCCGCGAGCAAGTCCAACTTCGCCAAGGCCATCAATGCCACGCTGTCCAAGGACTGCATCTCGATCAATCCAACCGGCGGCCTGAACGCCTTCACCAATGGCTCGAAATACCCCATTGACGTGAGAAAGGTCGAAGCCAGCAACAGCTTCTTCACGCGAGTCACCCAGGAAGAAGCCGACAAACGGAACGCGGAGAATTTCGGCCGCTTCGAAGCCCTGGTCAAAGCCGGCCTGCTGACCTCCACCAGCGGCGAGGTGAAGGATTTCATGGGCCATCCGGCACAAGGCAATTCCTACGCCCTGACCCCGGAAGGCGAGAAGGCGCTGCAACGCAAGGACTATTCCGCGTTCTGCGTCGGCCACTGGCAGGTCAAGGAAGTGACCAACTTCACCGAGCCGGGCAAGGCCATCGATGGCGCCACCCGGAGCTCGGCGCAATTCACCTACGTGGCCGCGGAGATCCCCGCCTGGGCCAGTGTCGCGGAGGACGCGGGCTACCCCGGGCTCAAGGAGCAGCTTGAAAGCGAGGGCAAAGGAAGTGCCGACCTCGTACTGACCAATGAGGGCTGGGAAGCCCACGTGCGCACGTTGAACGCGAAGTAGCCCCGAGCCTGCCTGTGACGGGGTCAGGGCGTAACGGGGTCAGGTTCACTTTCCAGTGTGGCGGGCTGTCCTGCACAGGTTCCTGCCCGGAAAGTGAACCTGACCCCGTTACGCCCGGAAAGTGAACCTGACCCCGTTACAATCCGCCTCCGTTCCCGTGCCCGGATTGCCCCATGCTGCGATTGACCGACCTGAAGCTGCCGCTCGACCACACCGAGGCCGCGCTGGACGAGGCGATCCGCACGCGGCTGGGCATCAAGGCTGCCGACCTGACCGGCTACACCGTGGCGCGGCGCGGTTACGACGCGCGCAAGCGCGGGGCGATCATGCTGATCTACGCGCTGGACGTGGACACGCCGCGCGAGGCCGAGCTGTTGCAGCGCTTTGCCGACGACACCCACGTGCAGCCCACGCCGGACACCAGCTACCACTTCGTGGCCAAGGCGCCCGAGCGGCTCGCGCAACGGCCGCTGGTGATCGGCTTCGGACCGTGCGGGTTGTTCGCGGGGCTGATCCTGGCGCAGATGGGTTTCCGGCCGATCATCCTCGATCGCGGCAAGGCGGTGCGCGAACGCACCAAGGACACCTGGGACCTGTGGCGCAAGCGCAACCTGCATGCCGAGTCGAACGTGCAGTTCGGCGAGGGCGGCGCCGGCACGTTCTCCGACGGCAAGCTGCACAGCCAGATCCGCGACCCGATGCATCACGGGCGCAAGGTGCTGACCGAGTTCGTCAAGGCCGGCGCGCCGGAGGAGATCCTCTACGTCAGCAAGCCGCACATCGGCACCTTCCGGCTGGTGTCGATGGTGGAGAACATGCGCGAGACGATCGAGTCGCTGGGCGGAGAGATCCGTTTCAGCCAGCGCGTCGACGACGTGTTGCTGGAGCCGGCCGGCGATGGCCGCCAGCGCATTCGCGGCGTGGTGCTGGCCGACGGCTCGGAGTTGCACTCGGATCACGTGGTGCTGGCACCGGGGCACAGCGCGCGCGACACCTTCGCGATGCTGCACGAGCGCGGCGTGTTCATGGAGGCAAAACCTTTCTCGATCGGCTTCCGCATCGAGCACCCGCAGTCGGTGATCGACCAGGCCCGCTTCGGCCCGCAGGCCGGCCATCCGATCCTCGGCGCCGCCGACTACAAGCTGGTACACCACTGCAAGGGCAAGCACGCCGGCCACGGCCGCTCGGTGTACAGCTTCTGCATGTGCCCGGGCGGCACCGTGGTGGCGGCCACCAGCGAGCCAGGCCGGGTGGTCACCAACGGCATGAGCCAGTACTCGCGCAACGAGCGCAACGCCAACGCGGCGGTGGTGGTCGGCATCGACCCGGCCGACTTCGCGCCGTATGACGACAGCGGCAGCCCGCTGGCCGGCATCGCCCTGCAGCGTGCGCTGGAAAGCCAAGCCTATACCCTGGGCGGCGGCGACTACAGCGCACCGGCGCAACTGGTCGGTGATTTCCTCGCCGGCCGCGCCTCGCACGACTTCGGTGACGTGCTGCCGTCCTACAAGCCCGGCGTCACCCTGGGCAGCCTCGACAGCGCCCTGCCGGATTACGCCATCGCCGCGATCCGCGAGGCACTGCCCGCGTTCGAGCGGCAGATCCGCGGCTACGCCATGCACGACGCCATCCTCACCGGCGTGGAAACGCGCACCTCCTCGCCACTGCGGATCAAGCGCGACGACAGCCTGCAAAGCCTCAACACGGCCGGCCTGTACCCGGCCGGCGAAGGCGCTGGCTACGCCGGCGGCATTCTTTCGGCGGCGGTGGACGGCATCCGGGTGGCCGAGGCGGTGGCGAAAAACATCATGGAAAACTGACACCTGCCAGAGTTGTCAGCCATCGGCGACACCGCTATATTGTCTGCGATCGACGACATTCATGAATGTCGCCATACGGCGACATCGAGGTCATCATGTTCATCCGGACGCCCCAGGACATCGGTGCCCTGCTGCGCGAAACCCGCAAGAAAGCCGGCCTTGGCCAGGCCGAGCTGGCCCGCCGCATCGGGGTCAGCCGGCAATGGGTGGTGGAAGTCGAACGGGGCAAGCCACGCGCCGAGATGGGGCTGGTCCTGCGGGCATTGAACACTCTGGGCAGTCCCCTGCAGACAAGCATGACGGCCACGTACAACCATGTCGCTGACACTCCGGACATCGACATCGACGCCATCATCGACGCCGCCAGGCAAACCCCTTGATGATCGCCCCCACGCTGACCGCACTGATGAACGGTGTCGTGATCGGCACGGTGAGGCGCGAGCACAGCGGCCGCATCCGATTCGACTACGCGCCATCCTGGCCGCAACAACCCGACGCCCTGCCACTGTCACTGTCGATGCCGTTGCTGCGTGCGGCCCATCCACATGCGGTCATCGACGCCTTCCTGTGGGGTCTGCTGCCCGACAACGAACAGATCCTGGCGCGCTGGGCCAGGCGGTTCCAGGTATCTGCCCGCAATGCGTTCGGCCTGCTGACCCATATCGGCGAGGACTGCGCCGGTGCAGTGCAGTTCGTGCCGCCGGAGCGCGTGCCGATCATGCAGATGCAGGCCACCGAGGACATCAGCTGGCTGGATGAGGTCGAGATCGGCGAGCGGCTGCGCACCCTGCGGCAAGACCCTTCCGCCACCCGCCGCGCCACCGACCACGGCCAGTTCAGCCTGGCCGGCGCGCAGCCGAAAACGGCGCTGCTGCGGCAGGGTGATCGCTGGGGCATCCCCGCCGGCCGCACGCCCACCACGCACATCCTGAAGCCACCGACCGCCGCGTTCGACGGCCATGCCGAGAACGAGCACTTCTGCCTGGCCCTGGCACGACGACTGGCGCTGCCGGCGGCCCACTCGCAAGTACATCGCTTCGACGGCGAACCCGCCATCGTGGTCACCCGCTTCGACCGCATCGAACAGCAGGGCCGCTGGCTGCGCGTGCATCAGGAAGATCTGTGCCAGGCCATGGCCGTCCCGCCGACACGCAAATACCAGAGTGATGGGGGCCCGGGGCCATTGGCCATCGTCGAGCTGCTGCGCACGCACTCCAGCGCCCCTTCCCGCGACGTGGAAACCTTCATCGATGCCCTCGCCTTCAACTGGCTGATCGCCGGCACCGATGCACACGCGAAGAACTACGCGCTGCTGCTCGGCCGCGGCGGGCGCGTGCGGCTGGCGCCGCTGTACGATCTCGGCAGCGCCCTGCCCTATCCGTCGCTGCGCCAGGACAAGCTGGTCATGGCGATGAAGGTCGGCAACACCTATCGCCTGCGCGACATCCGCCGGCACCACTGGGAATCCCTGCTGCGCGGTGCCCGGGTCGATGTCGACGCCGGCATCACGCGCATCGCCACCATGGCCGAGGCCTTGCCCGACCACGCCAGCGACTTGGCCCGCCAGATGTGCGACGACGGCCTCGACCACCCGATCCTGCAAGCCTTGCCATCCCTGCTGGCGGACAGCGCCACCGCCAAAGCAAGGCGACTCACACAAGCAACACCCTCCGGCTGACGCTCCCTTTCAGCGCCGTCCGCTTGAAGCCCGTGCTGGCACCCCCATGTCCGCTGCACACCCATCCACCGGCAGGCCACCCATGACATCCCCCACCCCGCTCCGCATCGACTTCGTTTCCGACGTTTCCTGCCCGTGGTGCGCGGTGGGGCTGGCCTCGCTGCAGCAAGCGCTGGGCAAACTTGAAGGCGAGGTCAGCGCCGAGATCCACTTCCAGCCGTTCGAGCTGAACCCGCAGATGGTGCCCGAAGGCGAGGACGTGACCGAACACATCGCGCGCAAGTACGGCAGCGCGCCGGAGCAGATCGAGGCCAATCGCGAAGCGATCCGCGAGCGTGGTGCGGCGCTGGGCTTCACTTTCAACATGAACCAGCGCAGCCGCATCTACAACACCTTCGACGCGCATCGCCTGCTGCACTGGGCTGCCGGGGAAGGCCGGCAGCTGGTGCTGAAGCAGATCCTGCTGCGCGCCTATTTCACCGATGGCGAGGACGTGAGCTCGCACGACACGCTGGTTCGGCTGGCCGTTGAGGCGGGGTTGGATGGCGAACGTGCGCGGCAGATCCTGGCTGGCGACGAGTTCGCCGCCGAGGTCCGCCAGCAGGAGCACTTCTTCCAGTCGCGCGGCATCAATTCGGTGCCGGCGACCATCGTCAATGGCCAGCACCTGATCCCCGGCGGGCAGCCGCCGGAAGTGTTCGAGCAGGCCTTGCGGCAGATCGCCGCCGGGGGCTGATCCTGCCGGAATGAATGGCCCCATCCGCCTCGGGCATGGCGGGCATTGTCCGTCATGCGCGGTGTCGTGCATGTGGGTTCACGCAGGCCGGGCATCGCCCGACGTCGCGAAGCCCGAGTGGAGCAAAAGCCGCGGGCAGTGCCCTCCCTACGGAATCGGCGTGCTCACTGCTCGCCGCTCCTCTTGGTCCAGCCAATGCCGCATCGGCGCCGGCCGGCCCAGCAGATAGCCCTGGCCCATCTCGCAGCCCATCGCCAGCAGTACCTCGCGCTGGGTTTCGGTCTCGATGCCTTCGGCGATCACCTGGATATCCAGCGCCCGCGCCAGCGCCAGGATCGCCGCGACCACGGTGGTGCTGGAGGGACCCGCATCGTTGTCCAGCGCCTGCACGAAGGCACGGTCGATCTTCAGCATGCGCAGCGGCAGCGAGTGCAGATAGCTGAGCGAGGAATAACCGGTGCCGAAATCGTCCAGTGCGGCGCGGATGCCCAGCTTGCGCAGACGCTCCAGGGTGGCCCGCACGCGCTCGGGATTGTCCAGTAGCGACCCCTCGGTGACCTCGACCACCAGCCTTGACGGCGGCAGCCCGGTGCTCTCCAGCATGTGTACCAGGCGAGTATCGAAGTCGGCACGGTGCAAGTGCAGCGCGGAAACGTTGAGCGTCATGAAAGTCTCGTCACCACCCTGCTGCAACAAGTGGCAACCGCGCTCGAAGATGTGCCAGTCGACCGCCTCGATCAGCCCGCTGTCCTCGGCGATCTTGAGAAAGTCCATCGGCAGCAGCACGCCACGCTGCGGGTGGTTCCAGCGGATCAGCGCCTCGTAGCCCACCACCTTGCCCGAGTCGAGTCGGCTGATCGGCTGGTAGTACGGCTCGAACTGTCCTTGCTGCAAAGCCTGGCGCAGCTCGTTCTCCAGAGCCAGCACGTCAATCACGTTGCGCGCCAGCGTCTCGTCGAACAGTTCATAACGCTTGCGACCAAGCTCCTTGGCCCGGTACAGCGCGATGTCTGCATCACGCAGCACCTCGTCAGCGGCCATGTAACGGTTGTCGGCGATCGCGATGCCGATGCTGGCGGTCACCCGCAATTCCTTGCCAACCACCGGCAGCGGTAGCGCCAGCGCTTCCATCAGCTGCTGCGCCACCGCGGCAGCCTCGGCTGGCTGCGCGACCTTTTCCAGCAGGATCGCGAACTCGTCACCGGACAGTCGCGCCACCAGATCGGGATGGCGCACGCAGCCGGCCAGCCGGCTGGCCACCTCCTTCAGAACCTCGTCGCCGGCCAGGTGACCCAGGCTGTCGTTGATGATCTTGAAGCGGTCCACATCAAGGTAAAGCAGGGCGCAGCGCCATGCCGGCTCACGCCACATCGAGCCCAGTACCCGCTCGATACGCTCGCGCAGGTAACCGCGATTCGGCAAGCCAGTCAGCGAGTCATGCATGACCTGATGGCGCAACTGGGCCTGCACGCGCTCGCGCTCGACGATCTCCTTGCGCAGCGCCCGGGTGCGTTCCTCCACCCGGTGCTCCAGTTGTTCGTAGGCCAGTTTCAGTGCCTCGGCCGCGCGACGCCGGGTCAAGCTGTTGGCGATCTGGGTGGCGACGAAGCTGAGCAGTTCCTGGTCCGCCGCGTTGTAGACCACGTCGGGACGGTAGCTCTGCACCGTGACCAGGCCGATCACTTCGTCACCAACGACCAGTGGCACCCCCAACCAGCTCATTGCCGGCGAACCGGATCGTCCCGGATCGATCTCGCCGCGACGGGCAATGTCCTCGATGTCGTCGTTGTCTGCACGCAAGGCCGTACCACGTTGCAGCACGTACTCGCTCAGCCCGCGGCCAAGCTGGCGAACCGGTGGCGGCGGTCGTTGCGCGTCAACCGAATAAGGGAACATCAGCTGATTGCGATCAGCCGAGAGCAAAGCAATGAAGAAGTTCTCGGCATTCAGCAGTTTGCCGACCACCGCATGCACGCGCCGGTAGAACTCGGCTTGGTCGATGTCCGCCGTGGCCATCTCGGCAATGCGGAACAGCGCTGCCTGCAGCTGCTCGGCACGCTGCCGCTCCAGGATCTCCAGTTGCAAGCCGCGGTTGGCTTCGGCCAGCTGGCGAGTGCGCAACTCGACCCGGCGCTCCAGATCGTCCTTGCCCTGCTTGCGCTCCAGCGCCGTGAGGATATGGCTGCCGACAAACTCCAGCAGTGCCTGATCCTCTCCGTTGAAACCGATGTCCTCGCGATAGCTCTGCACCACCAGCGCGCCGCCGAGCTGACCGTTGCGAAGCATCGGCACACCCAGCCAGTCGTAACTGTCCGGACCGATCCGCCGCACCGGCCCGACCACCTGGCGGCGCAGCGCCTCGGCATTGCCGCGACGCGCGCGGCCATCACAGATCACGTACCAGGTCAGTGTGTGCTCGATCACGCCCAGCGGCATGTCCCTGCCGTCGCCGGGCGGCTGCGGATCCTCCAGATCAACGTAGTACAGGAACCGGATGGTGTCCTGGCTGGCGTTGTGCATCACGATGAAGAAGTTTTCCGCGTACATCAGCGTACTGACGATGCCGTGGATGCCACGCAGCATCGCCTGCATGTCGTGTTCCGCACCCGCGAGGTCGGAGATCGCGAACAGCGCCCGCTGCAGGTTCTCCGAGCGCTCCAGTTGCTCGTGCGAATGCTGCAGCTCGGCCCACTCCAGGGTCCGCCGAAGGTGATGGCCAGCCAGACGCAACGGCTCGACCAGACGTTCGATGAAATCCTCTCCGGCACTGGCGTTGTCCAGTTCCAGCAGCAGCACCGCCGGTTCCGGTTCCACGCACAAGCGGATCGCCACATGCCTGCCGCCCGGATACCAGTGCACTCCCCGGCGGCTGCCGACGGTCGCCAGCCAGGCCGAATCCGCCGGTGCCGGCATCCCGCACTCATCCACCGCATCCGCTGCCCACAACACGCGTGCGGCCACGCAACCGGACAGGCTCCGCGCCAGCGAGGCAATCGTGGCGGCCACCTCATCAGGCGATTGCACCACGATGAGCCGCGCCAGCCAGCTCAACGGCAACGAATCGTCACAGGGCGTCGAATCGACCCCATCGTGATTCATGGATGGAACTCCCAGGCTCGAAATCCCACGGCACCCACGCGCCCCGCCCCGGTCGCGTACGGGCTCTGCGGAGCGTGCACGCAAGCGGGCCGGTACGCAATACCGATAAACTGTTCCTGTCTTGCGCTTACGCGCCATCCGCATCACCGACTCTCCCCATCCATGCTTGCCGATACCACCAAAGACGCCATCCGCGCCGCCTATGCGCGCCTGAAAGAAGGTCTTCCGGGGTTCCGTGCACGTGCCTCGCAAGGCCGGATGATCGCCGAGGTGGCCAAGGCGCTGGCGGAGGAAGGTGGCATCGCGGTGATCGAGGCGCCCACCGGCACCGGCAAGTCGATGGCCTACCTGATCGCCGGCCTGGAAGTGGCGCGCCAGCAGAAGAAGAAACTGCTGATCGCCACCGCCACGGTGGCGCTGCAGGAGCAGTTGGTCCAGCGCGACATTCCGCTGTACCTGCAGCTCAACGGCATCGAGGCCAAGGTGGCGCTGGCCAAGGGCCGCGGTCGTTACCTGTGTCCGCGCAACCTGCTGATGGCCGCCAACAGCATCAACGACACCGGACAGCAGATGGGACTGGCCGGCTTCGACTCGGACCTGGCGCTGTGGACCAAGCCGCCGCAGGCGCACGACAAACAGGCCTTGGCCAAGCTGCGCGAAACCTTCGACCACCGCGAGTGGGACGGCGACATGGACAACGCGCCGGAGCCGGTCAGCGACCTGCTGCGACCGATGATCACCACCAGCGCCGGCGGCTGCACCGGGCGCCGCTGCGGGCAGTTCATGAGCTGCCCGTTCTTCGCCGCGCGCCGCGCCGCCGACGATGCCGAGATCATCGTCGCCAACCAGGATCTGGTGCTGGCCGACCTGACCATGCCCGGCACCGGCAGCGGCGACGAGGACGACGGCCAGCCGGCCTGGGGCGGGGTGATCCTGCCGCGTCCGGACGAGACGCTGTACATCTTCGACGAAAGCCATCACGTGCCCGGCAAGGCGATCGACCGCGGCGCCTCGGAAATCCACATGAACGCCGCGGTGCGCCAGCTGAGCCGACTCGGCCGCCAGGTGCACGCGGCGTATTCGCTGACCGACAAGGAGCGGCTGGGCAAGCTGAGCCTGGACCAGGGCGACGAGAAGCTGCAGGAACTGAGCGACACGCTGGAGGAGCTCGAGCGCGAGATCCGGCTGGCATGGATCCCCGATCCGGACGAGAAGGAGCCGATGTACCGCGGCTCGCTGGGCCAGCTGCCGGAACCCTGGGTGACCCACGCCGGCGTGCTCAGCCTGCTGACCTCGGAAGTGCAGCGCTGGCTGGGCGCGGTGCGTCGCGCGGTGCTGGAAATGACCGACGGCGGCCCTACCCAGGAAGCGCTGTCGCGCGAACTGGGCATCGCGCTGGAGCGCATCAGCCGGCAGGCCAGTTGCTGGCACGCATGGGCCCGCGAAGACCATGACGGCGCGCCGCCGATGGCACGCTGGGTCACCCTGGGCAGCGACCAGCAACTGGTCTGCCACGCCTCGGCGGTGTCAGCCGCCGGCCTGCTGCGCAGCGTGCTGTGGGGCAATGCCAGCGGCGTGGTGATGACCTCGGCCACGCTCAGCGCCGGCGGCAATTTCCGCGGTTTCGCCGACTCGGTGGGGCTTCCCGACGAGGCGGTGACCCTGCACCTGCCCTCGCCGTTCGACCTGGCCAACCAGGCCCGGCTGGAAGTACCGGCCATGCGCACCCTGCCGGATGCCCGCGAAGCGCATGCCGAAGAGATCAGCGAATGGCTGGCGGACAATCTGGACTGGGATGCCGGCAACCTGGTGCTGTTCACCTCGCGCGCCAAGCTGGACCGCGTGCTGCAGAAACTGCCTATCGCGAACGTGCGCAAGGTGCGTGCGCAGGGCTCGATGGGCAAATCGCAGCTGGTTGCCGAGCACTGCGCCGACATCGAGGCCGGCAAGGGCAGCACGCTGTTCGGGCTGGCCTCGTTCGGCGAGGGCCTGGACCTGCCGGGCAAGTTCTGCGAGACGGTGGTGATCACCCAGCTGCCGTTCGCGGTGCCGACCGATCCGGTCGGCGCCACCTATGCCGAGTGGCTGGAATCGCGCGGACGCAATCCGTTCATCGAGGTCAGCGTGCCCGAGGCCACGCGGCTGCTGATCCAGTACTGCGGACGCCTGATCCGCAACGAGACCGACCACGGCCGCATCGTGCTGCTGGACCGGCGCGTGGTCACCAAGCGCTACGGCAGCACCATGCTCAGGGCCCTGCCGCCGTTCCAGCGCGTCATCGAGAGAAGCGCATGATCCTCCGCCTGGCCGACTGTCCGCCGCAGCCCTGGAAGAACGGGCTGGGCCGCACCCGCGAACTGGCCGTCCATCCACCCACCGCCGGCAGCGATGATTTCAGCTGGCGGGTCAGCGTGGCCGAGGTCGACAGCGCCGCGCCGTTCTCGCGCTTTCCCGGCATCGACCGGCAGATCGTGCTGCTCGATGGCGCGGGCTTCCGCATGGATCTGGATGATGGCCGCCGCCACGAACTGACCACGCCGTTCGCGCCCTTCGCCTTTCCCGGCGAGGCCGGTGTCGAGGTCACGCTGGCCGATGGCGCCACCCGCGACTTCAACCTGATGCTGCGGCGCGACCGGATGCGTGGCGAGGTGCAGGTCTGGCACGGCCCCGCCGTGCAGGCAGCGGATCCGGCCATCGTGCTGGTGTTCTGCGCACGCGGCCTCGTCGACGTGGCCGGGGAGACGCTGCATGCGGCCGAAGCGTGGCTTGCTCGTGCATCGACTGATCAATCGATCACCCTGCATGACGGCGCCCTCGCCCTGGCCGTGCGGGTAGAGCCGATCACCGCCTGAACCGGCGCTGCAGCTGGCCTATACTCGGGCGCTCTTCCAGGAGAGGTACGCCATGTCGATGCTGATTGCCGGCCTGTTGATCTTCCTCGGTGTGCATTCGCTGCGCGTGTTCGGCGACGACTGGCGCAGTCGCCAACTGGCCCGGCTGGGCGAGCTGCGCTGGAAAGGGCTTTATTCGCTGGTGTCGCTGCTGGGCTTCGTGCTGCTGGTCTGGGGCTTCGGGCTGGCCCGGCAACAACCGGTCCTGCTGTACGTGCCGCCGCTGGCGCTGCGCCACCTCAACGCGCTGTTCACCCTGGTCGCCTTCGTGCTGATCACCGCGGCCTATGTACCGCGCAACCACCTCAAGGCACGGTTCGGCCACCCGATGCTGTTGGGCGTGAAGACCTGGGCCTTCGGCCATCTGCTGGCCACCGGCATGCTGCACGACGTGGTGCTGTTCGGCGCTTTCCTGCTGTGGGCGGTGCTGCTGTACATCAGCTCGCGCCGACGCGACCGCCGGAACGGCACCACGTATCCCGCCGGGACCCTGGGCGGCGACCTGATCACCGGCGTGATCGGCATCGCGGCTTGGGCCGTGTTCCTGATCTGGCTGCATTTGCGGCTGATCGGCGTGAATCCGATGGCGTGAGGGGTGCCGGGAGTCATCTGTGCCATCACCCTGGACTGCGCCAGAATGGACGACATACCCGCTGAGGATCGCCACGATGACCGGTTTCCTGCTCTGGCTGTTGCTGCTGGTGTTCTGCTGGCCACTGGCCCTGCTGGCGCTGGTGCTGTACCCGATCGTCTGGCTGCTCCTGCTGCCGCTGCGCCTGCTCGGCATCACCGTGAACGCCGTCTTCGCCTTCCTTGGCGCCGTGCTGATGCTTCCTGCCCGCATCCTGCGCGGCCATCCGGCCTGAACCAGCGCCCAAGGGGCGGGCAACGCCCGCCATGGCCACGACTTCTCGCGTGGCGTGCCATGCCCACCCTGCGGGAAACGGCGATCCTGCGACGACATGCGGAACCGGGTACAAAGACGGGATGAAGCCCACCGACAAGCTCGTTCCCTGCCCCTGCGGCAATGCCGCCGGCTACGCGCTTTGCTGCGCACCGCTGCATGGCGGCGCCGCCGCCGGCACAGCCGAACAACTGATGCGCTCACGCTACAGCGCCTATGTGCTGCGCCATGAGGACTATCTGCTGGCCAGCTGGCATCCCGACACCCGACCGGCGTCGTTGCAACTGTCCGCGCAGCAGCCGCCACCCACCTGGCTGGGACTGGAGATACGTCGCCACCAATCCGTCGACGACGACCACGCCACGGTCGAGTTCGTCGCCCGCTACCGGCTCGGTGGCGGGCGGGCGCAGCGCCAGCATGAGACCAGTCGCTTCCTGCGCGAGGAAGGCCGCTGGTACTACCTCGATGGCGAGCTGAAAGGCTGATCGAACGCGGCATTGCCGCTGCGCCGACCTGTCACGCTCAGAAGCCCTGCACCCCCGCAGCATGCAACCGCGCCGCCTGCTCCCGCACATCGGCACAACGGAAGAACGCCACCAGCTGCCCGGCGCGCCCGGCACCGATACCCGACAGCTTCCGCCAGTCGTCTTCGTCACGGGCGTTCATGTCGTCCCAGTCGATTGCGCCGGTGATGGCGACCGATGGCACGCCCAGTCCCTGCAACCAGCGATGGAAGGAGCTTCGTCGCGCCAGCGTGAAGCCCTCGGCCAATACCGTCGCCCGCGTCACGCCAATGCCGGGTACCGCGTCAAGTTGCCCCGGATCAAGCTCCATCCAGTCAAGCAGGCCATGGATCAGACCAGCATCGACCAGCGCCTGCCAGGTGTCGGCACCCAGCCCCTCGATCCGCAATCCATGAGGTCCACCCAGCCACACAAGTCGCGCAAGGAACTGCTGTTCGCAGCCGGAGCTGGCATGCCAGCAACTCAGTGGCCCGTAAACATCCGGATCAGGCTCCGCCACCGCCACCCGCTCCTGAGCCCGCCACACCACCGAGCGCAACTGCGGCACGGTGAGCCCGGCCAAAGCCACCTCGACCTGGTCGCCGGGACGGATGTCCAGTTGCCGCCAGCGTTGCAACGAACCGACCGCGACCCGCTGCACGCGCCGATCATCCAGTTGCACCGGCTCCAGCTCCAGTACCGGCGTGATCCGCCCGCTGCGGCCGATCGTGAAGCGCACTGCACGCACTTCAGCCAGCGCCCGGGCGGCGGGGTATTTCCACGCCACCGCCCAGGTCGGAGGAGCCGCCTGCCAGCTCGAGGCCTGCGGCCTGTGGCCCTGCCGCAATACCGTGCCATCGGCAGCGAAGGGCATGGCCTGCCGATACCAGCGTTGGCGCCAACGCTCCACTTCATCCAGCGTGGTCACCGCCTGCGTGTAGCGGATGCTGTCCGTCAGGCCCATGGCCTGCAGCCCGGACAGTCGTGCGGGCATGTCGGCCGGCCCATCCGGCCAGTCCCAGACGAACAGACCGATCTGCGCGGCGGTGGCCGCATCCAGCCGGTTCCGCGCCAGGGCACCGGCAACCATGGCGCGTGCGCTGGCGCCGCCATCGCGGGTCTGCACATGTCCGGGTACGCGCCAGTACAACTCGCCCTGCAACACCACCCTCGCCGGCGCGTGCGGCAAACGGTCGGGAATTGCCTCGATCGAATGTGCCAGCATGGTCCAGTCCGAACCATGCAGGCCGTCGCCGCGGCTGACGGCCTGCTGCAATTGGCCGTCCAGATACAACAAGGTCACCGCCACGCCATCGACCTTGGGCTGCACCCACAGATCGTGGCCGTCACGTTCGCGGATCCAGCCGGCCACGGCGTCCGCATCGGGCAACTTGGCCAGGCCGGTCTGCGCCACCGCTGCGGAAGCATGGCCATCGGCGTCGGCCAACTCGGACAGCGGTGCAGGAGCCTGCCCGGGGAAACAACCTGTCCACTGCGCCAGCCGTCGCTGCGCCTGATCATAGATCGCGTCATCGACCGGCGACCGGCCATCGATCCGATAGGCGTGGTTCCAGCCATCGAGACGATCACGCAAGGCGGACAACTCCTGCCCGGCGCGAGTCGACGACCAGTCGGGACAATCGCTTGCCTGTGCAGTGCCTGCCAGCAGCAGGACCAGGAACCACCAGCGTTCCATGTGCATGCCTTGCTCCACGCCATGGCGAGGCAGGCAGGTTAGTCGCGCGTGACTTGGCCATGCAGCGGCGGGCAACCCTTGGCGACGTAGGGCCGGACCGCCGGCTGGCGCGTCAGCTTTCCCGAACCGGTGCCAGCGACAGCCGCGTCTCGCCGTCGAAACGGCCTTCCGGGCCGAACCGGCGCTCGACGATCACGCCCTGGCCGTCGCGGCCGATTGCCACCACCGTGCTGGCCCGCGTGCCGTACCGTGCTCCACGAATGAAGGCCGACGACAGCCAGCGTTCGCGCTCCAGGCCGATTCCGGTATCGGGCAGTTGCGCATCGGCTGCCTGCCGCTCGTCCGCCAGCGCGGCAAACAATGGTGCGAAATCCTCCGCTTCGCCATCGAGCCAACTGGAGACCCTGTCCATCAGCACACGCGTCTTCGGCCACGGCGTGTTGAAGTCCGCATTGGAAAGGCCGTGCACGCCCGGCGTCACTCGTTGTACGCGGGGGTCGGGGCGATTGCCGAGGTAGAACGCCGAGCTGGCGTCGAAGGTGAGCAGGTTGAACGGACGGTAGCCCGCGGCCGCCCGTTGCAGGGCCTCGGCATGTCCAGCGGCATCGGCGTCACCGGCGAGATAATCGGTGGCCAGCAGGCCACGTGAGGCGCCGAGCTGAGGATCGCGCGGATCGCGCACATTGGTCACCGCGCAGCAACGCCCCGCATCGGTGACGCCCAGCCAGGTGCCACCCGCCTCCAGGTCACGCCCCGCAAGAATCGGCGCATCTTCCCAGCGCGCCAGCGGTGCACTGGGGCGCGCATGGAACTCGTCGCGATTGCCGGCCAGCAACAGGCGCCAGCGCGGATGGGCGTTCCAGGCAAAGGCAATCAGGCACATCGGCAGAACTCATCCCACGCAGGCCGCTTCAGTCCGAGCCAGTGTAGTGGCCAGCATCCGAACGATCGATGCCGCAGCCTCACGGCCGTCATGCACCGCGCGCACCACCAGATCCGCGCCACGCACGTTGTCGCCACCGGCAAAGACCCGAGGATGGCCGGTCTGGAATGGCTGCCGGCCATCATGCCCGGCGATGATCCTGCCGCTGTCGTCCAGCCCGATGCCATGTGCCGCACACCACGCCGGCGGACTGGGGTGGAAGCCGAATGCCTGGATCACCACGTCGGCACGCAGCTCAGCCTCACTGCCGGCAACGATGCGCGGCATCTCCCGGCCGTTGCCACCGGGCGTCGCCTCGGTAGCTGCCACCCTCACGGCGCGAACGCGGCCATGCTCGCCCAGCAAGGCCAGCGGCTGGCGCTGAAACAGAAAGGCCACCCCTTCCTCGCGGGCGTAGCCGACCTCGCGGTGCGAGCCGGGCATGTCGGCCTCATCACGCCGGTACACGCAGGTGACCAACGCCGCCCCCAGACGCACGGCGGTACGGGTGCAATCCATGCCGGTATCGCCACCGCCCAGTATCACTACGTGTTTGCCACGGAAGTCGAGGGACCCGGCCGACGGCGGCTCGTCCAGCAGACGCTCGGCGTTGGCGACGAGGAAAGGCAAGGCGTCATGCACGCCATCGAGCTCGCGACCGGGCAACTTGCCGTCGACGAAAGTGTAGGCGCCGGTGCCGAGGAACACCGCATCGTGATCGGCCAGCAGCTGCCCGACGGAAAGGTCGCGCCCCACCTCCACGCCCAGGTGGAAGCGCACGCCCATGCCTTCCAGGATCAGCCGGCGGTTGCGGACCACGGCCTTGTCCAGCTTGAACGGTGGAATGCCGAAGCTGAGCAGGCCACCGATCTCGCGCTGGCGATCGAACACATCCACCGCAACGCCGGCACGGCGCAGGCGATCAGCACAAGCCAGGCCGGCCGGGCCGGCCCCCACCACCGCCACCCGGTGGCCCGTCTCGACCACGCCGGACAAATCGGGGCGCCAGCCCTGGCGGAACGCCTCGTCGGTGATCGAGCGCTCGATGCTGCCGATGGTGACCGCGCCGAAATCCCCCTGCTGCAAGGTGCACGCGCCCTCGCACAGACGGTCTTGCGGGCATACCCGGCCACAGATCTCCGGCAGCGGGTTGGTCTGGTGCATCAAGGTCGCCGCCTCGAACAGTCGGCCGTCCTGGACCAGCTTCAGCCAGTCCGGAATGTAGTTGTGCACCGGACATTTCCACTCGCAGTACGGGTTGCCACAGTCGAGGCAGCGCCCGGCCTGCGCGGCCGCCTCGGTCGCCGCGAAATCCCCACCGATCTCGCCATAGCCAAGCACCCGGATCGCCACCGGCACCGTCTTCGGCAGTTGGCGGGGAAGATCGAGGAAGCGAAACAAGGTGTCGGTCATCGGAGTCCTCCTGTGGATGGTATGAAGCGAGAAGCGAGGAGTGAGTGGAGAGGAGTGACAGAAGACAGAAGCATCTGCCGTCCGTGGCTCTTTCTCACTCCTCGCCTTCACGCCGCACGGCGCAACTCGTCGGCCAGCGTGGCGAGGCTGGCGGCCTTGGGCTTGACCAGCCAGAAGCGTTGCAGCAGGCCGCGGAAGTCGCGAAGCAGCTGTCGTCCCCAGGCACTTCCGGTGAGTTCGGCGTGGCGAGCAATCAGGCCGCGAAGGTGCTGCATGTGGTTTTCCATGCCTTCCGGGGTGATCCGCACGATGTCGACCAGCTCATGGTTGAAGCAATCGACGAAACGTCGCTCGAGGTCGAGCACGTAGGCGAAGCCACCGGTCATGCCGGCACCGAAATTGAGGCCGCAGGCGCCAAGCACGGCGACCACGCCGCCGGTCATGTATTCGCAGCAGTGGTCGCCGGCGCCCTCGACCACCGCCAGCGCACCGGAGTTGCGCACGCCGAAGCGCTCGCCGGCCCGGCCGGCGGCAAACAGTTCGCCACCGGTGGCGCCATACAGACAGGTGTTGCCGAGAATTGCGGCGTCCTGGCTGGCGAACGGCGATTCCGGCGGCGGCCGCAGCACGATGCGGCCGCCGCTCATGCCCTTGCCGACGCCATCGTTGGCCTCGCCGACCAGCTCGATCTGCACGCCAGCGCTGTTCCATGCCCCCAGGCTTTGCCCGGCACTGCCTTCCAGTTGCAACACGATCGGCTCGACCATGCCTGCCCCGCCCCAGCGCCGGGCCACCTCGCCGGACAGCCGCGCACCGATCGCCCGGTCGGTGTTGGCAATCGCGTAACGGAAACTGCCTCCCGTACCCAGCTCCACCAGAGGCGCGACGTCCATGGCGATGCGCCGGGCCAACGCTGCCTCGTCGCGCATCGGATTGCGTGGCAGCACGCAGCTGCCATCGCCCCCCAGCCCGTCGACGGCGAGCAGGCGGGACAGATCCAGCTGTCGCTGCACCGGCGTGGCACCTTCGGCCTGGTACAGCAGATCACTGCGCCCCACCAGCTCTCCGAGGCTGCGCAAACCCAGCCGGGCCAGGTGCTCGCGCACGTCCTCGGCGAGCAGGCGGAAATAGTTCATCACCATCTCCGGCAAGCCGGTGAAGTGATCGCGGCGCAGCACTTCGTGCTGGGTGGCGACGCCGGTGGCGCAATTGTTGAGATGACAGATGCGCAGGTACTTGCAGCCCAGCGCCACCATCGGGCCGGTACCGAAGCCGAAGCTCTCGGCGCCGAGCATCGCCGCCTTGATCACGTCCAACCCGGTCTTCAGGCCACCATCGGCCTGCAGCCGCACGCGCCCGCGCAAACCATTGCGCCGCAGGGTCTGCTGCGCCTCGGCCAGGCCCAGTTCCCACGGCACTCCGGCGTACTTGATCGAGGTGAGCGGACTGGCACCGGTACCACCGTCGTGGCCGGAGATGGTGATCAGATCCGCACCGGCCTTGACCACGCCCGCCGCCACCGTGCCCACGCCGGCGTGCGCGACCAGCTTCACCGAGATCAGCGCGCCGGGATTCACTTCCTTGAGATCATGGATCAGCTGGGCCAGATCCTCGATCGAATAGATGTCGTGGTGCGGTGGCGGCGAGATCAGGCCGATGCCGGGCTTGGCGTGGCGCAGGCGGGCAATCGTCGCATCGACCTTGTGCCCGGGCAGCTGACCACCCTCGCCGGGCTTGGCCCCTTGGGCGATCTTGATCTGCAGCACCTCGGCGTGGACCAGATAGGCTGCGGTGACGCCGAAACGTCCGGAAGCCACCTGCTTGATCTTCGATGCCCTGTCGGTGCCGTAGCGTGCCGGATCCTCGCCCCCCTCCCCGGAGTTGCTGCGTCCGCCCAGCCGGTTCATCGCGATCGCCAGCGCCTCGTGCGCCTCGGGCGACAGCGCGCCCAGCGACATGCCGGCCGAATCGAAGCGACGCAGGATCGACTCCGCCGGTTCCACCTGCTCCAGCGGAATCGGCGCCGCAACCGCCTGCGGCTGCAGCAGGTCGCGCAACGCCGATGGTGGCCGGGCGTCGACGTGGCGGGCATAGCGACGATAGTCGTCCAGCGCGCCACTGCGCACCGCCACCTGCAGGCTTTCGATCACGGCGGGGTTGTACATGTGGTATTCGCCACCGTGCACGTACTTGTACAGGCCGCCGGCACGCAGCGGCGACGCCTCGTTCCAGGCCTCGGCGGCGAGCAGGCGGGCGTCGTGCTCCAGATCCGCGAAGCCGGCTCCGCCGATCCGCGAAGGCGTGCCCGCGAAGCACAGCTCGACCACTTCCGGTGCCAACCCGACGATCTCGAACAACTGTGCGCCGCGATAGCCGGCGATGGTGGAGATGCCCATCTTCGACAGGATCTTCAACAGCCCCTTGCGTATGCCGCGCCGGTAGCTGCGCCCGATCTCCCGCGCGCCACCATCGGCGCGTCGTACATGACCTTCCCGGCCCAGCTCGAACAGGCTCTGGTAGGCCAGCCAGGGATAGATCGCGGTGGCGCCGAAGCCGATCAGGCAGGCGAAGTGATGCGCATCGCGCGCGGTGGCGGTTTCCACCAGCAGGTTGCACTGGCAGCGCAGTCCGGCTTCCACCAGATGCGCGTGGATCGCCCCCACTGCCAGCAACGCATGTGCCGGCAGGGTTTCGCGCGCGGGGTAGCGGTCGGTGATGAACACCATGACGGCACCACCGCGCACGCCGGCTTCCGCCTCGCGACGGAACCGGCGCAGTGCTGCCTCCAGTCCCTCCTCAGGGCGGTAGCACAGGTCGATCTGCACGGTGGCGTTGACGAATTGCGGCAGCGCCAGCAACTGGCGCAGCTTGCGCTGCGAACAGATCGGTGAATTCAGCAGGACCTGCCGTGCGTTGTCGGCGGACAGTTCGAACAGGTTGCGTTCGGGGCCGAACTGGGTGACCAGCGACATCACCAGCCGTTCACGCAGCGGGTCGATCGGCGGATTGGTGACCTGGGCGAAGGCTTCGCGGAATCGGTCGAACAGCGGCCGCACCTGACACGACATCGCGGCCACCGGGGTGTCGTCACCCATCGCGCCGGTACCCTCGGCCTCGGTCTCCGCCAGCACCTTGAGCACGCTTTCGCGTTCCTCGCGGCTCAACCCGTAGAGCTTCTGGTAGCGGCGAAGTACCGTTGCCGGCAAGGGCTCGGCGGCGAGGCTGGGATCGATCAGATCCGACTCCAGGTAGCTGACGCCGGCACGCAGCCAGTCGCGGAACGGGGCGCGGCTGCGGTTGATCGCGTCGATGTCGGCATCGTGCAGCAGGCGCCGATTGGCAAAATCGACGGCCAGCATCTGGCCCGGGCCCAGCCGTCCTTTCGCCACCACCCGCGAGGGCGGCACATCCCACAGGCCAGCCTCGGAGGCAACGATCAGGTGATCGTCATCGGACAGTGCCCAGCGCGCCGGGCGCAGCCCGTTGCGATCCAGTGCACAGGCGGCATGGCGGCCATCGCACATCACCAGGCCAGCCGGGCCATCCCAAGGCTCGCTGTGCAGCGCGTAATACTCGTAGAAGCCGCCGAGATCCTCGTCGAGGTCGGCACGTGCAGCATGCGCCGGCGGCACCAGCACGCGCATCGCGGTCAGCATATCCATGCCACCGGTCAGCAACACCTCCAGCGCGTTGTCGAGGCTTTCCGAGTCGGAGCCATCCTGACGCACCAGCGGACCAAGGTCGCCCAGCTCCACCAGCGGCGAGCGCAGGATCGTGCCGCGCGCCTGCATCCAGCGACGATTGCCACGGATGGTGTTGATCTCGCCGTTGTGCGCCAGTACCCGGAACGGCTGCGCCAGGCGCCACTGCGGCGTGGTGTTGGTGGAAAAGCGTTGATGGAACACCACGGCATCACTGGCCAGCGCCGGATGACGAAGGTCGGCAAATACCTCGCGCAACCGCCCCGGTGCCGCCATCGCCTTGTAGCCGATCACATGAGGGGACAGGCTCACCACGTAGAACTGCGGATCATCTCGCGTGGCGGCTTCGGCCCGTCGTCGTGCACGGAACAATGCGCGCTCGAAAGCGTCGTCATCCATTGCCGGCGCAGCATTGACGAAAAGCTGGCGAATCCGCGGCCGTGTCGCGCTGGCCAGCGCTCCGCAGGCGTCCGCGTCAACCGGCACCTCACGCCAGCCGGCAACCTCCAGGCCTGCCTCGGCCAGATGCCGCTCCAGCTCGCGGGCTGATGCCTCATCACCCTCGGGATCGAGAAAGACCAGCCCGGCGGCAAACCGCGAAGCCGGCACGATGCCGTCGGCTTCAGCCAGGGCGCGCAGCCAGTCCGCGGGACGGCGGATCAGCACGCCGCAGCCATCGCCACTGACACCATCGGCATTCACGCCACCGCGATGCGAAAGTTTCGCCAGCGCGGCAAAGGCCGTATCAACCAGCGCCGTGCTGGCACGGCCACCGATCTGCACGACCAGCCCGAAACCGCAGCTGTCGTGCTCGAAAGCCGGATCGTACAAGGTGCTGCTGCCTGGCTCTGCCATTCCGCCTCCCCACCGACGATGTCTCCGGGCGTACGAAACCTGCAACGCCCGGAGGCATCGTCGTCACGCACGTGGTTGATCCGAATAGAACACAATTGCTGCGTCGCGTCAAAAAGTATTTGGACGTCTAGACGTTCATTTGGATTGCAAGCCGGCCGATTGCCTCGCATCGACCTCCGATACGCCGACCGGCATCCCTGCCCCGGGCGCTCGCCCCCGGGTTCAGGCTCGGTGATAATCGGCCGATGCCCATCCAGACCCGCCCCATCCTTCCTCTTCTGCTCGCCGCCGCATTGGCCTGCGGCACGGCCACGCCATCCGCGTTGGCTCGCCAGGACAGCAGCCGCACCGAGCAGGCAGCGGCAAAAAGGAAGCTTGCCGACCTGCGCAGCCGGATGGAGGCCCTGGCGAAGCAGCAGGCCGACAGCGCCGCCCAGCGCGACAGCGCCAACGCCGAACTGGCCAAGCGCGCCAATGCCCTGGCCGCGGCTGCCCGCGCCGTGCGCCAGACCGATGCCGAGCTGGCCGCGAAGCAGAAGCAACTGGATGAGCTGCAGGCCCGGCAGGGCGAGCTGCAGCAGACCCTGCGCAGCCAGCGTGAAGCCGTTGCCGAACTGCTGCGTGCCACGTATGCGTTGGGCCACGGTTCCGACCTGCGCCTGCTGTTGGGCGACGAGGATGTGGCGCAGATCTCCCGCGCCCTGGCCTATTCACGGCATTTCCAGCAGGACCGGCTGCAACGGGTGCGCAAACTGACCCAGGACCTGGCTCGGCTGCAGGAACTGAAGGCCACGATCAGCACCGAGCAACAGGCACTGCAGGCAACCCGTGCGCAGCGCGAACAGCAGGCCATCGCGCTGGCACAGGCCCGCGCCGCCCAGCAGAAGCTGGCCGCCGAGGCGGACGCACAATACAAGGACCAGACGCAGAAGCTGGCCGCGCTGAAACAGAACGAGAAATCGCTCAACAGCCTCGTCGACAAATTGCAGAAAGCGCTGGACGAGGCCGCCCGCGCACAGGCGGCACGGGATACCGGCAAGGACAACACCCGCCCCGGGCGAAAGCCCGCGCCGCCGATCAAGGTCAGCGGTGCCAGTGGCGCCAACATCCGCGGCAACCTGCCCTGGCCCGCCGACGGCTCGGTCAACCGCTACGGCAACGGCGTGCTGATCAAGGCCAATGGCGGCAGTGACGTGCACGCGGTGGCCCGTGGCCGGGTGATCTACACCGGCTTCATGCGCGGCTACGGGATGATGCTGATCGTCAACCACGGCGATGGCTGGATCAGCATCTACGGCAACAACGAAGCCGTCCTGAAGGAGGTCGGCGACCAGGTCGATGCCGGCACCACGATCGGCACCGCCAGCGCACCCACCGGCGTGAATACCGGCGTGTATTTCGAGCTGCGCCGGAACAACCAGCCGGTTGATCCACGCAGCTGGCTGAGCCAGCACCGTTGAGGACACCCTGGATGGATCAGCGCGTCCTTGACGACGATGGGGCCGACCCGCAGGCTGCATGGATGAATTTTCCACGCCGTGACACTGTCCCACCCGCAGTCTGCGCCACGCATCGCGGCGGCGCGCTTTCGAGGAGTCTCCGCATGCGCTTTTCCCTCCGCCGCCCGGGCGTCGGCCTGTCCATGCTGTTGCTGGCCGCCCTGCCGCTTGCGGTGACGCACGCGCTGGCGCCGCAGGACGCCTTTCCCGCCGCAGCTGCCAGTGCGGTACCTCCGGCCGATCTCCCTGCCGCCACCGGCAGCACCTCGCCCGCCGCCAGCAGCCGGGTGGACCTGGAGGACATCCGCAATTTCAGCCGGGTCTACGAAGTGGTGCGCCAAGCCTATGTGGAAAAGGTCGACGACAAGACGCTGATGACCGCCGCGATCGAGGGCATGTTGAGCGGGCTTGATCCGCACAGCGAATACCTGGATCGCGAGGGCCTTGACCAGCTCAGCGAGGAGACCACCGGCGAGTACGCCGGCCTCGGCGTCGAGGTGCTGCAGACCGACGATGGCCTGCAGGTGGTCTCGCCGATCGACGACACCCCTGCCGCCCGCGCCGGGATCAAACCGGGCGACGCCATCGTGAAGGTCGACGGCAAACTGGTCGACTCCGAGAACGTCAGCGAGATGTTCAACAAGCTGCGCGGCGCTCCCGGCACGAAGATCACCCTGACCATCGTCCATCAGGGCAGCGACAAGCTCGTCGACATGCCGCTGGTTCGCGAGAACATCTCGGTCAGCAGCATCAAGGTGCGCGAGCTCGAGCCCGGTTATGCCTGGCTGCGCATCAGCCAGTTCCAGGAAGACACCGCCGACGACCTCGCCCGCAAGCTCGACGAACTGATCGCGAAGAACGGCGTGCAGAAAGGCGCGGTGCTCGACCTGCGCAGCAACCCCGGCGGCCTGCTCACCGCAGCGGTCGGCGTCAGCGACAACTTCCTCGACAGCGGCACCATCGTCACCACCCGTGGCCGCCTGCGCGACGCCAACATGAGCTTCACCGCCCATCCCGGCGACCAGTTGAACGGCGCCCCGATGATCGTGCTGACCGACAACGGCACCGCCTCCGCCGCCGAGATCGTCTCCGGCGCACTGAAGGACAACCACCGCGCGCTGATCATGGGCCAGCGCAGCTTCGGCAAGGGCGTGGTGCAGACCGTGCTGCCGCTGGACACCGACCACGCGGTGAAGATCACCACCGCCCGCTACTACACGCCGAACGGCACATCGATCCAGGCCGAGGGCATCAAGCCCGACATCGCGCTGGCCGACCTCACCGTGAACGAGGCCGACCGTGGTCCGGCGCTGATCAGCTCGGAAGCCGACCTGCCCAACCATCTGGCCAACGAGAACGCCGGCGCCACCACCAACATCAACGACGACGGCAGCGCCGCCGACGGCAAACTGGCCACCAGCGACTACGCGCTCTCGCAGGCACTGAACGTGCTCAAGGGCATGGTGCTGCGCCAACCGGCGTCCGCGAAGCACTGACGGCGGACATGAAAACGGCCCCGGAAGGGGCCGTTTTCATGTCCGCGGGAAACCGGGCCGTCGGCGCCGGAATCCGGCCATGTCACGCGGCGAACAGGCCGCGCATCTTCTTCATCGCGTTGGCCTCGACCTGACGGATGCGCTCGGCGGAAACACCGTATTCGTCAGCCAGATCCTGCAGCGTGGCCTTGTTGTCCTCGTCCAGCCAGCGACGCTGGATGATGTCCCGCGAGCGCGCATCCAGCTGGCCCAGCGCATCGGTCAGCGCCTGCATCTGGTTGTCGGCATAGTCCTCGTTGGAGACGTTGTCGTACGGATCGGCACCCTCGTCGACCAGGAACGCGGCCGGCGCCGGCTTGGCGTCCTCGTCATCGTTGACCGGCTCGAAACCGATGTCACGGCCGGACAGGCGCGACTCCATCTCGCGCACCGTCGCCTCGGGCACGCCCAGGTCCTGGGCCACCGTGCGCACCTCGGCCGCGTTCAACCAGCCCAGGCGCTTCTTGCTCTTGCGCAGGTTGAAGAACAGCTTGCGCTGCGCCTTGGTGGTGGCGACCTTCACGATGCGCCAGTTCTTGAGGATGAATTCGTGCATCTCGGCACGGATCCAGTGCACCGCGAAGCTGACCAGACGCACGCCCTGGTCGGGATCGAAACGCTTGACCGCCTTCATCAGGCCGATGTTGCCTTCCTGGATCAGGTCGCCCAGCTGCAGGCCGTAGCCTGAGTAACCACGCGCCACGTGCACCACGAAACGCAGGTGCGACATCACCAGTTTCTTGGCCGCCGAAAGATCTTCCTGCTCGTTGTAACGACGCGAGAGATCCTGCTCCTCGTCCTGGCTCAGCACCGGAATGCGATGCACCGCCGAGATGTAGGCATCGAGGCTGCCGACCACGCTGGGCAGCGTCGAGGGAAGGGTCGCCAAAGCTTGGGACATGGGGAAAACCTCCGGTACAAGAACGTCAGGTTAGCACTCCGGGGGTTGGAGTGCTAACGCAGCGATTGGTTCATTGAATTTATTGAACCGAATGGTACATAAATTTGCAGTCGAAGTCCATTCCGCCCATTTGCCCCCAGACTTTGGTCGAAAATCCTCCTCGCAGGCCTCATTTTCAGAGAATACCCACCTGATTGTTCGCGATTTTTCCGTGAGGAAGTGGCAGACTCCGATCGGGGCGGGGCAATTCAGGCGGACCATCAGCATTGATGGCCGGGAGCAAGGGGCAAGCGATGGAAGTGCATAGCCGGAAGGCGTGGCCAGGGCTCGGTTGCGCGTGTTTGTCGTGCCTTGTTTTTCCCCGATAGGCGACCGACGTCATGCCTTCGAGGGAAAGAAAGCTCGCAACGATCGGACTGGTGCTGCGTGACGACGTGCTGTTGCACACGCTCATGCAGGTCATCCGTACCCGAACCGTGGATTCCTGGACCCTGCACAGCGGGCTCGATGCCGATGTGGTCCTTTGCAACCCTGACTCCACACTGGCCGGCGTCGCATTGCGTCGTGCCGGTGAAGCGGCCTGCGTCTCCCTGATCCATGACGGGCAGACCCCGCTTCCCGGAACCCGCACGCTGCGCGCGCCGATCAAGAGCAACGATTTGATCGCGCTGCTCAATGAAGCCCCTCATGCAACCGCTCGCAGCGGCCAGATGGATCCGGCCGCAGCGGATGCCAGCGAACAGGACATTCTGGAAGCGCTGCACGGGTTGATGAGCGGGAAGTCGCCCACGCCCCACGCTGTCGAATCCCGTGCCGGTGTCCTGCTGCTCACTCCGGCCGACCAGGCTCTGCATGCCTCCGCTGCCCTGACGGAAGCCGACGTGCTGCCGTGGCTCCAGGCCGATCGCGTGCGCGTCCGCCAAATCGATCAGGCAGCATTGGAGCGGACCACCAGCCAGCGCATCGACAACCTGCTGTGGATGATCGGCCTGCTGCGCACCGGGCGCCCGCTGCTGCGGGGCCTTCCGCCGAACGGCAAATTCAGGCTCAAACGATGGCCGGATTTCGGCAGGCTGGCGCATGAGGCATGCCATTTCCGCATGGCGGCCCTGCTTTCGCGAGGCGAGTACACGACGGAGCAGGTCGCCGAGGCCACGGGCCGCCCGATCGGGGATGTCCACGCATTCATCAATGCCTGTGCTTTGTGCGACCTGCTGGTGGTCGACTGCCCACCCACCACCATCGCTCCGTCGGCAGCTCCATCACGCGACCGCCGGAATTATTCATCCATCCTCAAGACAATCCGCTCGGCCCTGGGATTGCGAGTCTGACCAAGATGCAGCCACGCGAATACAAGCTTCTTTTCACCGGCAGCATGGGTGCGGGCAAAACCACGGCCATCGCCGCGGTCAGCGCCATCGAGCCATGCAGCACCGACGTGCTCAACAATGACCTCGCGGTACATGCCAAGGCCACCACAACCGCGGCGATGGATTATGGCGAGGTGGTACTGGACAGCGGCGATCGGCTGCGCCTCTATGGCACGCCGGGCCAAGCCCGCTTCGATTTCATGTGGAAGATCCTCAGCCAGGGCGCGCTGGGCGTGGTCATCCTGATCGACAACAGCCGTCCCGATCCGTTGGCCGACCTGCGCGAGTACGCGACGGCATTCAGCGCGCTGCTGGAGCGCATGCATGCCGTGATCGGCATTGGTCGCACCGAAACCCACGCAACGCCAGGCATCGACGATTTCCATGCGGTGTTGCAGGAGCTCGGCCATGTCGCACCGATTCTGTCGGTGGACGTGCGCCGGCGGGATGACGTGCTGATGCTGCTGGACATCCTTTTCCACCAGATCGAAGCCTCGGAAATCACACAAGTCACCTCTCTGGAACACTCATGAACGCGCAAGCACCGGTCACCAGCCGCACCGAGACGGCGGTCTGCCACCTCTACATGGACTCCCTGATGGCCAGCCAGCCGGAAATCACCGGCGTGCTGATCTCGACCATCGACGGCTTCGAGGTCGCCTCGAAACTCCCGCCCGACCGTTCCGCCGCGAAACTCGCCGCGATGACCAGCTCACTGCTCGCCCTGTCCGGCGCGATGTCCTCGGAGACCGGCAGCGGTGCGTGCCGTGACCTGGTCATCGATGGTGATGACGGGCGTGTGCTGCTGGTGGATCTGCCCTATCGCAAGCAGAAACTGGTGCTGGCCGTGCTCAGTACCGACAAGGTCACCCTGGGCCAGGTGCTGTGGGCCGTGCGCGATTGTCGCAAGAACCTGTCGGCTCGCCTCAACGTTTTGTGAAACCCACGGGGCGGTCTCGCATCAGCCGCCCTCGTGTCGTCCTGTCGATGCAAAACCGCAGATGAAAGGGGAAATACGAAGTGGCCAACCTCAACGACTCGATCAACGAACTGATGACGGTCGACGGCTCCGTTGCCGCATCACTCGTCGATGGCAACAGCGGCATGATGCTGGGCCAAGCCGGTAACGGCATCGACCTGGAAGTCGCCGCCGCTGGCAACACGGAAGTGGTCCGCTCCAAGATGAAGACCATGAAGGCGCTCAACCTCACCGACGAGATCGAGGACATCCTGATCACGCTCGGCAAGCAGTACCACATCATCCGTCCGGTCTCGAGCAAGCCGGGCCTGTTCTTCTATCTGGTGCTGGACCGCAGCCGCTCCAACCTCGCCCTGGCCCGCCGCAAGGTGCAGGACGTGGAAAGCGAGCTGACGATGTAAACCCCGATGCAGGACGACAGGCTGCTGGCACGGGCCTGTCGTCCTGCACGATCAGGCCGGCAAATCGACCCGCGCCGGCAACGACCAGTCGATCGGCGCCTGCCCGTGCGCCTCCAGGTAACGGTTGGCCGCCGAGAAATGGCCGCAACCGATGAAGCCGCGGTGGGCCGACAGCGGCGACGGATGCACCGAGCTCAGCACGCAATGGCGGGCGGTATCGATCAACTGTCCCTTGCGCTGCGCGTAGCTTCCCCACAGCAGGAACACCAGGCCCTCGCGTTCACGGTTGAGTGCATCGATCGCCGCATCGGTGAAGCCTTCCCAACCCTTGCCCTGATGCGACGCGGCACGACCGGTCTCGACCGTCAGCACGCTGTTGAGCAGCAGCACCCCGCGATCGGCCCAGGGGGTGAGGCAACCATGGTCGGGGCGCGCAATGCCGAGGTCGCGCTGGATCTCCTTGAAGATGTTGTCCAGCGAAGGCGGCACCCGCACGCCCGGACGCACCGAAAAGCAAAGGCCATGCGCCTGGCCCGGGCCGTGATACGGATCCTGGCCCAGGATCACCACCCGCACCGCATCGAACGGGGTGTGCTCGAACGCCGAGAAGATCTCCGGCCCCGGCGGATGGATCACCTTGCCGCGATGGATCTCCTCCCGCAGGAAGGTTGCCAGCGCCTGCATGTCCGGGCGCTGCAGGTAGTCGCCAAGACGTGCCTTCCACGAAGGCTCCAGCTTGATCCGCGCGGCGTCGCTCACGACGATTCCGCGTTGTTGCGCAGGTGCCGCGCCACGCGCAACTGGAACAGCAGCTTGGTCACCAGCAGGCGTTCCTCGACCGGCTTCTCGACCAGGTCGTTGGCACCGGCCTTGATCAGGGCCGCCTGGTTGGCGGGATTCTCGTCGCCGGTCATCACCAGCACCGGCAGGCGGCCCTTGCCGTAGCCGAAGTCGCCGCGGATATGCTCGAGCAGGTCGCCGCCGGTCAACTCACCCTTCAGGCTGACGTCGGTAAGCACCACGTCGGCGCCCACCTCGCCCTGTGCCTTCGCCGTCTCGAGCATGGCCAGCGCGTCCTCCACGCTGACCACGTGACGCACGGTCAGACCGATCTTCTCCAGCATGCGGCGGGTCGCCAGTGCCACCACGCGGCTGTCCTCGACATACAGCACCGTGCCTTCCGCGCCGCTTTCGGGGCTGACATAGCCGCGGATGAATTCGGCCAGCGCCTGGAAGCCCAGCGATTTGTCGAAGTAGTCGGTGACGTGCTCGCCCAAGGCCCGACGGTGCAGGCGGTTCTCGACATCACCCGACACCACCACGATCGGCACGTAGATCTGCGGCGCCGACTCGCGCACGAAGCGTGCCAGCTCCAGCCCATCCATGTCGGGCAGGCGCAGCGCAATGGTGATGAAATCGAACACGCCCTCGCCCAGTACCCGCTGAGCCTCGTCACCACTGCCGCATCCCACCACCTCGACGCCCGGCAATTCCGCCTGCAGCACCCGGGTGATCAACTGACGCACCAATCGCGACCCGTCGACCACCAGCACGCGTGGTGCGTCGGTCAGCAAACGACTGCTGATATTCGTACTCATGCTTTTGACTTGTCCGCTGTTTTCATGGCGATCCCGGCCATTGACCTCATGCGTCACCGCGCACGCCCCGGCCTGGAATGATGCCTCAGTCGCCGCAATGACGACACGAACCGGATCATTCCCCCGGCAATCCGGTCGCGCCGGGCCGAGGCATGCCGGTATCCATCACGCACGCTCGTTGACGGCCTGACGCAACTGCCAGGCGCTGACCAGCCGTGCGCCCAGCCAGCCGAGCAGGGCCGCAGCCGGCGGCACCGTCAGCAGCAACCAGGTGGGCAAGCCTCCGATCTGCAAGCGACCTTCGTAGGCCAGGGTCAGACTGGCTGCCGGGGACGCCAGCGCCAGCTCGATCGCCACTGCCAGCGCCACCGCCAGCACGCCACTGAACAACCCGTACCAGATGCCGGCGTAAAGATAAGGACGGCGCACGAAGGCCCCGCCGGCGCCCAGCAGCAACTGCACGCCGATCTCCTCGCTGCGGCTGGCGATATCCACGCGCACGGTATTGCCGACCACCAGCAGCGCAGCCAGCGCCAGCAGCGAGGCCAGCACCAGCACCACCCGATTGCCCACATCCAGCAGCGCATCCAACCGCTGTCGCCAACTGCCGCTGTCCTGCACCAGCTCGACGCTGCGCATACCGCGCACGTCGTCCACCAGCTTTTCCAGGGCGACCGCGCTGACACCGGCACGCGGCTGCATCTGCAACACGTAAGGCAACGGATTGTCGTCCAACGCCTGCAAGGCCTCTTTGAAGCCCTGCATCCGTGCCAGCTCGTCCATGCCCTGTTGTGGCGTCTTCAACTCGACACGGGCCAGCTCCGGCCGGCCGCCCAGGTCTTTGGCCAGCAGTTGCGCCTGCTGCGCGGTCTGATCCATGCGCAGGAACACGCTGATCGCCTGCCCCTGGCCCAGCGCATCACCGAGCCGCTGCACATTGCCCAGCAACAGGTAGAACGCCAGCGGCAAAGCCAGCGCCAAACCCATCACGGCGATGGTCAGCAAGCTGCCCAGCGGCCGGGCGGTCAGCCGGCGCAGGCTGGCCCACGCGCTCCAGCGGTGATGCTCCTGCCAACTGCCGAAGCGGCTGCCGCCCCCCCGGCTGTTGCGCTGCGCCGGTTCGATGGATGGACGGCTCACAGCACTTCCTCGGCGGCAAGATCGGCCACCAGGCGGCCGTGGTCGAGCACGATCACGCGCTTCTTCATGCGCTTGATCAGCGGCAGGTCATGGCTGGCCACCAGCACCGTGGTACCCAGCTGCTGGAACTCGTCGAACAGGCCCATGATCTCCACCGCCAGTTGTGGATCGAGGTTGCCGGTGGGTTCGTCGGCGATCAACAAGGTCGGCCGCGCCACGATGGCCCGGGCGATGCCCACGCGCTGCTGCTCGCCGGTAGACAAGGTCGCCGGCAGTTGCCGCTCGTAGGCCAGCAGGCCGACCTTCTCCAGCGCCGCACGCACGCGCCTGGCACGCTCGGCCACCGCCACACCGCCGATCACCAGCGGCAATTCCACATTGGCAAACACCGTGCGGTCCATCAGCAGGCGATGATTCTGGAACACCATGCCGATCTGCCGGCGCCATTTCGGGATGCCGCTGCGACGGATCTTGGCCAGGCTGCGCCCATCCATCGTGATCAGGCCATGCGACGGCCGCTCGATCAATCCCAGCAATTTCAGCAAGGTGCTCTTGCCCGCGCCGGAATGACCGGTGACGAAGGCCATCTGGCCGCTGGGCACCTCGAAGGAAAGCTGCGACAGCGCCTCGTGGCCGCCGTCGTAGCGTTTGCTGACTTGATCGAACTGGATCACCGAGTTTCCCCGCATCTGGATGTCATCGCGACAACCGCAAGGATAAGGGAAGCCGTGCCCGCGTTGCGGGTGATGGCCACCGCGGATTCAGCCCGCGGCGGCCATCCGGCTCAGCGACCGGTGAACAACCGGGTCAGACGGCGGAACAGACCCGGCTTCTTCTCGTGGGCTGACTCGGCGGGACGCGCCGGGATCACCTCAACCTGACGCGACGGACGCTGGTGGCCCTTGCCTGCGGACTCGTTGGCATTGCGCTCGCGCGGCGAACGACGCTCACCGCGCGGTGCACGGCCACCTTCCGCAGCCACCACCGTGCCGGCGGCACGGTTCTCGCCAGCGGCGGCGGCGCCCTCGCGACGGCGATTGCGGCCGCCCCGGCGGCGACGCTTGCGCGGCGCACCGCTGGCCTGGCCTTCCACTGCCGGAGTGGCCGGATCCGCGACGGCCGTCACCGGCACTTCCGCCGCAACGGTCTCGGCCGTCGTGACAGCCGTCGGTTCGCGACGCGGCGGACGCGGTCCGCGGCTGCGCGCGGAGCGCTCGCGATCACCACGTTCGCCGCCACGACCTCCGCGATCACCACGACGCGGCTTCTCGCCCGGGCGCGGCGCCACCACGTCGCCGAAGGCGGCGCTGTCGGCAGCGGCGTTGGCGGCGAACTCGGCATCGACCTCGCGCGGCTTGGGCATCACCAGCAGTTCCGGCTCCATCGGCGCCACCGGAATGCTCTGGCCGATGTAGGCCTCGATATCCGGCAGGCTCATCGCGTACAGGTCGCAGGCGAAGCTGATCGCGTCACCCTCGGCACCCAGACGGGCGGTACGGCCGATGCGATGCACGTAATCCTCGGCCTCGTGCGGCAGGTCGTAATTGAAGACGTGGCTGACTGCGGGAATGTGCAAGCCGCGCGCAGCCACGTCAGTGGCCACCAGGATGTCCAACTGACTGTCCTGGAAGCGCTGCAGCAGTTTCTGGCGCTTGAGCTGCGGCACATCGCCGGAAATCGCGCCGACACGGCAACCGTGGCGTTTCACGCGCTCGGTGACGCGCTCGGCGGCGGCCTTGGTGTTGACGAAGATGATCGCGCGGCTGGGCTTGTGCCGGTCGATCAGGTTCAGCAACAGCGGCATCTTCTCTTCCTTGGCCGGGAAGTAGACCAGCTGGCGCACCTTGTCGGCGGTGACGTTGTCGCTCTCCACCACCAGCTTCTCGGCCTCGTGCATGTGCTCGTAGGCCAGCTCCAGCACGCGATGGCTCAAGGTGGCGGAGAACAGCAGCACCTGGCGCTGCTCGCGCGGGCGCAGGCGGCGGAAGATGAAGCGCACGTCCTTGATGAAGCCCAGGTCGAACATGCGGTCGGCCTCGTCGACCACCATCACGTCGACGCTGCCCAGGCCGAACACGCCCTGCTTGTGGTAGTCGAGCAGTCGGCCCGGGGTGGCGATGATGATGTCGCAGCCGTCCTTCAGCTGCTGGCGCTGCTTGTCGTAGTCGACGCCGCCGTAGATCAGCGCGGTCCTCAGGCCGGTGTGGCGGCCGATGTTGCGGGCGTCCTTGTCGATCTGGATGGCCAGTTCGCGGGTCGGCGCGATCACCAGCGCGCGCGGGTCCGAATCCTTGCGGTCGGCCACCGCCGAGGTGGTCAGCAGGCGATTCATCATCGCCACCAGGAAGGCGCAGGTCTTGCCGGTGCCGGTCTGCGCCTGGCCGGCGACGTCGCGGCCGGCCAGCGCCGGCGCCAGGGTCATTTCCTGGATCGGCGTGCAACGGGTGAAGCCGCTTTCCTCAAGGCCCTGCTGCAGCAGCGGGTGAAGATCGAAATTGGCGAAAAAAGTGTCGGTGAGTACGGTTTGGGACATATGCGGATGAGGATCCTGGCCTGACGGCGGCGTGATGCGCTGCACTCGGTCCCAGGTGCCGGACATCGGCACGAGGCGGTGCAGTACGGATGCGCGATGCGCAATGAAGCGGCTCGGATGTCAGGGTCAACAAGGTCGCGTCACGGTGGGGAAAGGCAGATGCCGCGCATCCATTTCCCGGCGACGCCGCATTTGCCGGCGGTCTGACGGGCGGCCTGCAAGCCGCCCTTGAATCGTGCCCTGAGTTGCGCTGGAATGGGCTCTCGCCACCCTCTTCCCGCCCAACCACGCGCTTCGTGGGCGCCTGAGTGTAGCCGATGGCGGCCCCATCCGTCGCCACTCCTTGTAATACGGCCACGGCCACCCCATTGAGTCCCCCTTGCCGATTTCGGCCCCCAAGCCACGGAGAACCCTGGTGAGCGATCTGATTACCCATGTGAGCGACGACGCCTTCGAAGAGCAGGTGCTCAAGTCCGAAACCCCTGTGCTGCTCGATTTCTGGGCCGAATGGTGCGGCCCGTGCAAGGCCATCGCACCGATGCTGGACGAGTTGGCCCAGCAGTACGAAGGCAAGCTGCGCGTGGTCAAGGTCAACATCGACCAGAACCAGCAGACCCCCCGCACCTACGGCGTACGCGGCATTCCCACCCTGATGGTGTTCAAGAACGGCAAGGTCGAGGCGACCCAGATCGGCGCCGTCAGCAAGGGTCAGCTGACCCAGATGATCGACAAGGCCATCTGACCTCATCGATTGTTGCGACACCTGTTGCATGCAGCCTGCCGGCCCGGTCCGGCAGGCTGCCCGGGATCGGGGACGACCTGATCCGATCGGCGCATCCTTTACGCCGATGCATGGCGGATGCTAGATTCAGCCAGTCCGTCGGGACGGTCCTGTCCCCCTGCGCCTTTCGCGCGACGCACACCCTCCCTCCTTGAACTCCAACGGCGCCCCGCGAGGATTGTCCGTGTCCGATACCGAAAACAAAACCCCCAACGATGCCTCGGGCGTCGACGCCAAGCCTGTTGCCGCGAGCAAGCCCGAGCCGCGCACGCGCGCGCCGCGCCGCACTGCCGCGGCGGCTGCCGAAAAGGCCGCGAGCGCCGAAAAGGTATCGGCTCCGGAGAAGGCCGCTGCGCCAGCTGCCAGCGCCCCGGTGCAGGCCAGCCTGCCGGTGAATCCGGTGCCCGCCGCTCCGGCAAAGAGCGAGACCGCCCCCGCGCCGACGAAGGAAGCGCGCGAGCCGAAGGCCGCCGCGCCGCAGGAGTCCTCGCCGAACCCGACTCCGGCTCCCGCGCAGAACGCCAGTCAGCAGGGCGCGAACCAGGGTCAGAACGGTGGCCAGAACGGCAATCCGAACAACCAGGGCAACGGCCACCAGAACAACAACCAGAACAACCAGGGTGGCCAGAACCAAGGCGGCCAGAACCAGGGTGGTCGTGACGGCCGCGGCCGTCGCCGCCGCAACGAGCGTGGCGGCAACCCGAACCAGCAGGGCGGTCGCCAGCAGCACCAGCGCCCGAACCCGAACGGCCTGCCGGTGGATGACGACAACGCCGATCCCGGCAGCGACACCCGCCTGATCAACCTGACCGAACTCAAGCGCATGCGCGCGCCGCAGCTGCTGGAGTTCGCCGAGTCGCTGGGCATCCACGAAGGCGTCGCCCGCGCGCGCAAGCAGGACGTGATCTTCAGCGTGCTCAAGGCGCACGCCCGCTCCGGCGGCGGCATCTGGGCCGAAGGCGTGCTGGAGATCCTGCAGGACGGCTTCGGCTTCATGCGCTCGGCCGACGAGTCCTACCTGGCCGGCCCCGACGACATCTACGTCTCGCCCAGCCAGATCCGCCGCTTCAACCTGCGCACCGGCGACTACATCACCGGCCGCGTGCGCCATCCGAAGGAAGGCGAGCGCTACTTCGCGATGCTGCGCGTGGAAACCATCAACGGTGACCCGCCGGAAGCATCGAAGAACAAGATGCTGTTCGAGAACCTCACCCCGCTGTTCCCGCGCAAGGCCTACAAGCTGGAGCGTGGCAACGGTTCGAGCGAGGACATCACCGGCCGCATCCTCGACCTGATCGCGCCGATCGGCAAGGGCCAGCGCGGCCTGATCGTCTCCCAGCCGAAATCCGGCAAGACGATGATGCTGCAGAACATCGCCCAGGCGATCCAGTACAACCACCCCGACTCGCACCTGATCATGCTGCTGATCGACGAGCGGCCGGAGGAAGTCACCGAGATCGCCCGCACCGTGCGCGCCGAGGTGATCTCCTCCACCTTCGATGAGCCGGCGGTGCGCCACGTGCAGGTGGCCGAGATGGTGATCGAGCGGGCCAAGCGCCTGGTCGAGCACAAGAAGGACGTGGTGATCCTGCTCGACTCGATCACCCGCCTGGCCCGCGCCTACAACACCGTGGTGCCCAGCTCCGGCAAGGTGCTCACCGGCGGCGTCGACGCCAACGCGCTGCAGCGGCCCAAGCGCTTCTTCGGCGCCGCCCGCAACGTCGAGGAAGGCGGCAGCCTGACCATCATCGCCACCGCGCTGACCGACACCGGCAGCAAGATGGACGAGGTGATCTACGAGGAGTTCAAGGGCACCGGCAACATGGAAGTGCACCTGTCCCGCCGCATCTCCGAAAAGCGCGTCTACCCGGCGATCGACATCAACCGCTCCGGCACCCGTCGCGAGGACCTGCTGATCGACCCCGACCTGCTGGCCAAGATCTGGATCCTGCGCAAGCTGCTGCATCCGATGGACGAGCTGGCGGCGATGGAATTCATGCTCGACAAGATGAAGAACACCAAGTCGAACGACGAGTTCTTCAACTCGATGAAGCGGTGATTGAGCCGGGATTCGGGATTCGTGATTCGGGATTCGTGAAACCCTCCAAAGGCCGGCTTTTTGCCGGCCTTTGGTTTTTCCGGCGGCATTTCGCCGCTGGGCCGGGTGAAATTTCACCTGTACCGTCCCGTACAATTACCCGGCTTTCCCGGATGACACCAGTCCGACTGGATCCTCTCCGGTCCCGTCATTCCTGCGAAAGCAGGAATCCAGTGCCTTCCCCGGCAATGCGTGAAAGACGCTGGATCCCCGCTTTCGCGAGGATGATGGCCATGGGAAAGTGCCGTTCTTCCCCCTTTCCGCGGGCCAGTCGCATCCCCATGTGGTTGGCCCACCCAGCGAGGCTCTTCCCGTGTCCATACCCAGTGCCGTCAGCAGCACCCCGATCGCGGGACGCCAGCAATTGGTCGATTACCTTGCCGCCGGCGAGAAGCCGCGCGAGGCATGGCGGATCGGTACCGAGCACGAGAAGTTCGGCTTCCGCACCGATGACCTGATGCCGCCGCCGTTCGAAGGCGAACGCGGCATCCGCCGGCTGCTGGAAAGCCTGGCCGAGCGCTACGGCTGGGAGATCGCCCGCGAAGGCGACAACCCGGTGGCGCTGTCGCGCGACAAGGCCTCGATCACGCTGGAACCGGCCGGCCAACTGGAATTGTCCGGCGCGCCGCTGGAAACCATCCATCAGACCTGTCGCGAGGTGAACACCCATCTGGAGGAAGTGCGCTCGGTCGCCGAGGGCATGGGCCTGGGATTCCTCGGCATGGGCTTCCAGCCCAAGTGGCGCCGCGAGGAAATGCCGTGGATGCCCAAGGGCCGCTACAAGATCATGCGCGAATACATGCCCAAGGTCGGCTCGCTCGGCCTGGACATGATGACCCGCACCTGCACCGTGCAGGTCAACCTGGATTTCTCCAGCGAGGCCGACATGGTGAAGAAGTTCCGCACCAGCCTCGCCCTGCAGCCGATCGCCACCGCGCTGTTCGCCGACTCGCCGTTCACCGATGGCCGTCCAAACGGCTATCTGTCCTACCGCTCGCAGATCTGGACCGATACCGACGCCGACCGCACCGGCATGCTGGATTTCGTGTTCGCCGACGGCTTCGGCTATGAGCGCTACGTCGACTACATCCTCGACGTGCCGATGTATTTCAGCTACCAGAACGGCCAGTACATCGACCTGGCCGGCCAGGACTTCAAACGCTTCCTCGCCGGCGAGCTGCCCGCCCTGCCCGGCGTGAAAGCCACCATGAAGGACTGGGCCGACCACCTCACCACCGCCTTCCCGGAAGTGCGCCTGAAGCAGTACCTGGAAATGCGCGGCGCCGACGGCGGCCCGTGGAACCGGCTGTGCGCCCTGCCCGCGTTCTGGGTCGGCCTGCTCTACGACGACGAAGCGCTGGACGCCGCCTGGGATCTGGTCAGGGACTTCAGCCACGAGGAACGCCACGCCCTGCGTGACGGCGTGCCCAAGCACGCGCTGAAGCTGCCGTTCCGCCAGGGCACGGCACGCGAACTCGCCGCCGAAGCGCTGAAGATCGCCGCCCACGGCCTCAAGCGCCGCGCCCGCCTCAACAAGCACGGCGCTGACGAAAGCATCTTCCTCGAACCACTGATCGAGATCGTCGAAGCCGGCCAGACCCCGGCCGAACGCAAACTGGAACTGTTCCACGGCGCCTGGGGCGGCAACGTGGACCCGGTGTTCAAGGAATTCGCGTACTGAGAGCATCCGGCAGGATGCCTGCTCGCGGGCGATGCTCTTGCCTTCAAAAGCATCGCGCGCAAGCGCGCTCCTACAGGCCCTGGCGGTGACTCCGCAGGAGCCTGCTCGCGGGCCATGCTCTTGCCTTCATCCCGCCTGAAAAGCATCGCGCGCAAGCGCGCTCCTACGGGGCCCTGGCGGTGACTCCGTAGGAGCCCGCTCGCGGGCGATGCTCCTGCCTTCACCACGCCTGAAAAGCATCGCGCGCAAGCGCGCTCCTACAGGCCCTGGCGGTGGCTCCGTAGGAGCCCGCTCGCGGGCGATGCTCCTGCCTTCACCACGCCTGAAAAGCATCGCGCGCAAGCGCGCTCCTACAGGCCCTGGCGGTGACTCCGCAGGAGCCTGCTCGCGGGCGATGCTCTTGCCTTCACCCCTGCCTGAAAGGCATCGCGCGCAAGCGCGCTCCTACAGCTTCACGGTGTTGCCCAGCGACCATGCGACCGTGTCGCCGGCGCGCATGGGGACGCAGGTGGCGTCGGCCAGCGGGTAGTCGGCGGGGACGGTCCAGGACCGGCGTTCCAGCGTGATGCGTTGCTGGTTGCGCGGCAGGCGATAGAAGTCCGGGCCGTGGAAGCTGGCGAAGGCTTCCAGTTGGTCGAGCTTGCCGGCCTGCTCGAAGGCTTCGGCGTACAGCTCCAGCGCGGCGTGGGCGGTGTACAGGCCGGCGCAGCCGCAGGCGGTTTCCTTGGCGCCGCGCGGATGCGGGGCGCTGTCGGTGCCGAGGAAGAAATGGCTGTCACCGCTGGTGGCCGCATCCAGCAAGGCCAGGCGGTGGGTTTCACGCTTGAGGATCGGTGCGCAGTAGTTGTGCGGGCGGATGCCGCCCTCGAACAGCGCGTTGCGGTTCAGCAGCAGGTGATGGGCGGTGATCGTCGCCGCGACGTTGTCCGGCGCGCCGCGCACGAATTCCACGGCGTCGCGGGTGGTGATGTGCTCCATCACCATGCGCAGGCCGGGGAAACGCGCCTGCAGCGGCAGCAGGTGGCGCTCGATGAAGACCCGCTCGCGATCGAAGATGTCCACCGCCGGATCGGTCACCTCGCCGTGCAGCAGCAGCGGCAGCTGGTGCTCCTCCATCGCCGCCAGCACCGCCTCGACCCGGGCCAGATCGCGCACGCCGGACTGCGAATTGGTGGTGGCGCCGGCCGGGTAGTACTTCACCGCGAACACGCTGTCGCTGGCCGCGGCGCGGGTGATTTCCTCCGCCGGCGTTTCCTCGGTGAGGTACAGCGTCATCAGCGGCTGGAAGTCCGCGCCCGCCGGCAACGCGGCAAGAATCCGCTCGCGATACGCCTCGGCCTGGGCCACCGTGGTCACCGGCGGCTTCAGGTTGGGCATCACGATGGCGCGGGCAAAGCGCAGCGCGGTGTGGCCGAGCACCGAGCCCAACGTTGCACCGTCGCGCAGGTGCAGGTGCCAGTCGTCGGGGCGGGTGATCTCGAGGCGCGTGGTGGTCATGGCGGGTCCGGTTCACGAGGCAACAGCCGCACATGGTACCGCGCCATCACGCCCGGGCCGCTATGATCGCCGCTGCTCTCCGTTTCCGCAGACTCCCGATGTCACGCCTCCGCCTCGCTCCGGCTCTTGCCCTGTTCGCCTGCCTTGCCGCCCACGCGCAGGAAGCGCCGACGCCGGACCCCGGCCAGTTCCGCCAATGCCTGGCCGGGCTGCGCGGCACCGAATCGTTCAAGCCGATCAGCGACGCGACCTGGAAGCGCTACACCACCGATCTCGTCGCCGACGGCACGGTGTTGCCACTGCTCGACAGGCAGCCGGAATTCACCCTGCCGACGTGGGATTACCTGGCGATGCTGGTGGATGTCCAGCGCGTGGCGGACGGCCGCGCCGCCTGGCGCCAGTGGCAACCCGAGCTGCAGCGCATCCAGGCACGCTACGGCGTCGATCCGGCGATCGTGGTCAGCGTGTGGGGCGTGGAGAGCAACTTCGGCCAGATCGCCGGCAGCCGCCCGCTGCTGCAGTCGCTGGGCACGCTGAGCTGCTTCGGCCGGCGCCAGGCGTATTTCCGCAAGGAATTCGCCGCCACGCTGACCATCCTGCAGAACGGCGACATCGCCCCCGACAAACTCAAGGGCTCGTGGGCCGGCGCGTTCGGCCAGACCCAGTTCATGCCCGGCACCTTCCTGACCACGGCGGTGGATTTCGACGGCGACGGCCGCCGCGACCTGGTCGACAGCGTGCCCGACGCGCTGGCCTCCACCGCCAACTTCCTGCGCAAGGCCGGCTACCGCAGCGGCCAGCCCTGGGGCATGGAGGTGAAGCTTCCGGCCGGTTTCAACGGCAAATCCAGCCGCAAGGACAAGCACGACGTCACTTGGTGGAGCAGCCGCGGCCTCACCCGCGCCGACGGCCAGCCACTGCCACGCGACCTGCCCGACACCGGCCTGCTGCTGCCGGCCGGCGTGCACGGCCCGGCCTTTCTGGTCGCGCGCAATTTCGACACGATCTACAGCTACAACGCCAGCGAGAACTACGCGCTGGCGATCGCCCAACTGTCCACCCTGGTGGGCAATCAGCGCCAGGATATCGGCTTCGCCACGCCCTGGCCCACCGATGATCCGGGCCTGTCACGCGCCGAGAACCTGGAGCTGCAGAAACTGCTGCAGGCCCGCGGCCACGACATCGGCACGCCGGATGGATTGATCGGCGCGCAGACGCGCGTGGCGATCCGCGCCGAGCAGGCCAGGCTGGGCCTGCCGGTGGACGGTCGCGCCGGCCAGAAGATGCTGCGCGCGCTGCGCAGCGAAGCCGGCACGCCGCGCTGAATCAGCCCGCCGGCAACGGCGGCGGCAACTGCGCCAGCAAACCGGCCACCGCCGGTTCGTCGGCGCCGCGCACCCAGTCCTTCATGCCGCTGCGCCAGACCAGCGTGTCGGCCAGCAGTCGCCGCTGCTGCACCAGCGCGCCCAGCTCGGCGACCGTGTACGGCCCCTGCTGCTGGCCGTCCAGCGCGACGAAATAACCCGCCGCCGCCGGCGTGCCCTGGTTCACGCCGTCCAGCACATTGCCCAGGTTGGAGGCCATCGCCAGGCCTACGGCCAGATCACCGCCGAGGCTCGCATTGCCACCTTCGTGCTGGCTGATGTTCTCCACCGCGTGGGCCGCTTTCAGCCGGGTCAGCCCCGCGATGTCCACCCGGTTGAGCCGGCTGTATTCGAAGATCTCCTCGCGCAGCGCATCCGGCAGCGAGATGTTCTCGATGGTGAACTGGCCCAGCCGGATGCCCAGTGGCGCCAGATCCGCGTTGATCTGCGGCTCGATGGCCTTCGCCATTTCGCCCTGCTGGCCGACCAGACCGGCCACGCCGATCTTCATGCTCGCCAGCGCGTCACTGAAGCGGGTCACGATCAGGCTGCGCAACTGTCCCTGCACCACGCCGGTGTCCACCGATCCACTGGTGCCCACCACCTCGCGCAGGAACGCCGCCGCATCCACGATCGAGTACGAGCAATTGCCGAAGGCGCGCAGCTGCACGAGGCCGAAGTGCTCATCGTCCAGCACCAGCGGATTCTGCGTGCCCCACTTCTGGTCGAGGTACTGGCGGGTGCCGACGAAATACACCTCGGCCTTGAACGGGCTCTCGAAGCCGTGCTTCCAGCCCTTGAGCGTGGACAGGATCGGCAGATTCTTCGTTTCCAGCGTGTACGCGCCCGGCCCGAACACCTCGGCCAGCTTGCCCTCGTTCACGAAAACCGCCTGCTGTCCCTCGCGCACCACCAGCTGTGCGCCATACTTGATCTCGTTGCCGTAGCGCTCGAAGCGATGCACCAGGGTGTCGCGCGAGGGATCGGCGAACTCGATGATGTCGACGAGTTCCGCAGTGACTTTGTTCCACAGGGACATGAAGTTGTCTCTCAATCTTGGTACACATGGTCAGCATAACCGAGGGCCATGACAGACAAATGAGCAACGCGGAACACGCCACCTGATGATCGATACCAAGACGCTTACCTGCGCCAATTGCCACGGCGGCGACTTCATCCGGCTTGGCAGCAACGAGTTCAAGTGCAACCACTGTGGCTCGATCACCTTGGTCGAGGATGACGTGGCGCAACGGCTGGAGCAGATCCTGCGCAAGTTGCAATCGCCCGCCGGCCATGCGCAGGCAAACGCGGACCAAACCCTCACCGTCGTACGCATCGTGATGGCGATCGTGGGGTTGGCGGTGCTGCTGGCCGTGCTGATCCCGTTGCTCATCGGCGTATCCCGCCACAAGTCGACGCCTCCACCGCGACCGGCTCCCGCGCCGCATCGGATCGCATCGCGCCCGGTCGGACCACCGCCGCTCGACCCCGCCCTGGTGAAAATCAGCGACCTGCATGTCGTTGACGAAGGCAAGCGGCTGGTCGGCATGGTCCGCAACGACAGCGACCGCGTGGTCAACCAGATCAGCGTGACGATCGGCGTGCGCGATGGCGACGTGCGCAAGAGCAACAAGCACGAAACCATGACCGACCGCCTGTTGCCAGGCGAAAGCCTGCCTGTCACGTTCTGGCCCTGGACGGCCGGCACGGACGAGCACTTCGGCGTGATCGAGAAGACCGTCGGCACCGACGATGACTTCCGCGGCCGCGTGCAGCTGGACCTGGCCCACCAGCAGTTGGTGCGCGAAGGTGATCGCCTGCGCTTCATCGGCCAGCTGGCCAACAACGACCAGGTCTCGGCCCGGTCGATCCGGATCAAGGTCACCCTGTTCGATGCCGACGGCAGGCTGATCGGCTACGGCAACGGCTCGCCCGAATCCTCCCAGCTGGCACGCGACGACGTCACCAACTTCGATGTACGGATCGACCGCTACGCGAACAGCGAGATCGCCTCGATGCAGTACCTGATCGACAGCGACCGCGTGCAGACGGGAGATGCACGATGACCGGCGCGAAACAGGACAAGGTGGTCTGCGAAAGCTGTGGCGCGCGCAACAGCGTGCGGCAGGCCGATGGCAGCTACGCCTGCACCAGTTGCGGCTGGATACAGCGACCCCGCACGCCCCGGGCAGTGGCTCCCGCGAGAAAGCGGCTCCGCTGGCAGGCCCTGACAGCCGTCGCCGTGGTGGCTGTCGGCAGCGGACTGGCGTGGAAACGGATGCATCCGAAACCCGTGCCCGCCGTCCCCGTCGCCCCGGCACCAGCAACCAGCACCACCGCCCCGGCCGTAGCCGAAAAGCCCGATCCGACCAAGCTGGGCAACCGCCAGGTCACCGTGCAGAAGCCGGAAATCCGCGAAGTGGACGAAGGCCTGGACTGGTCGCTGACCGAACTGTTCGCGTCCGAGCTGCCGCTGTTCGACAGCTCGAAGCTGGAGCTGGGCAAGTTCGAGCGAATCATCGACGAGACCGGCCTGCCGACCTACCGCGCCGAGCTGGTCAACCGCAGCAAGGACATGATCGTGGTCAATCCGCAGATGGACCTGCGCCTGTATTCCACCGACGGCAGCAGCGAGGTGCCGCGGTACATCGGTGGCCTGCCGCCGATGCTGTACCCCGGCGAGAGCGCATGGATCAAGGTTGGCGACGAGGAGGACATCAAGCCGATCAAGCGCGCCGAGGTGGAGTGGCACGCCTCACGCCGCCTGCCGTTGCCCGGCCCGCGCCGCAAGGTCAACATCGAGGTGAAGTCACAGAACCTGCGCACTTGCCACAAGAGCATCATGAACAGCCAGGGCAATTTCTCGTTCAGCTTCCCCTGCGTCGACCTGGTCGGCACGCTGTACAACACCGACACCCGCTCGATGATGGTTACCGGCATGGCGGTGTTCTATTTCGACGAGAAAGACCGCTACGTGGGCTCGGAATCGATCAACCAGCAGGGCGAGGTGAAGCCCGGCCACCATGTGGACTTCCAGATGGGCACCAAGCTGCTGCGCAACCACGGCTACAAGCGCCACGAGATCCACTACTACGCGAAGTAGGCGGTGACGCCGGCAACGGCGTCACCGCGGCGGGATCATTCCCCGCGCAACCACTTCGCCGCGTCGATCGCGAAGTAGGTCAGGATGCCGTCGGCACCGGCGCGCTTGAAGGCGATGAGAGATTCCATCACCACCGCCTTCTCGTCCAGCCAGCCGTTCTGCGCGGCAGCCTTCAACATCGCGTACTCGCCGCTGACCTGGTAGACGAAGGTGGGCATGCCGAAGGCGTCCTTCACCCGGCGCAGCACGTCCAGGTAGGGCATGCCCGGCTTGACCATCACCGCGTCGGCGCCTTCCTGGATGTCCAGCTCCACCTCGCGCAGCGCCTCGTCGCTGTTGGCCACGTCCATCTGGTAGGTGTGCTTGTCGCCCTTGCCCAGATTGCCCGACGAGCCCACCGCGTCGCGGAACGGACCGTAGAACGCCGAGGCGTATTTGGCCGAATAGGCCAGGATGCGGGTGTGGATGTGGCCGGCGTCTTCCAGCGCCTCGCGGATGCTGCCGATGCGGCCGTCCATCATGTCCGACGGCGCCACGAAATCCATGCCGGCCTCGGCTTGCGCCAGCGACATCTTGATCAGCGCCTCGACGGTGGGCTCGTTCATCACGTAGCCGTTCTCGTCGATCAGGCCGTCCTGGCCGTGGGTGGTGTAGGGGTCGAGCGCGACATCGCCGATCAGGCCCAGCTCCGGGTACTTCGCCTTCAGCGCACGCGTGGCGCGGTGCATCAGGTTGTCCGGGTTCCACGCCTCGGCCGCGTCCAGCGACTTCACCGCCTCGCCCGGCGACGGGAACAGCGCCAGCGCCGGAATGCCCAGCCGCACGCACTCCCCGGCCAGCTTCAGCAACTCGTCGATCGACAGCCGCTCCACGCCCGGCATCGACGGCACCGCCTCGCGCTGGCCTTCGCCCTCGATCACGAAGGCGACCATGATCAGGTCGGCCGGCGTCAGCGTGTTCTCGCGCATCAGCGCACGGGAAAAGGCATCACGGCGCATGCGTCGCATGCGGATGGCGGGAAAGCTCATGATTCGTGTCCTGCTTGATGACGATCCGCCCATTTTACGCCCGCCAACCTGTCGCCTGTTGCAACGCGTCAAGATGCCCCAGCGACATCCACTGGATATCGTCTCGTGGATGGGCGCGCATGGTCCGCCCTGCGCCTGAAACAAGTGTAGGAGCCCACTCGCGGGCGATGCTTTCGGGCTTGCGCAGGGAACAGGGAATGGAGAGTAGGGAATAAAAGCAAAAGCATCGCCCGCGAGCGGGCTCCTGCCCTTCTGCTGCTACGCTGATCATCATTTCGTCGCAAGGATCGTCGATGAGCCCCTCCCCATCCGTTCCCACCCTGCTGGTCGACCTGGGCGGCACCAATGTCCGCTTCGGCGTGGCCGACGCCGCGCAGGAACAACCGGTGCTGGAAGGCAGCATCCGGCGCTACCGCGTCGCCGAGCATGAGTCACTGGTGGCTACCGCCCGGCAATACCTTGCCGACACCGGGCTGTCCGTGCGCCGCGCCGTCATCGCCGCCGCCGGCCGCATCGACGACGGCGAAACGGTCAAGGTCACCAACAACCCGTGGGCCATCTCCGCACACCGCACCGCCGGGGAGCTGGGCCTGGAAGCCGTCCATCTGGTCAACGATTTCGCCGCGCAGAGCATGGCCGTGCCCCTGCTGCGCGAGGATGATCTGGCTGCCGTGGGCAAACTGCCCGCGCCGCGGATCGGTGCCGAGCCGGAGCAGACCTTCGCCGTGGTCGGTCCCGGTACCGGCCTGGGCGTGGGCGGCCTGCTGGTGCGCCATGGCCATTGCAGCGTGCTGCAGACCGAAGGCGGCCACGCCGGCTTCGCCGCGCATTCGCCCGAAGACATCGAGATCCTCAACTACCTCAACCGCAAATACGGCCGCGTCTCCAACGAACGGCTGATCTGCGGCCAGGGCCTGGTCAACCTGTACGACGCGATCTGCCACATCGTCGCCGCCACTCCCGAACCACTGAAGCCCGAAGACATCACCGCCCGCGCCGCCGCCGGCAGCTGCCCGCTGTGCGTGCGCACGGTGGAAACCTTCGCCGGCATCTTCGGCTCCATCGCCGGCGACCTGGTGCTGACCCTTGGTGCCTGGGACGGCATCTACCTCACCGGCGGCCTGATCCCGATCCTGCTGCCCTGGCTCGAACGCGGCCGCTTCCGCGAACGCTTCGAAGCCAAGGGCCGCTTCCACGACATCATGGAAAAAGTCCCCACCCAGGCCATCGTGCATCCCGAACCGGGATTGCTGGGTGCCGCGGCACTGGCGTGGATGGATGCGGGGCGGGCGTTGGTTCCGGCATAGCGATCAGGGCAGGAACGACCCGCCAGGCGCGATGACGCCACCATGCCCTGCTGATGTCGCCGCGACGGACAACAAGCTGATCGAAAGGCACCCGAACCCGCGCGTCAATTCAGATATCAAGCAGGCTGGCGACAAGAGCAAGCATGGCCATCAGTTGAAGAATCACTGCAGCACGGAGTGCCAGGACCCAGCCATACACCGGCCTTGGCGCGCTTTTCAAAAACAGCACTTCCCATCGCACGGGGCCGAGCCTGCCGATCAATTGATCGGATGCCCGGGCGAACAACTTCTCCGCATACCCGGAATCGGCCAAGGAGATCGCTTTCCAGGCGGTCGCCGACAGAATCATGACCGCCAGCCACGCGACGAATCCAGCCAATACGAACACTCCCGTCCCCATGATCAAAATCCGCGCCTCGATCAGATTGGCATCATGGACAGTTCGTCGCGGCCCGTTCACCATTGCCGCCTGACCACGGCCGGACGGAAGTCAGCAAGAATCGCGCGAGCGTTTTGCAGCTTGTCGCAGGCCGAGACCAGCAGCGACGGCGTGATCGGTGGCTTGTCCCTCAAGCGCTGCAGACAAGCCTGCTTGCGCGTCTTCCAGACGGCGAGTTTCTGCGCGGACGTCAAGTCGGCGATGCCGGAGAAAATCAAATCTGTTGCGATGACAGGACATGGACGTCTATACGTCCATTCGAAACATCCCCAATCGACCATCACCAGCTTCCCGCAAGCACCCATTCGAAGACGTCGGGAATCGTCCTTCAAATCGTGACGATGGCGACTGCCGCGAAAGTCATCACGAACCGCGCCCGAGCGGCGATAATGCCGGTCACGCTTTCTTCGCCGCGGATGATCAAGCCCATGCCAGGGATCACGATTCTCCTGCTGTCGCTTCTGGCGCTGTCCTCCACCCCGGCGCTGTCCAGCGCCCATGCCGCCTGCCCTCGCGTCGACGCGACGCAACGGGTTTTCGCCTCGACCGTCCATCCCGACGAGGTCGTCGCGTTTGAAAAATCCGCACACCCGGACCAGCCGCTGGACCTCGTTCTCTACCGGGGCACCGAGTCGTGCAACCGAACCGTGATCGACAGCTACTCCGTTGAGAGCGGCGACCCCGTCATCGAGTCGGCGTTCCCCCACACGCTGGAGGGACAACCCGGCCTCTTCGTGATCGTGTCATGGCAGATCAACAACCGCGGCATCGGGACCTGGGGCAAGCTGTATCAGATTTACGCGTACACGGATGACGGCCACGGCGGCCTTGTCCCGGACGAGAAGCTCCTGAAGATGGACGAGATGACCGGCATCGAGGGAACCGCCGACAACGAGGCATCCCATTTCCAGGGCAAGAACGAAGCCGAGGTGAAGGCACTCATCGACCGCCTCGGCCTGAACTGACGGGGTTGACTGACGGAGCCAGGTTCACTTCCCCGTCTTGCGGAAAACTTCGGCTTGCACCGGCCCCTTCGGCGTTCGATGTACTTCACGTGGCGGGCAGTGCCCGCCCTACGCCCCTACTCATCCCTGATCGCCGCGATCGGATCCAGCGCCGCCGCCTGCCTTGCCGGGTAGATGCTGAAGGCCAGGCCGATCAGCATGCAGGCCAGCACCGAAGCGATCACGCCGATCGGGGCCCAGGCAACTTGCCAGCCGGCGAAGGCGGCGATGGCGTAGGCGAGCATGGCGCCGAACAGCAGGCCGATCAGCGCGCCGGAGGCGCAGATCACCAATGCCTCGCGCAGGAAGCGTTGCACGATGTCGTTGCGGCGGGCGCCGATGGCGCGCAGCAGGCCGATCTCGCGGCGGCGTTCCAGCACGTTGGCCAGCATGATGTTCATGATGCCGATGCCGCCGACCAGCAGGCTGACGCCGGCGATCGAGCCCATCACCACGCTGAAGATGCGCTGGGTTTTCTGGTTCTGCTGGTAGAGCTGCTGCGGCACCACCAGCCGGTAATCGCTGGCGCCGGCATGACGTTGCGCCAGCAATCCGGTGAGCACGCGGGCGCCGGCGGCGAGGCCGTCGGGATCGTCCAGGCGCAGCAGGAAACGGTCGATCTCGTCTTCCATCGGCTGGAAGCGGAAACGTGCCTGCGCGCTGGACAACGGCACGAACACGCGGTTGCTGTCGGCACCCAGCGCCACGCCTTCGAACTTGTCCTGGCCCAGATCACGATCGGCCAGCACGCCGACCACGCGCAGCCAGACCTGGTTGACCTTGAGCAACCGCCCCAGCGGCTTGCCGTCGGGGAACAGGTCGTGCGCCACCTGATGGCCGAGCACCGCCACCGCGGCGAGCCGGTCGTCGTCCTCGGCGGTGAGTGCGCGACCCTCGGCCATCTGCAACGAGGCAAGCCGGAAATAGGCCGGGCTGATGCCGCTGATCTCGGCGTCGGCATGGCCGTTGTCGCTGTACACGCCCCAGCGCTTGACCTGTTTCTCGGCGGCGTAGCTGGTGGCCGACGGCACCACGTCCAGCGCGGCGCGTGCGTCGGCGACGGTGAGGCCGATGCTGCGCATGCGGGTTTCCTTCAGCGCGTCGCCGTCCTGGCTCTTGGCCTCGACGATCAGGTTGTGCAGGCCCAGGCTGTCGACCAGCTTCAGCGCCTCGCGGCGGCTGCCTTCGCCGACGCCCTGCATCGCCACGATCGCGCCGACGCCGAAGATCATGCCGAGCAGGGTCAGCAGAGTGCGCAGCTTGCGCCGGGTCAGTTCCTCGATGGCCTCACGCCACAGTGCGGGGATCATGATTTGGCTCCGGCGTCGCTTTCATCCAGCAGCACGCGGTCGCCCGGCTGCAATCCTTCCAGCACCTGGGTGCGGGTGGCACCGCGCACGCCCAGCTTCAACGTGCGCGTGAGCTGCTTGCCGCCGGCCAGCACCTGCACCGAGGGCTGATCGCCCGAATTGTCCAGCGCCACGTTGGGCACGCTGTAGCCCTGCTCCGCGCGCAGCAGGATGATCTTGCCGACGAAACGCTGGCCCGGCAGCCAGCCATGCTTGCGCGCCACCTCGGCCGGCACTGCCGCCTTCAGCGACAGGTACTTCACCGGGTTCTCGCGGCTGCGTGGCTGCGCCGCCGAGGCCACCCAACTGACCTTGCTGTCCACCGTCTGGCCCGGCATGCCCCAGCGATGCAACTCCACCACGTCACCGACCTGGATGCCCTGCGCCTCGATCTGCGGCACGCTCAGCTGCACCTCCAGCGCGTCGAGGTCGGGCAGGCTGGCGAAGCTGTTGCCGGCATACAGGCTGCTGCCCACGTGCGGCACCTGGTCGGTCCAGTCCTTTTCCAGCACCAGCACGCCGGCATGCGGTGCGCGCAGCTCCAGCGCCTCCAGATCGGCCTGTTTCTGTTTCGCCACGGTGTCGAAGCTGCTGCGCTGGGCGTCCAGCACGGCCAGCTCGGCCTCACCACGAGAGGCGGACTGTTCCTCGCGCCAGTGCAGGATGCGCTGGCGCACCTCGAGATAGTGCACGTCCTGCACCGCGTCGAGGATGTCGTTGCGCGCCACCGCGTCCATGGTGGCGTTGGCGTAGCGCTCGGCGATCATGCGCTGGGCGGCGACCTGGGTCAGATCGACATCCAGCTGGCCGTGGCTGTCGTCCAGCTCGGCCTGCTTGGCCGCGCGCGCCAGCACGTTGCGATCCAGGTCGATGCGTGCCTGGGCCAGATCCTGCTTGCTCTGTTCGGCGGAGAAGCGCGCCACCAGCTCGCCCTTGGCCACCTTGCTGCCGTCGGGCAGCATCCACTGCAGCTGGCGGGCGGTCCATTGCGCACCAGGCACCAGCAGCGGCGTGGGCCTGGTGGAGCGCAACTCACCCTCGCCCTGCACGCTGAATTCCAGCGGCGTGGCCTGCACCTGCTCCAGTACCACACGGTCACTGCCGCCATGACCGCAGCCGGCCAGCAGCAGGAGCAGCAAAAGCCATGCCGGTTTCATCGTGCCCCCTCCTTCGCCACCGGAATGCGCACCTGCACCGCCTGGCCCGGCTTCAGACGCACTTCGCCCGGCTCGATCCGTACGGTCACGTCGACTACCGGCACCGCCTCGACTCGCGACTTGCTGTGCACGGCACGGCCTATGTCGGCGATCTGTCCGCGCAGACTTCGCCCGCCGCCGGCCAGCGCCACGGTGACCGGTTGGCCCTGACGCACCCGGGTCAACTCCCGTTCCGGCAGGGCAGCGCGCACCGCCAGCGTCGACAGGTCCGGCATCTGCGCCACCGACTGGCCGCGCCAGATCTGCGAGCCCACATCGATCTTGCCGCCGCTCCAGTCATTCTGGTGCAGCACGATGCCATCGCGTGGCGCAGTCACGGTGAGCGACCCGAGCGACGCCTGCAGCCGCTGCACCTCGTCTTGCAGTTGCGTCACCTCGGCGTCGGCCATGCGCTGCTCGGCCTGGCGTTCGCCACTGGCCACATGCTCGCGCCGTGCGGTCAGCGCCATGCGCTGCTCGGCCCGGGTCCGTGCCACCACCAGTTTCTGGTAGTCCACGCCGGCAATGTATTCCTTCGGCTGGTTGGCCTTGCGCTGCGCCTTCTCCATCTCGGCCTGCGCCTCGGCGGTGGCCAGCTCGGCCTCGCGGGCGCGGTCGGCCAGATCCAGCCGCAGCTGTTCCTGCTTGCGCCGCTTCTCGGCCAGCTCGCCCTGCTTGGCGGTGAGGTTCTTGATCACCTCGGTGCCCTCGAACACCACCAGCATGTCGCCCTTCTTCACCACCTCGCCGTCACCGGCCATCTGCGTCACGGTCATCTGCCACAGGCCGTCCACCGCCGGTGGCGATATCGCCAGGCTGCGCTGGGCGAAGATCTCGCCATCGATCTGCACCGGCGCGGTGTCGGCGATGGCCGTGGCCGTAGCCGTGGCTTCACCGGTTTCATCGAGGTCGGTGTCGACGCGCACGCTCATGCCCTGGCGCAGCGGCAGGTCGATGCCTTCCGGCAACGCGATCTCCAGCTCGTAGTATCGGCCTTCGCCCCATTCGCTCTTGCTGGTCGAGGCACCACCGATGGTGCGGATGCTGCCGTGCACGCTGCGGCCCGGCAGCGCATCGAACGCCAGCTGCAACGACTGGCCCACGCGCAAGCCGTCACGATCGGGTTCCAGAACCCAGGCGCGCACGATGAAACCATCGGCCTCGCCGACCACCTCGCCGACCTTGGTGCCGGGATAACTGGTGGAACCTTCCTCGTAGCGCCCACCGGCACCGAACAGATTGTCGAAGCCGTGCACCACGGTGCCATCGCGCTCGGCCAGCACCACCGCACTGCTGACCTGATCCTGATAGAACGCCAGCGACAGCCGCTGCTTGCGCAGCTCCAACTCGCTGTCCCGGCGACGCCTTGCAACGGCTTCGACCGCCTGCGCGGCCTGCTGCTTCTTCAGAGCCAGTGCTCTCTCGGTGCGTTGCATCTCGCCCTGGTGGCGGTCGTAGTCCAGCGGCGAGATCAGCGATCTCGGGATCACCGCATCGACCGCGGCGGTATCGCGCTCGGCCTGCGCATCAGCCAGCGCCAGCTCGGCATCGGCCAGCTTCAGTTCCAGCTCGGCGATCTCCTTGGCGTTCTTGGCCGTGGCCTGGTTGAGCTGGGCCTCCAGCGTGCGCAGCTGGGTCTCGGCCGGGCCGGCGTCGATGCGCAGCAGGCTGTCGCCCTTCTTCACCCGGCTGCCTTCCTCGGCGTAGTAGCGCAACACCACCGGCGAACTCATCGACGGCGGCGTGAGGATCTCCTGCGCGCCGACCACCTGCACCTCGCCGCTGAACACCGTGGCCAGCGCCGGCCACGGCAGCAGGGCCAGCAGCACGCACAGCTCACGCCGCCGAATCATGCTCGATCCTCCCGTCGCGCAAGGTGATCTGTCGCTGTGCTCGCGCGGCAACCTCGGCGTCGTGGGTCACCATGATCACGGTCTGGCCGCCGGCGTGGACCTCGGCGATCAGCGCCAGCACGTCGGCGGCACTCTTCGAGTCGAGGTTGCCGGTGGGCTCGTCAGCCAACAGCAAGGCCGGCTTCATCAACAACGCACGGGCAATCGCCACGCGCTGCATCTGGCCGCCGGACAACTGCCCGGGACGATGCGCCAGATGCCGCTGCAGGCCCATCCGCTCCAGCAGGGCACGCGCGCGCGCTTCCAGTCCGTCGTCCGGGCCACGCAGGAAACGTCGCGGCAGCAGCGCGTTCTCCAATACGGTCAGGCGCGGCAGCAGATGGAAGGACTGGAACACGAAGCCGATGCGCCGGTTGCGGAAATCGCTGGCGCGCTCGTCATCGAAGGTGGAGACGTCGACCTCGTCCAGGAAATAACGGCCGCTGTCCGGCCGGTCGAGGCAGCCCAGCATGTTCAGCAGGGTGGACTTGCCCGAGCCCGACGGCCCGATGATCGCCATGAACTGTCCCTGCGGCACCTCGAACCCCACGCCATCCAGCGCCGCGATGGTCTGCCCGCCGATCCGGTAATGGCGGGTCACCGCCTCCATTCGCACCATCGTCCCCGCCACCCCCGTGCCGATTGATGACAGCAGTGTTGCGGGCGACGATGTTGGCGGCAAGTAACTTTTGGCAGGGCCAGAACAGGGAGTGGGGAACAGGGAATGGGAAAAGCAAAAGCGTCGTGTCGTACAGGCTTATCCCTCATTTTTGCTCCCAAGCCCCACACGCGACCGTAGGAGCCCGCTCGCGGGCGATGCTTTTGCTTTTGCTTTTGCGAATCCCGAATCCCGAATCCCGAATCCCGGTAACAAGAGCATCGCCCGCAAGCGGGCTCCTACCGGTAGCGCGACGTTTTTGCTGGTCCCATTCCCCGCGACCAGCCACGAAAACCTCAACCCGGCGCCAACAACGAATCCAGGTCGTCCTGGTCGAAACTGAGTTTCTCGCGGCTGCCGCCGCCTTCGAGTACGGCGGCGGCAAGTTCGGCTTTGCGCAGTTTCAGCTCCTCGATGCGCTCTTCCACCGTGCCGGTGGTGATCAGGCGGAACACGAACACCGGCTTGTCCTGGCCGATGCGGTGGGCGCGGTCGCTGGCCTGGGCTTCGGCGGCGGGGTTCCACCACGGGTCGTAGTGGATCACGGTGTCGGCGGCGGTGAGGTTGAGGCCGACGCCGCCGGCTTTCAGCGACAGCAGGAACAGCGGCACCTCGCCGTTCTGGAAGCGCTGCACCGGCTCGGCACGGTCGCGGGTGTCGCCGGTGAGGATCACGTAACGGATGTGGCGGCGTTCGAGTTCGGCGGCGATCAGCTTGAGCATGCCGGTGAACTGCGAGAACAGCAGCACCTTGCGGCCTTCATCCAGCAGCGCCGGCAGCATGTCCATCAGCAGCTCGAACTTGGCCGATTCATGCACGCCGCGCGCCGCCTCCAGCTTGACCAGGCGCGGATCGCAGCAGACCTGGCGCAGCTTCAGCAGGGCGTCGAGCACCACGATGCCGGAGTGGGCGATGCCGCGCTGGGCGATCACCTCGCGCAGTTCCTCGGCCAGCGACAGGCGCAGGCCTTCGTAGAGATCGCGCTGGCGGCCTTCCAGCACCACGCGGCGGGTGATCTCGGTTTTCGGCGGCAGTTCGGTGGCCACCTGCGCCTTGGTCCGGCGCAGGATGAACGGCGCGATGCGCAGGTTGAGCCGCTGCTGGCATTCCTCGTCGTGCTGCTTCTCGATCGGCACGCGGTAGAAGCGGCGGAACGCGTTCTCGTCGCCGAGCAGGCCGGGCACGGCCAGGTCGATCTGCGACCACAGCTCACCCAGGTGGTTTTCCAGCGGCGTGCCGGTCAGGCAGATGTAACGCGAGGCACGCAGGCTGAGCAGCGCGCGGCGGGCCTGGGTGCGCGGGTTCTTCACCTGCTGCGCCTCGTCCAGCACGATCAGCGCGAACGGCTGCTTGCGCAAGGTCACCACATCACGCGGCAGCAGCGCGTAGCTGGTCAGCACGATGTCCTGCGCGCCGAGCTGGGCGAACTCCTCGGCGCGCTGCGGGCCGTGCAGGGTCAGCACCTGCAATGCCGGCGCAAAGCGGGCGATTTCCGCCTGCCAGTTCGGAATCAGGCTGGTCGGCACCACCACCAACGCCGGCTGTGCCAGCGCGCCGCCCTCCTTCAGGGCCAGCAGGTGGGTGATCAACTGCAGCGTCTTGCCCAGGCCCATGTCGTCGGCCAGCACGCCGCCCACTCCGGCTTCGGCCAATGCATTGAGCCAGCGCAGACCCTCGCGCTGATAGGGACGCAATTCCACCGTCAGCCCGACCGGCACTGCATCACTGGCGCGCTCGGCGGCATCGCGCAGGCGCGCGGCGAAACCCAGCAGCGGTTCAGCCGCGACCAGCGCGCCGTCACCGGGCATCGCCGCGGCCAGTTCTTCCAGGCGGCCGGCCTGCACCCGTGGCAGATGCAGCTTCTGGCGCGGCTTCTCCAGGTATTCGGCCAACGGCGCCAGCAGGCCGCGCAATTCCTTCAGGCGCACCGGCACGCGGCGGCGCTCGTCGACCGGCGCGTACCACACCGCGTCGTCCGGTTCGTTCGGCACCGGGCTCAGGTTCAACTGGTGCTCGGCCAACGCCTGCGCCACCGCCGGAAGCAGGTTGTGGCGCTCACCTTCCAGCTCGATGCCGATCTCCAGGTCGAAGGCATGATCGTCGGTGTCTTCCTGCGCCTGCCCGTACCAACGCACCGGCCCTTCCAGCACCTCGAACGGGAAGCTGGGCGCGTATTCGACCAGGAAGTTCTCCGCCTCCAGCTTCGGCCGCAGCGCCAGCCAGCGTGCCGGCGTGTTCACTTCCAGCGCACCGGCATGGCCGGTGCCGGGGAACAGCCAGGCATCCTCGGGCAGGGTCTCGGCCACGTCCCAAGGCAGGCCTTCGGTGTCCACGCCGGGAGTCAGGCCAAGGCGTTCGAGCTGCTCCATCGCCGACAACTCCTCGGCGCGGCGACGGGTGATCTCGACCAACTGGTCCTGGCGCACGCGGCGCACCAGCGGCTCGCCACCGCGACCGGGCAAGCGCTCGCCGGCGTAATCGAAAGCCAGCCGCACGTAGCCCAGCGGCGGCGTGCCGGCGGCCAGCCGCGCGTGGCGGGTCAACGCGTGCAGGGTCAACACCGGCTTCGGCGACAGTTCCGAACGGCGCACTTCATCGAACACCTGCGGCTGCGGTATCCGCATGGCCAAGCGGCTGCCCGGCAACTGCTGGCGCAGGCGGCGGCTGTGCTCGTGCTTCAGCGCGGGCAGATCCAACCAGCCGGTCTCCTCCGCGGCGGCATCGAACACGCCCAGCGTGGCGCGCTCGGCATCGAGGTACCACAGCGCGTCGATGCGCAGCAGGCGCTGGCTGTTCGGCAACGCCGGCAACAGGCGCTGGCTGCCATCGGGCTCCATCTGCCAGTGCCAGTTCAGCGCGTGCGACTTGCCCCGCGACAGGCGCAGGCCGCCCAGGCCACCGAGGAAGCATGGCGCGGTGTCGAGGATCTCGGCCAGCAAGGTGTCACCGACGTGGCCGCCGAGGCGCGCATAACTGCGGCTCTTGCGCACGCTCTGCGGCAGGCCCAGCAGAGTGGCCGCCAGGCGCTGCTCGTGCGGCGGCAGGGGCGACTGCAGCAACTGCCGGCTGTCCAGCGGCACGGGGCGCACGTAACGTCCATGCTCGGCGGGCGCCAGCAATACCGGCGCCACATCCAGCCGGCCCCAGGCGGCACCCTCTTCAGCCACCACGTCCAGAAAGAAACCGAGCACCACCGGCTCGCCAGCCACGGCGGGCATGGCTGCCGTCAGCAGGCGCTGCCACGATGCAGGCAGCTCTTCGCTGCCGCCGGCATCGTGCTGTTTCCCGTCCGGGTGCTGCATTCGCATGCGCTCCGTGGCGACAACCAAAACGACGAGCTTAGCAGTGCGCGAGCTGATGCGGCCGTGACGGGGAAACATCCCCGTCACGAATCAGGGTGGACGGGTCAGACGGGACGGATCAGGCCTGGCCAAACAGGCCGTGCGGATATTCCGGTTTCTGCTCGCGTGCCATCAGCGCCTTCAGGCCATCAACCGGGGTGACCTCGCCGTGCAGCACGGAACGCACGCCGGCACTGATCGGCAGGTCCAGGTCGTGCTTGCCGGCCAGACGCGCCACTTCGTCGGCGGTGAGGATGCTCTCCACCACCTGGCCGATCTGCCGCACCGCCTCGTCGATCGCCACGCCCCGGCCCAAGGCCAGGCCAAGCCGGCGGTTGCGCGACAGGTCGCCGGTGCAGGTCAGCACCAGGTCACCCAGGCCGGACAGGCCGATCAGGGTTTCCGGGCGCGCGCCCAGTGCCATGCCCAGCCGCAGCATCTCGTTCATGCCGCGGGTGATCAGGCCGGCACGGGCGTTCAGGCCCAGCTGCATGCCATCGGCGATGCCGGTGGCCACCGCCAGCACGTTCTTCATCGCGCCACCCAGTTCGGCACCGAGCACGTCGTCGCCGGAATAGGCACGCAGATTGGGAGCATGCAGCAGCAGGGCCAGCCGCTGCGCGAACGCCGCGTCGTCGGAGTGGATGGTGACCGCACTGGGCTGGCCGGCGGCCACTTCCTTGGCGAACGACGGGCCGGTGACCACCGCCGCGGCACGCCCCGGCAGATGTTCGGCCACCAGTTCGTGCAGGAAGCGCCCGGTACCCGGCTCGAAACCCTTGGTCGCCCAGGCGATCGCGGTATCGGCGTCAAGCAACGGCGCCAGATCCACCAGCATCGAGGCAAACGCGTGGCTGGGCACCACGATCAGCACGATGCCGGCACCGCGCACCGCGGTGGCCAGATCGGCTTCGCAGGCCAGCTCCGCCGGCAGCTCGATGTCCGGCAGGTAGCGCTGGTTGCGATGGCTGGCGGCCAGTGCCGCCAGCGCCTCGCGGTCGCGCCCCCACAACGTGGTGGGCACGCCATTGCGCGCCGCCAGTGCCGCCAGCGCGGTGCCCCAGGAGCCGGCACCGAGCACCGCCAGCTTCGGCTTGTCAGCGACGGACATGGCTCAGCTGTTGAGCGTGGCCGGGGCTTCGCCGCCGCCCATGGCGCGGCGCTGCTGCTCGGCGAACAGCGCGTCGAAGTTGATCGGCTGCAGCAGGAACGGCGGGAAGCCGCCTTCCAGGATCAGCGAGGAGATCACCTGACGCGCGTACGGGAACAGCAGGTTCGGGCAGTAGCTGCCGATGATGCCGGCGTGGTCCGCCTCGCCGAAACCGGCAATGCCGAACAGGCCGGCCTGCTTCACTTCCGCCAGGTAGGCGGTGCGCGAGCCCAGGGTGCAGGTCAGCGTGAGGCTGAGCACCACTTCGTACAGGTTGTTGCCCAGGTCGGTGGCATTCTGGCCGAGATTCAGCTGCACCTGCGGCTGGTCGTTCTCGTTGATCTCCTGGAAGATCTGCGGCGCGTTCGGCGCTTCGAAGGACACGTCCTTCACGTAGATCTTCTGCATCACCAGCTGCGGCTGATTGCCCTGGCCATTGGCCTGGTCGTTGGTGATCTCTTCTGCCATCGGGAGTTCCTCTGAGGTCGTGGACCGTCGTGTGTAAAAGCGGCGATTGTTCCATACATCCCCCGCCCGCGCACCCGGCCACTGGTCAAAGATTGCGCACACCCCCTCTTTCCTGCGAGAATGCGCGGCTCGCCTCTGTCGGCCCGGTCTTTCCGGGCGGTCCTGCACGCGGTACGGACCTCACCTTCAAGCGCAAGCAATGTCTCCAGCACCGCGTGGCGCAAAGCGCGCTGGGCCGATCGCACCCTGGCCAACGGGTGTTCAAACCGATTTCAAAGCCACGGCTTTCGAAGTCATTCAAACGGAGGTCGTCATGGCCCGTGTATGTCAAGTCACCGGAAAGGGTGTGCGGACCGGCAACAACGTCTCGCATGCCAACAACAAGACCCGTCGCCGCTGGTTGCCCAACCTGCATGAGCGTCGCTTCTGGGTCGCCAGCGAAAACCGTTGGGTCAAGCTGCGCGTGTCCAACCATGCCCTGCGCACCATCGACAAGAATGGCATCGAAGCCGTGATTGCCGAGATGCGCGCCCGCGGCGAAAAGGTCTGAGGAGCAAACCATGGCAAGCAAGACCCAAGACAAGATCCGCATGATCTCCTCGGCCGGCACCGGCCACTTCTACACCACCCGGAAGAACAAGAAGAACACTCCGGAGAAGTTCGAGTTCAAGAAGTACGATCCGGTCGTGCGCAAGCACGTGATCTACAAGGAAGGCAAGATCAAGTGACGCACCGGCGCGTTCGCGCTCCGCGCGAACGCCCTTGCCGGCACGTCATCCCTGCGAAAGCAGAGATCCAGTGAGGTACCCAAAACCCGCCCTCTGGGCGGGTTTTTCTTTGCCCATTCCCACCGCTCTCCTCACCGCCACCTTGGAGCCTCCGAGCGTGGCGCAACGGCGCCGATGACGGTTCAGACGCAGCATGGAGCCTGCACGCTCCGCTCCGAACCCTCACCCCAGCCCTCTCCCGACGGGAGGGGGCTCCGCAAGCCGCACCCGCCCAAAAAGAAACCCGCCAATCGGCGGGTTTCTTCCAGACGCGCAGCAAAGAGCGATCAGGCGGCGGCAGACGCCACGCCGTATCCCTTCAAGCGCTGGGCGAACTCCTGCAGCGCGCGGATGCCGCTTTCCTCGGCCTCGTGGATCCACTGCTGCAGGCCCTTCAGCGCCTGCTCGGCACCACGCTGCTCCATCAGGGCGGCGAGGCGGCTGCGGAACTCGATCACGGTCTTCAGCGTGGGGCGCTTGGCCAGCAGCGCCTGCAGGCGGTCGCTGCCCTCGCTGTCCAGCCAGCGGCCACCATCGGCCAGGGCCAGGCGGATGCGGCGCGGCACCGACTTCAGGCTTTCGCCGGCGTGCTGGGCCTCGTCGCTGACGGTGGGCAGGATCACGCCGCGGTAGTAATCGGTCATCGCCTGGAAGCGATGGGTCAGCACCGCCTTCAGCGTCTCGGCATCGGGCAGATGCACGTTCGGGCGCACGTCCAGGGTGGGCGCCACGCGCAGCACCTTGGCCAGGCCGACCGCACGCAGGCCGCAGATCACCGCCCAGCCGATGTCGAACTCCCACTTGCGCAGGGCGAACTTGGCCGAGCTGGGGAAGGCGTGGTGGTTGTTGTGCAGCTCCTCGCCACCGATCCAGAAACCCCACGGCAGCAGATTGCGGGCGGTGTCGGCGCTCTCGAAGTTGCGGTAGCCGGCCCAGTGGCCGATGCCGTTGACGAAGCCGGCGGCCCAGAACGGGATCCAGATCATCTGCACCGCCCACAGCGCCGCGCCGATCACGCCGAACAGCGCCAGGCTGATCACCAGCATCAGCGCCGGGCCCCAATAGGGATGCGCGCCGTACAGCTTGTGCTCGACCCAGTCGTCCGGGGTGCCACGGCCGTACTGCTCCATGTCCTGCTTCGACTCGCAGGCGTCGCGGTACAGCGACACGCCGTCCCAGAACACCTTCTTGATGCCGTAGATCATCGGGCTGTGCGGATCTTCCTCGGTTTCCACCTTGGCGTGGTGCTTGCGGTGCACCGCCACCCACTCACGGGTGACCATGCCGGTGGTCAGCCAGCCCCAGAAACGGAAAAAGTGTGCCAGCGCCGGATGGAAATCCACGCCGCGATGGGTCTGGCTGCGATGCAGGTACAGGGTCACCGTGAAGATGGTGAGCTGGGTCATCACCAGCATGTAGACCAGGATCTGGCCCCACGTGGCGTGGGTCAGGCCTTCGGTCAGGAACGTGAGTACGGCGTCGAGCATGAAGAACCACCGGGGGTAAGGGACAAGGCAGTGTAGAGCACCGATTCCCGTACCCGCCAGCATGGTGCGAACCACAATCGCGGCTTCGGGTCAACGGGGAGGGTCGGAATGGCGGCGCTTGCCAGTACGCGCTGCCGGTTGCCTGACGATGGGGGCACCGGGACAATCACGCAATGACTTCGATCAATTCCGATCTTCCTCCCCCTTTGTTGCAACTGGACCGGATCAGCCGCCGCCGCGCCGGCCGCCCGGCGGTGAGCGAGCTGAGCCTGACCTTGCAGCGCGGCCAGGTGATCGGCCTGCTGGGCATCAACGGCGCCGGCAAATCGACCACCTTGTCGATGATTGCCGGCGCACTGCGCCCCGACAGCGGCGCCATCCGCCTCGGCGGCCAGGATTTCCTGGAACAGCCGGAGCTGGCCCGCGAGCGGATCGGCTGGCTGCCGGAACGCGCGCCGGTGTGGTCCGAACTGAGCGTGGAGGAGCACCTCGATGCCCACGGCCGGCTGCGCGGCTTGCGCGGCACCACGCTGCGCCAGGCACGCGAGGCGATCATCGAACGGCTGGAACTGGGCAGCCTGCGCCGGCGCCTGGCCGGCGTGCTGTCGCAGGGCCAGCGCCAGCGGCTGGGGCTGGCCTGCGCGCTGCTGCACAAACCGGCCCTGCTGGTGCTGGACGAACCGGGCAATGCGCTGGATCCGGTGCAGGTGGCCGCGCTGCGCGGGCTGATCCGCGAGCAGGCTGCCGCCGGCACCGCGGTGATCCTGTCCACCCACCTGCTGGCCGAGGTCACCGCCGTGTGCGACCGCGTGGCGATCCTGCATGAAGGCACCCTGCGTCACGACGGCGCGGTGCATGCCGACGACCACGGCGCACTGGAACAAACCTTCTTCGGCATCGCCATGCATGGCGCCACCGCACCGGCGCAGGCGGCATGACGGCGCTGGCGGTGGCACGACTGGAAGGCCGGCGATTGCGGGTACGCCCGCTGGGCTGGGTGCTGGCGGCACTGACCCTGGCCTGGCTGGCATGGAATTTCACCCTGTTGCTGGGCAGTTTCCTGTCCACCCAGGTGCAGCGCGCCGCGCTGCCTGACGGCCCCGGCTTCACCGATCTGGTGGCGGTGCCGCTGCTGGCCCAGCTGGCCCAGCTGGCCTTCGTGGTGGTGCCCCTGCTGGGCATGTCGATGCTGGCCGGCGAACGCCGCAACGGCACCTTGCCGCTGCTGTTCGCCGCCGGCCTGTCGCCCTCGCGCATCGTGCTGGGCAAATACCTGGCGCTGATCGGCTGGCTGGCGTTGTGGCTGCTGTTGACCCTGGCCATGCCGCTGGCTCTGGCCGGCAGCACCGATCCGGACTTCGGCAAACTCGCTGCCGCCACATTGGGCCTGGCGCTGATGCTGGCCACGCTGGCGGCGATCACCCTGGCCTGCTCCAGCTTCGCGCCGCACCCGGCGATTGCCGCCGCGGTCGCGCTGGTGGCCGGATTGGCGCTGTGGAGCGTCAATCTCGGCGCGCAGATGGCCGGGCTCAACGGCGGCGTGATCAACTGGATCGCGATGAGCACCCATCTGCAACCGATGCTGCGCGGGCTGGTATCCAGCGCCGACGTGCTGTGGTTCGTGCTGGTCAGCGCACTCGCACTGGCGCTGGCCGTCCGCCGGCTGGCCGGTGAAAAGGAGCGCGGCTGATGCGCAACCTGCTCAAGCACCTCGATGGCTGGCTGTTCACCCTGCTGCTTCTGGTGGCGGTCGGCGCGCTGGGTTACCTGGGCACGCGCTACGCCCATCAATCGGACTGGACCGCGCACGGCCGCAGCAGTCTTTCGGCGGAAAGCCGCGCGGTACTGGCACGGCTGGATGGCCCGGTGGAGATCACCAGCTATGCCAACCCGCAGGGCGACCTGCGCCAGACCGTGGCCGGCTTCCTGCAGCGCTACCAGGCGGCCAAGCCCGACCTGAGCCTGCACTTCGTCGACCCGCAACTGGATCCGGCGAAGATGCGCGAGCTGGGCATCACCGTCGATGGCGCGCTGATCCTGCGCTACAAGGACCACGAACAACGGCTGGACGAGTTGTCCGAGCGCAGCCTGACCAATGCGCTGGAACGGCTGCTGCGCGGCAACGACCGCATGGTCGCCTTCGTCACCGGCGACGGCGAACGCCGCGCCGACGGCCAGGCCAATGCCGACCTCGGCACCTTCATGCATCAACTGGAAAGCCGCGGCATGCGCGCAGTGCCGCTGAATTTCGCCCAGGTCACCGCGGTACCCGCGCACACCGACCTGGTGGTGCTGGCCAGCCCCTCGCTGGCGCTGCCACCGGCGGCGGTCAAAGCGCTGGCCGATTACCTGCGCGACGGCGGCAACCTGCTGTGGCTGAGCGAGCCGGGCAACGAGGATCTGGGCCTGAAGCCGCTGGCCGACGCGCTGGGCATCCGCGTGCTGCCGGGCGTGCTGGTCGACGGTTCCGGCGCCGCGCTGGGCCTGAAGGATCCGCGACTGATCGCGCTGGGCGACTATCCCGGCCACGCGATCACCCGCGGTTTCACCCTGACCACGCTGTTCCCGCAGGCCTCGGCGCTGGCGCTGCTCAGCCAGGGCGACTGGGTGGTGGCGCCGTTCCTGCGCTCCGGCGCGCAGAGCTGGACCGAATTCCAGCCGATCGACAACAGTGCTAGCTCGGACATCCGCCTCGACCCCGACCAGGGCGAACTGAGGGGCCCGCTGGACTTCGGCTTCGCGCTGAGCCGGCTCTCGCCCAGCCCGGACAAGAGCGAGCAGCGCGCGGTGGTGATCGGCGACGGCGATTTCCTGTCCAACACCTTCCTCGGCAACGGCGGCAACCGCGCGCTGGGTGAGCGCGTGTTCGACTGGCTGCTCGGCGACGACAGGCTGGTCGAACTGCCGCCGCGCGGCGCGCCGGACAAGGTGCTGGAGATCTCGCAGACGGAACTGAACGCGCTGAGCTTCGGCTTCCTGATCGCGCTGCCGCTGTTGCTGCTGTTGATTGGTGGACTGGTCGCCTGGCGCCGGCGTCGCCGCTGATGAAACGCGCCAGCCGCCAACGCCTGTTTCTGCTGCTTGCCGTGCCGGTGCTGCTGGGTTTCGCGCTGTGGCAGTGGCAACGCGATGCGCGCAACGACCCGGGCAACCTGACCGCGCTGGATCCGGCCGCCATCACCCATGTCACCCTGCGCCTGGGCGACGCGCCGGCGCTGCACTACGAAAAACGCGACGGCCACTGGTGGCGGGTGGATGGCACGCCCGTGCAAGCGATCGACGGACGCCTGGATGACCTGGCCGCCATTGCCGCCGCGCCGGTGCTGGGCTGGCGTGCGCTGGGTGATTTCGAGCCGGCGAAGATCGGGCTGGCACCGCCCCGCGCGGTACTTGAACTGGACGGCCAGACGCTCCAGTTCGGCGAGACCTCGGTCACCGGCCCGCAGCACTACGTGCAGGCCGGCCAACGCGTCGCGCTGGTGCCGTCGCGCTACATGCCACGCTCACCCGAACTGCAGACCACGGAACTCCCGTAGGAGCGCGCTCGCGCGCGATGCTCCTCCCCCAATTCACGAACATCACCCACCGTGCCCGAACTCCCCGAAGTCGAAACCACCCGCCGCGGCATCGAGCCTCACATCGTCGGCCGGCGCGTCAGCGCGGTGGTGCTGCGCCGGCCCGACCTGCGCTGGCCGATCCCGGCGGAAATCAGCGAGCTGCTGCCCGGCCAGCGCATCGACGCGGTGGAGCGCCGCGCCAAATACCTGCTGCTGCACACCGCCATCGGCAGTGCCCTGCTGCACCTGGGCATGAGCGGCGTGCTGCGGGTGTTGCCGCCGGACGCACCGGTGGGCAAGCACGACCACGTCGACATCGCGCTGGAGCGCAGCGCCAGCCTGGGCCCGCGCATCCTGCGCTTCACCGACCCGCGCCGCTTCGGCTGCCTGCTGTGGCAAGCGCCGGGCGAAACCCATGAGCTGCTGGCGAAACTCGGCCCCGAGCCGCTCACCGATGCCTTCGACGGCGACCTGCTGTGGCACCTCTCGCGCGGTCGCACGGCGGCGGTGAAGCTGTTCCTGATGGACAACGCGGTCGTCGTCGGCGTGGGCAACATCTACGCCAGCGAAGCGCTGTTCCGCGCCGGCATCGACCCGCGCAAAGCCGCCGGCAGGATTTCGCGTCCCCGCTACGCGCGACTGGCCGACGAGGTGAAGCAACTGCTGGCCTGGGCGATCGAACGCGGCGGCACCACCCTGCGCGATTTCCTCAACCCCGACGGCGCCCCCGGCTACTTCTTCCGCGAACTGATGGTCTACGGCCGCACCGGCGAACCCTGCCACGTCTGCGGCACACCGATCCGGCAAGTGGTGCTGGGCCAACGTTCCACGTTCTGGTGCCCGCGCTGCCAGCGCTGAGCACGGGCAGGAGCCCGCTCGCGGGCGATGCTTTTGAAGCAGGGATTCGGGATTCGCAAGAGCAAGAGCATCGCCCGCGAGCGGGTTCCTACCCGTGTTGTTCCGGCGTGCGGGGCCAGTGGAAGGCGACGTGGGTGTTGCTGAATTGCGGATCGTCCATGCTTCCGCCGGGGTGGGCGACGAGGCCGCCAGCCAAGCCGGCGACGGCGACGGTCTGGCCGGCTTCGAAATGTGCGCCCAGCGCCTGCAGTTCGGCCAGGCGCTCGGCCAGCATGCCGGCGCGGTCGATGGCGTTATCGGGCACGTCGTGGATGCTGATGTCGGGGCGGCCGAACTTGCGCAGGCCGCGGGTGTGGATCCAGAAGCGGCCGGCTTCCGCCTCGGCCTCGCACAGGATCAGCAGGTGGTTGCGGATCGGCGCGCCGTCGCGGACCAGGTACTTCGCACGCCATTCGGCTGCATCCATCAGACCCAGCATCTGCGGATCGAGAATCGCCACGCCGCCGATGTCGAGCAGGCCGGCCAGCACGCCCAGGGTGTCGCGCAGGTAGCCGGTGGCCTGGCTGTCCTTGAGCGTGCCGCGCACCACCATCACCTCGGGCGCATCCAGTGCCAACTTGTACGCCTCCGGCGCATCGTCCTTGAACATCCGGCCCATCGCGCCCTTCAGCGGATAGCCGTCCCACTGCCGCAGCGCCTGGTGGTGATGGTTGGTCGACTCGATGCCGGCCGGCAGGCCCGGGCTGCCGTAATCGGCCGACGGCACGCGCACCGCATCGAATTTCCCGAACACGTAGAACTGCAGCACGATGTTCTCGTCGCTGGCATGCCAGTGCGGGCGCTGCCAGGCGGGGATGGTGATCGGAGAGGTCATGGCATTCCTTGGAGTGGGGTCAGCGGCTTTCGCCCAGAGGCAGGACCGGCTGCTGCAGCTCGATGCGCCCTTCGCCTTGGCTGATCTTCTTGAACTCGGCGCGGCTGACCGAGACATAGCGGTCGTTGCCGCCGATCTCAACTTGCGGGCCTTCGGTGACCGCGCGGCCGTGCTCATCCACGCGCACCACCATGGTGGCCTTGCGGCCGCTGTGGCAGATCGTCTTGATCTCCTCCAGGTTGTCGGCCCAGGCCAGCAGGTAGCGGCTGCCCTCGAACAACTCGCCGCGGAAATCGGTGCGCAGGCCGTAAGCCAGCACCGGCACGTTGAGCCGGTCGACCACGTCGCTGATCTGCCACACCTGCGTCTTGCTGAGGAACTGCGCCTCGTCGACGAACACGCAGTGCAGCGGGCCGCGCCCGGCGATGTCGGCCTCGACCAGAGCAAACAGGTTCTCGTCGCCGCCGAAGCGGCGCGCGTTCGCTTTCAGGCCGATCCGCGACGCCACCACGCCCTCGCCGTAGCGATCATCCAGCGCCGGGGTCAGGATCAGCGTGCGCATGCCGCGCTCGTGGTAGTTGTACGCGCTCTGCAGCAGCGTCGTGGTCTTGCCGGCATTCATTGCCGAGTAATAGAAATAGAGTTTGGCCATGGAGTGCCGGGAATGGGGAATCGGGAATGGGGAATGGCAAGAGCGGCTCGCGGCCTGGCCATGCCCTTCAGTTTCTCACAGACGCCGTCCGCTACTCCCGATCCAGCGGCGTGTTGCCTCCGGTGAAGTGGGCGCGGGCCTGGGCCAGGCGGTATTTGCGTTCGGCGCGGCTGCGGCGCCAGTCGCGCAGGGTGCACAGCGCGTAGATCAGCTTGAACAGGCGCAATTTGCGCAACACCAGCGGGGTGTCGTAAAGGTCGCCGGCCAGCATCGATATCACGCCCTGCTCCAGCTGCCACTGGTTGCTGGGGTGGCGGAACATCTGCTGCATCACCGGGCCGTTGAAGCGGTGGATGAAGAACGAGAAACGGGCCATCGCGGCACGCTGGCGCTTTTCCAGACGCCGCTGCAGCGCCTGCTCGCGGTGCGGTTCGCGCAAGGCCTGATCGACCACCTCCACGGCTTTTTCCGCGCTGCTCATCGCCAGGTACACGCCGGAGGAAAACACCGGATCAAGGAAGGCAAACGCGTCGCCGACCAGGATCCAGCCGGGGCCGGCCATGCAGCTTGAGTCGTAGGAGTAGTTGCCGGTGACGCGGACCTCGCCGTCGATCAGCTCGGCCTGCTCCATGCGCTGCCACAGGGCCGGGCTCAGCCTCAGCGTGTCGAGCAGGAATTCGACGCTGCGGCCCTTGCGCTGCTTCAGGTAATCCGGTCGGCACACCGCGCCCACGCTCATCACGCCGTCGGGCAGCGGGATCATCCACATCCAGCCGTGGGTGAAGCTGTAGATGCTGATGTTGCCGCCGTCCTCGCCCTCACGCCGGGCGGCATTGCGGAAGTGGCCGAAGATCGCCGCGCTCTGGTGCTGGCGGTTCTTGCGCTTGAGCTTCTTCTTCGAGGAAATCAACGCATCGCGCCCGCTGGCGTCGACCACGTAGCGCGCTTCGACCGCATAGCTGCGGCCCTCGTCGGTGAGCACATCCAGCCGTGTCTGGCGCGGCCCGGCCTGCTCCACCTTCAGCACCTCGTGGCCCTCGCGCGCATCGGCTCCGCAATCGGCGGCGTGGCGGTAAAGCATCTGGTCGAAGTCCTGACGCCACACCTGATACGCATGCGGCGGGCTCTGCCCGATCGCGCGGGCGAAGGCATAGGTGTTGTAGCCGCGTTCGTTGTCGGCCTCGAAATCCGCGCCGGGCTTGAACACGCCCAGCTCGCGCACCTTGTCCAGCACACCGAGCCGCTCGAACACCGGCAGGTTCATCGGCAGCAGGGATTCACCGATGTGGAATCTCGGATGGTGCGCCTTCTCCAGCGCAATCACCTTGTAGCCCTTGCGCGCCAGCAAGGCCGCCGCGGTGCTGCCGCCCGGACCGCCGCCGATGACCGCCACGTCGCAACGCTCGACCGCGTCCCCTGTCTGTTCCGCCATGCACTTTCCTCCCGTCGAGGTCGGATTATCGCCGAAGCCGGCCGGCTGCCAACGGGCTCTCTGCTACCATCGCCGGTCGCCCCCCGCCTCGCCCCGATCCATGCTCAATCCGCAACAACTGGCCGCCGTCGAGCATTGCGAAAGCCCGCTGCTGGTGCTGGCCGGCGCCGGCTCCGGCAAGACCTCGGTGATCACGCAGAAGATCGCCCACCTTATCCAGCGCCGCCGCCTGCCCGCTTCGAAGATCGCCGCGATCACCTTCACCAACAAGGCGGCGAAGGAGATGCGCGAGCGCGTCGGCAAGCTGATCAGCAGCGAGGACGCGGCGGCGCTGACGGTGTGCACGTTCCATGCGCTGGGACTGAAGTTCCTGCAGATCGAGCACGCCCGCGCCGGCCTGCGCCGCGGCTTCTCGGTGCTGGACGCCGATGACAGCGAGGGCATCGTCAAGGAACTGGCGCCGAAGGGTGCCAAGCCCGACGTGCTGTTCGGCATCCGCAACCTGCTCAGCCGCGCCAAGAACGCCGGCCTGTCGCCGGAGGAGGCACTGGCCGCCGCGCGCAGCCCGCGCGAACTGGAAGCGGCGACCATCTACGACCTCTACCAGCAGCGCCTGGCCGCCTTCAACGCGGTGGATTTCGACGACCTGATCCGGCTGCCGCTGCGCATCCTGGAAAGCGACGCCGAGTGCCGCGACGCCTGGCGCGAGCGCCTGCGCTACCTGCTGGTGGACGAATACCAGGACACCAACGACGCGCAATACCGCCTGCTCAAGGCCCTGGCCGGCGAGCGCGGCAACATCACCTGCGTCGGCGACGACGACCAGTCGATCTACGCCTGGCGCGGCGCCAATCCCGAGAACATCGACCAGCTCGGCCGCGACTGGCCGAACCTGCGGGTGATCAAGCTGGAGCAGAACTACCGCTGCGGCAAGCGCATCCTGCGCGCGGCCAACAAGCTGATCGCCAACAACCCGCACCTGCACGAAAAGAAACTGTGGAGCGAGCACCCGGAAGGCCCGCAGATCCGCGTGCTCGAATGCAAGGAAGGCGAGCACGAGGCCGAGCGCGTGGCCGCCGTCGCCACCACGCTGGCCGAGAAGTACAAGGCACGCTGGGAGGACATGGCGATCCTCTACCGTGGCAACTTCCAGGCCCGCCCGCTGGAAAAGGCGCTGCGCATGGCGCGCATCCCCTATCACCTGACCGGCGCGCTGAGCTTCCTCGACCGCGCCGAGGTGAAGGACCTGCTGTGCTACCTGCGTCTGCTGACCAACCCCAGCGATGACGCCGCCTTCCTGCGCGTGGTGAACGTGCCCAAGCGCGAGATCGGCTCGACCACGCTGGAGAAGCTGGGCCAGATGGCGCAGTCGAAGCATTGCTCGCTGCTGGAAGCGACCCGCAGCGACGGCGTGCTGCGCCAGCTCACCCCGCGCCCGGCGGCCGCCCTGGCCGGCTTCTCCGAGCTGATCGACGAATTGCGCAGCGCCTCGCTGCACGAAAGCGCCGCCGACCTGGTCGAGCGCATCCTCAAACGCACCGGCTACGCCGCGCAGATCGCCGCCAGCACGCCCGATCCAAGCGTGCGCGAGCGCAAGCTGGGCAACCTGCGCGAACTGGCCGACTGGTTCCGCGCGATGCAGAAGAACGGCAACAGCGCCGGCGACCTCGCCTCTCAACTGGCCCTGCTCAGCCACGCCGACCGCGACGAACCGGGCAACGCCGTGCGCATGATGACCCTGCACGCGGCCAAGGGCCTGGAATTCCGTTTCGTCTTCATCGTCGGCTGCGAGGACGGCACCCTGCCCCACGAAGGTGCGCTGGACGAAGGCCGCGTCGACGAGGAGCGCCGCCTGATGTACGTCGGCATCACCCGCGCCAAGGAACTGCTGACCCTGTCCTGGTCGGCCCGCACCAAGCGCTACGGCGAGATCCACAGCAACCAGCCCAGCCGCTTCCTGCACGAGCTGCCGCAGGACGACCTGCACTGGCAGGGCAAGGACCCGGAAGCGGACAAGGAAGTGGTGCGCGAAACCGCCGAATCGCACATGGCGAAGATCAAGGCGATGCTGGCCGGCGGTTGAGGGCCTCGCCTTTGGCGCAGCCCCTCAACCGCAGGGAACAGGGAGTGGGGAATAGGGAATGGGAAAGCAAGAGCGTCGCACGTCGCCGCGTCGCCGCAGGGACGCGACGCTTTGTCCTATTCCCTATTCCCTGCCCCGCCACAAGGCATCGCCGTCAGATCAATTTCGCCGCCTCCAGCTCGCTCTTCAGATAGGCGTAATAGATCGGCGCGGCGATCACGCCGGGCAGGCCGAACACGGCCTCCATCAGCAGCATGGCCACCAGCAGTTCCCAGGCGCGGGCGCGGATCTGGGTGCCGACGATGCGGGCGTTGAGGAAGTATTCCAGCTTGTGCACCAGCACCAGGAACACCAGCGCGGCGATGCCCACGCCCAGCGACACCGACAGGCCGGCGATGGTGATCGCGGTGTTGGAGATCAGGTTGCCGATCACCGGCAGCAGGCCGACCACGAAGGTCACCAGCACCAGGGTCTTGGCCAGCGGCACATGGATGCCCAGCAGCGGCAGCAGGCCCAGCAGGAACAACGCGGTGAACAGGGTGTTGATCAGCGAGATCTTGATCTGCGCGAACACGATGTTGTGGAACGCCTGCGCCAGTCGCTGGCAGCGCTGGCTCAACGCCGCGGCCAGCGGCCCCATCTGATGGGTGGGCCGGGTGCGGCTGAGCGCCACGATCGCGCCCAGCACCAGGCCGATGATCACGTGCACGAAGCCGCGCACCGCGCCCTTGCCGGCCAGTTGCAGCGTACCGGCGTGCTTGCGCAGCAGTTCCAGCGCGCCCACGCGCAATTCCTCGACGCTGTCGGGCAGGTTGTCCACCACCACCGGCGGCAGTTGCTGGCGCGCCTTTTCCACCAGCGGCATCAGCTGTTGCTGCCACAGCAGGTGGGGATTGCCGATCTCGGTGCGGAACAGGCTGATCGCACCGAAGATCAGCGCGATCAGCAAACCGACCACCACCGTCCCCAGCAGGGCCACCACCACCACCCGCGCCCGCTCGCCGGAAATCCGCCGCCCCAGCAACGGCACCATCGCCTGCACCAGTTCGAACACCAGCAGGCCCGCCAGCAGCGCCGGCAGCAGATGCAGCCAGATCACCAGCAGCAAGGCCACCGCAGCCAGCACGTAACTGGCGTAGCGGATCGCCGGCGAGGGCTCGCGGACAACGGGCAGGGCAGCGTCCATGGCAGGGACCATTGATGGAGACCCTGGCAGTGTAGGCGAGGAGTGAGGGCGGGAGAGAAGTGCGTGGACAGCGGTGAGGCGTGAGTGCGCACTCCCCGCGCCGCGACGCCCCTGCCATTCGCCGTTCGCCACTCCCCGTTCCCGGCCCCATAACCCTCCTGTCGTAAACTGCCGCGATCATTGCGCGTTTCACCGATTCCCGAGGATCACCATGCTCCATCGCCTGTCGCCGACCCTGCTCGCCCTTGCCCTGCTCGCCGGCTGCGCCACCACCGCACCGCAGCCCGCCGCCGACGTCGCACCGGCCACGCCCGTCGCGGCAGCGCCGACCGGCGCCGCGGCCAACGACAACCTGATGGCGGTGGCCTGGACCCAGGACGCGATCGAGCATGACCTGATCTACGTGCAGACCTTCCGTGATGCCCAGGCGCGCCTGCTGGACGCGCTGAAGGATCCGACCTGGGACGCCTTGAACGAGGACGACCGGGTCGTCCCGGCCACCGGCCTGAAGCCGGCGGTGATCCTGGACATCGACGAGACCGCGCTGGACAACTCGCCCTACCAGGCCCGCCTGGTGCGCGACGGCGGCGAGTACAACGAGGCCGACTGGGCCGCCTGGTGCAAGGAAGAAAAGGCCCGTGCCATGCCCGGCGCCGTGGAGTTCACCCAGTTCGCCGCGAAACACGGCATCGCGGTGATCTACATCTCCAACCGCGCCAAGGATCTCAACGACCCGACCCTGGCCAACCTGCGCAAGGTCGGCTTCCCGGTGTCCGGCCCGGAGGCGTTCCTGGGCGTGGACACCTTCGTCGAGGGCTGCGAGCAGGTCGGCACCGAGAAGGGTTGCCGCCGCCAGAAGATCAGCCGCCAGTACCGCGTGCTGATGCAGTTCGGCGACCAGATCGGCGATTTCGTCACCGTGCTGGCCAACAATGCCGAGGGCCGTGCCCGCGCCGTAGCCTCGCATCCGGACTGGATCGGCACCCGCTGGTTCATGCTGCCCAACCCCACCTACGGCAGCTGGGAGCCGGCGCTGTTCAACAACGATTGGAGCGCCCCGATCGAGGATCGGCGCCAGCAGAAGATCGACGCCCTGCGCTTCGATTGATTGAAATCAACAAGTTACGAGAACAAATAAAAGTATTGCCTCAAATTTGACGGGCGGGTAACATTTGCTCCGCCAACACCTGCTGACCAAGCTTCACAGGCAAGGCCATTTCCCTTCCGGCTCTGCCGGATTTCCCCGCGGGACCCTCTGGGCCGCGGGGTTTTTGTTTTCACGGCCCAGAAGGCTGCTCCGTCCATGCTTGTTTCCGGACCGCCGCCCCGCTTACCCTGCCCGGCCACGCTGGCGCTTCGTGCGCCGCCCCATCGAGAGAGCCCGCCATGCGCATGACTTCCCTCCGCCGCCTTGCCCTGCCGCTGACCGCCGCCCTGCTGCTGGGCGCCTGCTCGGGCAAGGACCAGCCCGCCACCCCTGGCGGCAATTCGCCGGAAGCGGCGGTGCAGGCCTCGATCGACCTGCTCAAGAAGGGTGATTTCGATGGCCTGTGGAAGCACGCCCTGCCGCCGACCGACTACGCCAACATGGTTGCCGACTGGGACCAGCAGCGCGCCCATGCCGAACCGGTCAGCGCCGAGGATCGCGCGCGCTTCGACGAGGCGATGCAGAAACTCACCGGCCCTGACGCCGAAACCAAGCTGTATGCCGAGCTCGAACCGCAGCTGATCGCGATGGAGCAGCAATACAAGGACCAGCTGCCGACGCTGATCACCGTCGGCCAGGCCGTGCTCAAGAGCGGCGTGGCGCAGAGCGACAGCCTCGAACAGCAGCAGAAGGACCAGGCCAACGCGGTGATCGACGTGATCGGCCCGTGGGCCTCGCAGACCAACTGGTTCGACCACGACAAGGCGCGCCAGGCGATCGGCGTGGCCACCAGCACCGCGCGCAAGCTGGACCTGAAGGATCCCGACCAGGTGCGCTCGCTGGCGTTCGATGCCGCCATGGGCAAGCTGTCCACCGGCTACGTCGGCGTCAAGCAGATCCTGGACATCTACGGCCTGTCGGTGGACGAGACGCTGGACTCGGTCAAGCTGACCCCGGTATCCAGCGCCGACGGCCATGCCGTGGTGAAGGTCGACTACACCCTGCTCGGCAAGCCGCTGTCGACCGAGACCAAGCTGGTGCAGCAGGACGGCCGCTGGTACAGCGAGGACATGCTGGAAAACGCGCGCAAATCGCACGAGAAGCTGCAGGAACAGCAGGCCGCGCAGCCGGACGAGGCCACCCCGGCCGAAGCCGGCAGCGCCGCCGCGGATCACTGAGCCGCGCCGCCAATCCATTAGAATAGGCGGATGCAAACGACTTCCCCCGCGGATCCCCCGACCCGCACCCGCGCACCCTGGTGGTTCCATCTGGCTGGCCAGTTGCTGCAGCCATGGGTGCGCATCCGCCGCGAACCGGCCGAGCCGGCCAGCCTGCTGCAGGGTCGCGTGCCGGTCTGCTACGTGATCGAGCGCGACGGCCTGTCCGACGCGCTGATCCTGCAGCGGGCCTGTCGCGAGGCCGGCCTGCCCAATCCGATGCGGCCACTGCCCGGCACCCGCCGGCGCCGTTCGATGTTCGCGCTGGTAAGGCGCGAGGGCTGGCTGTTCGGCCACACCCAGAAGCGTGCCGCCAGCGAGCCGCTGCAGCAACTGGTGCAGGCACTGGAAGCCACCCCCGAACACGACATCCAGATCGTGCCGGTCTCGATCTACGTGGGCCGCGCCCCGGCCCGCGACAGCGGCTGGTTCCGCGTGCTGTTCTCGGAGAACTGGGTGATGGTGGGCCGCTTCCGTCGCCTGCTGGCCTTGCTGCTGAACGGTCGTGACACCGTGGTGCACTTCTCCGCGCCGGTGTCCCTGCGCAGCGTGATGGAGGAATCCGCGCAGCTGGCTCCCGAGCGCCTGCCCCGCAAGCTGGCCAGGGTGCTGCGCACCCACTTCCACCGTATCCGCGCCGCGGTGATCGGTCCCGATCTTTCGCACCGGCGCACCGTGGTCGACTCGGTGCTCAATGCCGAGCCGGTGCGCACGGCGATCGCCGCCAGCGCAACCAAGGAAAAGATCAGCCACGCCAAGGCCTGGCGCAAGGCGCACAAGCTGGCGGTGGAGATTGCCGCCGACTATTCGCATCCGGTGGTGCGCTCGGCCTCGTTCCTGCTGCGCAATTTCTGGAACAAGCTGTACGACGGCATCTCGATGCACCACTTCGACAAGGCCCGCGCCGCCGCGCCCGGCCACGAAGTGGTTTACGTGCCCTGCCACCGCAGCCATGCCGACTACCTGCTGATGAGCTACCAGCTGCACATGTCCGGCGTGGTGGTGCCGCACATCGCCGCCGGCGTGAACCTGAACCTGCCGGTGATCGGGCCGCTGCTGCGCCGTGGCGGCGCGTTCTTCCTGCGCCGCAGCTTCCGCGGCAACGCGCTGTATTCGGTGATCTTCAACGAGTACGTGGCGCAGCTGATCGACCGCGGCGTGCCGATGGAGTACTTCATCGAAGGCGGCCGCTCACGCACCGGTCGCCTGCTGGCGCCACGCGCCGGCATGCTGGCGATGACCGTGCGCGCCTTCCTGCGCGCACCGCGCCGGCCGGTGCTGTTCCAGCCGGTCTACATCGGCTACGAGAAGCTGATGGAAGGCAAGTCCTACGCCGGCGAGCTCAGCGGCAAGGCCAAGGAAAAGGAATCCCTGCTGGGCCTGATCAAGGGCCTGAAAGTGCTGCGCCAGCGCTATGGCCACGTGGCGCTGAACTTCGGCGAGCCGATCGAACTGACCCCGCTGCTGGACGAGGCTGCTGCCGACTGGCGCAGCGCGGGTGCCGATCCGGACGCCAAGCCCGAATGGCTCAGCACGGTCACCGACCAGCTGGCCGAGCGGATCCAGGTCAACATCAACCGCGCCGCCGACGTCAATCCGATCAACCTGCTGGCGCTGGCCCTGCTGGCCACGCCCAAGCACGCCATGGCCGAGGGCGACCTGCTGGCCCAGCTCGAGCTGGGCAAGGCGATGATCGAGGAGTTGCCCTACTCCGACCGCATCACGCTGACCCCGATGGATCCGGCCGCGATCATCGCCTACGGCGAGCAGATGGGCTGGATCCGCCGCGTGCAGCATCCGCTGGGCGACGTGCTGACCGTCGATCCCGAACAGGCGGTGCTGCTGAGCTATTTCCGCAACAACGTGCTGCACCTGACCGCCACCGCGGCCTGGGTGGCCTGCTGCTTCCTCAACAACCGCCGCATGTCGCGCGCCACCGTGATGCGGCTGGGCCGGATCATCTACCCGTTCATCCAGGGCGAGCTGTTCCTGCCGTGGGACGGGGAAGGCTTCGCCGAACAGCTGCAGGCGACCATCGACTTCTTCGTGCGCCGCGGCCTGCTGGAAGCCACCAACGAGGGCCGCAGCCTGGAACGCGGCCCCGGCCAGGAAGACGGCGCCTTCCAGCTGAAGGTGATCGCGCGCAGCCTGATCCAGGCCTTCGAGCGCTACTACATCACCATCGCCGCGCTGGCCAAGAACGGCCCCCACGTGCTCAGCAGCGGCGAGCTGGAAAGCGCCTGCACGCTCACCGCGCAGCGGCTGGCCCTGCTCAACGAGCTGTCCGCCCCGGAGTTCTTCGACAAGGCACTGTTCCGCGGCTTCATCCAGAAGCTGCGCGAACACCGCATCGTGTGGACCGACGAGGAAGGCAAGCTGGACTACGACAGCGCACTGGAAGGCATGGTGCGCGACGCCAAGGTGATCCTGTCGCGCGAAGTGCGCCACTCGATCCTCAAGATCACCCCCGGCGGCAACGACAACACCCCGACGCCGCCGCCGGCGGACAGCGATGCCGAGGCCCTGCACGAACGCCACGTCACCGCCGAACAGCAGTCCCACCAGCCACCCGCCGCGTAGGTCGGGCACTGCCCGACGCTCTCGCGGTCTCCTCGCCAACGGCGGGCCATGCCCGCCCAACGCATCCCGGCCCCTCTTTTCAGTAGCATGCGCCCATGAACGATCAGTCCGAATCCACCACCCACTTCGGCTTCCGCGACGTGCCGGTCGGCGACAAGCAGAAGCTGGTCGGCCAGGTGTTCACCTCGGTCGCGCGCAACTACGACCTGATGAACGACCTGATGTCGTTCGGCATCCATCGCCTGTGGAAGCGCCACTTCGTGTCGATCAGCGGCGTGCGCCGCGGCGACCGCGTGCTGGACCTGGCCGGCGGCACCGGCGACATCGCCGCGTTGCTGAAGCCGGTGGTCGGCGAGGAAGGCGAGGTCGTCGTCGGCGACATCAACGCAGCCATGCTCGGCGTCGGCCGCGACCGGCTGACCGACCGCGGCCTGGTGTCCGGCCTGCGCTGGGCCCAGCTCAACGCCGAATGCCTGCCATTCCCCGACAACAGCTTCGACGCGGTGACCATGGCCTTCGGCCTGCGCAACGTCACCGACAAGGACAAGGCGCTGGCCGACATCTGCCGCGTGCTCAAGCCCGGCGGTCGCGCGCTGGTGCTGGAGTTCTCGCGGGTGCAGAGCGAGCTGTTCAGCAAGCTCTACGACTTCCACTCGTTCAAGGTGCTGCCCAAGCTGGGCCAGCTGTTCGCCGGCGACGCCGGCAGCTACCAGTACCTGGCCGAATCCATCCGCAAGCACCCCGACCAGGAAACCCTCAAGGGCATGATGGAAAACGCCGGCTTCGGCCGCGTGGAAGTGCGCAACCTCAGCAACGGCATCGTGGCCATCCACCGCGCCTACAAGCTCTGACACACTGAAGTCACGCTGACTGCAGGAGCCCGCTCGCGGGCGATGCTTTTGCCTTTGCTTTCCCGAATCCCGAATCCCGAATCCCGAATCTCCAATCCCGGCCCAAAGGCATCGCCCGCAAGCGGGCTCCTGCAGGGGGCGCGCGGTTCTTCGGGTACGCCACGCCAGTTCACCGCACATACAAGCATTGACTGGCAGGCTCGGGATTCGACTCCGGAAAACCCGTCGCCGTCACGACGTCCCCACGACAAGCTGACGCGACACGCCGCGGCGGTGGCACCGCCGGCTGGCACCGAAGCTGCGGCCCTTCCGGAGAGATTTTCGCGCCGGCGGACTCCCGGGTTTCCATGACCGATTCCGCATCGACCAACCAGCTCCCATCCCCCGCCACGCGCGCACGCAACCCGCACGCGGACAACGCCAGGTTCGTGCTGATCGTGCTGGTGGTGATCGGCCACGGTGTCGAAGAACTCGGCGGCCACTCGCCGCTGCTGCAGGCGGTCTACCGCTTCATCTACCTGTTTCACATACCGGCTTTCGTCTACCTCTCGGGCTCGCTCTCGCGCACCGATTTCGGCGTGCGCCAGGGGCTGCGTTGGCTGGCCACGCTGATCATTCCGCTGCTGGTGTTCCAGGCGATCTACCAGGGCTGGAATGCCTGGCTGCAGCATGAAACTTTCAGCTATCACGTCACCGTGCCGTACTGGCTGCTGTGGTACCTGGCCAGCCTGGCCTGCTGGCGATTGCTGCTGCCGCCGATGCTGGCGCTGCGTCATCCGTTGCTGATCGCCTGCGCGGTCTCGCTGCTGGCCGGTTATGCCGACGACATCGGCTATGCGTTCAGCCTGTCGCGCACCCTGGTATTCCTGCCGTTCTTCGTGGCCGGGCACCGCTGGGGCCTGCATATGCCCGGCTCCCGCCGCGCCGCCATCGCCGCGCTGCTGGCACTGGCCGCGCTGGCCTGGCTGATCCGCGGCATCGATCCGCTGTGGCTTTACGGCAGCGCGGCCTATCCCGACCTGTGGGGCGGCCCGCTGCGCGCCGGCCTGTTGCTGGCCTCGTCGCTGGGCGTGTGGGCGGTGCTGCGCCTGGCACCGAAACGCCAGAGCCCGATGACCGCGATGGGCCGCCACAGCCTGGCCGTCTATCTGACCCACGGCTTGTTGATCAACGCCGCCAGCGCACTGGGACTGTGGAGCGTGCTGCGGCATCTGCCGCCGTCGCAGCGACTGCTGCTGGCCGTGGTCGGCGGCACCGTGCTCGCCTGCCTGCTGACCCGCACCACCCGCGTGCTCAAGCCACTGATGGATTTCAGCTGGCTGCTGCGGCCGGCGGAGCCGGGTGGCAACGGCGTCCGATGAGAGGCGTCCTGCCACAAGCTGCCGCAGGCCGCGCCGGCTTTGCGCTGGAGATGTGCTGATCCAGGTCAATGGGCCTTCGCGCGGCCGGTCGTATGTTGGCCACTTCCAACCACGGACCAGCAACATGCCCGACCAAACCCCGCTCGACCCCAATATCCATCTGTTCGACGCCCGCGGCATCGCCAAACGCTTCCGCCACTCGGCGATCTTCGGCGCCATCGGCGCCCTGCGCAACGGCGAGACCATGCGCTTCGTCAACGACCACGATCCACTGCCACTGATCGCGCAACTGCAGCAACGACTGGGCGACCACCTGACCGTGACCTATCGCCAGCGCGACCCCGGCCCGGTGGTGATCGACTTCGGCATCACCAACCTGCCAACAGACTGACCCACCGAAAGCCCCCCTGTAGGAGCCCGCTCGCGGGCGATGCTTTTGCTTTTGCTTTTGCTTTTGCGATTCCCGACTCCCTATTCCCCACCCCCTGCGCAAGCCCAAAGGCATCGCCCGCGAGCGGGCTCCTGCAGCGGGTTGGTTGCGCACCGCGCCGACGAGGATGATGGCGCCACCCAGCAACCGTCGCGATCGACTTCGGCATCACCGACCTGCCAGCAGACTGACCC
>Ga0222426_100178_pt1 | contig 77864 bp, 75 predicted proteins | sample 2B50Ametagenome_FD_180087 | JGI IMG/M metagenome (GOLD analysis project Ga0222426, IMG submission 180087) | Enriched microbial communities from leaf-cutter ant dump, University of Wisconsin, Madison, United States - 2B50A (version 2) | ecosystem: Environmental > Terrestrial > Nest > Insects nest...
CAACCTGTTCAACCAGCGGCCATGTACGTTTCCAGGTCGAGCTGCGGGGTTGGTCAGGAGCGCCTGAGGCGTGGCGCGCGTCCGCCGGAATCGCCTCGGAGCTTGGGCAGCTTCCATCCATCGCTGCCGCCGCTCACGCGTTCTTTGATGACGGGCGTGCATGACAACCCACTTTCTCGCAGGAACAGATATGGACGCTGACGCAGTTGCTTCATTGGCGAAGACCACCCTGGAGGGATCACTTCCGTTCCCGCAGATCGTTGGCGAGCTCATTGCCCAAGGCGTGGAGTACTACCACGTCGACTATGCATCAAGGTCCTTCACCTTCTACAACGCCGGTGGCGCAGCCATCTCCGCACCACTGACCTTTGAGGGGCTGCCATCCATTTCGCGGGATTGGAATGAAGACGCACTGCGGGAAGCAATCCTCGACAGCCAGCAGAATGGCCAGAAATTTCGCGAATTCTGTGCTCGCGCAATGAGCGCCGGTGTTCAGGGCTATTTCGCGTTTCTTCGCGGGCAGCGCGTCACCTATCTTGGCCGGAATGGGGACCAGCATGTCGAATGGTTTCCCGGTGCCAAGCCAGGTGATGCCTGATCGTTCGTTCAAGCTGAACCCGCTGCGCTCCGGCAACGACGTGACTGGTCGAGCTTCGCCGTGCAGGTCGGCCTGATCCAGGCGTCAGGCTCGGCCCCATGTCGATCCGAGCCTTGCTTGCTCGTCGCCAGATGGAAACCTGATCCGCGCCAGCCATCCGAAGCTGGCGGTCAGGCCGAACCCGAAGCGAGGAACATTCATGAGTACAGACACCCGGACCAGAGGCCCTGCCTCCTACTTTCCATCGATCGAGAAGACGTACGGGAAACCCGTGTCTCACTGGTTCCATGTATTGGACACGGCACGGGAGAAGAAGCACATGGAACAGGTTGCGCTGCTCAAGACGCAACACAAGATCGGCCATGGACACGCAAACGCCCTGGTCGCCCATCACCGGGCCAGGAACGGGGCCTGACAATCGAAAACGGGGTCAGGTTCACTTCTGGTGCAATCTGTCGTCGAGGTCGGATCGAGCCTGCACGGCTGTTCTGTCCGGTTGGCTCAGGCAGACTGAGGCGAGAAAGGGAAAGAAAGTGAACCTGACCCCGTTATTGGCGAGGCTACCCATGACAAGTCCGTTCTGCGTACAACGAATCGACCACGTGGTGCTGCGGGTGAGAAACCTCGGGGAAAGCATCGACTTTTACCGCTCCGTGCTGGGTTGCGAGGTCGTCAGGCAACGCGAGCATCTGGGCCTTGTCCATCTGCGCGCAGGCGCATCCATGATTGATCTGGTCAGCGTGGACGGAAAGCTCGGAGCCCGTGGCGGTGCTGCGCCGGGGGCGGAAGCGAGAAACGTGGATCACCTGTGTCTGCGTATTGAGCCATTCCACGAGCCGGATCTTGTCGCGCACCTCGGGCGCCACGGGATTGCGCCGCTCGGTGATGCCGAGGTCAACTTCGGCGCGGAGGGCGACGGGCTGTCCCTGTATTTCCCGGATCCCGACGGCAACATCATCGAGCTCAAGGGGCCGTCTTCCGGCTCAAGCGCCACGAGTGGGCCCTGACGCGGCGCACGGGGCAAATGGCATTCTTCCCCGATGCCCGGGTTTGCCGCGGGCAATGACTGCGGGCTTTCGGGAGACGGGACATGTGCGAAATATTCGTCCGATTGCTGCGTGATGGACATCCGCTGTACCGACCGGTGGCGGCGAAACACGTTCGCGATGACATCTACGAGATCTCCGGCTCGATACCGGATGGCGAAACCTGGGAGTTCCAGCCTGGCCAGCAAGTGGAGTGCGAGGAGGACGTGCTGTTTGCCGGTGGTTACGGCATGTTCGCGCGGCGGGCTGCCTCCACGGATCGACCCGATACATCCAACGAGATCCTTGAGGTGCGCGGTACCACGAGGAAAACGACGCTGGGCGAGGCCGCGGGAAAGCCGAAGACCTGGTGGATCATCACTGCCGCCGGCTTCGTCCTGTGGCTGGGCGCGGCGGCGGTGTTCAGCAGCCTGTGTCTTTCTTTCGGAGGTGGGAGCCCCTCCTGCAGCGACACGCCCTATCCGGATGTCGTGGTCGTACTCGCACTGTTTTGGTTCGTCGCCGGCATGCCGGCCGTCCCGCTTTCTCTCCTCATCACGGTGGCCGTCACCTTCGCGGGCAAAGGAAAGAAAGAGTGAAAACGGGGTCAGGTTCACTTCCCAGCCGTTTTCATGAGATCAGCCCCCATCAGCAAGGCAGCCATGACACGTTCTCTTTTGCTCATCCCGATGATCATCCTGGCCGGATGCGCCAGTTCCCCGGCACCGCACGCGGCGGATGAAAGCCTGCTTGTCACCCGTTTTCCCGGGCTTCCCGACGATGCCCAGGGGGTGGCGGAGCGGTTGGCGTCCTGCGTGCATTTCGGCGGGGAGATCAATGGCGACGGATCCGCCCACGACAGGGAGGTGGCCTCGGCCATGACCAGGCTGCGCTGCGATACGGTGGATCAGGATGTCGCGGCCATTCGCCGGAGCTACGGGGACAATCGTGCCGTCCAGGACGCGCTGGAGGCGGCTTCGCAATTCTGAGGATCGCGGGGAACGGAGCCGTGCCGGTTCGCGGCTTGGCATTTTCGTGTCCGCCGGGATTAAAAGCGGTACCAATCAAAAACGGTGCTGAAAACGGTGCCAGATTCACTTTCGGAGCTCGCCGCATCATTCACCCGCATCGTGGAAATGATCAGGAAGTGAACCTGACCCCGTTCAGGAAGTTGCCCGATCGGACTTCACCCACGGACCCACGCATGATTGCCTTCTTCGCCCCGCTGTTGCTGCTTGCCGCAACCACTACGCCGCCGTCCGATGGGGAACCCCGGCCCAGGCCGATCAACACGCCGGCGCCACGCTGGCCGCCGCTCGACGCTGCCGCGTGCCGCACCGGAACCGTGCTGTTCAAGGCGGCGATCGCGCCGGATGGGCACATCGCGGAGGTGGTCATCGTGTCCTCGCCGACGGCGTTGATGGCCGAATCGGTCACCCGTACTGTCATGCGGCAGTGGCGCTTCGAGCCGTTTTCGCGGGCTGACGGCCCCAGCGCCCCCGCGTGGATCCGGGTGCCGATCGTTTTCGATGCCGCCTCGTGCCACCGGCAGGCGGGGTCAGGCTTGAATGACACTTACTCGAGCTCGTCATCCCCGCGAAAGCGGGAATGACGGTTTCGTGGAGTTGACGTTCAAGCAAGTGTGATTCGAGTCAGGCTCACTTTCCGGGCACCATCAACGACCGCCTGCGCTCACACCCATCGGGAGTTCAGCCATGTCCAAGACCATCACCATCAGCCTGCCCGTCGCCGACCTCGATGCGTCCCGGGCGTTCTATGTCGCGCTGGGTTTCGAGCCCGGCCCGGCGTTTGCCGATCCCACCGCGGCGCTGATGGTGTGGAGCGAGCACATCAGCGTGATGCTGTTGAGCCATGCGCGCTGGCGCACGTTCACCACGCGGCCGATCCCGCCGAGCACGTCGAGCGAGGTGGCGTTGAACATCTCGTGCGCGTCGCGCGACGCGGTCGATGCCATGGCGGAAGCCGCGGGACGTCATGGCGGCATCACCGACATCAACCCGGTGGAAGACCACGGCAGCATGTACGGCCGGGATTTCTGCGATCCGGACGGGCATGTGTGGGGGGCGATGTGGATGGAAGCCGGTGCCTGCGGGAGCGCCTCGGGCAACTGAGCCTCGGGAAAACGGGGTCAGGTTCACTTCTGCACGGCATGTCGGCGGCGCCCCGGTGCTGTCCGGGCTGTCAGGAAGTGAACCTGACCCCGTTGTGACAGACGTCAGCCGGGATGGCTTGCCGGCGTGACTGGTTGCCGCGTGCCATGGGCCCAGACTGGAGGCATCGGCGGAATGTGCCAGCACGAGGTGGCGAACCATGATGAACACGACGGCGGAACCGCGGCAACGGCCGGTGGCGGCACTGATCGGCGCGGCGTTCGGCGGATTGTGGTCGGTGCTGGGGGGCGATGGCTTTGCCGAACGCGTACATGCTGCCGGCGATGATCGCAGGCCTGCTGCTGACGGCGATCCTGATGTTCCGCCGATCCGCCAGCAGGACGCTGGCGCCGGTGCTGTTTCGCCGCCCGGCCTATGTCATCGCGGTCGTGCTGGAGTTCGCCGGGCTGAACCTGATGATGATCGTGCTGCGCCGCTGGCATCTGGAGACGTATTTCGTGCAGGCGCTGGGACTGGTCGTGGGGCTGCGCTTCATCGGCCTGCAGATCGCCTCGGGCCAGCGCCGCTACCTGGGACTTTGCCTGGCAATGTGCGCGGTATCGCTGCTCGGGCTGTGCTTGCCCGGCGCGACGGCTGCCGGGCTGAATGTGCGTGACCTGGTGACCGCCTGCGGTTGCGCATTGGCGCTGTGGGTCACGGCGCGGCCGGTGGCATGGGCGAGGCCCGTTCCGCTCAGTCCGCGTTGACGCCCGTCGTGGCCAGAAACGCTTCCAGTTCGGCGCGACGCGGCATGCCGCCCTGGGCGCCGAGCCGGGTCACCGACAACGCGGCAGCGGCGCAGGCTTTGCGCACGGCCTGCGGCAGTCCTTCGTGGAGGAACACGGCGAGCGCCCCGTTGAAGGTGTCGCCGGCGCCGGTGCTGTCGACCACGTCGACGTTGAAACCGGACTGGTGGGCCGGTGCGCCCTGTTCGCGATACCAGGCGCCTTCGCCACCGCGGGTCAGCACGACCGGGCACGGGGCACGTTGCATCAGCGCACGGAAATCCTCGTCGGGGCCGGCGCCGAGCACCGTGGCCAGTTCGTGCTGGTTGGGAGTGAGATAGCGCACCTGGGCCAGCCAGTCGGCCGGCAGCTTCTGCGCCGGCGCGGGGTTGAGGATCACCGGCACGTCGAGCTGATGGCCCAGGCGCAGGGTGGCCTGGACGCTTTCCAGCGGAATCTCCATCTGCACCAGCACGGCATCGGCGTTGGCGATCAACGTGCGCGCCTGCTCGACCTGGGCGGGCGTGACGCGGGCGTTGGCGGCGGGCACCACGACGATCTGGTTCTCGCCGCCGGCGACGGTGATCGAGGCGGTGCCGCTGGCTTCGTCGTCGAGCACGGCGAGGTGGTCGAGGTTGATGTTTTCCGCCTGCAGGCCATCACGCAGCTGCCGTCCGAAGGCGTCATCGCCCACCGCGCCGACCAGCGCCACCTCGGCCCCCAGCCGCGCCGCGGCCACCGCCTGGTTGGCGCCCTTGCCACCGGGAACGGTGAGGAAACGCTCGCCGAGCAGGGTTTCACCCGGCGCGACGAAACGCGATGCCTGGGTGACCAGATCCATGTTGATGCTGCCGACGACGACGATGCGAGTCATGCGTGGATTCCGTTGGTGAGGGGCTTCGTGTTGATACCGCCTTGCCCACGGCCAAGCAAGTCACCACCGCCCTCCTTGTAGGAGCCCGCTCGCGGGCGAGGCTTTTGGGCTTGCGCAGGGAATCGGGAATAGGGAAAAGCCAAAAGCCAAAGGCATCGCCCGCGAGCGGGCTCCTACAAGAGAGGGGGGGCTTGTCAGAGGGGGGCGCGGCCGAAGTCGGGGCCGCCGGGGAGCAGCGTCGGGGCGGGGCCGGCGACGGACAGCAATGCCTGGGCGTAGCTGTCCTCGATGCTGATGGTGGACACCTCGTCCCAGCCGAAGAACGAGGCTTCGCGCATCCACTCGGCGTCGGGGCTGAGCTCCTGCATGGTGAAGCCGTCCTCTTCGAGGCTGACCAGGTGGCCGATGTAGCAGACCTCGGACTCGTCCTCGGTATCCACATGCACGCCGATCACGTGGGCCTGGGCGCCGGCGGCCTGGACCACGTCGCGGATGTTGTCCAGCGGGAAGCCGCGCGGCGGGCGCGGCAGGATGTGCTTGAGCGCCAGCGCCTTCTCGAAGAACACGTGGTGCTTGTCCGGCGACTCCAGCTCGGTGATGTCGCGGTGGCGCATCACGTACATGCCTTCGTAGCTGATGCCGTCACCGACCACCCACAGCAGGAAGAACTCGCGGCCGACGCCACCGACGTAGCCGCAGAAGCTGCCGTGCTCCATGTTGCCGCGCCACAGCCGCACCAGGGTCTGTTTCTCCTGGGCTTCACGCAGCTGGGCGCGAAGGCCGGTGCTCTTGAGTTCGATGATGTTGTTCACGTTGCGCACTTTAGCAGACCGGCCCGGCCGGCTTGTTCACAGGATGTACCGGCTGAGGTCCTCGTCGCGGACCAGGCTGCTGAGGCTGGCGTCCACCTGTTCGGCGTCGATCCGGTAGGTTTCGCCGGATTTGTCTGCCGCCTCGAAGGAGATTTTCTCCAGCAGGCGCTCCATCACGGTGTGCAGCCGGCGCGCGCCGATGTTCTCGGTGCGCTCGTTGACCTGGAACGCCACCTCGGCCAGCCGGTCGATGCCGGATTCGGCGAACTCGATGCCGACGCCTTCGGTGCCGAGCAGGGCCACGTACTGCTTGGTCAGCGCGTTGTGCGGCTCGCGCAGGATGCGCTTGAAGTCGTCCACGCTCAGCGCGTTCAGCTCGACCCGGATCGGCAACCGGCCCTGCAGCTCAGGGATCAGGTCCGAGGGCTTGGCCAGCGAGAACGCGCCGGAGGCGATGAACAGCATGTGGTCGGTCTTGATCGGGCCGTACTTGGTGGACACGGTGGAGCCTTCCACCAGCGGCAGCAGGTCGCGCTGCACGCCTTCGCGGCTGACGCCGGAGTGGCCGTAGTCGCTGCGCTGCGCCACCTTGTCGATCTCGTCGATGAAGACGATGCCGTTCTGCTCGGCTGCCTCGACCGCCTGGGCGCGCACTTCCTCGTCGTTGAGCAGCTTGCCGGCCTCCTCGTCGATCAGCAGCGGGCGCGCTGCCTTGATCGCCAGCTTGCGCTGCTGGGTCTTGCCGCCGCCGATGTTCTGGAACATCTGGCGCAGCTGCGCGCCCATCTCCTCCATGCCCGGCGGCGACATGATCTCCACGCCGACGTTGGTGGCGAAATCCAGCTCGATCTCGCGTTCGTCCAGCGCACCCTCGCGCAGCTGCTTGCGCAGCTTCTGGCGGGTGTCGTTGTCGGCGGCGGGCGCCGGATCCTGGGTCCAGTCATTCGGGGTCTGGCGGCGCGGCAGCAGAGCGTCGAGGATGCGGTCCTCGGCGCGGTCCTCGGCCTGCGTGCGCACGCGCTTGGCCGCCTGTTCGCGGGTCAGCTTGTAGGCCACGTCGGCCAGGTCGCGCACGATCGATTCCACGTCCTTGCCGACATAGCCAACCTCGGTGAACTTGGTTGCCTCGACCTTCACGAACGGGGCGTTGGCCAGCGTGGCCAGGCGCCGCGCGATCTCGGTCTTGCCCACGCCGGTGGGGCCGATCATCAGGATGTTCTTCGGGGTGATCTCGTTGCGCATCTCCACCGGCAGCTGCATGCGCCGCCAACGGCTGCGCAGCGCCACCGCCACGGCGCGCTTGGCCTCATGCTGGCCGATGATGTAACGGTCGAGTTCGTTGACGATTTCGCGGGGAGTGAGTTCGGTCATGGTGGGGCCGGGATTCGTGATTCGGGATTGGGGATTCGGAAAAGCAGGTGGGTCGCGGGGAGTGGACTCTTACGAATCCCCAATCCCGTCTCCCGAATCCCGTCCATCGAGCTCCTCGATGGATACGTTGTGATTGGTGTAGATGCAGATGTCGCCGGCGATTTTCAGTGACTTCTCGACGATGGTGCGGGCGTCGAGGTCGGTGTTTTCCAGCAGGGCCATGGCGGCGGACTGGGCGAACGGGCCGCCGGAGCCGATCGCGATCAGGCCGTGTTCGGGCTCGACCACGTCACCGTTGCCGGAGATCAGCAGCGACACCTCCTTGTCGGCCACCGCCAGCATCGCCTCGAGCTTGCCGAAGCGGCGGTCGGTGCGCCATTCCTTGGCCATTTCCACGGCGGCGCGGGTGAGGTTGTTGTTGTGCTTTTCCAGCTTCTGCTCGAACAGCTCGAACAGGGTGAAAGCATCGGCGGTGGCACCGGCGAAACCGGCCACCACGGCGCCGGTCTTGCCCAGCCGGCGCACTTTGCGGGCATTGCCCTTCATCACCGTGTTGCCCAGGGTGACCTGGCCATCGCTGCCGATCACGACGCGGCCGTTGCGGCGCACGCAGACGATGGTGGTGGCGTGAAACGATTCCATGGAAGCTCCGCAGTATTGGCCTGAACCGCGGATGTGGGGACGGGCCCCGGCCGCTTCAATACGCGATGAAGCCCCGCTCTTGCGGTGGAAACGGGGTCAGGTTCACTTCCGACGAAGGAAGTGAACCTGACCCCGTTCCCGCCGCCTCGTGCCTACACGACTTGCTGTAGGAGCCCGCTCGCGGGCGATGCTTTTGCTTTTGGCTTTTGGCTTTTGAATCCCGAATCCCGAATCCCGGCCCCAAAAGCATCGCCCGCGAGCGGGCTCCTACAGCAGAAGTGAACCTGACCCCGTTTTCATCCTTTGAGCTTGGCGCGGGGGTGGGCGGCGTCGTAGACGCGGGCCAGGTGCTGGAAGTCGAGGTGGGTGTAGATCTGGGTGGTGGCGATGTCGGCGTGGCCGAGCAGTTCCTGCACGGCGCGCAGGTCGCCGGAGGATTCCAGCATGTGGCTGGCGAAGGTGTGGCGCAGAAGATGCGGGTGGACGTGTTTGGGCAGGCCTTGCTGCAGGGCCAGTTTGTTCATGCGCAACTGCACCGTGCGCGGGTTGATCGGCGCACCGCCGCGGCCGCGGAACACCGGGCTGTCGGCGGTCATGCCCTGCTCCGCGCCCAGCGCACGCAGCGCGGTGACGGCGTGTCGGCCGACCGGCACGATGCGGGTTTTGCCGCCTTTGCCGAGCACGCGCAGCTCGCCGCCGTCCAGGTCCAGATCCAGCCAGCGCAGGCGGCACAGTTCGGACAGGCGCAGGCCGCTGGAATAGAACAGCTCCAGCATGGCGCGGTCGCGCGTGGCCAGCGCGCCGTCGCCGCCGGTCTCGACCAGCGCGGTGGCCTCGTCCACGTCCAGCACCTGCGGCAGCTTGCGGCGCACCTTGGGGCCGCGCACGCCCAGCAGCGGATCGGTGGCCAGCTGCCCTTCACGATGCAACTGGCGGAACAGGCTGCGGCAGGAGGACAGCAGGCGCTGCAGGCTTTTCGGCGACAACCCGGCGCGGTGCTCGGCGGCGATGAAGGCGCGCATGCGGTTGGCGTCCAGCGTCTCGAACGACGGCCAGTGCTGCGCCTCCATGTGGCGCAGCAGCTTGTCCAGGTCGCGGCGGTAGCCGGCGACGGTGTGCGGCGAGGCCTGGCGCTCGTCGGCGAGACGGGCGAGCCAGCGTTCGACCTGTTGCGCGGGGTTCATCGCGGTGCTCAGGCGATGTCCTGCGAGCGCGTCAGCGCGGCGGTGATGGTGGCCGAGATCATCTTCAGGAACAGCGTGCCCATGCCCGGCTGGAAGCGGTCGGCATCGGCGCTGCCGATGGCCAGGATGCCGTGGTCGCCCAGCCGCATCATCGCCACCGAATGGATGTTCGCGGCCTCGTCACCGAACAGCCGCTGCAGCTTCTCGGCCGACAGCCGGCCGGAAACCGGCTCGCCCTTGCCGAGGAAGTCGGCGAACTCCGGCAACGCGGCGGCGCCGCCGGGAAGCTGCTGCAGCCAGTCCATGCGCGGCAGCGGGGTGTCGTTGCCGAACAGCAGCATGCGTACCTGCTCGGTGTGGAAATCCGCGCTGAGCTTGGCGATCACCGTGCGCACGGTGACTTCCAGCGTGTTGGCACGCAGCAGTGCCACGGTGAGCGCATGCACGCGCTCCATCAGCTTCTCGTTCTGCTCGGCGATCCCGATCAGCTCGGCCAGCTGGCGTTCGAGCGCGGCATTCTTGTCGCGCAGGCTGGCCAGCTGGTACGCCGCCAACGAGGACACCGCGCCCTGCTCGCGCGGCAGGGTCAGCTTGTCGGCCAGCTCGGGATAGTCGCCGAGGAATTCCGGGTGACGCTTCAGATAGGCGGCGACCGCGCGGGCGTCGATGGCGTCATCGTCGAGCAGGGGGGCTGTCATGCATGGATCCTCGAACAGGGCGCCGGGGCGCCGTTGCGACCGAGTGTGCGATGGACGCGCATCGCGCGGCAACCGCATTGCTCAGCCGCCGGCCACCACCGGCCACTGGCCCTCGAAGACGAAGGCGGCCGGGCCGGTCATCCACAAGGCATGGCCGCGACCGGCCCAGTCGATGCGCAGATGGCCGCCGGGAAGCTGCACGTCGACCGAGTCATCGACCTCCCCGCGCAGGCGCAGCACGGCCATCGCGGCGCAGGCTCCGGTGCCGCAGGCGCGGGTCCAGCCGGCACCGCGTTCATGCACGCGCAGATGCAGATGGCCGGCATCGAGGCGTTGCACGAAGCCGGCATTGGCGCCATCGGCGAAGCGCGGGTGGCGGGTCAGCAGCGGACCGAGGCGTTCCAGCCTTGGATCGGCCAGGTCCTGGACCACCACCACCGCGTGCGGATTGCCCATCGACACCGCGCCGATCTGCAGCGGCTCGCCGGCGTCAATCTCGTAACGGGCGGCCGCGGCGTCGGCCTCGAACGGAATCCGCGCCGGTTCGAACACCGGCTCGCCCATGTCCACGGCCACTTCGCCCGCCGACAGCACGCGCACCGTGACCACGCCGGAGGGACTTTCGATGCGCACGTCCTCGCCCGACGCCAGCGCGCCGGCGCGATGCAGCCAGGCGGCCACGCAACGCACGCCGTTGCCGCACTGGCCCGAGGGCGAACCATCGGCATTCCAGATGCCGTAGCGGAAGGCGCAGGAGGGATCGCGCGCCGGCTCCACGCTCAGCAACTGGTCGAAACCGACGCCGGTGTGGCGATCGCCCAGCGCGCGGATCTGCGCGGCATCGAGCGCGAACGGTTGCTGGCGGCAATCCAGCACGACGAAGTCGTTGCCGATGCCGTGCATCTTGGAGAAGCGCAGGTGCATCGCGGCGGACTCAGTCCTGGTCGCTCATCGGCTCGTCGGCGGGGTCCGGCAGCACGGTCTGGTCGGCTTGCGCGGCAGATGACGACGACGCCGGATGATCGGGCAGCACCAGCGGCCCCTTGTTGCCGCAACCGGCAAGCAGGGCAAGGGCGAGACAGCAGGCGAACAGCAGCAGGGATCGATGCATGGCACGGGCTTCCTGGAAGACCGCCGCAGTATAGGGAACCTCGAACGCGGCCGTTCTGCCGCCGTCGCCTGTCCGCGACGATGCACCGCTGCGCGCTGTTGCCGGGGCGTGCCCGACCTGCGTCTTCGGGCGAGCCGGCCGATGCCGCACGTCGGTTTCGCCGGAACGGCGCGGCTATGATGCGCGCCAGGGGCATCAACACGATCCGAGGTGGGGAAGATGGACTGGAGCGCACTGCTGCGCATGCCGATGACGGTGCTGCTGATCCTTGCCGCCGTGCTGGCCGTGGTGGCGCTGGTGCAGTTGGTCGCCCTGCGCCAACGCCTGCACGGCGGCCGGCGGCTGGCGGCCAGCTGGAGTGCGCTGTGCTGCCTGCTGAGCTTCGTGCTGGCCTTGCTGCTGGCCGGCACCGGCTTCGCGCTGCGCGGCTACCGCCTGCTGGCCGAGGAAACCCCGGTGGTGGAGATCGACGCGCACATCCTGTCGCCGCAGCGCTGGTCCGTCACCCTGACCTGGCCCGACGGCAGCACCCGGCAGGAGCAGCTCTACGGCGATGCCTGGCGGGTCGAGGCGATCGTGCTGAAGTGGAAGCTGCCGGCCCTGCTCGCCGGCATGCCGCCGCTGTACCGGCTGGACCGCCTGTCCGGCCGCTACGACGATCCGGATCAGGAAGCCGAGGCCCCGCGCAGCGTGATCGGCTTCGACCAGGCCGGCAGCTTCGACCTGCCCCGGCTGAGCCGGCAATACCCGCAGTGGCTGCCCGAAGTGGACACCGTGCACGGCAGCGGCACCTTCCTGCCACTGGTCGACCAGGGCCATTACAGCGTCAGCCTGATGCGCACCGGCGCGCTGGTGGCGCGGCCGGACGAGGCCACGGAACAGCGCATCGCGCAGCCGTTCGGGTGGTGAGGACTGCAGGGACGGGGGACGCGTAGCGAGGGGCGGGCAAAGGCGGCGCGGCCTCACGTCAGCCGGCTCTTTCTCGCCGCTCGCTACGCGCCCCTGATCCCTTTCTCGTACCGCCAGGCGTCGGCGCCATCCTCGTAATACCCGGGCCGGCAACCGATGCGCCGGAAACCATGGCTTTCGTAGAGACGGATGGCGGCGGCGTTGTCGGTGCGTACTTCCAGCCGCAATGCGCGGCAACCCCGTTCGCTGGCGGCGTGTTCCGCCGCGTCGAGCAGGGCGGCGCCGATGCCGCGGCCACGGGCTTCAGGGACGCTGGCCAGCGAGTAGAGCCGGGCCAGCGAGCTGCCACGGCGGAAAAACAGCACCGCGCTGCCGAGGATCGACCCACCGTCGGTGGCCACCAGCACCTGCGCCGATCCGCTGCGCAGATGCCGGCGATACTGCTGCCGGCTCATCCGGTCGCTGCGGAAACTGCGCTGCTCCAGCGCCACCAGCGCGTCGAGATCGGCGGCAGCGGCATCACGGATGGACGGTGGCAGATCGGACACGCGGGGGCTCGGGCTCGGGGGGAAGTTGGCACCGATGGTAATCGCTGTTTACCCCGGCTTCAGCGCCCGCTCTTGTGCGCCGCACGCGCTGTGCCAGACTGCGCGCCTTGCCCGCTTCGCCGCCGCCCGGCGGTAACCCGTACCTCGCCCGAGTGGTGTCATGACCCGTCTGGTCATCGTTGTCGAGAAAGCCTCCGACTGGAGCTCGTACTACCCCTCCGTCGACGTGATGAGCGCGGCCGACTACCTGCGCAAACCGGTCGGTGGCGACGACGAGCGCACCCACGTGATCAACCTGTGCCGCAGCCACAAGTACCTGGGCACCGGCTACTACGTGTCGTTGCTGGCCGAGGCGCGCGGGCACAAGGTGATGCCGTCGGTGCGCACGGTGAACGACCTGCGCCGGCGCTCGCTGTATGGCCTGGACATCGAGGACCTGAACACCCGGTTGGCGCATTTCCTGCCCGCCGGCGGCCGCGACACCACCGACTTCGGCGTGCTGGTGTACTTCGGCGAGACCTCGTATCCGGCGCTGCAGGATCTGGCGCGGCAGGTATTCGAGATGTTTCCCTGCCCGCTGCTGCGGATCGAGTTCGAGCGCGACCGGGTGTGGCAGATCAGCTCGATCAAGCCGGTCGGCCTGCACACCCTGGTCGACGCGCAGGAAGACGCCTTCGCCGAGGCGCTGGACCGCTTTTCGCGCAAGCTGTGGCGCAAGCCGCGCGCACGCCGGCAGTACCGCTACGATCTGGCGATGCTGGTCGATCCGGCCGAGCAGATGCCGCCGTCCAACAAGAAGGCGCTGAAGGCCTTCGTCGCCGCCGGCAGGGAGCTGGGCATCGAGGTCGACCCGGTCGGCCGCAACGACTACCAGCGGCTGGCCGAGTACGACGGCCTGTTCATCCGCGAGACCACCGCCTCGGACAACCACACCTACCGCTTCGCCCACCGCGCCGAGAAGGAAGGCATGGTGGTGATCGATGACCCGGCCTCGATCCTGCGCTGCACCAACAAGATCTACCTCAACGACCTGATGGTCTCGCGCAAGCTGGCGGTGCCGCGCACCGAGATCCTGTACCGCGACGACGCCAAGGGCATGAAGGAGGTAGTTGCGCGGCTGGGCTTTCCGCTGGTGCTGAAGATCCCCGACGGCTCGTTCTCGCGCGGCGTGGTCAAGGTGGAGAGCGAGGCGATGCTGGCGCAGGCAGCCAGCGGGTTGTTCCAGCACAGCGCCCTGCTGCTGGCGCAGGAATACGTCTACACGGAATTCGACTGGCGCATCGGCGTGCTCAACCGCGAGCCGCTGTACGCCTGCAAGTACTACATGTCGCGCGGCCACTGGCAGATCTACAACCATGGCGCCAAGGGCAGCGCGAAGTCCGGCGGCTTCGAGACCATCGCGGTGGAGGACGCGCCAGCCGACGTGATCAAGCTGGCGCTGAAGGCCACCCGGCCGATCGGCAACGGCCTCTACGGCGTGGACCTGAAACAGGTCGGCAACCGCCCGGTGGTGATCGAGGTGAACGACAACCCGTCGATCGACGCCGGCGTCGAGGACGCCCACCTGGGCGACGAGCTGTACCTGCGCATCATGCGCGAGTTCCTGCGCCGGATGGAGCGCAAGCGCCAGGGCGGCCCGCGCTGATCAGTGCCAGATCGCGCCCGGCGCCACGCGCCGGCGGCGCGGCCGGCACAGCGCCAGCAGCTGCCGGGGCAGCGACGGCTCCAGCGCCAGCAGCACCGCCAGCGGCGCGCCGACCAGCCAGAACGCCGGGGTCCAGCCGAGCAGTTCGGTATGCGCCGGCACCAGCGTGGTCAGCAGCAGCACGCTGCCACCGAGCAGCCAGGCCAGGGCAGCGGCGATCAGGTTCGGGCGTTGCGAGGCATCGGGAAGGGGCTTGCGCATGGGTGGGTTCTCCTTGGATGTGCCGCGAGCTTGCCGGCCGTCCATCTCACCGGCTGCGACCGCCGGTCGGCGGCGCACGGTCCACGCGCGGCGCACGATCCGCGTCCTACAATGGCCGGCAGTCATCGCAAGGAAATCCCCATGCAGCCCGCCCAGTTCGCCGTGTTCGGCCATCCGATCAGCCACTCGTTGTCGCCGCGGATCCAGCAGGCCTTCGCGCACCAGTTCGGCATCGATCTGGAATACCGCGCGATCGACGCCGCGCCGGCCGACTTCGCCGAAGCGGTGCGCCGCTTCTTCGCCGACGGCGGTCGCGGTGCCAACGTCACCCTGCCGCACAAGGCCGCCGCCTTCGCGCTGGCTGATGAGCGCAGCGAGGCGGCCACCCGGGCCGGCAGCGCCAACGTGCTGACCCCGCTGGGCGACGGCCGGCTGGCGGCGCACAACACCGACGGCGCCGGCCTGGTGCGCGACCTGACCGAACGCCACGAAGTCGACCTGCGCGGCCACACCGCCCTGCTGCTCGGCGCCGGTGGTGCCGCCCGCGGCGTGGCGTGGAACCTGCTGGACGCCGGCGTGGAAACGCTGACCATCGTCAACCGCTCGCCCGACGCCGCCGACGCGCTGGCCGACGCGATCGGTGAACCGGCCCGGGCGCACACCCGCTACTGGGAAGACCTGGCCGACATCGGCAGCTACGACCTGATCGTCAACGCCACCTCGGCCGGCGTGCTCGGCGTCGAGCTGCAGCTGCCGTTCTCGCTGATCGGTGCGCGTGCGCTGTGCTACGACCTGTCCTACGGCCCGGCCGCCAGCCGCTTCCTGGCCTGGGCGCAGGCCGCCGGCGCACGCTACGCCTTCGACGGCCTGGGCATGCTGCTGGAAACCGCCGCCGACGCGTTCGAGCTGTGGCACGGCAAGCGCCCGGACACCGACCCGGTCTACCGGCAACTGCGCCAATCGGCATGAGCCTGGGATGCCGCGCCGGTTGCGGCGCCTGCTGCATCGCGCCCTCGATCAGTTCGCCGATTCCCGGCATGCCGCACGGCAAGCCGGCCGGCGTGCGCTGCATCCAGCTCACCGATGACAACCGCTGCGCGATCTTCGGCCGGCCCGAACGACCGGCGGTGTGTGGCCGGCTGCAACCGGAGCCGGCCATGTGCGGGCCGGACCGCGAGCACGCGCTGGCCTGGCTGAACCGGCTGGAGGCGGCGACGGCCGGCAGCTGACGGCCTTTTCGCCACATCACTGCAACACATCACGTCTACCCTGCGCGCCGCAGCGAGTGCGCACCCGAAGCGCCGCTGCGCGAATCCTCCTCCCCGCAGCAATAAACGTCATGGCCCGTCCCCTCCCCCCCTTCCTTCGCCGGTACACCCTGATCCTGGTGCCGGCGCTGGTGCTGCTGGTGCTCGCCGGCTGCATTCTTCATTACAGCCAGTCCGGCGATGCACCGGCCGCCACCGCGCAGGGCGAACCCTCCAGTGACGGCGTCGATGCGAACGGAGCGGATCAGGACGGCACCAGCATCCTGCTTGGCCTGGCGCGCGAGGCGATGAGCGACGGCCGGCTGGTGGCGCCGCAGGGCAGCAATGCGTTCGAGTTCTATCTCAGCGTGCTGCAGCTGGACCCGGACAACCTCACCGCGCAGGAAGCGCTGCGCGAGTCGTTCTCGCGGGCGGCCGACGAGATCGAGGTGACCATCAACCGCGACCAGCTCGAAGAAGCCCGCCGCGAGCTGGACCTGCTGCGCGAGTTCGACCCGAACAATTTCACGCTGTCCCTGCTCGGCGGCAAGCTGTCGGCTGCCTGGAACCTGCTGGCGAAACAGCACGAGGCCGAGGCCCAACGCATCCGCCAGGCCAATCTCGCCCGCGGGATCTGATCCGCACGTACACCACCCACGCGGCAGATTCCGCCGCGTCGGGCATTGCCCGACGACGATGCGTGCGGCCCCGTCGCGGGCAGTGGCCGCCCTACTGCGCTGCGAGGTAGCCGTCTTTCAGGCGCACGTAGTGGTCGGCGGAATAGTGCAGCTGCTCGATCTGGCGCTCGTCCAGCCGGCGCACGAATTTCGCCGGGTTGCCCAGCCACAGCTCGCCCTCGCCGATGACCTTGCCCGGCGGCAGCAGGCTGCCGGCGCCGAGGAAGCCGTGCTTCATCACCACCGCACCGTCCATCACCGTGGCGTGCATGCCGATCAGGCAGTAATCACCGATGGTGCAGGCATGCACCACCGCGGCGTGGCCGACGGTGACGCCCTCGCCGATCAGACAGGGGAAGCCGGGGCCGTAGGGGCCGGCATGGGCGACATGGACGATGCTGCCATCCTGGATGCTGGTCTTCGCGCCGACGCGGATGTGGTTCACGTCGCCGCGCAACACCGCGCCGGGCCAGATCGACACGTCGTCGCCCAGCTCCACGTCACCGATCACGCTGGCGGCGGGATCGACGTAGACGCGCTGGCCGAGGCGCGGGGTGATGCCGTTGTAGCTGCGCAGGGAGTTCATTCGTGCATGGTAATGCCTGCGCGCGCCTGCGCCTCCAGCACCTCGATGGCATGGCGGTAGCCGGCGTCCACGGCGAGCGGCCAGTGCTTCCAGTCGAGCATGCCGATGTGTTCCAGCGGCGGGGTCAGCAACAGGTCGGCGCGGGCGCGTCGATCGGCGCTGGCATCCTCGCCGTTGACCATCGCCGCACGCACCAGGGTGGATACCAGCCCGGGCCGCAAGGCCTCGCGACGCTGCCACAGCAACCGCCACCAGGGTGGCGTGGCCACTTCGTCCACGCCGGCCTGCAGCAGGATTTCGGCGCGCACGTCCAGCGCGGTGATGTGGGCGATGCCGTCGGCGGCCATCACGTCGACCGGCAGGTTGTTCATCAGCGCGCCGTCGATGAACACGTGGCCGCGATGCAACACCGGCGGCAGCACCCCGGGAATCGCGCTGGACGCCCGCAGCCACAACCACAGCGGACCATGCCGGTGCGCCACCATGCCGTCGCCGGACAGGCTGGTGGACATGCAGAAGAACGGCCGCGGCAGATCCTCGATGGCCAGCGCACCGAAGGCACGACGCAGCATGCGCGAAGCCCGCTGCCCGCGGGTCAGCGCCACCAGCGGCAGCGACCAGTCCGACAGCGGCCGGCCACTGACGAAAGCATGCGCGCAGCGCTCGGCGATCTCGTCCAGCGACCAGCCGGCCGCCAGCCCGGCGCCGAGGATCGCGCCGATGCTGGTGCCGCCGACCGCGTCGAAAACATGGCCAGCCTCGTGCAGCGCACGCATCGCACCCAGATGCGCCAACCCGCGGGCGCCGCCACCGGCCAGCACCAAGCCACGGCCGTGACCGCTGATCAGCCGTGCCAGCCGCGTGATGTCGGCGCTGCCGCAGATGTGGTGATGGCGCACCTCCCCGCCGAACTCGCGGCGCCAGCGGCGGGCCGCGCCCAGTTCCACGCCGTGACCCGGATGCAGCAGCAACAGATGCCGCGTGCGGAAGCGCACCTGCTCCGGGCGCATCGGTGACGGTTCGGGCCAGGCCTTCGCGGGCTGCGCCGCCAGCGCCGGCAACAACAGCACGTCGGCCTGGCGCAGGCAGCGTTGGCGCCAGACGGTATCGCCGTCGGCATCGACGTAGATCACGAAGCCGCCTTGCGCCTCGCGCTCGGCAAACCATTCGCTGCCACGACCGGCACCCAGCGTGGCGTCGACCACCAGACACGGCGCGAATGCTTCCAGCGCCTGCGCCAGCTGCAGCGCCAAGGCCCGTACCGGCACGTGGGCATCCACCGGCAACAGCGCGAACGTGCGCGGCGTGCCCGGTGGCTCGCTGCCGCGCTCGCGCTGCAGCAGCCGGGCCAGCGCGTGGCGGGTGATCCCCAGCATGGCCTGCGGACAGCGCACGACCACTGCCTCGAAGCTGCCGCGATCCAGCCGCAGCAGCTCCGAATCGCGCAGTGCGCGCACGTCGCGATGGCGGACATCGCCACCGAGCAGGCTGATCTCGCCCACGCTCTCGCCCACGCCGACCAGTTGCAGCGGCTCGCCGGGACTGGCCTCGTCATCACTGGCGAAGATGCCCAGGCTGCCGCTCTTGAGCAGGTACATCGCATCCGCCGGCTCACCGGCCTTGAACAGCGAACGCCCGCCGGGCAGGCAGAACCAGCCCAGCTGTGCCGCCAGGGTTTCGAGCGCGTCATGCTCCAGCGCCCCGAACAGCGGGTGGCGCGCCAGCAGGGGAACGATGTCGGAAGCGATCACCGGGCCGATGCTACGGACCGAACATGACAATGCCGGCTCACGCTGCCTTGATTTCACGGCCGGGGGTCACCACGCTGGCGGACCTGCAAGGAGTTCCGCATGAACCACGAAACCAATCCGCTGCTGGCCGACGACGCGCTGCCGGCGTTTTCCCGGATCCGCCCCGAACACGTGCTGCCCGCCGTCGACCAGTTGCTGGCCGAACAGCGTGCCGGCATCGAGGCGCTGCTGTCCGCCGATGCACCGCGCGACTTCGCCGCGGTGATGCTGGGCCAGGAGCGGCTGGAACAGCGACTGGCACGGGCGTGGGCGCCGGTCGGCCATCTGCATTCGGTGGCCGACAGCGAGGCGCTGCGCGAGGTCTACGGCGTCGCCGAGGAGAAACTCACCGACCACGCCATCGAACTCGGCCAGAACCGCCAGCTGTACGCCGCCGTGCAGGCGGTGGCCGACGCGCCGGACTTCGCCGCGCTGCCACGTGCCGAACGGGCGCTGGTGGAACACGCGCTGCGCGATTTCCGCCTGTCCGGCGTGGCGCTGGAAGAACCGGCCCGCTCGCGCTTCCGCGAGATCGGGGTGGCACTGTCGAAGCTGTCCACCGAATTCTCCAACGCCGTGCTCGATGCCAGCGAAGCCTGGCGCGAACACGTCACCGACGAGCGCGACCTGGCCGGCATTCCCGAATCCGGCCGCGCGGTGCTGCAGCAGTACGCCAGCGAGGCGCAGCTGGAGGGCTATCTGGTCACCCTGAAACAGCCCAGCGTGCAGGCAGTGCTGAACCACGCCGACAACCGCGGCCTGCGCGAGCGCGTGTACTGGGCCTACCAGACCCGAGCCTCCGACCAAGGCCCGAACGCCGGCAAGTTCGACAACGGCGAGCGCATCGAGCAGATCATGGCGCTGCGCCATGAAGCCGCCCAGCTGCTCGGCTTCGCCAACGCGGCGGAAGAATCGCTGGCGACCAAGATGGCCGGCTCGCCGGCCGAGGTGATGGAGTTCCTGCACGACCTGGCCGCCCGCGCCCGGCCGGTGGCGCAGCGCGAGCTGGCCACGCTGCGCGAGTTCGCCCGCAACGAACTGAAGATCGACAACCTTGAACCCTGGGACGTCGCCTACGCGGCCGAAAAGCTGCGCCAGCGCGAATACGCACTGGACGAGGAACAGCTCAAGCCGTACTTCCCGCTGCCGGCGGTGATCGACGGCCTGTTCGCGCTGACCACGCGGCTTTACGGCATCCAGCTGGCACCGCGCGATGATGTCGACACTTGGCATCCGGACGTGCGCTATTACGACGTGCGCGATGCGCAGGGCCGGGTGTTCGCCGGTGCCTACGTCGACCTGTACGCGCGCAACGGCAAGCGCGGCGGTGCCTGGATGGACGTGTGCCGCGCGCGCTTCGACGATGGCGGCCAGCTGCAGTTGCCGGTGGCCTTCCTGACCTGCAACTTCGCCCCGCCGACCCCGGGCAAGCCGGCCCTGCTCACCCACGACGACGTGCTGACCCTGTTCCACGAGTTCGGCCACGGCCTGCACCACCTGCTGACCGAGATCACGCTGCCGTCGATCGGCGGCATCGATGGCGTGGAGTGGGATGCAGTGGAGCTGCCCAGCCAGTTCATGGAGAACTTCGGCTGGAACCGCGAGGCGCTGGACCTGTTCGCCCGCCACTGGCAGACCGGCGAGCGCCTGCCCGACGAGCTGTTCGAGCGGATGCTGGCGGCACGCCACTTCCACGCCGGCCTGTTCCTGGTGCGCCAGCTCGAATTCGCGCTGTTCGACTTCACCCTGCACCTGGGCTATGACCCTGCCGAGGGCGCACGCACGATGGCGGTGCTGGAAGACGTGCGCCGCCAGGTGGCGGTGTTGCATCCGCCGGCGTGGCAGCGTTTCCCGCATGCCTTCAGCCACATTTTCGCGGGTGGTTATGCGGCCGGTTACTACAGCTACCTGTGGGCCGAGCTGCTGTCGGCCGATGCGTTCTCGGCCTTCGAGGAAGCCGCCAACGGCGGCAGCGTGATCGATCCGGCCACCGGCGAGCGCTTCCGCCGCGAGTTCCTCGCCGTCGGCGCCAGCCGCCCGGCACTGGAAAGTTTCATCGCCTTCCGCGGCCGCAAGCCCGAACCGGAGGCGCTGCTGCGCAGCTACGGGCTGGCCTGAGGCGGGATCGGGATTCGTTTGCCCGCTGCCTCGCTTCACGCGCAGGGCGGGCAATGGCCGCCCTGCGCGCGTCACGAACTCCGGAAAGACGTCCGTGAGCCAAAAAAAAGCCCGCCGAAGCGGGCTTTTTCAGCAGTTCGAGTCCGTGGGACTTCAAACGGCCTGGACTTCCTCGGCCTGCAGGCCCTTCTGGCCCTTGGTCACGACGAACGTGACGCGCTGGCCTTCCTGCAGGGACTTGAAGCCCGTGCCCTGGATCGCGCGGAAATGCACGAACAGGTCGTCACCGCTTTCCGGGGTGATGAAGCCGAAGCCCTTGGCGTCGTTGAACCACTTGACAGTACCGCTCTGACGATCCGACATGAAACGTTTACCTATGAAACATGGATGAGTGCAGCCTGATGCAAGGCGCAGAGACCGCAATAGAAGCAAAAATCGGAGTTTCCTCAAACTCTTGCCGCGCCAGCATACACTGGAAAACCGGCCATCGGTGGATTTTTTGCGCATTTTCTGCAGGCACCCGCCAATTTCGACGCAAAGCGTCACGAATGGCCGCCTGCAAGCACCCTCCGGGGTGGTCCGCGGGTGGTGTCTGGCGCATGCCTATACAATGCCGCGATGAAAATCGCCTCGTGGAACGTCAATTCGCTGAAAGTGCGCCTGCCGCACCTCACCCAATGGCTTTCCGACGCGCAACCGGACGTGGTGGCGCTGCAGGAAACCAAGCTGGAGGACGGGAAGTTTCCGGTCGACGAGCTGGCCGCGGCCGGCTATCGCGCGGTGTTCTCGGGCCAGAAGACCTACAACGGCGTGGCGATCCTGGCCCGTGACAGCGCTGCCGACTTCGCCGACGTGGTCACCGACATCCCGGGCCTGGACGATCCGCAACGACGCATTCTCGCCGCCACCATCGGCGACGTGCGCGTGGTGGATCTGTACGTGGTCAACGGCAAGGCGATCGGTGACGAGAAATACGCCTACAAGCTGGAGTGGCTGGCACGGGTGCGCGAGTTCCTGGCGCGCGAGCTGGAGCGCCACCCCAACCTGGTGGTGCTGGGCGATTTCAACATCTGCCCCGATGATCGCGACGTCTACGACCCGGTGGCCTGGGGCGAGGACATCCTGTGCTCGCCACCGGAACGCGCCGGGCTCAAGGCGATCACCGACCTGGGCCTGCACGACAGCTTCCGGCTGTTCGAGCCGGAGGCCGGCCACTTCAGCTGGTGGGATTACCGGCAGGCCGCGTTCCGCCGCAACATGGGCCTGCGCATCGACCTGATCCTGATCGGCGAGGCTTTGAAGGCTTCGGCCCGGGCCGCCGCGATCGACCGTGAACCGCGCCGCTGGGAGCGTCCCTCCGACCACACCCCGGTGACGCTGGAACTGGATATCTGAACGACATGACTGGAAAAACCGAATGGCCCAGCTCGCTGGACGACAGCGAACTGGAAGAACTGGACCGCTACCTGCGCGCGCACACCGGCGAGGGCGACCTGCTGCTGGACGGCGTGCACGGCCTGCTCTCGGTGCTGGCGGTCGGCCCGATGCAGGTGCTGCCCGACGAATGGCTGCCCGAAGTACTGCACGAACCGTTCGAGGACGAGGACGAGGGCAATCGCGTGCTGGCCTTGCTGGCCAAGCTCAATGACTCGATCAGCGCCGAGCTCGACGTCGATGCCTACGAGCCGATCCTCGGCGAGGTGATGCTGGAAACCGGCCCGGCGCTTTCGGCCGCGGGCTGGTGCGAGGGCTTCAGCCGCGGCATCGACCTGCGCGCCGCGCTGTGGGAGAACCGGCTGGCCGAGGATCCGCAGCTGATGGAACTGCTCGGTCCGGTGATGGCGCTGGCGGTGGACGAGGGCGTGCTCAGCGCCGAGGCCGAGTTCGAGAAACTCGGCGACGACGAGTACGACGAATGCCTGTCACAGTTTCCTCTCGTACTGGGCGCGGTGAACCAGTACTGGCAGACCCGGCCGGTGACCGAGGCGGAGATGGAAAGCCTGGTCGCCCAGCAGCGGCATGACGACGGCAAGGGCGACGAGCACACGCCGCCTCGCCATCGCAGCGGCCATTGGGTGCACTGAAAGACATCCGGCGATCCGGACCACCGGATCGCCATTGCAAACAGCGCTCGCGTGCCCTGGCGTGATTCTTTTCGCCGGGCCGACGGTATGCGACGCTTCGGGCTTTCTAGATCGACCTTGCTGATACAGGGACAACACGATGGCTTACGAATACGGTTCCAGCGCCCAGGGGCTGGATTTTCCCAATCCCTTCCGGGTCGAGAACGTGTTCCGTTTCATTGCCGCAGGCATTCTGATCTGCTGCGGCGTCTACGCGATTTTCCTCGGCCGCAGCAGCCTCGGCGCCCATCTGAACGGATGGGCACTGGCACCGGTCATCGCCGGCGTGGCGATGCTGGCGGCCGGCATCAAGCACGCCGCCACGGCACTGAGCCGGCTGCGCTTCTATTTCGGTCGCGGCAAGCCGCTCGGGCTGGCCGGCGAACTGAATGAGGACCAGGTCGGCGAGGGCGCCGGCGCCCAGGCCCTGAAAGCCAGCATGCGCGGTGGCGCGATCGCGGTGGAGGAACCCACCGGCGCGCTGAACGGCCTGCTTTACAGCATCGTGCGGGCATTGATCTGGGCGCCGCAACGGATCCAGTGGGTAGCCCAGCGCCAATTCCAGACCGGACTGACCCTGCTGATCGTGCTGGCCGGCCTGCTGGTGTCGATGGTCGGCGTGGCCGATCCGAAGGACTCGGTGTGGTTGGGCCTGTTCTTCTTCATCTACACCGGCGTGCTGCTGCTCAAGCCGCTGGAGACCGGCGCGGCGGCGCAGGCCAGCATGAGCTCGCGCGGCCTGATCGTGCTGGTACTGGTGGCGATCCTGGCGCCGGTGCTGATCCACTACGTGTCCGCCTCGCTGCCCGGCCTGGGCGGCGTCGACCTGAGCGGGCTGGCGCTGTTGCTGCTGATCTGCGCGCTGGTGGCGGTGCTGGTGTTCTTCGTGGCGGTGCTGCGGCAGATGGTGGACCACCCGCAGACCACGATGGCCTGCGAGCTGGCCACGGTGTCGATGAACGCTCCGCCGAGCCAGCTGCTGGTGGAAGTGGATCGCGAGATGCAGCGCGGCTGGGTCGAGCAGATCCCCAACCGCCGCTATGCCCGCCAGCAACCGCAGACGATCGGCCCCGCCGGCAATTTCAGCGGCGAGCTGCTGGAGGAAACCCAGCCGATGCCGCGCGAGGACATGCGCACGGTAAGTTTCGCCCGCGCCCTGGCCGAGCCGCGCTATCGCTGGCTGACCGTGCTCAGCGCGCTGGGTGCGCTGTACACCCTGGTCGGCGCGGTGGTGCTGCTGATGTTCATCGGCAAGATCGATGCACAGCAGATCGAGCCGACGATCTGGAAATACCTGTGCCTGGCCGGCGGCATGTTCTCGCTGGCACTGTTCTGCCTGCGCGCCGGGCACATCCTGTGGGCGCGCTTCGACTTCGTCTCGCGCCTGAGCTGGGTCGAGATCGACGGCACCTTCCAGCGCTCCAGCACCGCGATCGGCGCGCAGTTCACCGACCGCGTGCGCACCTCCAAGGAAACCATCAGCGTCAACGACATGACCCTGCGCGTGTGGGTGGCCGAGGTGGATTCGGTAACCTTCGGCAGCGAGTCCGAGCGGCGCATCGTCGGCATCCGCGGACGTCCCGACCTGGCCGGCGCGTTGCGCGCGCAGCTGGAGGGTTTCGCCGCCGAGCAGAGCAGCATCGACATGCCCGGCTCCAGCCGCGACGTCGAGAAGATCGCCCGGCTCGGCGCACTGAACCAGCTCGGTGGCGGCGCCACGCCGCCGGCGAACGTGGGCCAGGCGCTGGGCAACTCGCCGGCTGCCAGCGCGTTGATGGCCGGCGTGGCACCGCGCCAGTGCCCGGGCTGCCAGCAACCGGCCGCTGCCGGCGCGCGCTTCTGCGCCAACTGCGGTACCGCGCTGCCGGCGTAACCGCCACGGAAACGATGCGTTCGTGTCGCGGTGCTTGGACAAGCACCGCGACAGGTCCATCTTGGCGGCCAGCCAAACTTCGCAGGAGCAAGTCATGAGCGATCGCCACATCACCCGCCGCGTGCGCGGCATGGATACCGCCGACGGCGCCGGCGTGAAGCTGAAGCGCATCATCGGCCAGCCCGGGCTGGACATGCTCGACCCGTTCCTGATGCTGGACGAGTTCCGCTCCGACCAGGCCGGCGACTACATCGCCGGCTTCCCCGAGCATCCGCACCGCGGCTTCGAGACGGTGACCTACATGCTCGCCGGCCACATGCAGCACGCCGACAACCACGGCAACCGCGGCGACCTGACCCCGGGCAGCGTGCAGTGGATGACCGCCGGCCGCGGCATCCTGCATTCGGAAATGCCGCAGCAGGAAAACGGCCTGATGTGGGGCTTCCAGCTGTGGGTGAACCTGCCGGCCAAGGACAAGATGACCGCGCCGCGCTACCAGGACATCGGACCGGAGCGGATTCCGGTGCTGCATCCGGCTGAAGGCATCGAGGTGAAGCTGATCGCCGGCCGGCTCGGCGACGCCGTCGGTCCGGTCGAGGGCATCGTCACCAACCCGCTGTACATGGACATCGCCCTGCAGCCGGGCGCGCAGCTCAATGTCGAGCTGCCGGCCGGCCATCACGCCTTCGCCTACGTGTTCGACGGCGAGTCGGCGCTGGTGGGCGGCGATACCCTGCGTCGCAGCGATCTGGCCGTGCTGTCCGACGGCGACCGGCTGCAGCTGGCCGGTGGCGAGCAGCCGTCGCGCCTGCTGCTGGTGGCCGGCCAACCGCTCAACGAGAGCGTGGCGCGCTACGGGCCGTTCGTGATGAACACGCCCGAGCAGATCCAGGAAGCCATCGCCGACTTCCGCGCCGGCAAGTTCTGAGGCCTCCGCCGACGCAGTTCCCCGTGACTGCGGCCATCTGTCCCGGCGCACTTCGAGCGCGCCGGGACAGCGTTGTGCCGGGGGTATTGTTAAATTTTTGAAGAGGCTGTTAAATACCGGTTAATCTTCGTAAAACCATGCAGCTGTAGTCTTGATGTGTTCCGCTTTTGAGAAAAGCCCTTCAAGCCGCTGTTTTTTCTGGTCATGATGACTTCCATGGCACTATTGCTCGTTCTCGCCGCCGCACTGCTCGCCAGTGCCTTCAGGTTCGTTCCGGAAGGCCAGGTACACAGTCTTTATCGCCGTGGTCGGCTGATCCGCGTGCTCGGGTCCGGCACTCACATGGCCTGGCCGCTGCTTGACCGGGTGGTGCACAAGATCGATCTCGCCGGCCAGACCTTGCGCATCGAGGAGCCGCTGGCGGACGAGCAGGGCGTGCGCGGCACGGTTTACTGGCAGGTGCTGGAACCGGAACGCGCCGATGCCGTGTTCGAGCAGGTGGACCAGTTGATCCGGCGGGGTGCCCGGGAGGCCCTGCGTGAAGCTTCCGTGGTCGACCGCCGCGACCTCGGCGCGCGGGTCAAGCAGGCTCTGAACAGCGCTCTGCGCGAGCGCGGCATGATGGTGACCCGGGTGGATTTCGAGTCGGCCTGAGCGCCATCGCCGCCGCTTCATCAGCACGTACGCATCCACGATTTTGCAGATCTTCGGCCCGCCTCGGCGGGCCTTCTTTTTTCCGCCGCGCTGGCATCGACGCCTTTGGCCCCGGATACTGCCCGCCCCGGATCACTACAGGACTTCGCCATGGCCGCCGCACGCGACGCCTTGCAGCAGCAACTCGAACAAGGCATTGCCGGTCTCGGCCTGGAGCTTCCCGGCGATGCGGTGGCACGGCTGCTCGATTACCAGGCGCTGCTGCAGCGCTGGAACGCCGCCTACAACCTCACCGCCGTGCGCGATCCGGCGGAGATGGTGACCCGCCACCTGCTCGATTCGCTGGCGATCCTGCCGCACGTGCACGGCGCCACGCTGGCCGATCTGGGCACCGGCCCCGGCCTGCCCGGCATTGTTCTGGCCATCGCCGCGCCGGGGCGGGAGATCCTGCTGGTGGATTCCAACGGCAAGAAGGTGCGCTTCCTGCGCGAGGCGATCCGCGCACTGAAGCTCGATGGCGTGCGTGCGGTGCAGTCGCGGGTGGAGGATGTCGAAGGGACATTCGATTGCGTCACCGCGCGCGCCTTCGCCAGCCTCGCCGACATGCTCGGCTGGGGCGGGCACCTGCTGGCCCCGGGCGGCCGCTGGCTGGCGATGAAGGGCAAGTTCCCCGAGGACGAGCTGGCCGGCGTGCCGGCGGCGTTCGAGCTGCGCGAGACGCACGCCTTGTCGGTGCCCGGGCTGCCGGCGGAACGCCATCTGCTGGTGATCGGCCATCACTGACGCGACCACCGCCACCGTTCGCGAAGGCGGTGGCAGGCGATCGCTGCCATGCAGGAGCACGCACCCGGATCAGGCATTACACTAATTCCTCTTCCGCGTACGGTAGCCCTTCATCCATGGCCCGCATCATCGCTGTCGCCAACCAGAAAGGCGGCGTCGGCAAGACCACCACTGCCGTCAATCTCGCTGCGGCGCTGGCTGCGGCCAAGCGCAAGGTGCTGCTGATCGACCTCGATCCGCAGGGCAATGCCACCATGGCCTCGGGCGTGGACAAGCGCGACATCGGCGCCAGCGGCTGCGAGGTTTTGCTGGAGGAGGTCGAGCCGGGCGCGGCGATCGTCGCCACCGAGGCGCACTACGACCTGCTGCCCGGCAACGGCGACCTGACCGCCGCCGAACTGAAGCTGATGGACGCGCTGGCCCGCGAGCATCGGCTGAAGGATCTGCTGGCCAAGGTGGCCGATCGCTACGACACCATCCTGATCGACTGCCCGCCGTCGCTGAACCTGCTGACGCTCAACGCGCTGACCGCCGCCAATGGCGTGCTGATCCCGGTGCAATGCGAGTATTTCGCGCTGGAAGGCCTGTCCAGCCTGCTCGACACGGTCAAGGCGGTGCGTCACCGGCTGAACCCGTCGCTGGAGATCGAAGGCCTGCTGCGCACCATGTACGACGTGCGCAACAACCTCGGCAACGAGGTTTCGGCCCAGCTCACCGCGCACTTCGGCGACAAGGTGCTGCGCTCGATCATCCCGCGCAACGTGCGCCTGGCCGAGGCGCCCAGCCATGGCCTGCCGATCCATCTTTACGACCGCAGCTCGCGCGGCGCGATCGCCTACATCGGCCTGGCCGGCGAGATCATCCGGCGCGAGCGGGCACTGGGCCAGGCCGGCACGGTCGAGGAAGCGCCCGCGCCGACACCGGCAAGCGTGGTCGACGGTGCCGCTCCCGCACTCAAGCTGCCGGCGGCCAACCACCAGGAATGAGCACGCGTGACCGGCACGGATCGACGTCCATTCCCTTATCCTCTTCCGCGGCCCGCACGGACGGTTTCCGTTGCGGTGGCCGGCGGATCATGAACAGGTTCTAGATATGGCTGCTGCGAAAAAGCGTGGATTGGGACGCGGACTGGATGTCCTGCTCGGCGGCGACAGCCCCGCGGCAGCGGCACCGGCCGAACAGGAAGGCGAGCTGCGCATGCTGCCGATCCAGCAGATCCAGCCCGGCAAGTACCAGCCGCGGCGGCACTGGAACGACGAGGCGCTGGACGAGCTGGCCGCCTCGATCAAGGCGCAGGGCCTGATCCAGCCGGTGGTGGTGCGCGAGCTGGGCAAGCACAGCTACGAGCTGATTGCCGGCGAGCGTCGCTGGCGTGCCGCCCAGCGTGCGCAGATGTCCGAGGTGCCGGCGCTGGTCAAGCAGGTCTCCGACGAGGCCGTGCCGGCGATGGCGCTGATCGAGAACATCCAGCGCCAGGACCTGACCCCGCTGGAGGAGGCGGACGCGCTGAAGCGGTTGATCGATGATTTCGAGCTGACCCACCAGCAGGCCGCCGATGCGGTCGGCCGTTCGCGCGCGTCGGTGTCGAACCTGCTGCGCCTGACCGAGATGCCCGAGGCGATCAAGCGCCTGTTGGATGACGGCAAGCTGGAAATGGGCCACGCCCGTTGCCTGCTGACCCTGGAAGAGTCCATCGCCGTGCCGCTGGCGCGCCAGGCGTCCACTCTGGGCTGGACCGTGCGCGAGCTGGAGGAAGCCGCACGCCGCGCGCAGACCGCACCCAAGGGCAAGGCCAAGGGAACCGCCGCGCGCGACCCCAATGTCGCCGCACTGGAGCAGGAGCTGGCCGAGCGCTTCGCCACCCGTGTCGAACTGGCCCAGGGCCGTGGCGGCCGCGGCAAGCTGGTGATCCATTACCACAGCAACGACGAACTGGAAGGCATCCTCGGCAGGATCCGCTGAGGACGGCCCTGATCCATTCAGCGCAGGCCACGCCTGTCATCGTTGATCGCATCCGCGCTGCTAAAATGCGGCGCCCGCCGCGCCGTGCGCGGCATCCCGCTCCCGCTGGAAGGCTTCCCCATGCCGCAACTCTCCGTCGTCGTCCCGGTCTTCAACGAGCGCGACAACATCCCGCCGCTGCTCGCCGAAATCGCTGCCGCCCTGCGTGGCCATGTGGACTACGAAGTCCTCTACGTCGACGACGACTCCAGTGATGACAGCCGCGCCGTGCTGGCCGCCGAGCAGGCCCGCCACCCGGAACTGCGCGTGCTGCACCACGTCACCCGCAGCGGCCAGAGCACGGCGGTGTGGAACGGCGTGCGTGCCGCGCGCGGCAACTGGATCGCCACGCTGGACGGCGACGGCCAGAACGATCCGGCCGACATCCCGAAGCTGCTGGCCGCCCGCGATGCGGCGCCGGCCAACGTGCGCCTGTTCGCCGGCTGGCGCACCACCCGCCGCGACAGCTTCAACAAGCGCATCTCCTCGAAGATCGCCAACGCGGTGCGCTCGCGCATGCTGAAGGACGCCACCCCCGACACCGGCTGCGGCCTGAAGCTGTTCGAACGCGAGACCTTCCTGCGCCTGCCCTACTTCGACCACATGCACCGCTACCTGCCGGCGCTGGTCAAGCGCGCCGGCTTCGCCAGCCAGAGCGTGCCGGTGGGCCATCGCCCGCGCACCGCTGGCGTGTCCAAGTACGGCATGCTCGACCGCCTGTGGGTGGGCCTGGCCGATCTGCGCGGCGTGGCCTGGCTGATGCGCCGCGGCAAGGTGACCGAGGTCGAGGAATCCTGATCGTCGTATGCTCGAAGGCCGTCCCCGCGGGAGATCGCCCATGAGCATCGTCACCAAACGCGTCTATGAACCGGCCGCTCCAGCCGACGGCTACCGCGTGCTGATCGACCGGCTGTGGCCGCGCGGCCTGAAGAAGGAAGCCGTGCCGCTGGACCTGTGGGCGAAGGAACTGGCTCCCTCGACCGCGCTGCGGCAATGGTTCGGCCACGATCCGGACAAGTGGGACGGCTTCCGCCACCGCTACGCCACCGAACTGGATGCGTTGGCCGAACACTGGCAACCGCTGGCCGAGCGCGCCGCGCGGCACACCCTGACCCTGCTGTACGGCGCCCGCGACGAGGAACACAACAACGCGGTGGTGATGAAGGCCTATCTGGAGAACTGGCTGCGCCACCACGGGCCGCGCTGAACATCGCTCAGCGCGACTGCTCCAGCAACTCCAGCTCGGCCAGGGCACGCGCCCCGTCGGCACCATCAAAGCGCAAGCGGTAATGCGCGAACGCAGCCGCCCCGGCTACGGTGAACGGGCGGGTCTGCGACGGCCAGGCGAAGCGCTCGGCATGGCGCACATCCAGCGTGCGCCAGTGGCGGCCATCGGCCGAGCCCTGCAAGGTCCATCCCGAAGGTGCCTCGCCCTGCCGGGCCGAGGTCAGGGTCAGCTGCGCGACCACGCGCGGCGAGGCGAAGTGCCACTGCAGCGTGGTGCCCGGCGGCAACGTGATCGCGGTGTCGCTGTCGTTGTCGGACAACGCCGCCAGCTGCGCGACGGCCGGCGTCGCCACCAGCCGGCCCTCGCCATGATCGGTGAGATCGCGTGGCGGCTGCGGCAAACCCTGCGTGGTGATCGACGGCGGCGCGGCCGCCTCGCCGCTGGCCCAGCGCGACGGCTGCGGGCCCATCTCGAATGACAGCGTGGCACCGGCGGCCAGCAACGCGTGCGGCAAGGTCAGCCTGTTCCAGGGCTGGCCGTTCACCCGCAGACTCTGCACGTAGCGGTTGACGTCGCTCACCGCCGGCGCGTCGATCACCAGATGGCGGCCGTTCTCCAAGGCGATGTCCATGTGCGGGAAATACGGCGCGCCGATCACGTATTCCGACGTGCCCATGCGCAGCGGGTAGAAACCGGCCGCACTGAACAGGTACCAGGCCGACATTTCGCCGTTGTCCTCGTCGCCCGGATAGCCCTGGCCGATGTCGCTGCCGACGTACAGTCGCGACAGCGCGTCGCGCACCTTGCCCTGGGTTTTCCACGGCTGGCCGGCCACGTCGTACATGTACAGGATGTGGTGCGAGGGCTGGTTGCTGTGGCCGTACTGGCCCATGCGCACGTCGCGCGCCTCCAGCATCTCGTGGATCGGCTCGCCGTAGCTGCCGACATGGAACTGGCCCGGCGTGGCGAAGAAGCGGTCCAGCTTCGCCGCCAGGCCGGCGCGGCCACCGTGCAGCGCGGCCAGGCCGGCGCCGTCCTGCGGCGCGTGGAAGGCCATGTTCCAGGCATTGGTCTCGGTGTAGTCACCGCCCCAGCGCAGCGGATCGAATGATGCCGCCTCCCCGCGCCACGCCCCCTTGGCATCGCGGCCGACGAAAAAGCCCACGGCGGGATCGAACAGGTTGGCGTAGCCCAGCGCGCGCTGGCGGAAATAGGCCGCCTCGTCCGCATAAGCGGCCGCGTGCGGATCGTTCGCCGGCGGATTGGCGGCCAGCGCGGCAGCCAGGTTGCCGATGGCGAAATCGTTGATGTAGCCGTCCATCGACCAGGACAGTCCTTCATCCACGCCGTTGTCGGTGTAGCCGTTGAAGATCGATCGACTGATGCCCTTGCGGCCGGCGCCGGGCAGCGGGCTGGCCACGGTGGCGTCCTTCAGTGCCGCCTGGTAGAACGCGGCCACGTCGAAGTCCCGCACGCCCTTCAACCAGGCGTCGGCAAAGGCCACGTCGGCACTGGTACCGACCATCAGGTCGGCATAACCGGGCGAGGACCAGCGCGCGATCCAGCCGCCGTCGCGGTACTGCTGCACGAATCCGTCGATCATCCGGCCGGCCTTCGACGGCGTCAGCAGCACGTAGGCCGGCCATGCGGTGCGGTAGGTATCCCAGAAACCGTTGTTGACGAAGACCTGGCCGTCGACGATGCGCGCACCGGTGCGCTCGGGCGTGTCCTGGCCGGTGGAGGCCGAGAACGGGCTGGCGTACTGCCAGCGTGGCTGGGCGGCGGTGCCGGCGTTCTCGTACGCCTCATTGGGATAGAGGAACAAGCGATACAGGTTCGAATACAGCGTGGTCAGCTCGTCACGACTGGCACCGCGCACCGAGACGATGCCCAGTTGCCGGTCCCATTGCCGCTGCGCACGCTCGCGCACGTCATCGAAGCTGTCGTCCGGTGCGATCTCCAGCGCCAGGTTGTGCCGCGCCTGCGCCACGCTGATCAGCGAGGTGGCGATGCGCAGGTTGACCACCTTGTTGGTGCGGGTATCGAAGCCGAACCAGGCGGCGACGTGATCGCGGTCTTCGCCGGACAGCCGGCCGCTTTCGCTGACCGGCTGGTCGACCGTGCCGTAGACGAACAAGCGCGTGGCACCGGTGGACAACCTGCTCTTCACGTCCGACCACCCACTGAAGCTGCGGCCGTCCGGATCCAGGCTGATCCCGCCATGGTCGTCGCGGTTGTCGAACAGCAGCTGCGAGCGGTCGCCGCGGAAGGTGAAACGGAACATCGCCGCGTGATCAGTGGGCGCGATCTCGGTGACGATGCCGTTGTCGAAGGCAATCCGGTACTCGTGCGCCTGCGCGGTTTCGTTGGCGTGACTGAAACTGAGCGCGCGCGCTGCCCGGTTGGCGTCCGGCAGGCCGCTGGCCGCCGCGGCGGGCATCAGCTGGAAGGTCTGGCGGTCACCCATCCACGGGCTGGGCTCGTGCGACAGCGCGAAGGCCTGAAGCCGCGGGCGGTTGTCCGCGCCGTTGCGCTCCTGGTACTGGTAGATCCAGTTCGATCCGGCATCGGTCACCGGCGTCCAGAAGTTGAAACCGTGCGGCACCGCCACGGCGGGAAAGTTGTTGCCGCGCGAGAAATTGCCGTTGGAGTTGGTGCCGCGGCGGGTGTCGACGAATTCGCTGGGGCGACGGCGTGGATCAGGCGGCAGGGCACCGATGCGCAGGTCGTCCAGATAGCCCTCGAAATCCGCGGCCGGGCCGTCGTGCATCAGGGCAACGTGCTTGATGGTGCGCCCGGCAGCGAGCTTGCCCAGTTCGATCGACAAGCGGTTCCATTGGTCGGGATGCAACACCCGGCCCTCGCCCTGCTGATGCGCCGAGGCACCGACGCGGTACTGGTCGCGGGCGCCGAGTTCGGACAGCCAGCGGCCATCGTCGAACTGCAGGTCCACCGCCACGTAGCTGGCCGGGTCGCGCAGATCGCCCTGGTTGGCAACGGGAAAGATCAGATAGGACAGTTCGCTGTCCGCTCGCACCGGCAGGTCGACGTCATACAGCGACACCTGCTGGCGACCGCCGGCATGGCCGCGGTAGCGCAGCGAACGCAGGCCGCTGAAACCGACGCCCGGCTTGGCGGTCAGCACGTCGGCGGCAGCCGGGCCGGTTGCCGGCATCACCCCGAACGGGGCATCGGCAGGCGATGGTGCCGGCAGGGTTTCGCCCGCCTCGAAGGAGTGGAACCAGGCGGCATCCTGCGTCGACGCCAGCGCCACGGCCGGCAGCAGGCAGGCCAGCCACGCCATGCGCCGGCTCAGGCGCGGAAGGAAATCGTGTCGATGCATGTGGCCGCTCGCGTTGCGGAAGTGAAGGCGCGCCTCGCCAACCGCCATCGGGCGGCGGCACTCAACCGGTCGGCCAGGTGCCGTCCGCGATCGCGTTGAAGCGCGCGGCGATGTAGTCGTCGGTGTAGCTGGTCATGCCACGGCCGCGGATGAAGCCGCAGTGGCCGCCATGTGCGGCGATGTCCAGCTCCACGTTGGCCGGCAACTCCAGCTTCTCGAAGCTGCCCACCGGGATCACCGGATCGTCCTTGGCGGTGAGGATGGTGGCCGGGATGCGGATCGCCTGCATGATGTCGCCGGCCACCGAATAGCCGTCCAGATACTGCTGCAGCGAGGTGAAGTCGGTATGCCGCTTGACCAGCGATTCGGTCAGCCCGCGCAGGTGCTGCTTGAGCTCGGACATCTCGAAATACTGGTGCTGCGGAAACGCCTTCTGCTTGGCCAGCAGCGAATGCCGCCACTTGCGCATGAAGTAGGCCTGGTAGAACCAGGGCGCCTCTTCCTCCAGCGAGAACAGGCCTTCGCCGGGATCGATGATCGGACAGACTGCCAGCGCGTAGGCCAGCGGAATGCCGGCATCCGGCGCACGCATCGCCGCACGCAGCGCGAAGTTGCCGCCCAGCGAGAAGCCGGCCAACGCCATCGGCCGCGACGGCCAGCGGTTGGCGATGTCACCCAGCGCGTGCACCACCTCGTCGATCTGGCAGGAATGGAACAGCGCCTCGTTGAGGCCATGGCTGTCGCCGTGGTCGCGGAAGTTCAGGCGGAAGATGTCCCAGCCGTCGGTGAGCAGGCGGCTGCCGGTCTGCAGCACGTAGGTGGAATCGACGCTGCCTTCCCAGCCGTGGAACAGCACGGCCAGTCCGCGCGACTGCGGACGCTGCTTCTGGGCGGTATACGCGCCGGTGAGGCGCACGCCGCCGCCGCCATCGACCACCACCGGCTCGGCATCCTGCTGCACCAGCCTGGCGGCCTTGGGCAGCAGCACGCGGCGCACGCCGCTGGAGGAAAGCATGGTCTGCAGGTGGCCGCTGGTCAGCGGCCACGGCGGGCGGAAGTCCTTTCCAGTAGGCAGGCTCATGCCGGGCGATCTTCCAATGCGTTGGCAATGCGTTCGCGCGACAGCTCGGCCATCTTGCGCCGTGCGTCGGGCGTGGCCGGTACCGGTTCGAGGAAATGCACCTCGGCATCGACCGCGGGCGAACCGAGCAGGCGCACGATGTTCTGCACGAAGCTCTCGCCCTCGCGGAAGCCGGCATCGATCACCCGCCGCCCATCGCGGGCAAAGCGCAGCGCCACCGGTTGCACCGTGACGCCGGCATCCAGCGCGGCCTGGAAAATGCGCGCGTGGAACACCTTCAGCACGCCGTTGTAGCCGGTGCCGCCCTCGGGAAATACCGCCACCGAACGGCCACCACGCAGCCGCTCGACCATCGCGGCCATCACCGTGGACAGCGAATGGTTGTTGCCGCGGCGATGGAAGATGGTGCCGCCGCTGGCGGCCATCCAGCCAACCAGCGGCCAGCGCGCGATTTCCGCCTTGGCCACGAAGCAGGCGGCGCGCTGGCTGTGCAGCAGCTCGATGTCCAGCCACGAGGTGTGATTGGCGACGAACAGCACCGGATCGGCCAACGGCTTGCCGAAGCGCACCGGGCGCATGCCGAACAGCCGCAGCAGCAGGCCCGACCACCAGCGGATCATGCGGTGCACGAACGGTTCGTGGCCGTTCTTCATCACCGCATTCTTGTTCCAACTGAGGATCAGCGAACACAGCAGAATGCCCAGCACGATATGCACAAGCAGCAGGGGAATCCGCCACAGATAGCGCAGCGGGCGCAGCAGATCGCGTTCAGGCACGGTGGCGAGGTCGGTGCTCATCAGTCGGTTAGTTTAACGTTAGTTGGCCGGCGCGCGTCAGGCTCAAGGCTGCATCTGTGCCAGTGGCAGCGACGGCGAACGTTTCACCGTGCGCAGCACGAAGCTGGAATTGACATCGCCCACGCCCGCCGCGTTCAGCAGATGATCAAGCAGGAAGCGCGAGAAATCCTGCAGATCGGCCACGTAGACGTGCAACAGATAGTCCATGTCGCCGGTCAGCGCATGGCAGGCGACCACTTCCTCCCACAGCGCCACCTGCTCGACGAAGCTTTCCACCGCCGCGCTGTCGTGCCGGGCCAGCTGCACCCGCACGAAGGCCTGCAGGCCCAGGCCCACCGCCTGGGGATCGACCTGGGCGGCATAGCCGGTGATCACCGCGTCCGCCTCCAGCCGCTGCAACCGGCGCAGGCAGGCCGAGGGCGACAGGCTGACCCGCTCGGCCAGCTCGGCATTGGTGATGCGGCCCTCGCTCTGCAGCACGGCGAGGATGCGCAGGTCAGTACGGTCAAGCATGGTGGTCATGGCAAGAAATTCCGAAGGAACAACCAATCAACGCAACAATAGTGCACACAAGCGGCTTGTCCGGACAACAAAACAATCCCCGTGCGGCCGAATCGCCGTATGCTGGCCTTTCAACCGCACAACCGGAGTCGCGCCATGGATACCCCCCGCAAAGTCGAACACCAGCAGACCGATCGCGGTTACGTGCCGGTGTACGCCACCGGCGTGGTGGAGCAACCGTGGGAAAGCTACAGCCGCACCGACCACGAGGTGTGGGACACCCTGTACGCACGCCAGCGCGAGCTGCTGCCCGGACGCGCCTGCCAGGAGTTCCTGGATGGCGTGGAACGCTTCGGCATGGGTGACGGCGGCATTCCGAAATTCGCCGACCTCAACAAGGTGCTCGCCGCCGCCACCGGCTGGGAGCTGGTCGCGGTGGAAGGCCTGCTGCCGGACGAGGTGTTCTTCGATCACCTGGCCAACCGTCGCTTCCCGGTCAGCTGGTGGATCCGCAAGCCCGACCAGCTGGACTACCTCAGCGAGCCGGACCTGTTCCACGACTTGTTCGGCCACGTGCCGCTGCTGCTCAATCCGGTGTTCGCCGACTACATGCAGGCCTATGGCCGTGGTGGCATGAAGGCCTTCGCGATCGGCCCCGAGGCGCTGATGAACCTGACCCGCCTGTACTGGTACACGGTGGAGTTCGGCCTGATCCGCACGAACGAGGGCATGCGCATCTACGGCGCCGGCATCGTCAGCTCCAAGGGTGAATCGATCTACTCGCTGGACTCGGCCTCGCCCAACCGCATCGGTTTCGACCTGGAGCGGGTGATGAGCACGCGCTACCGCATCGACACCTTCCAGCAAACCTACTTCGTGATCGACAGCTTCGAGCAGCTGTTCGAGGCCACCGGCCCCGACTTCACGCCGATCTACGCGAAGCTGGCCGCGCAGCCGGCGCATGCGGCCGGCGACGTGCTGGACGGCGACCGCGTGTTCACCCGCGGCAACCGCGAGGGCTGGGCGACCAACGCGGATACTTGACGCGCCTCAAGGGCGCGGCAGCTCGGACACGGAAAGCACCTGGTTGATGCGCTGGCCATCCCAGCGATAGATCAGGTGCTGCGACTGCACGCACGGCGCCACCACGTCGGGGAAGAACGCCGCCAGGCACTCGCCGCCGGGATGGCGAGCACTGTCATAGACGATGCCGTTGGAGCCCACCGCACGCAGCTGGCCCGCCAGTGCCTGGCTGGCGACATAGCTGTCCGGGTCATGCACTGCGGCCCAGTCGCCGCGGATGTCATGCAGACGACTGTCGACGCTGGTGCGGTAGCAGCGCATCTGCGTCTCGCACGGCGGCTCGGCGGTGGCGGCCAGGAAGCGCTCGCGGTGGTACACGGTTTCCTCGATGGCGGTGGCCACGCTGTGACCGGCGTAGAACACGCCCCAGCTGCCATCGGAAAAACGGCTGCCTTCCGGATTGAGATGGGTGAAAGCCGCCATCACCGGGGTTGAGCCCGGGCCGCTGATGCGGTGTTCCTTCGGCACCCTCCGCAGCAGGCCGGCCTCCTCGCGCAGGCGCGGGTTGGTCAGCGCCTCGATCGCGAACACCGCATCCAGATCGGCCGGATCGGCGATGCGGTCATACACGCCAACCGGCGGAAAACGACTGGGCACGATGCGGTAGGCATGGCTCCAGCGGATGCGGCGAACGGGCGGCAGGGAAGGGGACATGGCAATCCTGGCAAGGGTGCTTGGACACGGACAGGATAGGCCGCCGGCGTATCGCCGCGTGCGACCGTCGCCGGGCATGGCTCAACCGCGCTGGGCGTCCAGGTACTGGCGTACCACGTAGAGGTCGGCCACATTGCCCGACAGCATCCGCTGCAGCGCCGACTGCCCACCGAGCCATGGCGCCGCGTTGGGCTTGTGCAGCCAGGCATCGGCCTGGGCCTCGGCAGGGAACAGGATCTGCAGCGACTTCCAGATGCCCAGCAGGTAGCTGATCCGCTCCAGCGTGTCGCGCGCCAAGGTTCCGCCCTGCTGGCGCTTCCACTTGTAGAAGGTCGATTCCGGCGGGTCGCCGAGCAGCCGGCGCTGCTCGGCGGTACTGAGCTTCCAGTGCCCGGCAAGACGGAAGAACGCGCGCAGCGCGGGGCCGGCCAGATCCGCCTCCGTGGCGGTGTACGGTACCGGCATCTCGGTGACGCGGGTCGATCGGACAGTCATGGCGGAACTCCACACATGAAGTGTTCTTGGATATTACTTCAGGTGTGAAGTCACGTCCACTCGGCCCGGCGAGCTCACCGACCGTCGCTGCGGAGCTTCCCCCTGGCGCAGTCGCAGTCGTGTTTCGGCTCGGGGCCGCCGGCCGCGATGAAGCGATCGATCCGCCGCTCCAGCACCGGCAGCGGCACCGAGCCGGTGGACAGCACGGTGTCGTGGAAATGGCGGATGTCGAACCGCTCGCCCAAGACCCGTTCGGCCTTGCCGCGCAGTTCCAGGATCTTCAGATAGCCCAGTTCGTACGACAGCGCCTGGCCCGGCCAGCTGATGTAGCGGTCCACCTCGTTGGCGATTTCCCGCGCCGACAGCGCGGTGTTGTCGGTGAGGTAGTCGATGCCCTGCTGGCGGGTCCAACCCAGATGATGGATGCCGGTGTCGACCACCAGCCGGCAGGCTCGCCACATCTGGTAGGTGAGGTAGCCGAAACGCTGGTAAGGCGTTTCATAGATGCCCATCTCGTTGCCCAGGTACTCCGAGTACAGCCCCCAGCCCTCGCCATAGGCCGAGATGTAACTGTTGCGCCGGAACGGCGGCTGGCCGTGCTGTTCGCTGGCCAGTTCCAGCTGCAGCGCGTGGCCGGGATAGGATTCGTGCAGGGTCAGCGCCGGCATGTTGTACAGCGGCCGCGACGGCAGGTCGTAGGTGTTGACCAGGTAACTGTCGGCACCACCGCGGCCGGAGGTGTAGTACGGCGCGATGTCGGCCGGTACCGGCACGATGGTGAAGCGCTGGCGCGGCAGGTGGCCGAAGTAGCGCGACATCTTCCCGTCCACCCGCTTGGCCACCCAGGCGCTGCGCATCAGCAGCTCGTCAGGCGTTTTCGCGTAGAACCGCGGGTCGCTGCGCAGGAACTGCAGGAACTCGTCGAAGCTGCCTTGGAAACCCGCCTCCTTCATCGCCTCCAGCATCTGCGCGTGGATCTTCGCCACCTGCTCCAGGCCGATCCGGTGGATCTTGTCCGGGTCGAGATCGAGCGTGGTGTATTCGCGGATCTGCTGGCGGTAGAACGCCTTGCCGTCGGGCATCGCCTCGGCGGCCAGGGTCGGGCGGGCCTGCGGCAGGTATTCGTCGCGGAAGAACGCCAGCAGCTTGGCGTAGGCCGGGATCACCTCGTCGCGGATGCGCTGCAACGCCTTGCCCTGGAGAACCTGGGCCTGATCCGCCGGAATCGTCGCGGGCAGGCTGTGGAACGGCTTGTAGAAACTGCTCTCGGTGGGGTCCCTCAACTCGGCCACGGCGGCGATCGAAACGTCGCGACCGTCCAGCACCTCGCGCGGCACGCTGAAGCCCCGCGCCAAGCCCATCCGCATGTTGTCGATCTGCTGATCGAAGTAGGCCGGGATCTGTTCCAGCCTGTCCAGGTAGAACTCGTAGTCGGCCACGTCACGCAGCCGGTCACCGCCCAGCTCGTAGCCGATGTCCGACCAGAACGCCGAATCGCTGTTGAACGGCATCTGCCAGTTGCCGAATTTCTGATCGGCGACGAAGTTGGTGATCTGTGCGCGATAGATCGCGTAGTTGACCTGGTTGTCCGACGACAGCTGTTCCGGATCGAGGCCGTCGAGCTTGCCCAGCACGCCGCGCCAGTACTTCAGTCGCTGCCGCTGGCTGCCTGCGTCGACGTTGTCGAGGCGGCCATTGTTCGGCTGCGGCTCGCCGGAAGCGCTGACCCCGGCCTGGCCGGTACGCCAGGCCCACTCTGCTTTGTAGATGCTCTCGAAGCGGGCATCGGCGGTGGCATCGGCGGTGGCGGCCTGCGCAGCATGCAGAGGCAGGCTGCAGCAAGCCAGCGCGAACGTGGCCATGCGGGCCATCATCCAGGTCATTTTCACACAGGCTCCTTGGGGTTCCGGGCAGCGTCGCGGCCATGCAACGCGGCAAGCATGGGTCATTCGATGTGACGCGAATGCATATCGTGGCCATCATGGCCGCACATGGCAACGATAACGATCGCGCGGACATCGCCCCATCGGGCACGGGATCCGTGACCCGCCTCAGTCCAGATCGATCCGGTCCACACCCGCGCTGGCGAGATAGGCGGCGAGGTTGCGCGGCCCGGTATCCGGGAAAACCTCGTCCCGGCGCTCGAAACCGACGATGCGGTCAGGCCGGAAGTTGCGGAAATTCCCGCGCAGGCGGCACCAGGCGCCCAGCGTCCACTTGCCGCCCCAGAAGGCCAGGCACAGCGGTTCGACCTCGCGGATACTGGCCTTGCCGCTCTCGTCGCGATACTCCAGCGCCAGCACGCGGCTCTCGGCGATAGCCTCGTGCAGCTGGTCGATCAGGGCAGCGAAGTCCTCGCGGTAACGGTCACGCCATACCGGTGCATAGATCCGCGTGTGGGCGGCACGCTCACGCAGTTCCGGCGGCAATACCGCTTCGATTTTCAGCAGCGCGGACCGCGCATCGCCGGCCAACCGGGTTCCGGCAAAAGCCCGCACGAAGCGGGTACCCACCACCAGCGCCTCGAGTTCACCGGTCGTGAACATCAGCGGCGGAATGTCCGAGCCCCTGCGCAGCATGTAACCAACCCCGGCCTCGCCCTCGATCGGCACACCGGACAGCTGCAGGTCGGCAACATCGCGATAGACCGTGCGCAGTGACACACCCAGTGTTTCCGCCAGCGAGCGCGCCGGCAGCGCGGTGCGGCGACCGCGCAGGGCATGGATGATGAGGAACAGGCGATCGGCACGGCGCATGGCTCCATCATGGCCTGCAACGGTGTCGGCCGACAGCGCCAGACGTCACGCGCACCTCGACCGGCTCAGGATCCTCGCGCCGCCAGCAGCGCCGCGTCGGCCGCCGTCGCCCGCTGCACCGCAGGGCGTGCCAGCACCCGGTCGATGTAGGTGCGGATGACTGGCAGTTCCGGCACCAGCTTGAACATCGTGGCCCAGTTCAGCGCGATGCCCCACAGCACGTCGGCGGCGCTGAAGCTGTCGCCAAGCAGCCACGGCCCCCGCTCCAGCTGGTCGGTGAGGGTTTTCAGCATGGTGTCGTAGTCGCCGTAGGCGCAGCTCATCGGCGGTGCGGGCTCGCGCTGCATCGAATGATCGGTGATCGCCGGCTCAAAGCACGAGCCGTAGTACACCAGCCAGCGCAGGTACGGCCCACGCAGGGGATCACCAAGCGGCGGTGCCAGCCCCGCCTCGGGATACAGGTCGGCCAGATGGATGAAGATCGCCGGCTGCTCGGTGACCAGAGCCTCGCCGTGCCGGATCGCCGGCACCTTGCCCATCGGATTGATCGCCAGATACGCCGGCTGCCGCTGCTCGCCGGCCTGCAGGTCGACCATGTGCAGGTCGTAGTCGGCACCCAGCTCCTCGAGCAGGGCGCGGGTACCACGGGAACGGCTCTGCAGGGCATGAAAGAAGGTGATTCGTTGCTGGTTCATGGGATCTCCCGATGTCGTGGCCGGCTTCACGCCGGCCTTGTGCATGCCGCCCGCGGCGGCCAAAGGGTGGTATCTGCCATCCAGCAGCAGGCCACGTGAACGCAACGGCCCGTAGGCCGCGACCATGCCATGCCACCACCCCATGCCGGCCACTTCAGGCCGCCAGGACTTCGCCAAGGCACCAGGGCGGCAGTTCGGCATGCTTGAACAGGCGATACCAGTGCTCGCGATCGGTGGCGTCATAGAGGTCCAGCGTGCGGATCACCTCACGGGCGAACTCCACGCTGCCCAGATGGCTGGCGCTGGTCACGCCTTCATCGCTGACCGCCAGCACCCCGGCGTCGTACTGGTCCGTGCCGGCATAGGCAGGCACATGGTCGTCGATCCAGCCAACCCCGTTGCCGGTATGTCGGCGATGATCGAGCAAGCCACTGCGGGCCAGCGCCAGCACGCCACCACCGATCGCCGCCACCGGTGCACCGGCGGCATGCAGGCGACGGATCGCCATCACCACCGCTCCGCCTTCGTCGCGTTGCCACCGCTGCCCGCCCGGCACGATCAGCATCGCGGTGGAGCGCGGATCGATCCGTGCCAGCGGGATGTCCGGCTGCACGGTGAGGCCGCTCGCCGAGACCACGGTGGCCATGGACAGCCCCGCCACGCGTACCTGCCAGTCACCGGGGCGGCGGATCTCGCACAGCGCCAACGCCACCTGCCAGTCGGCGAAACCGTCGAACACCATCAGATAGACCGTATTCCGCATGCTTTTCCCTCCCTCCTGGATGGGCATCCTGACCGGGCCCTGCTGCCAGCGTGCTGTCAGCAGCCACCGCGGCGGTGGCACTGTCACGCGCCAGCCGGGACAATGGACGCCTTTCCACGCCTTGGACCCGACATGAAGCGCATCTCGCTGATCCAGTTCCTGATCGAGGAACGCCGCGCCGGCCACATCAACGGCGAGCTGTCGCTGCTGATCGAAGTGGTTGCCCGTGCCTGCAAGCGCATTGCCGTGGCCACCGGCAAGGGTGCGCTGGGCGACGTGCTGGGCGAGGCCGGCACCGGCAACATCCAGGGCGAGGCTCAGAAGAAGCTGGACGTGCTGTCCAACGAGATCCTGCTGGAAGCCAATGCCTGGGGCGGCCATCTGGCAGCATGCGCGTCCGAGGAGATGGAGCATCCGCAGCAGATCCCCGACGGCTACCCGAAAGGCCAGCACCTGCTGCTGTTCGATCCGCTGGACGGCAGCTCCAACATCGACGTGAACATCTCGGTCGGCACGATCTTCTCGGTATTGCGCTGCCCCGACGGCGTCACCGAGCCGAAGGCCGAGCACTTCCTGCAGCCGGGCACCACCCAGCTCGCCGCCGGCTACGTGGTCTACGGCCCCGCCACCGTGCTGGTGCTGACCTTCGGCCACGGCACCCACGAATTCACCCTGGACCGCGAAGTCGGCAGCTTCACGCTGACCCGGCGCAACATCCGCGTGCCCGAACGCACCAGCGAATTCGCCATCAACATGTCCAACCAGCGCCACTGGCAGGCACCGATGCAGCGCTACGTCGGCGAACTGCTGGCCGGCAGCACCGGCCCGCGCGGACGCGACTTCAACATGCGCTGGGTCGCCTCGATGGTTGCCGACGTGCACCGCATCGTGACCCGCGGCGGCGTGTTCTATTACCCGCTGGACGCCAAGATCCTCGACAAGGGCGGCAAGCTGCGCCTGATGTACGAAGCCAACCCGATGGCCTTCATCATCGAACAGGCCGGCGGCGCCGCCACCACCGGCCGCCAACGCATCATGGAACTGCAGCCGACCGGTCTGCACCAGCGCGTGCCGGTGTTCCTCGGCTCGAAGGAAGAAGTCGAACTGGCCACGCACTACCACCTGGAAGCGGACGGCGCGACGGGTTGACGAGGGCAACCACGCGCCCGCCAGCAGCCCGCTCCCTCGTTTCTCCACCTCATTCCGCCACCTGCCAATGTCCACGACCTTCCGTTGCCTGCTTTTCCTGCTGGCCACCTTGCTGCTTGGCGGCTGTTTCCATCACGCCAAACCTGCGCCGCCGGCCGCCGCGCCGCCGGCGAAATTGCGGATCGGGCTGGCGCTGGGTGGTGGGGCGGCCAAGGGGTTTGCGCACATCGGGGTGATCAAGATGCTGGAAGCCAGCGGCATCCATCCGGACGTGGTGGCCGGCACCAGTGCCGGCAGCGTGGTCGGGGCGCTGTATGCCAGCGGCATGGATGCGTTCGCGCTGCAGCAGACCGCGTTCGGCCTGGACGAGGCGAAGATCCGCGACGTGCGGCTATTCTCCGGCGGACTGGTGCAGGGCCAGGCGCTGCAGGACTACGTCAATGAGCTGGTGCACCAGCAGCCGATCGAGAAGCTGGCGATGCCGTTCGCGGCGGTGTCGACCGAGCTGGAAACCGGCAAGCGGATGATCTTCGTGCGCGGCAATACCGGCCGTGCGGTGCGCGCCTCGTCGAGCATCCCCGGCGTGTTCGAGCCGGTGGAGCTCAACGGCAGGCACTATGTCGACGGTGGCGTGGTCAGCCCGATTCCGGTGGACGCGGCGCGCCGGCTGGGCGCCGATTTCGTGATCGCGGTGGATATCTCCAGCGCACCCGACGGCAGCAATCCGCAGGGCATGATGGACATCGTCGGACAGTCGATCACCATCATGGGCCGGCAGTTGGGCGAGCAGGAAACCGCGCGCGCCGACGTGGTGATCCGCCCTTCGGTCAATGGCATCGGCGCCGCCGATTTCGCACAGAAGAACCAGGCCATCCTGGCCGGCGAGCAGGCCGCGCTGGCGGCAATGCCGATGATCCGCGCCAAATTGGCCGCACGCGCGGCGATGCCGGCCGCCACCACGCCCTGAGGCATTTGCCGGCCAATTGCGGCGATGGCAGGCCGGTTGTAGCTTGGCGGTTTGTTCCCCCAAGGAGAGCCCCATGCCATCGCGCTCGCATCTGACCGCTTCCCTGCTGCTGGCGCTTGCGCTGGCACCACCGGCTTTCGCCGACACCACCGATGCCAAGGTCGATCCGCGCATCGAGCAGGTGCTTGCCGAGATGGGCAAGGCCAAGTCGATCCAGTCGGTGGCGATCTCGCCCGACGGCAAGCACCTGGCCTGGGTGACCCGGCTCGACGGCAAGCCGGCGATCCAGGTGGCGGATGCCGACGGCAGCCACGTACGCCGGATCAATGCGGCCGCCCCGGGCAGTTGCGAGGAATCCGATGCGGCATGGGCGCCCGATTCGCGGCACCTGGCTTTCATCGCCAACTGCCATGAGGACCTGACCAGCACCCAGCCGATGCAGAACAGCATCTACCTGGCCGACACCGCGGGCAGCGAAGCGCCGAAGTCGCTGGCCGACCTGAAAGGCTACGTGCGCTCGTTGCAGTGGACCGCCGACGGCAAGTCGCTGGGCTTTCTCTACGTGGCCGGCGCCACCCGTCGTGCCAGCGCGGTGTTCGCGGCCAAGCCGCAGACTGGCGAGATCGGCGTCAGCGGGCTGGAGATCCAGCGCGTGGCCCGCCTCGACGTGGCCAGCGGCAAGCTCGACGAGCTGACCCCGGCCGACCTGTACGCCTATGAGTTCGACTGGGCGCCGGATGGCTCGCGGATCGCCTATACCGCCTCGAAGCCGCCGGGCGACAACAACTGGTGGATCGCCCGCCTGTACGTGCAGCCGGCCAGCGCCGGCGCCGCGGCCAAGGTGGTGGTGGACCAGTCCACCCCGGCCAGCGGCTCGCTGCAGGGCCTGCAGATCGCGCTGCCGCGCTGGTCGCCGGATGGCTCGCGGATCGCCTTCATCGGCGGCCTGATGAGCGACCAGGGTTCCACCGGCGGTGACATCTACGCGGTATCGGGCAACGGCGGCGCGCCGGTCAATCTGACCCCGGGCACCAAGGTGACGCCGAGCTGGCTGCGCTGGAACGGCCCGCAGGCGATGGTGGTCAGCCAGATCAGCAACGGCCAGAGCCAGGTGGCCGAATACGGCGTGACGGCCACTGCCGCGCAGCAGCGCGACGTGTACTTCACGGTACCGGCCGGCATCGGCGACGGCAGTGCCGCCCGTGCGCTGGCGCTGTCGTCCGACCTCAAGCAGGTGGCCTTCGTGCAGAGCTCGTACGCGGAGCCCAGCGAAGTGCACGCCGGCGCACTGGGCAAGACGCCGCCGCCGGCGGTCACCCACGTCAATGACGGGCTCAAGCCGGCCTGGGGCCGCACCGAGTCGGTGGAGTGGGACAACGAGGGTTTCCACGTGCAGGGCTGGTTGCTGTACCCGGCCAACTACGACCCGAACAAGAAGTACCCGATGGTGGTGGTGGTGCATGGCGGCCCGGCCAGCGCCGTGATTCCGCGCTGGCCCGGCGTGGGCTACAACGCCGCGGCGTTCTCGGCGCTGGATTACTTCGTGTTCCAGCCCAACCCGCGTGGCAGCTTCGGCCAGGGCGAGAAGTTCGTGCAGGCCAACCGCAAGGACTTCGGCTACGGCGACCTGCGCGACATCCTCGCCGGCATCGACGCGGTCGAGAAGAAACTGCCGGTGGATGACAACCGGCTCGGCCTGACCGGCTGGAGCTACGGCGGCTTCATGAGCATGTTCGTGCCGACCCAGACCAACCGCTTCCGCGCGGTGGTGGCCGGCGCCGGCATCTCCAACTGGCAGAGCTACTACGGCCAGAACCTGATCGACCAGTGGATGCCGCCGTTCTTCGGCTCCACCGTCTACGACGACTCGGCGGTGTACGCGAAGAGCTCGGCGATCAACTTCGTGAAGAAGGTGCAGGCACCGATGCTGATCGTGGTCGGCGACCGTGACGCCGAATGCCCGGCACCGCAGTCGTTCGAGATGTGGCACGCGCTGCGCGCCCAGGACAAGACCACCTCGCTGGTGGTGTATCCCAACGAAGGCCATCACTTCGTCGACCCCGCGCATCAACGCGACGTGCTGCAACGGGCACTGAGCTGGTTCGGCAAGTACCTGCCAGCGACGGAGTGACCACGAGGGCGCCAGGGATGGCGCCCTTGCTGCATTGATCTATTCAATTTCGGGTGAAAGGTTTCTGCAAGCCACTGAAAACCATGGCACTTGAATGGATTTATCCATTCAAGTATCTATTCACCCATGGCTGCCGATTCTCCCCCGCAACGCCTGCTCGACACGCTGCGCCTGCGCCGCGTGGCCACGGCGCGCGAGTTGGGGCAGGCGCTGGACGCCAGCCAGCCCAGCATCTCGCGTTGGCTGGCGGCACTGGGCGACCAGGTGGTGCGCATCGGCCGCGCCCGCAGCTCCCGCTATGCCGCCACCCGCAACGTGCGCGGGCTGGGCGGGCGCTGGCCGCTTTACCGCATCGACAGCCACGGTCGACCGCAGGACTTTGCCCGCTTCACCGCACTGTACGGCGACGGCTGCCTTATCGAGCCAGTGACACCCGTGGACTGGCTGCGCGACGATTTCCGCGATGGCCTGTTTCCCGGTCTTCCCTGGTTCCTCGACGATCTGCGCCCGCAAGGTTTTCTCGGACGCTTGTTTGCCCAACGCCATGCGACAGAGCTCGGCCTGGATCCCGACATGCTGCGCTGGAGCGAAGATGCCGTGCTGGCGGCACTGCTGTTGCGTGGCGATGATGCTCCCGGTGATTTCGTGCTCGGCGATGCCGCATTGGAGCAGGCCTTGCGCGTCCACCTCGATCCGCTCCCCGCCGACCGCCGCGTCGAACGCTACGACGCCATCGCAAGAGCCACCCTGACCGGTGAGCGGGTGGGCTCTTCCGCCGCCGGCGAGCAACCCAAGTTCACCGCCTGCATCGTGGATGCGGACGGCTCGCTGCGCCACGTCATCGTGAAGTTCAGCGATCCGGTCGAGGGCAATCCGGTCGCCCGCCGCTGGGCCGATCTGCTGGTCAGCGAGTACCTCGCCAACCAGCTGCTTGCCGGGCAGGGCCATGCCACCACCCGCAACGAACTGGTCTGGTCGCGGGGCCGCTGCTGTCTGGAGTCCACCCGATTCGACCGCATCGGTGCGCATGGCCGGCGCGGCTTCGTCTCGCTGGCGGCCTGGAGCGACGCCCACGACGGCGTGCGCGACAGCTGGCCGCAAGCCGCCGACCGCATGTGCGAGCAAGGCTGGCTTGATCCGTCCAGCGTCGAACAGATCCGTCGGCGCTGGTGGTTCGGCCGGATGATCGGCAACACCGACATGCACTTCGGCAATCTCGGCTTCTTGCTCGATGACCACCTTCCGCTGGCGCTGGCCCCCGGCTACGACATGCTGCCGATGCTCTACCGCCCCGCCGCCAACGGCGGCATCGCCGCACGCGATTTCCAGCCTCCCGTCCCTCTGCCCGCCGCCCTGCCGCACTGGCGGCAAGCCGCCACCTGGGCCGACACGTTCTGGCAACAGGTATCGATGCACCCGGACATCAGCCCCGACTTCCAGCGCATCGCCCGCGACAACCGCATCCGGCTGGATGCGCTGCGCCAGCGCTTCGGCTGAACTGCCGCGCTCAAGAAGCATCGCCCGCGAGCGGGCTCCTACAAACGGCAGGTGACGGTACACCTGCAGGAGCCCGCTCGCGGGCGATGCTCTTCTCGTCCAGAAGGCTGATCGTGGCCATGCCGACAGTCATGCTTGACAGCCCTCCACGTGTATTGCTGTACTGATACACATGGATGCATCACTGCTCAACATTCAACCCGCCGCCAGCGAGCCGATCTATCGGCAGATCGTCGAGCAGCTGCGTCGGCTGATCGCCGGCGGCCAGCTCGAGCACGGCGAACTGCTGCCCTCGGTGCGCGAGGTGGCCGGGTTCCACGCGATCAATCCGATGACCGTGTCGCGCGCCTACGGCATCGCCGAGAGCGAGGGCCTGGTCGAACGGCTGCGCGGCAAGGGCATGGCGGTGATCGCCATGCAGCGGGCCGCGCAGAGCGAAAGCCAGCGGCTGGCCCTGCTGGAACCGCAACTGCAGGCGCTGGCGCGCCAGGCACGTGAACTCGAACTGCCCGCCGCGCCGGTGCTGCGGCGACTGACCCGACTGCTGGGAGACTGACATGAATGCCATGCTTCGCGAGAATGAATCCACCGCTCCGCTGGCCGCGCACGGACTGGCGCACTGCTACGAGGGCAGCAGCGTGCTGGCCGGCGTGGACCTGGTGCTGGAGCCGGGCAGCGTGCTCGGCCTGGTCGGCCGCAACGGTGCCGGCAAATCCACCCTGATCCGCGCCATGCTCGGCCTGCTGCAGCCGCTGGCCGGCGAGGCGACGATCTTCGGCGAGCCGGCACTGGGCTTGAGTGATGCCACCAAGGCACGCATCGCCTACGTGCCGCAGCAGCCGGACGCCTTGCCCTGGCTCAACGCACGGCAGATGTTCGATTTCGTCAGCCGCTTCTATCCGCGCTGGGACAAGGACTTCGCCAAGAGCACGCTGGAACGCTGGCAGATCCAGCCGGACAAGCTGATGGCCAAGCTGTCCCCGGGCGAGCGCCAGCGCGTGGACCTGATCCGGGCACTGGCCTCGCAGCCGGAGCTGCTGGTGCTGGACGAACCGGCCGCCGCGCTGGATCCGGTGGCCCGCCGCGAGCTGCTGCGCGAGGTGGCGTTGCGCGCCGGCGAGTCCGGCACCACGGTGCTGTTCTCCACCCACATCGTGTCGGATCTGGAACGGGTCGCCTCCGAAGTGGCTTTCCTGCATCAGGGCCGGCTGCTGATGCGCTGCAGCGTCGACGAGACCAAGGAGCGCTATGCGCGGCTGTGGCTGCCGGCCCGGATGAGTGCCGCCGCGCCGGCCATCAGCCTCAGCCGGCGCCGCCATGACGATGGCAGCCTCAGCCTGGTGGTCGAGCGCGATGCACAGGGCCAATGGCCGGAAGCCGCGCAACTGGCCGGTGCCCGCGTCGATGCGCTGGGCCTGGAGGATCTGTTCGTGGAGATCGCCGAATGAACCTCTGGCAGTTGTTGCGCACGCCCCGCTACTGGACTCACGCCTCGTTGCGCTGGATCGCCGTCATCGTCTTCCTGCTGGGCACGGCCGCCGCCACCGGCTGGAGCCTGTACGCCACGGGCGACAAGGCCGTGAAAGGCGTGCTGCTGTTTTACGGCGTGGGCCTGGTCTACCTCTGGTCCTTCTTTTTCTCGGCAGGCCTGTTGCCGGCGGCGGACGCGCGCCAGTTGCGTCTGCCCGGCATCGAACGGCAGATCCATGCCAGCCTGTTGCTGTATGGCGTGCTCAGCCTGCTGCTGCCCATGCTGATCCCCGGCATCACCATCGAGTCAGTCGGCGTCGTACTGCTGTTTCTGGTCGGAGGGGTGGCTTTCGCGCTGATGCCACGCTATCTCGCGGTGCTCCTCGCCATGACGCCCTCGCTGCTGGTCGTCGCATGGCGCCGCTTCGACTTGCCCGGCATCGCCGATCCACGCTTCGGCACATGGGCCGCGCTGGCCGCACTGGCCCTGCTGCTGGTCACCGCATGGCGCTGGCACCGGATGCTTCGCACCGGCAGCCATACGACAAATGGCTGGGGTTCGCCGATAGTGCTGCAGTTGCGCAGCGGCAGCTGGGGCTACTGGAGCAACATCGGCGACAACAGCCTCCTGCGCCAACGACCGGACTGGATGCAGCCGGGCATCAACCTCGATGGCGCCGGCCCGAACCTTCCTCGCAAGAGCCTGCGGGTGGCACTCGGCGGCTGGTACCTGCCGTTGACCGCGCGCACCTATGCGGGGCAAATCGGATTGATGCTGCTGATCGTTGCCCTGCCTGTCGCCAGCACCTTGTTGCTGGTCCGGCTGCACGGCGACGGCAATACCGAGTCCATGTCCACGCTGGCCGGGGGCATGCTCGGCGTGCTCAGTTCACTGGCGGTAATGGCCGGGCCGATGATTTGCATTTTCAGCCTGCTGTGGCTCGGTCGCCGCTGGCGCCAGGCCAATGCCGAAATGCCGCTGCTGGCCCTGCTGCCCGGTCTGGGTGACGGCGTCCTGCTCAAGCAACAACTGCTGCGTACCGTGCTGACCATGCCGCTGGTACTGCACGCGGCGTCAATTCTGATACTGCTGCCGATCATGGTGTCCTTGTCCGGAAACGGGGATCTCAGCATGCTTGCATTCATGCTTCTGACACCACTGGGCTGTGCCGGCATGACGGTGGCGATACTGACCAACCTGGTTGGCGGACGCCGGCTCACGTGGCTGGCCAACGGCGCGATCTTCGCGGTTGCCGGCCTGCTGATCCTTGCGAGCCTGCTGCTGCCCGCACTGGCAGAAGGCCGCCATCCGGTACCCCAGGTACACGCCCTGATGCCGGCCATCCCGCTGGCCTGGCTGCTGTTCATCGGCGCCATGGTCTGGTTGTGGCGCCGTGGCTGGCGCGGGTTGATGCAATTGCCGCACCCGTTCGTGTCCGTCTGAGGATTCAGAACAGTTCGCCCTGCCGCGACGGCTCGCGCGGCGGAACGAAGCGCGACACGTCCAATTGCCGCTCGCGGGCTCGGCCCAGGCCATGGCGGCGGCAGGCCAGCTCGAAACGGCGGCGCAGCAGCTCGGCGAACACACCCTGGCCGCGCATGCGGGTGCGGAAATCGGCGTCGTAATCACGGCCACCGTGCATCTGCTGCACCAGGCTCATCACGTGGGCGGCGCGCTGCGGCGCGTGCAGGGCCAGCCATTCGCGGAACAGCGTCTTCAGCTCGTGCGGCAGGCGCAGCACGGTGTAGCCGGCGCAAACGGCACCGGCTTCGGCGGCACGCTCCAGCACGGCCTCCATGTCCTTGTCGTTCAACGCGGGAATGATCGGCGCCACCAGCACGCCGGTCGGCACGCCCGCGGTGGCCAGCCGGCGGATCGCCTCGATGCGCCGGTGCGGCGCGCTGGCCCGCGGCTCGAGCTTGGCCGCCAGATGGTTGTCCAGCGAGTTGACCGAGACGAACACCTGCACCAGTCCGTCCCGCGCCATCGGCTGCAGCAGGTCCAGGTCACGCTCGACCAGCGCGTTCTTGGTGACGATGGTGCAGGGGTGGCGGCATTCGGCCAGCAGCTCCAGCGCAGCACGGGTCAAGCGCCAGCGCTTCTCCACCGGCTGGTAAGGATCGGTGTTGCTGCCGATGTTGATCGGTTGCGGCACATAGCCGGGCTTGCCCAGCTCCGCGCGCAGCACCTCGGCGAAGTTGCCCTTGGCGCGGATCTTCGTCTCGAAGTCGAGGCCCGGCGACAGGTTGAGATAGGCGTGGCTGGGCCGGGCGAAGCAGTAGATGCAGCCATGCTCGCAACCGCGGTACGGGTTCATCGCGCGGTCGAAGTCGATGTCCGGCGAGTCGTTGCGGGTGATCACGCTGCGCGCGCGTTCATCGCTGACCTCGGTACGCGGACGGGGGGCTTCCTCGTCCAGCAACCGGCTTGGCCAGCCGTCGTCCTCGGCCTGGTGGCGCACGGACTCGAAACGGCCTTCCGGATTGGAAGCGGCGCCGCGTCCCTTGAGGGCGCGGGCCGGAGGCAAGATGAGTGGCTGTTCGTCCATCCGCACAGTGTCGCGCACGATGATCTCAACCGGCGCGACCGGATGGCGCAAACCGGGGAACGGAAGCTGCACCCGTTCCCCGGTCGAGGGGCTACGCCGAGAGGTCGACGTCCTTGGTCTCGCGCACGAAGAACATGCCGATCACGAAGGTGGCCAGGGCGATCACCACCGGATACCACAGGCCGGAGTAGATGTTGCCGGTGAGCGCCACGATGCCGAACGACACCGAGGGCAGGAAGCCGCCGAACCAGCCGTTGCCGATGTGGTAAGGCAGGCTCATCGAGGTGTAGCGGATCTTCGTCGGGAACATCTCGACCAGCCACGCCGCGATCGGGCCATAGACCATGGTCACGTACAGCACCAGCAGGAACAGCAGGAACACCAGCATCGGGTAGTTGGCCTGGGCCGGGTCGGCCTTGGCCGGATAGCCGGCCTGGTCCAGCGCGGCGCCGAGGCTGGCGGCGAAGGCGGTGTTCTGCGCGGCGAAGTCGGCCTTGGCCAGGCCCTCGCCCTCGAACGCGTCGACGCTGGCACCGCCGCCCACCGTCACCTTGGCCAGCGTGCCGGCGGGGGCGGCCTGGTTGTCGTAGGGCACGCCGCGCTTGGCCAGCGTGCTCTTGGCGATGTCACAGGAACTGGTGAAGGTGGAGGTGCCGGTAAGGTTGATCTGCAGATGGCAGGTGGCCGGATCGGCGATCACCGTGACCGGCGCCGCAACGCTGGCCGCCTCGATCGCCGGATTGCCGTAGTGGGTGATGCCCTTGAAGATCGGGAAGTAGGTCACCGCCGCCAGCAGGCAGCCAGCCAGCACCACCGGCTTGCGGCCGATCTTGTCGGACAGCCAGCCGAACACCACGAAGAACGGCGTACCGATGGCCAGTGCCGCGGCGATCAGCAACTGGGTGGTGGTGGCGTCGATGCGCAGGGTGGTGCCGAGGAAGTACATCGAATAGAACTGGCCGCAGTACCACACCACGGCCTGGCCGGCGGTGGCGCCGAGCAGGGCCAGGATCACCAGCTTCAGGTTGCTCCAGCGTCCGAACGAGTCGGTCAGCGGAGCCTTGGACTGCTTGCCTTCCTCCTTCATCTGCTGGAACACCGGCGACTCGTGCAGCTGCATGCGGATGTACACCGACACCGCCAGCAGCAGCGAGGAGATCAGGAACGGCACGCGCCAGCCCCAGTCGTCGAACTTGTCGCCGAGCATCCACTTGCAGCCGAGGATCACCAGCAGCGACAGGAACAGGCCGAAGGTGGCGGTGATCTGGATGAAGCTGGTGTACAGGCCACGCTTGCCTGCCGGCGCATGCTCGGCCACGTAGGTGGCCGCACCGCCGTATTCGCCACCCAGCGCCAGGCCCTGCAGCATGCGCAGCAGGATCAGGATCACCGGCGCGGCGATGCCGATCGAGCCATAGCTGGGCAACAGGCCGACGAGGAAGGTCGACAGGCCCATGATCACGATGGTGATCAGGAAGGTGTATTTGCGTCCGACCAGGTCACCGACCCGGCCGAACACCAGCGCGCCGAACGGGCGCACCGCGAAACCGGCGGCGAACGCGAGCAGGGCGAACACCAGCTGGCTGGCCTCGTTGAGGCCGGAGAAGAACTGGTGGCCGATGATCACGGCCAGCGAGCCGTACAGGTAGAAGTCGTACCACTCGAACACGGTGCCCAGGCTGGATGCCAGGATCACCCGCTTGTGACTGACGTCGAGCGCGCCGCGCCCGTCGATCGCGGTGTTGGCCATGATGTTTCCCCTCCGAAACGATGGTGGATGCCGCTGTGCAATGCGTCGTGCCGGATCGCGCTGCCCCCCGGCAGGCCGCGAACCGGCGTCCTCCCGCAAGCGGGAGGGTTCGCCGCGATGGAAGATCAGAAGTGGTACAGCGCGTTCAGGCTGACCTGGTTGCCGCTGGTGGTCTTGCGGTCGATGCCGTTGCTGGTGGAGTCGAGCCGATCATGCAGCCACTCAACGCCCAGGTCGTACGGGCCGGAGGTGTACTGCAGGCTGAGCGCCGCCTGGCGGTTGCGCAACAGGCCGCTGGCGCCATTGCCCATCCAGGCCACCACGTCGTCGGCATCCGGTTTGGCATAGGCGTAGAAGGCGTACATGCTCCAGTTCGGCGTGAAGCTGTAGCCGGCCTGGACGAAGCCGCCGCTTTCGCTGATGTCGCCGAACTGCGACATCGCGCCAAAGATCTGGCCCAGCCCCTTGCCGGTGTAGGCCAGGCCACGGAAGGTCCATGAACCCGGCTTCCACTGCCCACCCAGTTCGTACTCGTTGCTCTTGATCTTCGATTTGACGGGCGTTGGCGCGGTGCCGTCCACGCCACGGAGGTCGACGCTGCTGTAGTGCGTAGCGAAGTAGGCCAGCCAGTTCTTGTCCTGTACGTGCAGGCGCGCCTCGAGCTGCGGGCGGAAGCCGGCATTGCCGCCGCTCTGGTAGTTCAGCGGATTGCCCGGGCCGCTCCAGGTGCCCTCGAACACGCCCAGATCCAGGCGCCATTGCGCACCGGTGCTGCCGTGATTGAGATCCTGCATCACCACCACGCCGGGGAAGCGCCAGCCGGTGATGCCCGAGCCATAACCCAGCGGGAAGGCGACATGGGCCAGCGAGGTGGGCGAGCTGTCGATCGGGAACATCAGGTCCCACTGCTGGCCGATCCGCACGGTGGTGCCGCTGCCGGCATTGACCAGGTCCATGTAGGCCTGGCGCAGGCGCGGCGTGGGCTGCTGCTGGCTGTAGCCGCCGGTGCCGTTGAAGCCACCGAAGAAATCCATCTCGATGCGGCCGCCGCCATCCCAGTTGTCGCTGAGGCGGGCGCCCTTGAAATCAAGCCAGAAGCGCGTGTTGCGCACGTCGATGCCGCTGAGCGAGCCGGTGGAACCCGGTGCCGGATACAGCGCGTTCTGGCCATTGCCGTAGGTGAAGCTCTTGTTCTGGCTGAAAGCGCTGGCGCTGATCATGCCATGCAGTGCCACCGACACGCCGGGTGCACTGCTGAAGGTCGGCGTGGATGCCGCTGCAGGTGCGGCCGCCACGTTCTGCACGGGTGCGGCCGGTGCCGGCGCCGCGGCGGCGGCCTTCTGTTCCTGCAGCATCGTTTTCAACTCGTTGAGCTGCTGCTCCAACTGCGCCACGCGCTGTTCCAGTTGCTGTTCGCGCGTGTCGGTCTGGGCGTGTCCGGCCAGCGGCAGGGCCAGCGCGCACGCCATGCTCAGGGCGAGCATCGTGCGGCGGTTCGGATATCGCGTCGTCATGCGTGCATCTCCCCGGGGATCATGATTTGTGGCGAGCATGGACATGGCGGGACATGGACGGCTATTCCCCTTTGGTCGAGGTTCGACCAAAGTCGAGACGCGTCTCCATACCGCCCCATGGTCATCGGGCTACACTCGGGGATCGAAACGTGGTGAGGGGCCCGTTTGCCTTCCTCGCCGCATCCACGCCGATCCTGCAGGAGCCCAGTCATGTCCAAGCTTTATCCGGTCGATCCCGCCTTTGCCGCCAAAGCCCGTGTCACGCGTGAGGACTACGAGCGACAGTACGCGGAATCGGTGCGCGACCCGGACGGCTTCTGGGCTCGCGTCGGCCAGCGGCTCGACTGGATCAAGCCACCGACGAAGATCAAGAACGTCTCGTTCGACCGCAACGATCTGTACATCCGCTGGTACGAGGACGGCGAGCTCAACGTCAGCGCCAACTGCCTCGACCGGCATCTGGAAAAGCGCGGCGACAAGGTGGCAATCATCTTCGAAGGCGACGACCCCAAGGACTCGCGCAAGATCACCTACCGCGAGCTGCACGCCGAGGTCTGCAAATTCGCCAACACGCTGAAGAACCTCGGCGTGGCCAAGGGCGACCGCGTGGCGATCTACCTGCCGATGATTCCCGAGGCTGCGGTGGCGATGCTGGCCTGCGCCCGCCTGGGTGCGATCCACTCGGTGGTGTTCGGCGGCTTCTCGCCCGACTCGCTGGCCGGCCGCATCGTCGACTCGCAGGCCAAGGTGGTGATCACCGCCGACGAGGGCCTGCGCGCGGGCAAGCGCATTCCGCTGAAGGTCAACGTGGACGCGGCGCTGGAGCGCCCCGGCACCCACAGCGTGGAAACCGTGGTGGTGGTGCGCCATACCGGTGGCGCGATCAACATGCAGTCGCCGCGTGACCGCTACTACCACACGCTGATGGAAGGCCAGTCCACCGACTGCGCGCCGACCCCGGTCGAGGCCGAGCACCCGCTGTTCGTGCTGTACACCTCCGGCTCCACCGGCAAGCCCAAGGGCGTGCAGCATTCCACCGGTGGCTACCTGGTGTTCGCCAGCTACACCCATGACCTGGTGTTCGACCTGAAGGAGGACGACATCTACTGGTGCACCGCCGACGTGGGCTGGGTCACCGGCCACAGCTACGTGGTCTACGGTCCGCTGTGCAACGGCGCCACCACGGTGATGTTCGAAGGCGTGCCCAACTACCCCGACCACAGCCGTTTCTGGCAGGTGATCGACAAGCACCAGGTGACCCTGTTCTACACCGCGCCCACCGCGATCCGCGCGCTGATGCGCGAAGGCGAGGAGCCGGTGAAGAAGACCTCGCGGGCCTCGCTGCGCGTGCTCGGTTCGGTCGGCGAGCCGATCAACCCGGAAGCATGGGAGTGGTACCACCGCGTGGTTGGCGAGGAGCGCTGCCCGATCGTCGACACCTGGTGGCAGACCGAGACCGGCGGCATCATGATCACCCCGCTGCCCGGCGCGATCGGTACCAAGCCCGGCTCGGCCACCCTGCCGTTCTTCGGCATCCAGCCGGCCATCGTCGACGCCGACGGCACCGCGCTGGAAGGCGTGGCCGAGGGCAACCTGCTGATCACCGACTCCTGGCCCGGCCAGGTGCGCACCATCTACGGTGACCACCAGCGCTTCATCGACACCTATTTCAGCGCCTACCCCGGCAACTACTTTTCCGGCGACGGCGCCCGCCGCGACGAGGACGGCTACTACTGGATCACCGGCCGCGTCGACGACGTGATCAACGTCTCCGGCCATCGCCTGGGCACCGCCGAGGTCGAAAGCGCGCTGGTGGCGCATCCCAAGGTGGCCGAGGCCGCCGTGGTCGGCTGCCCGCATGACATCAAGGGCCAAGGCATCTACGCCTACGTCACCCTGGTCGCCGGCGAGACCGGCAGCGACGAGCTGCGCAAGGAACTGATCGCCTGGGTACGCAAGGAAATCGGCCCGATCGCCACGCCGGATTACCTGCAGTGGGCGCCGGGCCTGCCGAAGACCCGCTCGGGCAAGATCATGCGCCGCATCCTGCGCAAGATCGGCGAGAACCAGCCCGACCAGCTCGGCGACATCACCACCCTGGCCGATCCCAGCGTGGTCCAGAACCTGGTCGACGAACGGTTGATCAAATGACGTGATTGGGGATTCGGGATTCGGGATTGGCAAAAGCCGCTCCTCCGAATCCCCAATCCCCAATCCCGAATCCCGGCTTTCCAATGACCGACATCCTCATCGCCGACGACCACCCGCTGTTCCGCGACGCCTTGCAGCGGGCGGTGCTGACGGCTGTGCCGAAGGCACGCGTGCACAGTGCCGAGAACGTGGACGGGCTGCTGGGCCTGGTCGAGCAGTTTCCCGAGGCCGAGCTGCTGCTGCTGGATCTGCACATGCCCGGCGCACGCGGCTATTCGGCGCTGGCGCACATCCGCGGGCAGTACCCCGGGTTGCCGACCATCGTGGTGTCCGGCCACGAGGAAGCGCAGGTGGCCCGGCGGGCGCTGGCGCATGGCGCCTCGGCCTACATTCCCAAATCCACGCCGGGACCGGAGATCGTCGCCGCGGTACAGGCGGTGCTGGACGGCGACGTGTGGCTGCCGCATTCGTTGCTGGGCGAGGGGGACGGGCTGAGGCCGGACGAAGCCGCTGCCGCCGCCCAGGTGGCCACGCTGACGCCGCAGCAGTTCCGGGTGATGACGATGATCGCCGAGGGCCTGCTGAACAAGCAGATCGCCTGGGAACTGAGCGTGTCCGAGGCCACCGTCAAGGCACACATGACCACGATCATGCGCAAGCTGGGCGTCAACAACCGCACCCAGGTCGCGCTGATCGCCAGCCAACTGGCGGTGGAACCCGGCTCGATGCAGCCGCTGCCCGAAGACGAAGGCTGAGCTGCGCAACTCAGGCTTCGGGCGCAACCCTGTCGGCTCGCTTGCGCAACAGCGCCGTCAACAAAGCCCGCAAGGCCGCCGGGCGTACCGGCTTGTGCAGCACCGGATAACCCTGTGCCCGTGCCCGTTGCTTCAGTTCGCTGCTGCCATCGGCGGTGATCATCGCCGCGGGCGGCAAGTCGGGATGCTCCCGGTGCAACTGCTGCAGGGCCTGCAAACCGTCCAGGTCATCGCTCAGATGGTAGTCGGCCAGGATCAGGTCGATCGGACCACGGGCGAGTTCCACGGACGCCTGGGAAAGATCTTGCGCGGTACGGCAGTCGACGCCCCAGCGACCGAGCAGCGCCCGCATGCCATCCAGGATGGTGGCGTCATTGTCCAGGCACAGCACGGTCAGCGGAATCTGCTTGTCCGATCCGCCGCGTTCCACTTTCTGTCGGCGGGCCGGTACCGGTTCGCTGCGTGGCACGGTCACCGCAAAGCAGCTGCCATGGTCGACCCGCGAATGCAGATCCAGGCGATGGCCGAGAATGCCTGCCAGCCGCTCACAGATCGACAGGCCCAGACCGAGGCCCTTCTCGCCCCACGGCGAGGGATGCTCCAGCCGCTGGAACTCGTCGAAGATGCGCGCCCGTTGCTCCGGCGCGATGCCCGGGCCGGAATCCCATACCTCGATGCGAACCTGGTCGCTGCCGACCCGCCGGGCACCGAGCAGCACGCTGCCCTTGCCGGTGTAGCGCAGCGCGTTGGACAGGAAGTTCTGCACCACCCGCCGCAACAGCTGCGGATCGCTGCGCACCGCCAGCGAGGTCGGTGCCAGGCGCAGGCGCAGGCCGCGCTGCTCGGCGACCACGGCGAACTGCGAGCGAAGTGAATCAAACAGCTCGTTCAATGAGAAGCCGGCCACTTCCGGGTGATAGCTGCCGGCATCCAGTCGCGAGATGTCCAGCAACGCATCGAGCAGGTCTTCGGCCGCACGGAACGACGCATCGATGCGCTCGGCCAGCCCGCTGGCCTCGCTGTCCAGGCCGGGATGCTGACGCAGGGCCGAAGTGAACAGTCGCGCCGCATTCAACGGCTGCAGCAGGTCGTGGCTGGCAGCTGCAAGGAAGCGGGTCTTGGAGATGTTGGCGGTTTCCGCGGCTCGGCGCGCCTTCGCCGTGGCCTCCAGCGATTCGCTCAATTCGGCGGTGCGCTGCTCGACGCGCTGCTCCAGCGTTTCATTGGCTTCGATCAGGGCCTGTTCCGCGTGCTTGTAGGCGGTGACGTCGCTGTAGGTGGTGACGTAGCCGCCGCCGGGCAGGGAACGGCCGCGCAGTTCGATCACCGTGCCATCGGGGCGGACGCGCTGGAACAGGTGCGGCGAACCGGCCTGCATGTGCCGGATGCGCCGGGCCACGTGGCCGTGCACTTCGCCGGGACCGCATTCGCCCGCTTCAGCATTCCAGCGGATCAGGTTGGCGATCGGCACGCCCACATGCACCATCCCTTCGGGATAGTCGAACAGTTCCAGATAACGGCGGTTCCAGGCCACCAGGCGCATCTGTGCGTCGACCACGCTGATGCCCTGCGCCACGTTCTCCAGCGTGGTCGACAGCAACTCGCGATTGAAGCGCAGCTCCTGCGAGGCCTCATCCATCAGCGCCATCGATTCGGCCACGTCCAGGCCACTGCCGGAAAGCGCGCCGAAGAGAATGCGCCGGGCATTGGCCGCACCCACGGCCGAGGCCAGCAGGCGTTCGGTGTACTGGATCAGCGGTCGGTCGGCCGCCTCGCCCGGTTGCAGCGGCTTGTTGCGCCGTCGCCCGTAGTCGGCGAACGCCCGCGCACTGCTGCGTTCGCCCACGATGCGCTCGGCCAGCGTGCGCAGGTCGGCCACCACCACCCGCCCACGCCAATCGCCGGCTCCTTCGCGGCTGGCCGGACCGGCATCGATGAACACCGCGCCATGCAGGCGCTCTTCCAGGCCCGGCCGGAAGCGCAGCGAAACGAAGACCAGACAGCCCACGTTGGCCAGCAGCGACCAGAACGTGCCATGCATCACCGGATCCCAGCCGCTCAGGTGGAACAGCGCCTGCGGGCGCAACCAGTCCCAGCCGAACGGCCCGTGCAGGATCCAGGCATCGGCACGCAGCAGCGCCGGCAGCAGCAGGGTGTACATCCACACCAGGAAGCCGGCGAGCAGCCCGGTCATGACGCCGCGGCGACTGGCGCCACGCCAGTACAGCGCGGCGATCAGTGCCGGTGCGAATTGCGCCACCGCGGCAAACGCCAGCAAGCCGGTCGCGGCCAGGTTCTCCGCATTGGCAGCGGCCCGGTAATACGCATACGCCATCGCCGCCAGCGACACGATGGCCACCCGACGCACGCGCAGGACCAGTTGCGAGAGGTCACTGCGTTGCTCCAGCCGCAACCGGCGGATGCGCAGCAGGGCAGGCATCACCAGATCGTTGCTGATCATCGTCGACAGCGCGACCGAAGCAACGATCACCATGCCGGTTGCCGCCGAGAAGCCGCCGAGAAAAGCGAGCAGGGCCACGCCGCGATCACCATGGGCCAAAGGCAGGGTCAGTACCCAGGTATCGGCCACGCCATCGCGGACCAGCGGCATGTGGCTGCCGGCAGCGACGATCGGCAGCACGGCCAGACTGATCACGATCAGGTAGACGGGCAACAGCCAGCGCGCGCGACCGACGTCAGCGGGATCCTCACACTCGACCATGCCGATCTGGAATTGCCGCGGCAGACAGAACATCGCGCAGAACGCCAGCATGGTCTGCGCCAGGAAGCCCGGTGACAGGCCGTGCCGCATCTGCTCCAGCGGCAGCGAGATCGTCGCCTGCAGGCCCGGGCCGTGCCACAGCGCGTAACCGGCCAGCGCCACGAACGCGACCAGCTTGATCAGTGACTCCAGCGCCACCGCCAGCATCATGCCGTGATGGTGCTCGGTGGCATCGATGCTGCGGGTGCCGAACAGGATCGCGAACACCGCCAGCAGGGCGGCGCACCACAGCGCGCTGTCGACCGTGCCCGATCCGGCAGCCCCGGGAAGAGCGCCACCGAGCACCCCGAAGGACATCGCCACCGCCTTGAACTGCAGAGCGATGTAAGGCACCACCGCGATCACCGCAATCACCGCCACCAGCGCCGCGAGTCCATGGGACTTGCCGAAGCGCGCGCCGATGAAATCGGCGATCGAGGTGATGTTGCGCTGGCGTACCACCCGCACCAGCCGCTGCATCAGGCCGAAGCCGAAGACGAACAACAGGGTCGGCCCGAGGTAGATGGGCAGGTACGCCAGGCCATCGCGCGCTGCCGTGCCGACCGCGCCATAGAACGTCCATGACGAGCAGTACACCGCCAGTGCCAGGCTGTAGACGATCGGCCGCAGGCGCGGCTGGCGCGGATACAGCGGCCGCCGGTCGCCCGCATAGGCGACCACGAACAGCAGGCCCACGTACAGCAGCGACACCAGCAGCAACAGCCAACCCTGGATCAAGCAGCTTCTCCTGTCGAACGGTGGTTTGCGGCTGCGATGGCATCGTGCCGCGCCCGGCTTGTGCGGCTGCGATCGCGTCGGCACCATGCGTGGATGATCGTTTCCCACGACCAGCCGTCGGCCAAGCTAGCAGAGCACCTGCGCGATGACGAGATACACGTCTGGCAGATGGATTATGCCTCGCGGCAAGGCCGTGCACCGTTGCGCCAGGTACTGGCAGGTTACCTGGGCGTGCCCGCCGGCGCGGTGATTCTGGTCGACGGTGAGCACGGCCGTCCGGTGCTGGCAGACGGGCTTCACTCGTCGCTCGATTTCAACTGGTCGCACAGCGGTGACCGGGCCGTGCTGGCTGTCGGGCGGGCCGTCGTTCCGGGCATCGACGTGGAGCGCAGGCGCCCGCGACCACGGGCGCTGGAAATCGCCGAGCGCTATTTCGATCCGGCAGAGGCCGCCGCTCTGGCTGACCTGCCGGAAGGCGAGCGCGATGAGGCCTTCCTGCGCCTGTGGACCGCCAAGGAAGCCGTGTTGAAAGCGCTGGGTCGCGGCCTGGCATTCGGCCTGCACCGGCTCGGCATCGCGCCCACCCCCGAACCTCTGGCCCTGACGTACCTGCACGGCGAGCGGGCCGAGGACTGGCAGCTGCAGTCATTGCCGTTGGGTGACGAGTACATCGGGGCGCTGGCATGGCGCGGCGACCGTCGCCGGATCCTGCTGGGCAGACTTGCAAGCGGCACCTGATCGGTGCACTGTTTCCGGCCCGTCGCTTCGACGGCCATGGCTGCCGAAGCGCGATGATCACCGCCGTCCGAAGTGCCGGAGAGCGTTTCCCGCCATGACCCTGCTCAGCGTCAACCTCAACAAGATCGCCGTTCTGCGCAATTCGCGCGGAGGCAGTGAACCGGATATATGCGCTGCCGCACAGACCTGCATCGAATCGGGCTGCGGTGGCATCACCGTGCACCCACGCCCGGACCAGCGCCACGTACGGCCGTCCGATGTCCGCGCACTGGCCGCCATGCTGCGTGGCCGCGTGGAGTACAACATCGAGGGAAACCCGTTCGCGCCCGCACGCGGCGAATATCCCGGATTGCTGGCGCTGGCACGTGAAGTCCGCCCGACCCAGGTCACCCTGGTTCCCGATGGCGACGGCCAGATCACCTCTGATCACGGCTTCGACCTGCAGCACGATATCGAACGCCTGCGTCCGATCGTGGCCGAGCTGCGCGAGGCCGGCTGTCGGGTCAGCCTGTTCGTCGATGCCGGCACCCGGGACTTCGAGCAGGCCGTGGCGATCGGCGTGCAACGCGTGGAAATCTACACCGGCCCCTATGCCGAGGCCTTTGCCGAAGGGCATCCGGGCGACGCACTGGCGGCCTGCATCGAAACCGGGCGCCGTGCCCAGCAAGCCGGTCTTGCCGTCAACGCCGGCCACGACCTGAGCCAGGCCAATCTGGGCACGTTCAAGGCAGCCATTCCCGGCCTGGCCGAGGTCTCGATCGGTCATGCCCTGATCGGCGAGGCGTTGTATCAGGGCCTCGCCAACACCGTCCGTCGCTATCTGCAGATTCTCGACTGAGCCACTGCCGGTCTTTCAAGCGACTCACGAAAAACCCCCGCACCAGGCGGGGGTTTTTCGTGTGCTTGCTACCGGTCCTGCCGGAGCACAGGTTGATCAGAAGGCTTCGGTAAAGCCGATCTTGACCAGCTTGTAGCTCTTCGCCGCCGCCAACACGCGAGCCACGTATTCGTAGGCCACGTTGTCATCGGCTGCGATCTGGATCTCCGGCTGGTTCGACTGCTGGGCGATCACCGCGAGCTGGGCGCGCAGGCCCAGTTCGTCCACCGGCGTATCGTTCCAGTACAGCGAACCACCCTGATCGATCTTCAGGTGGATCGGATCCAGCTGTTCCGACACCGGAGGCGGGTTCGGATTCGGCTGGGGCAGATCCACCTGGATCTTGTGGGCAAGCACCGGCGCCGTGATCATGAAGATGATCAGGAGAACCAGCATCACGTCGACCAGCGGCGTGACGTTGATCTCCGACATCGGACCACTGGTTTTTGCAGTGAAAGCCATCTCTCTTACCCCTTCGGCGCGTCGGTGGTCATGAAGCCGACGTGGACCATGCCCGAGTCCTTCGCATCGCCGATCGCTTTCTTGACGATCTTGAACTCGGTGTTCTTGTCCGCACGGATCTGCAGTTCGGGCTGGGGCGACTTCTGTGCATTCACCGCGAACTGCGCCTGCAGCTCGGCTTCCGTGACCGGGAGGTCATTGAAGTACATGCTGCCATCCGCCTTCAGCGCCAGATCCAGCGGTGCAACCACCATTTCCGGATCCTTGGTGTTGGGGTTGGCCACCGGCAGATCGATGGTGACCGAATGGGACATCAGAGGAGCCGTGATCATGAAGATGATCAGGAGAACCAGCATCACGTCGACCAGCGGCGTGACGTTGATGTCCGACATCGGGCCGCCGGAATTGCCACCTAGACTGACTGCCATGGATCAATCCCTCACTTCTGGCTTTCGACGCGCGAACCGGTGGCGAAGAAGTCGTGCAGGTCGTGGGCGAACTCGTCGAAACGGGCGAGGATGACGCGGTTCGAGCGGTTGTAGAAGTTGAACGCGAACAGCGCCGGGATCGCGGAGAACAGACCGATCGCGGTCATGATCAGCGCCTCACCCACCGGGCCGGCCACGGCGTTCATCGACGCATTGCCCGAAGCCGCGATGCGGATCAGTGCATGGTAGATGCCCCACACGGTACCGAGCAGACCGACGAACGGAGCCGCCGAACCCACCGTGGCGAGCAGGGTCATGCCGCCTTCCAGACGCATGCTTTCACGAGCCACGGCCTGGCGCAGGGCGCGGTCGATGAACTCGGAACGACCCAGCGATTCGGCCAGCTTGCCGGTGGTGCCGGAAGCCTGCTGATGGTGGGCAACCGCCGAGGCGGCGTCGAGGGCGATCTTGGAGAACGGCTCGCTCTTCGGCTGCGCTTCCAGCTCGCGGATCGCGTCCTGAGTGGAACCGTTGGCCCAGAAGCCGTTGATGACGCGATCAGCACGCGACTTCACCGAGAAGTTGCGAATGCCGTTGGCGATGATGAAGTACCACGAGAGGAAGGACATCGCGACCAAGGTCACGAAAACCACCCAGCCCAGCCAGTCGAAGTTCTGGAGCAGGTTGTCGAAGCCCATCTGCTTCATGGCTTCGGCGTTGCCGCCCGTGGCCTGTGCGGGGTCGGTCGATGCAGGAGTCTGTAGGAACATAACGCTACCCTAGGGAAGTCAAGCGTGAACAGTAAACCGTAAACGGGGGACGCTTACAGCTGGTTGAGATTGAAGTTGACGGGAACGCGGGCGTACCCCTCGACTTTTTGTCCGTTTCGGATGGTCGGATTGAAGCGCCAGCGACGTGCCGCATCCATGGCTGCGCGATCAAGCTCGCGGAAACCGCTGGACTTGTCGACCTGGATGTCCTTGGGCGAGCCATCCACGCCCACCAGGATCATCAGGATCACCGTGCCCTCATGCCGCTGACGGATCGCCTGTGGCGGATACCTCGGCTGCAGTCGGCTGTTGTAGCTCAGGTCCGAACTGGCCGTGATGTCCGCTGGCGGTGCCGGCGGTGCCGGTGGTGCCGGCGGCGGCGCGGGAGTGGCGTTGGCCGAGACTTCATCCACGACCGGCGGCGGTGCCGGCGGCGGCGGGGTCGGTGGCGGCTTGACCTGTTGGATGATCTTCGGCGGCGGCTGCTTGGGCGGTTCCGGCGGCGGCGGCGGCGGAGGAGGCGGCGGCGGCGGCGGTTCGATGAAGTTCACCTGGACGATGCGTTCTTTTTCTTTGTGGCTCTGCTGCGGCGGTGCCATTGGCGCCACGATCAACAGAAACGCAAACGCATGCAGCCCGATGGCAACTGCGAGTGCCCAGGTGCGCTTCCAGCTAAACGGCTCGCGCCCGATTTCTTCGTTACTTGAGGCCATCTGTCACTATCTGAAGCTGATCGATCGGAAGAGAACGTTGCCGCAGGGACTGTCCCGAAACCGTTGCTGTGAACGGGATCGGGAACTTTTTGCCACTGGGGATACGCGGGGAAAGAGTCTGAACGGTACAACAGCATCCAGCGTTTGTATAGCGTCTGGCAAAGTGTAAATAGACGTCTATTCGCACGCGTTCGGAATGCCTGAAACGTCAGCCTGCACCAGCCTGTTTCAGCCACGCCTTGGCCTTTTCAGCCGTGTCGGGGTCCTGTGCAGCCTTCTTCACCGCAGCGATCGCCGCTGGCTTGTTTTTCAGGCTGACCTCGATCTGGCCAAGCAGCATGTAGGCCGCACCGGTGCGCTTGACGCCCTTGGCAATGGCTTGATTCACCTGCGTCTTGGCCTGGCTGAACTTGCTTTCGGTAAGCAGCAGATAGGCCGCGCGCAATGCCGGCTCGCCATCAGTGGCAACCGCCTGCGCCTGCTGGTAGTGGGAGATCGCCTTGTCGGACTGATTGGCCATCTCGGCAGCCTGGCCCTGCAAGGTGTAGACCTCGGCGTTCGGCGTGATCACCTTCTTGGCGATACCGTCATCGAGCACCTGGCCAGCTTTGGTCGCGGCCGGAACCGGGTCGTCGCCATCCTGCGCGGACATCAGGTACAGCTTGGCCAGGTTGATGTAGTGCGAATCCTTGGTCAGGGTTCCGGCAGCACGCGCTTTCTCCATCAGCTGGATCGCCTCGGGATACTTCTGCGCCTGCATCAGCACTGCCACGGCATTGTTCAACGCATTCGGATCATCCGGGTTCGCGTCAAGCTGGCCTTCCGCCAGCTCAGCGGCCTTGTCCGACTGACCGGACTCGGCATAGCTGGCCATCAGCATCTGGTCCCAGCTCGGTTCGGACTTGCCGGCCAGCGACTTGGCCTTGTTGAGTGCCTCGATAGCCTCGGGGTACTTCTCGAGGCGGTAATAGGCGTTGCCCTCCAATGCGTACGACTCCGGCGTTTCCTTCTTGCCTTCGGCACGCCACTTGGCAATCGTGTCGAGCGCCGGCTGATACTGCTCGTCGGCGATCTGGAACTGCGCCAGCATGTAGCTCAACTGGAAGTAGGTGTCATTCGGCATCACGCCCAGCGCCAACGCACTCTGCAGGTTCTCGACCGCACCCTTGGTGTCGCCATCGTTGTACTTGAGGCTGGCCAGGCCCTGCAGGGCCAGAGCCTGGGCATATTTGCTCTTGCTGCTGTCGATGACTTTCTGCAGCAGCGGTTCGGCCGTGGCACGGTCGCCTTCGTTGACGGCATCCAGCGCCTTGTTGATGGCTTCCGAATCCTTCTGGCTGGTCAGATCGAGCTTGGGCTCCTTGCGGGTCGAATCCGGATACAGCGACTCCTGCTTCGCCTTGCCCTGATCATTGTGGCGCGCCGCATGAGCCGGGCTTGCAGCGAAGCCGAACAGCAGGGCGGCGCTCGCCAGGATGGTCAACCCTCGAGCTTGCTTCATGGTGATCCTCGTAACTGTCTACGCGTGTAAGACACGCGGGGGATTCCGGAGCGTAACCCGATCCGGCGACCGATAACAAGTTGCAGTGCCGCATGAAAGATTGTGGAAAATCAATAACTTGGCGTTATGCATCAAATCCCTTCGGAATAAACCCCGCGTTCCGTGTCCCGACTTTGGTCGGATGGACTTCCAAACAGCTCCGTGACAGGTGATCGACACCCGCCATCGGGCCGGTTCAGATGTCGAGATTGGCGACCTTCAGTGCGTTGGCCTCGATGAAGTCACGGCGCGGTTCCACCGCTTCGCCCATCAGCATGGAGAACATCTGGTCGGCCACCACGGCATCCTCGATGCCCACCTGCAGCATGCGGCGGGTGTCCGGATTCACCGTGGTATCCCACAGCTGCTCCGGGTTCATTTCGCCCAGGCCCTTGAAGCGCTGGATGCTGCGGCCCTTCTTCGCTTCCTCCAGCAACCAGTTGCGGGCATCCACGAAATTGAGCACGCCGCGCGAGGCATTGCCCCGACGCGCCACGGCATCGGCCTGGACCAGGCCGGCGATCTGCTGGCTGATCGTCAGCAACGGGCGGAACTCGTTGCTGCTGAAGAACGGCTGCGGCAGGAACCAGGTGTGGGTCAGGCCGTGCTGTTCCTTGACCACCTCGATCGCCGCCGGCTGCTCGCCATGGGCCGGACGCAGCAGCAGCTTGTAGCTGGGCTTGCCCAGGCCGCTGGCAGCCAGGCGCTGCACCGCACCGTCCAGCCACGATTGCATGGCCGAGGCGTCGTCCCACATCGCCGGTTCCAGCGGGGTGTGTTCCAGCAGCGCATTGAGCACGGCCGCATCGAAGCGATGCGACAGGCGGCTGATCTGGTCCAGCGCCTGCTGGTAGCCGCGCAGCAGTTTCTCCAGTGCTTCGCCGGTGATCGGCGGCGCATCCGGGCTGTAGGTCAGCGAGGCGTTGTCGACCGCGCTGGAGATCAGGTAGTCGTTGAGCGCGGCGTCATCCTTGATGTACAGCTCCTGCTTGCCCTGCTTCACCTTGTACAGCGGCGGCAGGCCGATGTAGACGTGGCCGCGCTCGATCAGGTCGGGCATCTGGCGGTAGAAGAAGGTCAGCAGCAACGTGCGGATGTGCGAGCCGTCGACGTCCGCATCGGTCATCAGGATGATGCGGTGGTAGCGCAGCTTGTCGGGGTTGTACTCGTCCTTGCCGATGCCGGTGCCCAGCGCGGTGATCAGGGTGCCGACCTCGGCCGAGGACAGCATCTTGTCGAAGCGCGCCTTCTCCACGTTGAGGATCTTGCCCTTCAGCGGCAGCACGGCCTGGGTCTTGCGGTTGCGGCCCTGCTTGGCCGAACCGCCTGCGGAGTCACCCTCGACCAGGAACAGTTCGCACAGCGCGGGATCCTTCTCCTGGCAGTCGGCCAGCTTGCCGGGCAGGCCAGCGATGTCCAGCGCGCCCTTGCGGCGGGTCATCTCGCGCGCCTTGCGCGCTGCTTCGCGGGCGCGGGCGGCATCGACCGCCTTGGAGGCGATGGCGCGGGCCTCGGCGGGATGTTCCAGCAGGAATTCGCCCAGCTTCTCGGCCACCGCCTGCTCCACCGCGGTCTTCACCTCGGAGGAAACCAGCTTGTCCTTGGTCTGCGAGGAGAACTTCGGATCGGGGACCTTGACCGACAGCACCGCGATCATGCCTTCGCGCATGTCATCACCGGACAGGGCGATCTTGGCGTTCTTGGCCAGGCCTTCCTTCTCGATGTAGCTCTGCAGCGAGCGGGTCAGCGCCGCGCGGAAGCCGGTGAGATGGGTGCCACCGTCACGCTGCGGGATGTTGTTGGTGAAGCAGAACATCGTCTCGTTGTACGAATCGGTCCACTGCATCGCCACTTCGACGGTGATGCCGTCCTGTTCGGAGCTGAGGCTGATCACGTTCGGATGCAGCGCCGTCTTCATCTGCGCCAGATGCTGCACGAAGGAGGAAATGCCGCCCTCGTAGGCAAACACGTCGTGACGCCCTTCCCCACGCTCGTCGCGCAGTTCGATGGTCACGCCGGAATTGAGGAAGGCCAATTCGCGCAGGCGCTTGGCCAGCACCTCGTAATGGAAGTCGATGTTGTTGGTGAAGGTGGCCGGGCTGGGCAGGAAGCGCACGGTGGTACCGCGCTTGTTCGAGGGACCGACTTCCTTCAGCGGATACAGCGGCTCGCCCAGCGCGTATTCCTGCAGATGCTCGATGCCATCGCGGTGGATGGTCAGCCACAGGTGATCGCTGAGTGCGTTGACCACGGAAACGCCCACGCCGTGCAGGCCGCCGGAAACCTTGTAGGAGTTGGCGTCGAACTTGCCACCGGCGTGCAGCACGGTCATCACCACCTCGGCGGTGGAGCGCCCCTCTTCGGGATGGATGTCGACCGGGATGCCGCGGCCGTTGTCGCTGACACTGACCGAGCCGTCTTCGAGAATGCTGACCAGGACGGTGTCGCAGTAGCCGGCCAGGGCTTCGTCGATGGCGTTGTCGACCACCTCGAACACCATGTGGTGCAGGCCGGTGCCGTCGTCGGTGTCGCCGATGTACATGCCGGGGCGCTTGCGTACGGCTTCCAGGCCCTTCAGGACCTTGATGTTGCTGGAGTCGTAATGCGCTTCGTTGGTGGGTTCGTTCATGCGTCGACCGATTCCTGGCCTGCCTGTCCGGTTGCTCGAAAGAGCAAGGACATGGCGCGGCGTGGCTTGGGTTAGGCGGCATTCCGGCCGCAACCTGCTGATTATAGCAGGCGTGTCAGCCGGCCTTGTTCCACGTGGAACACGCGTGCCGGCGTCGACTCCAGGGCGGCAGGAAGCTCGGTGCCGGTGAGCAGCACCTGCGCTTGCACGGTGGCCAGCTGTTTGACCACGGCAGCCTGATGCAGCTGATCCAGCTCCGAAGCCAGATCATCAAGACACACGATCGGCCACTCCCCACGCAGCTCGGCGTAAAGCTCGGCCTGGGCCAGCATGCATGCCAAAGCCGTCAGCTTTTCCTGGCCTCGGGACAGGTGCTCGCGCAATGGCGCATGCTCGAACGCGATCGACCAGTCTGCGCGATGCGGCCCCAAGGTGGTGTGGGTCCGTGAGAGATCGCGTCCTCGGGAATCCACCAGTTGCTGGCTCAGCGGCAGATCCTCGGACCATCCACGCCGGTATCGCAGCTCGACGGCTCCCAACTCGGGCAAAAGGCTTGCCACGTTGTGGCGCAGCTTGGGCAACAAGCGATCAAGGTATCGACGACGTTGTGCATCGATGACTTCCGCGGTTTGGCCCAGCTCGGCCTCCCAGGGAGCAAAGAGCACGTCGGCTGGCGTTGCGCCGCTGCGGAGCAGGCTGTTGCGTTGCTTCAATGCCCGTTGATAGCGCCGCCAACTGGAGAGAAATTCGTGTTCCACGTGGAACACGCCCCAATCGAGGTAACGACGGCGCTCTTCCGCGCCGCCGGCAATCAGGGCGTGTGAGCCCGGCTCAAAGCACACCACGGCGCACACCTGCACCAACTGGCCGATCGTGGCGCTTTCGCCATCCAGTCGGGCTTCCCAGCGTGGACCTCGCCGCCCCAGCCCTGCCCGGCTTGTTCCGCCGTCCTGGTGGGCCAGCTCCGCGAAGATGGAAAGCTGATTTCCACCGCGCTGCAGCAGTGCCTCGCGCGAACCGGTGCGGAAGGAGCGAGCATGCGAGAGCAGGAAGGCGCCCTCCAGCACACTGGTCTTGCCGGCACCGTTGGCGCCGGTAAACACGTTGACCCCGGGATCCAGCTCGATCCCGACATCGGTCAGGCAGCGCAATCCCTGCAGATGCAATCGATCAAATCTCATCGATCACCTGCCCACAAAAGACGACGCCGGAATTCCTGGAGGGAATCCCGGCGTCGTGGGTGCATCGCGTCCGGCCAATGCCACGGGCAGACGGTCAGAGCCGCAACGGCATGATGACGTGGCGGGCCTCTTCGTTGTCCTGTTCCTGCACCAGGCAGCTGGACTGCGCATCACGCAGGCTCAGGCGGGCTTTTTCGCCGCGCAGCGCCGACAAGGCATCCTGCAGGTAACCGACGTTGAAGCCTACGGCCAGATCAGCCACGTGGGTATCGGCCTCGACCTCTTCCACGGCTTCTTCCTGTTCCGGGTTGTGCGCGACGATGCGCAGCTTGCCCGGCGACAGCTCCAGCCGCACACCGCGATACTTCTCGTTCGACAGAATGGCCGCACGCTGCAGCGCGCCGCGCAGCACTTCGCGATCCAGGGTGGCTGTCTTGTCCGCGCCCAGCGGGATCACCGCTTCGTAATCCGGGAAGCGGCCGTCGATCAGCTTGGAAGTGAACACCACGTCGCCACGACGCACACGCAGGTGATTGCGGCCGAACTCCAGTTCCACCGAGCCGTCACCGGTTTCCAGCAGGCCGACGAGCTCGTTCACGCCCTTGCGCGGAATGATGATCTGACGGCGCGTGCTGACCGAGCTTTCCAGCCCGGTTTCCTTCATGGCCAGGCGGTGACCATCGGTGGCCACGCAACGCAGGGTGTGTTCCTGCAGATCCAGCAGCATGCCGTTGAGGTAGTAGCGAACGTCCTGGTTGGCCATCGCGAAAGCGGTGCGCTCCATCAGGTCGCGCAGCACTTCTTCCGGCAGGCTGACTTTCTCGACCAATTCGATCTCGTCGATGGTCGGGAATTCGCTGGCGGGCAAGGTGGTGAGCGTGAAGCGGCTGCGCCCGGCGTTCAGTGCCACGCGATCACCGTTGAGCTTCAGATCGATGCGTGAACCGTCCGGCAGCGCGCGCACGATGTCGAACAGTTTGCGTGCAGGAATGGTGATTTCGCCGTCGACCAGCTTTTCCGCGTCGCTGACCGCAACCATCTCGACCTCAAGATCGGTACCGGTCATCGACAACCGACCTTCGCTGACTTTCACCAGGAGATTGGCCAGCACCGGCAGCGTTTGGCGACGTTCGACCACGCCCACGACTTGCTGAAGTGGCTTGAGCAGAGCTTCTCGTTGGATGCTGAATTGCATGGCTTTGCTTCCCCTATGCCTTCTGTTTTTTCTTTAAAAGAAGTTTGGTAGTGGTTATAGGCGCTGTGGACAACTCAAGAATGCCATTTTTTCGTTCTTTTTCAATAACTTGAACAAAAACAGAACTGTGGCTGGAGAGGCTGCTTCGCTGTGTGCCAAATGTGGATAACTTCAAGCGCCAATCCATCCACCCATTATCCACAGCTTCACCCCGTGTTTGTCCCCGGATTTGTCCGCAAGTGAACCATGCCTCAGCCGGTCAGGATGCGGATCAGCTGTTCCCAGTCCTGACGCATCCGGGTGTCCGTCTCAATCAGCTTGCGAATCGTCTTGCAGGCGTGCATTACCGTGGTGTGGTCACGGCCACCGAAAGCCTCGCCGATTTCGGGCAGGCTGTGCTCGGTCAGTTCCTTCGACAGCGTCATCGCGATCTGCCGTGGACGGGCCAGCGAGCGGACCCGGCGTTTCGACAGCAGATCCTGCAGGCGGACATTGAAGTACTCCGCCGTGATTTTCTGGATGTTCGGGATGGTGACTGCCTGGGCATGGGTGGCCAGCAGATCGCGCAGGGTTTCCTCGGCGAAGGCAGTGGTGATCGGCTTGCCGTAGAAGTTGGCGCGGGCGGCCAGCGTGTTCAGCGCCCCCTCGAGGTCGCGCACGTTCGAGCGGATCCGCTTGGCCAGCAGCATCGCCACGCTCTCGTCCACCGCCACGCCCTTGTCGTGGGCCTTGGCCAACAGGATCGCCGCCCGCGTCTCGAAATCCGGTGGCTCGATCGCCACCGACAGACCCCAGCCCAGGCGCGACTTCAGCCGCGGCTCCAGCTTGTCCACTTCCTTCGGGTAGCGGTCGCAGGTCAGGATGATCTGCTGCTTGGACTCGAACAGCGCGTTGAAGGTGTGGAAGAACTCCTCCTGCGTGGTGTCCTTGCCCGCGAAGAACTGGATGTCGTCGATCAGCAGCGCGTCGACCGAGCGGAAGCGCCGTTTGAACTCGTCCATGCTTTTGGTACGCAACGCCTCGATCATCGAGCCGACGAACTGCTCCGAGCGCAGGTACATCACCTTGAAGCCGGGGTTGTGTTCCAGCATCAGGTTGCCGGCGGCGTGCATCAGATGGGTCTTGCCCAGGCCGGTGCCGCCGTACAGCAGCAGGGGGTTGTAGGCGCGACCGGGATTGGTTGCGACCTGCATCGCCGCGGCCTTGCCCAACTGGTTCGACTTGCCCTCGACGAAGGTCTCGAAGGTGTAGTGCGGATCCAGGTTGTGCGAGAACGCCGGTGCCGGGGCGGGTGCCGCCGGAGCAGGGGCCGCCACGGCGGGTTTCGGGGGAGCCGCCACCGGCCGCGCCGAACTGCCCACTTCCAGGTGCACAGGGCAGCTTTGGCCGCCCAGCAGGTGGTTCAACACCGTGCTGATCGATTCCAGATAGCGTTCGCGCACCGTGTCGCGGGTATAGGAATTGGGGGCGAACAGGTGCAACCCGTCACCATCCTCACGTGCCTGGAGCGGCATCAGCCAGGTATGCAGGTCCTCGGCGCTCACGTCGCCTTCGAGGCGCTCAAGGCAGCGCCGCCACAGATCACTCATGAATGGAATCAGCCACAGCTTCGGGCGCTTGTGCGCGGGGAGCCGCCTAGTCTAGCAGCCGTCATGCCCAAACCATCCACACGATTGTCCACAAGCCTTTGCACAGGCCGTCTGCCCGGCATTTGACAGCGGTTGCATATAGCGGCCATACTTTCCGGCCTTTTAATCCACCATTCCCTTCGGAGCAAACCATGAAGCGGACCTACCAGCCCAGCAAGCTCAAGCGCGCTCGCACCCACGGCTTCCGTGCCCGCATGGCCACCGCCGACGGTCGCAAAATCATCAACGCCCGTCGTGCCAAGGGCCGCAAGCGCCTGATCCCGTAATCAACGATCAAGCCTTGAGGGCGAGCGACATGTCCCGTGCCGGACTGCCGCGCGAAGCGCGGTTGCGTCGGCCCGGCGATTTCGCCGCCCTGCGGACAAGCAGCGGACGCGCAGGCGGCCGCTGTTTTCATATGCGTTATCGCGGCAACGATCTCGGTCATGCCCGGCTCGGGTTGGCGATCTCCAAGCGCGTGTCCAAACGTGCGGTGGAACGCAACCGGATCAAGCGGTTGCTGCGCGAGTCGTTCCGGCGCATCCGTCATCGCCTGCCGGCGGTGGACATGATGGTGATGGCGCGCGAACAGGCGGCCGGCGTGCCGGGGTCGCAACTGCTGGCCGAGCTCGACCACCTGTGGAAGAAACTGCTGGCTGACCAGTCCGTGTCTTCCGGGTCATTGAAGACGACCGGCGACGGCAGCACAATCGAGCGTTGACCTTTTTCTTTTCCGTCTCCGCGGCCCAGGTACGTGTCGTGGCGTTATCCGGACCTGCTACGCGATGAATCAAACGCGCACCTTCCTCCTGTTCGCCCTGCTGGCCGTGGCCTACTTCCTGTTCCTGGCCTGGGAAAAGGACTATGCACCGCAGCCGCCCGCCGCCAGTGCTTCCGCTGCGTCGGCTTCCGCCGCGGATGCCGCGGTGCCGGGTGCCTTGCCCGCGTCCAACACGAATGCCTCGGCAATGACCGATGCTGCCGGCGTGGCCACGCCGGCCAGCCAGCTGGTCACTGTCCGGACCGATCTGCTGAAACTGAGCATCGACACCCGCGGCGGCAGCCTGGTGCATGCCGATCTGCTGGCCTATCCGCAGACGCCGCGCACTCACAAGAACCCGAATCCGCCGCCGACCGTGCTGCTGTCCAGCGACGATGCGACCTACTCGGTGGCGCAGAACGGACTGGTCAGCAACAACGGCCAGTCCGTGCAGCCCAACCATCTGGCGCTGTTCCACGCCGAGCAGACCTCGTACACGCTGGCCGATGGCCAGGACGAGCTGGCCGTCGTCCTCACCTGGCAGGACGACGCCGGGCTCAAGGTCACCAAGACCTACACCTTCAAGCGCGGCAGCTACGTGATCGGGTTGAGCCAGCGCATCGACAATGGCAGCGCCACGGCGTGGCAGGGCAATGCCTACGAGCAGCTGCTGCGTACCGAACCGCCGAAGACCGGCAGCTGGATCAGCAACTTCAGCAACCCGGAGTCGCGCAGCTTCCATGGTGCGGCCTGGTTTACCGGTGAGAAGTTCGAGAAGCTGGCCTTCAAGGATTTCGCCAAGCCCAAGGATCAGCTCAACGCGACGATCAAGGGTGGTTGGGCGGCGATGCTGAAACTGTACTTCGTCACCGCTTGGATTCCGCCGACGGACCAGGCGGCGCAGTACGCCACCCAGACCATCAATCCCGACAGTGCGCACCCGCGTTACCTGATCCGCGCGGTCAGCCCCGCCATCAGCGTGGCGCCGGGGCAGAGCCAGACCGCGGAGTCGCGGCTCTACCTGGGCCCGAACGTGCAGGGACAGATGGGGGCGATCGCGCCGGGCCTGGACCTGACCATCGACTACGGCATGTTCAAGATCATCGCCGTGCCGATGCACTGGGTGCTGTCGCAGTTCCATGCCATCACGAAGAACTGGGGCGTGGCGATCATCCTGCTGGTGCTGCTGATCAAGGGTGTCACCTGGAAGCTCACCGCCATCCAGTACCGCTCAAGCGCCCGCATGCGCAAGCTGCAGCCGCGCGTCCAGGCGCTCAAGGAGCGCTATGGCGACGACAAGCAGAAGATGCAGATGGCGATGATGGAGCTGTACAAGAAGGAGAAGGTGAACCCGATGGGCGGCTGCCTGCCGGTGTTGATCACCCTGCCCGTCTTCTACGGCCTGTTCTTCGTGCTCGAGTACAGCCTGGAGCTGCGCCACGCGCCGTTCCTGTGGATCGCCGACCTGAGCGGCCCGGATCCGCTCTACATCCTGCCGATCATCTACGCGATCGTGATGCTGGCCACGCAGTGGCTCAATCCCGCGGCGGCCGGCATGGATCCGACCCAGGCCAAGATGATGAAGGTGATGCCGTTGCTGTTCACGGTGATGTTCGCCTTCTTCCCCGCCGGCCTGTGTCTCTACTATGCGGTCAACGGCATCGTCGGCCTCGGCCAGCAGTGGTGGATCACTCATCACGTCGAACGCGAGGACACGGCGAAAGCGGCGGCCTGAGGGGCGGGGAATGGAGAATGGGGAATAGGAAGAGCGGCTGCAGCGCTTCGTCCCGAGCTTCCGTCATTGCTCCGAGACCGACAGCCGCAACGCTCGCCGTTGCGGCTGTTTCCCTTTTGAACGACCGGCGTGCCGATGCCATGCATGATCGGTCCACCCGCGGAACCTGATCACCCATGTCCACTTCGAACACCGACACCATCGCCGCGATCGCCAGCGCTCCGGGAGCGGCCGGCGTGGGCGTGGTGCGCGTGTCCGGCCCCGCGGTCCCGGCGATCGCGCAGGCGCTGCTTGGTCGTGCGCCGGCCCCGCGCCACGCGCATTTCGCCGCCTTCCGTGATGCCGGGGGTGACCTGATCGATCGCGGCCTGTTGCTGCACTTTCCCGCACCGGCTTCCTACACCGGCGAACACGTGCTGGAACTGCAGGGCCACGGCAGCGCGGTGCTGCTCGATGCCGTGCTGCGCCGGGTTTGCGGGCTCGGCGCGCGGCTGGCCCGTCCCGGTGAGTTCACCGAACGGGCCTTCCTCAACGGCAAGCTCGATCTGGCCCAGGCCGAAGCCGTCGCCGACCTGATCGCGGCCCGTTCGCAAGCCGGTGCCCGCGCCGCGCTGCAGTCGATGGAAGGCGTGTTCTCGCGGCGGGTGGAAGCGCTGCTGCAATCGTTGGTCACTCTGCGCGTGCACATCGAGGCGGCGATCGACTTTCCGGAAGAGGAAATCGATTTCCTCGCCGATCCGGCGATCACCGCGCAACTGGAAAACCTGCGCGCCGAACTGCGAGAACTGCTGGCCGAGGCCCGTCGCGGCGTGCGCCTCAACGACGGCCTGAAAGTCGCCATCATCGGCCGGCCCAACGCCGGCAAATCCAGCCTGCTCAACGCGCTGGCCGGCAGCGACCGCGCCATCGTCACGCCGATCGCCGGCACCACCCGCGACGTGCTGCGCGAGCATCTGGATCTGGACGGCATCGCGCTGGAACTGGCCGACACCGCCGGCCTGCGCGACACCGACGACGAAGTCGAAC
>Ga0222426_100179_pt1 | contig 77262 bp, 55 predicted proteins | sample 2B50Ametagenome_FD_180087 | JGI IMG/M metagenome (GOLD analysis project Ga0222426, IMG submission 180087) | Enriched microbial communities from leaf-cutter ant dump, University of Wisconsin, Madison, United States - 2B50A (version 2) | ecosystem: Environmental > Terrestrial > Nest > Insects nest...
CTCATGAAACCACTCATTGCCGCGTTGCTGCTCGCGCTGGCGGCCTCGCCCGCGCTGGCCACCGAGACGGTGGACACCAGCTTCACCAAGGTGGCCGGTCCGCATGCTTTCGATGTGCGCGACCTGGTGATGATGGATCGGGTGGGCGATCCGCAGCTGTCGCCGGATGGCCGCTATGCCGCCTATTCGGTGCGCAGCACCGACTATGACGCCAACAAGGGCGTCAACGCGATCTACGTGCTGGATCTGAAGGCTGCCAACGCCCAGCCGGTGAAGGTGGTCGACAAGGGCTCTTCGGCACGCTGGTCGGCCGATGGCCGCAGCCTTTATTTCGTGGCCGCTGCCGATGGCGTGGCGCAGTTGTGGCGGCAGGATCTGGCCGGCAAGAACGGGCTGGAGCCTGGCAATCGTTCGGCCGCGGTGCAGGTCAGCCACGGGGTGCTGGACCTGGGTGGCTACAAGCTGTCGCCGGACGGCAGCAAGGTGCTGTTGTCGTACGAGGTGTTCACCGACTGCGCCACGCTGACCTGCACCCGGCAGCGGCTCGACGCGCGCGAGCAGGACAAGGCCAGTGGCACGATGTACGACAAGCTGTTCGTGCGCCACTGGGATACCTGGGCCAATGGCCGGCGCAACCAGCTGTACATCGGCACATTCGATGGCAACGGCCAGCTGGCGGCCGAGCCGACCCTGCTCAGCCGCGGCATCGACGGTGACGTGCCGAGCAAGCCGTTCGGCGGCGACAGCGAATTCAGCTTCGCGCCCGATGGCAACAGCGTGTATTTCGACGTGCGCATCGCCGGCAACAGCGAGCCGTGGTCGACCAATTTCGATGTCTACAGCGTGCCGGCCGACGGCTCGGCCGCGCCGAAGAACCTCACCGCGGAAAACCAGGCCTGGGATGCGATGCCGCTGGCTTCGCCCGATGGCAAGACGCTGTACTACCTGGCCATGAAGAAGCCGGTGTCCGAGTCCGATCGCTTCGGCATCATGGCATTGGACCTGGCCAGCGGCACGAAGCGCGAAGTGGCGCCGGCGTGGGATCGCTCGCCCGGTGAACTGTCGATTTCCGCCGACGGCAAGACGCTTTACGCCACCGTCGACGACAACGGCCAGCACCCGCTGTTCGCGATCGACGTGGCCAGCGGCAAGGCCCGCCAACTGGTCGGTGACGGCACGGTGGGCGGCTTCTCCATGGCCGCCGGCAAGCTGCTGCTGGCGCGCGACGACCTGAAGCGGCCAGCCGACCTGTACCTGGCCGACAGCCAGGGCCGTGGCCTGCGCCAGATCACCCGCTACAACGCGGCCGACCTGGCCAATGCCAAGGTCGGCGATTACGAGTTCTTCGAGTTCAAGGGCGCCGATGACGCCACCGTGCAGGGCTACGTGGTCAAGCCGGTCGACTACCAGCCGGGCCGCAAGTATCCGGTCGCCTTCATCATCCACGGTGGCCCTCAGGGCGCGATGAACAACGGTTGGAGCTACCGCTGGAACCCGCAGACCTACGCCGGCCAGGGCTTTGCCGTGGTCACCGTGAACTTCCACGGCTCCACCGGTTACGGCCAGGCCTTCACCGACGAGATCTCCGGTGACTGGGGTGGCAAGCCGCTGGAGGATCTGCAGAAGGGCTGGAAGGCGGCACTGGGCAAGTACGACTTCCTCGACGGCGATCGTGCCTGCGCGCTGGGCGCCAGCTACGGCGGCTACATGACCTACTGGATCGCCGGCGTGTGGAACCAGCCGTGGAAGTGCCTGGTCGACCACGACGGCGTGTTCGACACCCGCGCGATGTACTACGACACCGAGGAGCTGTGGTTCGAGGAGCGCGAGAACGGCGGCACCCAGTTCGAGCACCCGGAGAACTACGAGAAGTTCAACCCGCTCAACCACGTCAAGGACTGGCGCGTGCCGATGCTGGTGATCCACAGCGACCAGGATTTCCGCATCCCGATCACCCAGGGCCTGGGCGCCTTCACCGCGCTGCAGCGCCGCGGCATCCCCAGCCAGTTCCTGACCTTCCCGGACGAGAACCACTGGGTGCTGAAACCGCACAACAGCGTGCAGTGGCATGACGCGGTCAACGCCTGGCTGAAGCAGTGGACGGCCGGTGACGCACCGAAGTCCGCGGCGAATTGAGTCGGTGGATGCATGAATGAAAACGGCGCCTTCGGGCGCCGTTTTTCATTCGACATTCGAGGAGTGAGTGCAGAGGAGTGAGAGAAAGCATCGTCGGCACCATGCTTTTCCGAATCCCGAATCCCGAATCCCGGCCCCTCAAAGCCAGCGATTGCGCTTCAGCCCCACGTAGATGCCGCCCACGATGCTGGCCATCACCACCACGATGGCCGGATAGGCCCAGGGTTTGTCCAGCTCGGGCATGTGGTGGAAGTTCATGCCGTACCAGCTGGTCAGCAGGGTCGGGGCGGCGAGCATGGCGGCCCAGCCGGCGAGCTTCTTCATCACTTCGTTCTGGCCGAAGGTGACCAGCGACAGGTTCACGTTGATCGCCGCGGCCAGCATTTCGCGCATGGCGCTGATCGACTCGTTGACGCGGAACACGTGGTCGTAGATGTCGCGGAAATACACCCGCAGATCGTCGGGAATCAGGCCGGGGTGCAGTCGCACCAACTGGCTGATGATGTCCTGCAGCGGGGCCACCGCCAGGCGCAGGGTCATCAGGTCGCGCTGCATGTCGTACAGCCGGCGCACGGTGCTGCGCTTGAAGGTCTCGGCGAAGATGTCCTGTTCCAGTTGCTGCAGTTCTTCGCGGAAGTCGCGCACGATCGGCAGCAGGTTGTCGACGATGAAGTCGAGCACGCCATACAGGCCGTAGCTGGGGCCATTGGCCAGCAGGTCCGGTACCTGCTCGCAGGTGCGTCGTGCCGGCGCATACGAGAGCGAGGCGCCGTGGCGCACGGTGACCAGATAGCGCGGGCCGAAGAAGATGTGGGTTTCGCCGAAGGCCAACTGCCCCTCGACCAATTGCGCGGTCTGCACCACCAGGAACAGCGAATCGCCGTAGGCCTCGATCTTGGTGCGCTGGTGGGCGGCGTGGGCATCCTCGATGGCCAGGTCGTGCAGGCCGAACTCTTCCTGCAGCTTGAACAACAGGGTTTCGTCGGGTTCGTGCAGGCCGACCCAGACGAAGGTGTCCGGTTCGGCCAGCACGTCGCTGATCTGGTCCAGGTTGATGTCGCCGATGCGGTGGCCGTCCTTTCGGTAGGCGATGCAGTTGACCACCATTGGCAGGTCGGCGTTGGAAGGCTGGGCGGGGGCGACGAGGTTCATGCATGCATGATGCCGCGCGCATCCTGACGCGGCAATTTGCCCGGCTGGCGTCAGCTGCGGCGGCGCAGGCTCCAGGCCAGGGCGATCCAGCAGGGCAGGGCAAACAGCAACCAGGGCTGGTTCTGCTGCACCACGCCGGGCAGCAGGTGCAGCGCCAGCGCGGCCATGCCGGCCAGCAATTGCAGCACGATCACGCCGTTGGCCAGGCGCGACGGCGTGATGCCGCGACGGGCGCGCCAAAGTGCCGGCAACAGCACGAAGGCCAGCGGGTTGAACAGCAGCAGGTTGGCGTTGGCCCAGGCCGAATGGTGGGTGGTCAGCGTCCACAGCGCGAGCAGGACCACGCCGACCAGCCCGGCGGCGATCAGGTACAGGCTGCCCAGCAGCACGAAGCCCGCGGGCCAGCGGCGGCGCGCCAGCACGATCAGCACGGCCAGCAGCAGGCCGGCGAGGGCCAGCGGCGGGCGCAGGTCGGGGGCCGTGGCCGGCGGCACGTCGAGGCGGTTCGGCGAGATCAGTTGTTCACCGAGCAACAACGGCTGCGTGCTTCCGTTGCCCGTGTCGATGCGAACGTGGCGCAGCTGTTGCTGCTGTACCTCGGGCAGGAAGCTTTCCTGCCAGGCGTCCAGCGGCTGGTCGGCGTACGGTCCCAGGCCCAGGTCCATCAGCAGCATCAGCCAGGACTGCGAGCTCATCAGGCGCGCAGTCTGCTGGCGGTAGGTCATGCCGCCGGGGCGGGATTTCAGCTGGGCCGACAGCACGCCGCCCAGCGCACGGTCGAGCGCGTCGCGCACGCGGGTGCTGCAGTTGTCGGTGTAGTAGTCGTAGTTGTAGCCGGCGTTTTCCGGGCGCAGGTTCCACAGCAGGAAATCGCGCAACGCGGCGGCCTGGTCGGCGTCCAGCGCCAGCACCTGGCGGGTCACCGAGCGGCCGCTGTCGACGTAGAAGCTCTCGTCGACGGCACTGGGCGCGGCGTCCATCAGGTAGTGCATGCGGCCGCGGGCGAAATTCAGGAAGAAATTGGCCTCGCTGAAATCGAACACGCCGTAGTTGAAGTTGATCGACTGGCCGGACACGGTGTCGCGCAATTCGATCGCATCATGACCGAAGCGTTCCCAGTAGGTCTCGCCGGGGCCGTAGGTGACCAGCGCCACTTCCAGCTCGGCGCCGGAGGCGTGGACCACGTCGGCGCGGGCGGCGGGAACCAGGCCCAGCACCAGCCATGCCAGCAGCAGGAGATGACGGATCATGCGCCGCTTACTGCCGGACCACGCGGAAGGCCTGGACGCGGCGGTCATCGGCCTGGGTCACGTGGAACAGGAAATCGCCGATCACCACTTCCTCGCCGACCTCGGGCAGATGGCCGAACTCGGACGTGGCCATGCCGCCGACGGTGTCGTACTCCTCGTCGGAGAATTCGGCGCCGGTGTGCTCGTTGAAATCCTCGATCGGGGTCAGCGCGCTGACCAGCCAGTCGCCAGCGGGCTGCTGGTGCATCAGCTGGGGCTCTTCCTCGTCGTCGTGCTCGTCGTCGATCTCGCCGACGATCTGCTCGAGCACGTCCTCGATGGTGATCAGGCCGGCCACGCCGCCGTATTCGTTGACCACCAGCGCCATGTGGCTGCGGGTGAGCCGGAATTCCTCCAGCAGCACGTTCAGCCGCATCGACTCGGGGATCATCACCGCCGGGCGCAGGATCGAACGGATGTCGAAGCCCTCGGTGGCACCGAAGTATTTCAGCAGGTCCTTGGCCAGCAGGATGCCGAGGATCTCGTCCTTGTCCTCGCCGTGCACCGGGAAGCGCGAGTGGCCGGACTCGACCACGGTGGCCAGGATGTCGGGCAGCGCGGACTCGGCGGCGATCATCACGATCTGCGAGCGCGCGACCATCACGTCGTCCACGCTCAGCTCGGTGACCTTGATCGAACCCTCGACCATGGTGAGGGTTTCGGCGGACAGCAGTCCGTTGCTCTGGGCGGAACGCAATTCCTCGATCAGTTCGTTGCGATTGCGTGGCTCGCCGGAGAACAGGTGGCCCAGTCGATCCCACCAGGTGCGGTGGGCCGGGCCGCTGGTACTACCAGGGTCGTCGTTCATCACTCATCGGGCTTCTGCCCGAAACCGGGCGGAAGCCGGATTCTAACGGAAAATTCCGTTGTCGTCGGGCGGGCTGCCGGAAGGGGATCGCGGGCCGGAAGATGGCCCGTGCCGCCCGCGCGAGGGCGCGTCGGATGCAGGGCGGGCATCGGCCGGCGTCGTCGCGGGCCTGCGGCAAGCCTGGTGCCGTGGGGATCAGGCGTACGGATCGGCGATGCCCAATCCGGCAAGAATGCGCGTTTCCAGCGCTTCCATCGCCTCGGCTTCGTCATCCTCGATGTGGTCGTAGCCCAGCAGGTGCAGCACGCCGTGCACGGTCAGGTGCGCCCAGTGGTCGCGTGGCGGCTTGCCCTGTTCGGCAGCCTCGCGGGCCACCACCGGCGCGCAGATCACCATGTCGCCGATCAGCGGCAGTTTCAGGCCGGGCGGCAGTTCGGCCTCGAACGACAGCACGTTGGTGGCGTAGTCCTTGCCGCGATAGTCGCGATTGAGCGCACGGCCCTCGTCGGCATCGACGATGCGGATCGACAGCTCGGTGGCCTTGCGCCGCTTCGCCCCGCGCAAGGCCGCCTCGACCCAGCGCCGGAAACTGGCGGCGGCGGGAATGCCGGCGCGCGGCACGGCGTAGCCGAGGTGGACAGTCACGAGGGAGGCTGGGCTGCTTTTCGACATGGCGGGGAGCTGGTGCGTGGAGTGGGGATCAGAGTCAGTTTTCGACATGGTACGGTTTTCACCAGGCACTACGGAAAACTGACTCTGACCCCCTCGCGGATTTCCACTTCGCGGAAAATTCGCCCAGCGCCCCCCGCGAAATCTCACGCATCCCCGCTGCCGGCTTCCTCGAACGCCTCATATGCGCGCACGATCTTCGCCACCAGCGGATGGCGCACCACGTCGCGCGAGGTGAAGAAGGTGAAGCTGATGCCGTTGACGCCGCGCAGCACCTCCACCGCCTGGCGCAGGCCGGAGCGCACGTTGCGCGGCAGGTCGACCTGGCTGACGTCGCCGGTGATCACCGCCACCGTGCCGAAGCCGATGCGGGTGAGGAACATCTTCATCTGCTCGACGGTGGTGTTCTGCGCCTCGTCGAGGATCACGTAGGAGTCGTTGAGGGTACGTCCGCGCATGTAGGCCAGCGGGGCGATCTCGATCACGTTGCGCTCGATCAGCTTGGCCACCTTCTCGAAGCCGAGCATTTCGTACAGCGCGTCGTACAGCGGGCGCAGGTAGGGATCGACCTTCTGGCTGAGATCGCCGGGCAGAAAGCCCAGCTTCTCGCCGGCCTCGACCGCCGGACGCACCAGGATCAGCCGCTGCACCCGGTTGGCCTCCAGCGCCTCGACCGCGCTGGCCACCGCCAGGTAGGTCTTGCCGGTGCCGGCCGGGCCCACGCCGAAGTTGATGTCGTGGGTGGTGATCGCGTGCAGGTAGCGTGCCTGGTTGGGGCCGCGGCCCTTGATCACGCCGCGCTTCACCTTGATCACCACTTCCTGGGCGCTCTCGGCGGCGGCATCGGTGATCGCGTCGATGCCCGATTCGGCCAGCTGCAGATGGATCTTCGCGCCGTTCAGCGTCTCGGTTTCGGTGTCGGCGTAGAGCGCACGCAGCACTTTCTCGGCGGCACGGCAGGGGGCGTCCTCGCCGATCACCTGGAAGATGCCGCCGCGATGGTTGATCTCCACGCCCAGCCGCAGCTCGATCTGCCGCAGGTGCTCGTCGAACGGGCCGCACAGATTGGCCAGCCGGGCGTTGTCGTCGGGGTCGAGGGTGAAGTCGCGTTGGTTGAGTTCGGTCATAAGGGCGCGAGAGTAACGCGCGGAGGCGCTCAGGGCCATGACGGGAGGCGTGGTGCCGTGTCCAAGCGCTTTTCGCCGGGCCCGATGCCCGGAATCTCCGCAGGAGCCCGCTCGCGGGCGATGCTCTTGCTTTTGCGAATCCCGAATCCCGAATCCCGGCTCTCAACAGACGAATGTCTGGTCATCCCGGCAACCAAGGCATCGCCCGCGCGCAGGCTCCTGCGCGGGGCTGTGGTTCCGTGATGGCGGACGGTATCGGCCGGATTTCCGCGGGATGGCGGTATCAGGCGGCCTCTTCAGCCAGGGCGTGGACGCGGCCGCGCAGCGAGTTGGTCATGGCGTCGGTGATCAGCACGTCGACGAAGCGGCCGATCATGCGGGCGTCGCCGGGGAAGTTCACGAAGCGCATGTTCTCGGTGCGGCCGGCCAGCTCGTTCGGGTTCTTGGTGCTGGGCTTTTCCACCAGCACGCGCTGCACGGTGCCGACCATGGCCTCGTTGATCTTCTTCGCGTTGGCGTTGATGGCGGCCTGCAGGCGTTCCAGTCGCTGGTGCTTTTCCGCCATCGGCGTGTCGTCGGCGAGGTTGGCCGCCGGCGTGCCGGGGCGCGAGGAGAAGATGAAGCTGAAGCTCTGGTCGAAGCCCACGTCCTCGATCAGTTTCATGGTCTTCTCGAAATCCGCCTCGGTTTCGCCGGGGAAGCCCACGATGAAGTCCGAGGAGATGCAGATGTCCGGCCGCACCGCGCGCAGCTTGCGGATCTTCTGCTTGAACTCCAGCGCGGTGTAGCCGCGCTTCATCGCGGACAGGATGCGGTCGGAGCCGGCCTGTACCGGCAGGTGCAGGAAGTTGGCCAGCTTGGGCACGCTGGCGTAGGCCTCGATCAGCGAGTCGGAGAATTCCAGCGGATGCGAAGTGGTGAAGCGGATCCGGCCGATGCCGTCGATCTGCGCGATGGCGTGGATCAGCACGGCCAGGTCGGCGATGCCGCCGTCATGCGTCGGGCCACGGTAGGCGTTGACGTTCTGGCCCAGCAGGTTGACCTCGCGCACGCCCTGTCCGGCCAGTTGCGCCACTTCCACCAGCACGTCGTCGAACGGGCGGCTGATCTCGGTGCCGCGGGTGTACGGCACCACGCAGTAGCTGCAGTACTTGGAGCAGCCTTCCATGATCGAGACGAAGGCGGTCGGGCCTTCCGCACGTGGTTCGGGCAGGTTGTCGAACTTCTCGATCTCGGGGAAGGTGATGTCCACCTGCGGCTTGCCGGTCTGGCGCTGCTTCTCGATCAGCTCGGGCAGGCGATGCAGGGTCTGCGGCCCGAACACCAGGTCCACGAACGGCGCGCGCTTGACGATGGCGTCGCCCTCCTGGCTGGCCACGCAGCCACCCACGCCGATCAGCACCGGCTTGTCGCCCTGCTTGTGCTGCTTCCAGCGGCCGAGCTGGCTGAACACCTTTTCCTGTGCCTTCTCGCGGATCGAGCAGGTGTTGACCAGGATCACGTCCGCCTCGGACTCGTCCTGGGTCAGCTCCAGCCCGTGCGAGGCCTTGAGTACGTCGGCCATCTTGGCCGAGTCGTACTCGTTCATCTGGCAGCCGTGGGTCTTGATGAAGAGTTTGCCGCTCATGGCAGGGGTACCGTACGCAGAATGCAATGAACTGCACAGTTTAGCGGGTGTAGCCGGAACTCGCCGCAGAGTCGGGGCGTGAAGCGGGGTCAGAGTCAGTTTCCCGCAGTGCGCGGTGAAAGCCGCAGCACTGCGGGAAACTGACTCTGACCCCATCGCGGACTGCCGGCACACGGCATCGCCGGAACCAGGCCCGTCGCGGACTGCCTGCTTGCGGGCCCGCACCGCCGACTGCCGCACGGAACCGCATCACGGGCCTTGGCGCGGGCAAGGCATGACGGCACACTGCCGCGCATGTTTGCCGTCGTGCGTCATGGGGGAAGCGTCGGCCGCTTGGTCGGGAGCTTGCCGTGGATCGTGGTCCTTGCCGGGATCGCGTCGGGCTGTGCCCTGTCGTGGAGCGGCGCAGCCCGCGCCGGCACCTTGTACCAGTGCGTGGGAAGCACCGGGGAAACGGTATTCAGCAGCAGTCGCGCCGGTTACCGCGACTGCAAGCCGATCAGCAACTACGCTTCGCCGGCGCCGCGACGGGCGGCCGCCACGCCGCGTGCGGCGTTGACCCGGGTGCGTGGCTCGGTGGTGACGACGGCGCAAGACCTTTCGCCGAAAGCGCCATCGCAGGCGCCCGCCGGGCTGGAGCCACGGACATCGCTGGCCTGGGTGCGCGGCTCGGTGCAGACCAGTGCCCGGGTGATCAAGGCGGCGGAAGGCAAGCCGGGGCAGTGGAGCTATCGCGAAACCGCGGATGGCGCGCCGCCGGAGGCCCCGTTGGCGACATCATCCGCCGACCGCGTGCTGCGCGGTGCGGTTTATCGCGTCGTGCGCGGCGATGGCAGCGTGGAGTACACCAACCTGCGTCCCGCCGGCGGGAAGGGGCGGGCGGTGACCATGCTGTTCAGCTACATCGCCACCTGCGTGGCCTGCAACCTGCATTCGACCATCCGCTGGGGCAGCGTTTCGCTCAATCTCACGGCCTACGCCGACACCATCCACTCGGCCAGCGCCGACTTCGGCGTCGACGAGGCGTTCCTGCGCGCGATCATCCATGCCGAGAGCGCCTTCAACCCCCGTGCACTGTCGCTGAAGGGTGCGCAGGGGTTGATGCAGCTGATGCCGGCAACGGCCAGTGACATGGGCGTGCACGACGCTTTCGACAGCGACCAGAACATCCGCGGCGGCGCCCGCTACCTCGCCCTGTTGCTGCGCACGTTCAACGGTGACGAGCGGTTGGCCGCGGCGGCCTACAACGCCGGCCCCGGCGCGGTGCAGCGCTACCAGGGCGTGCCGCCCTATGCGGAAACCCAGGTCTACGTGGAGCGCGTGGGCACCTTGCGCCGGCGCTACGGCGAGGCGATCCATCCGCCGCTGGCTTCGCGCGGAGCCGACTGAGGGTGTCAGTTGGCGGCGGAACGATCGTCGCTCATCGATGGCCGTTGTACCGGAGTGACTTCGAGATGGAACGGGCTGCCATTGCGCAAGCCGGAGACCTCGACCTTGCTGCCGGGCTTGAGGGCCGCCTCGCGACGGCGCAGATCGGCCGGGTCGAGGATGTCATCGTCGCCGATGCGCAACAGGATGTCGCGCGGCCGGATGCCGGCCTGGGCGGCGGGGCTTCCCGGATAAACCGCCGTGACCTGGGCGCCACGTGCCGCTGATGGCAGGCCGCTGTTGGCTGATACCGCCACGAAGGCGTAATCGGCGCCGATCCAACCGCGCACCACGTGGCCGCTGCTGATCAGCTGGTCGAGCACCTTCTTGGCGGTCGCCACCGGAATCGCGAAGCCGATGCCCTCGGCGCCGGCGGCTTTGCCGATCAGCAAGGTGTTGATGCCGACCAGCTCGCCCTCCGGGTTGATCAGGGCGCCGCCGGAGTTGCCCAGGTTGATCGCTGCGTCGGTCTGGATGAAATCCTCCGCGCTGGAGCTGTTCAACTGGCGCCCGATCGCGCTGACGATGCCCATGGTGACGGTCTGGTTCAGGCCCAGCGGATTGCCGATCGCCAGCACCACGTCGCCGGGGCGCAGGATCCGTTCGTCGGCCAGCGGCATCGCCGGCAGGTTGGCCGCATCCACCTTCAGCACGGCCAGGTCGGACTCCTCGTCGGCACCGACCAAGGTGGCCTTGGCGATGCGCCCGTCGTACAGCAGCACCTGGATGTCGGCGGCGTGGGCGATCACGTGGTTGTTGGTCAGCACGTAAGCCTGTCCCCGGGCGCTGACCACGACGCCGGAACCCAGGGTCTGCTCGCGGTGCTGGTAGAGCGTCGGCTGGCCGCCGAACAGCTGCTGCAGCACCGGGTTGTTGTACATCTGGATGGCTTGCTCGGTGACGATCTTGTTGGCATAGATGTTCACCACCGAGGGGGCCGCCGCCGCCACCGCGTCGGCGTATGATATCGGCCCGCTGGCCACGGGCGGAGCGGCCAGCGGCGCGGGGTCGGGGCTGGAAAGCCCGAACCGCGCACGCAGGCGCTCGCCGCTGCCGGGCCAGAACAGCCCGATGACGAAGGCGGCGGCCAGTCCCAGGATGGCGAATCGGGCAATGAACAGCAGCGCGCCGGCGGCGTGTCTCATGGTGAAAAATGGGCTCCGGCGATCGTGGCTGGCGTGGTGGCCGGATGGACCCGGCCGTATGCGGTTTATTGTACGGGGCGAGGCCTGACGCTACACTAACGCGATTTTTGCAGGCACCAAAAGCCTGCGTCTCAATGGCAAGCAAGTATCCGGAGAGCCTGATGGCGAACGAAGTCGTCGATCATGGCCGCCGCCGCTTCCTGACAGCGACCACCGCAGTGGTCGGTGGCATAGGAATCGTCTCGGCAGCTGTGCCCTTCATCAAGTCGTGGGAACCCAGCGCACGAGCCCGTGCGGCCGGTGCTCCGGTCACCCAGTCCCTCGCCAAGATCGAGGCGGGCCAGATGCTCACCGTGTCGTGGCGCAGCCTGCCGGTGTTCGTGTTGAACCGCACCAAGGCGCAGCTCGATACGCTGCCGATGGTCGATGCGCGCCTGGTGGATCCCAAGTCCGATGGTGCCTCGGCCGACCAGCAGCCGAAGTACGCGCAGAACGAAGCGCGCTCGATCAAGCCGGAATGGCTGGTGGTGATCGGCATCTGCACCCATCTGGGCTGCGTGCCGGACTTCGTGCCCGAGATCAAGCCCGAGCCGTTCGACCCGGAATGGAAGGGTGGTTTCTACTGCCCCTGCCACAAGTCGCGCTACGACTTGGCCGGTCGCGTCTTCGCCGGCGTGCCTGCGCCGAAGAACCTGCCGGTGCCGCCGTACCATTTCGTTGACGACACCACCATCCAGATTGGCGTGGATCCGAAGGAGGCTGCGTGATGGCCAAGGTATTCACGAACATCGGCAACTGGATCAATGAGCGCGCTCCCGGCATGGCGCCGATGTACCGCGCGCACATGACCGAGTACTACGCGCCGAAGAACTTCAACCTCTGGTACTACTTCGGTTCGCTGGCGCTGCTGGTTCTGATCAACCAGATCGTCACCGGCATCTTCCTCACCATGAACTACAACCCGAGTGCGGCGGGAGCCTTCAACTCGGTCGAGTACATCATGCGTGACGTGGAGTGGGGCTGGCTGATCCGCTACATGCACTCCACCGGCGCCTCGCTGTTCTTCGTGGTGGTGTTCCTGCACATGTTCCGCGGCCTGATGTACGGCTCGTACAAGCGTCCGCGCGAGCTGGTGTGGCTGCTGGGCATGCTGATCTTCCTGGTGCTGATGGCCGAGGCCTTCATGGGCTACGTGCTGCCTTGGGGCAACATGTCGTTCTGGGGCGCCAAGGTGATCATTTCGCTGTTCGGCACGATTCCGGTCATCGGCGACACGCTGGTGGAATGGATCATGGGTGACTTCCTGCCCGCCGACGCCACCCTGAATCGTTTCTTCGCGCTGCACGTGATCGCGCTGCCGATCGTGCTGCTGCTGCTGGTGGTGCTGCACATCGCCGCGTTGCACGAAGTGGGCTCGAACAACCCGGACGGCGTGGAGATCAAGAAGGGCCCCAAGGGCAACCGCTGGGACGCGCTGAAGCCGGCTGACGGCATTCCGTTCCACCCGTATTACACGGTGAAGGACATCGTCGGCGTGGGTTTCTTCCTGATGATCGCCGCGTTCATCATCTTCTTCGCGCCGACCTTTGGCGGCTGGTTCCTGGAGCATGACAACTTCATCCCGGCGAACAACCTGGCGACGCCGTCGCACATCAAGCCGGTGTGGTACTTCACCCCGTTCTACGCGATCCTGCGCATGATCCCGTCGCTGTTCGGCACTGCCGTGTGGGGCGTGCTGGGCATGTTCGGTGCGATCGCCCTGCTGTTCCTGCTGCCGTGGCTGGATCGCGGCAAGGTCAAGTCGGTGCGCTATCGCGGTACCGGCTTCAAGGTGGCGCTGGGCTTCTTCGTGGTGTCGTTCATCGCGCTGGGCGCGGTGGGCGCGGGCGTCACCGCCGAGGTGATCCCCGAGTGGTTCGGCAATGTCGACGTGACCTTCTGGGAAAACCTGTTCGGCCGCCTGATGACGTTGATCTACTTCGGGTTCTTTGCCTTCCTTTGGGCCTACACACACTTCGGCTGGGAAAAGACCAAGCCGGTTCCGGAACGGGTGACCACGCATGACTAAGCGGCAGCTGCTAATGAAGCGATACATCTTCCCGGTGGCGTTGGCGTTCAGTCTGATCGTCGGCAGTTTCTCGGCACAGGCGTCGGAAGAGGGCGGTCTGCCCCACGCCGGCACCAACGTGCAGGACCAGGCTTCGCTGCAGCGCGGCGCCAAGCTGTTCTTCAACTACTGCGTCGGCTGCCACTCGCTCAAGTACATGCGTTACGAGCGGATCGCCAACGACCTCGGCCTGTCCGAGCAGGAAGTGATGGAGAACCTGAACTTCACCGGCGCCAAGTTCGGTGAGCAGGTGATCTCGCACATGCCGGAAGCCTCGGCCGCGGCGTGGTTCGGCAAGGCTCCGCCGGATCTTTCGCTGGAAGTCCGTGCCAAGGGCGCCGACTGGGTCAATGCCTACCTGAACTCGTTCTACCTGGATCCGAGCCGTCCGGTGGGCTGGAACAACACGGTGTTCCCGAACGCATCCATGCCGTTCCCGCTGTGGGAGCTGCAGGGTCTGCAGACCGCCGAAATGAAGCAGGTCGAGGGCGGCGATCCGGTGGTCGAGAAGCTGGTGCTGTCGCAGCCGGGCAAGCTGACGCCGGCGCAGTTCGAGCAGGCTACCCGTGATCTCACCTCCTTCCTGGAGTACGCCTCCGAGCCGGCAGCACTGCAGCGTCATCATTACGGCGTGTGGGTGCTGCTGTTCCTGGCCTTCTTCACTTTCCTGGCATACCTGATGAAGAAGGAATACTGGAAGGACGTCCACTGATCCGGAAAGCTCGATCCCGGATGGCCTGATCTTGGATAGCAACCGATTGCGGCGGCCATGAGCCGCCGCAATCGTCTTGACGAAGGGGAATCGTGCATGGTCCCGAACGCTCGCTCGCGTACCGTATTGACGCTCTACACCACCGCCGACGACGTCCAGTGCCACCGGGCTCGTCTGGTGCTGGCCGCCAAGGGGGTCAGCTACGAGCGGGTGATGGTGGACCCGGCGCGGCCGCCCGAGGATCTGATCGACCTCAATCCCTATGCAGGCACGCCGACCCTGGTCGATCGCGACCTGACCCTGTTCGATGCGTCGGTGGTCTGCGAATACATCGACGAGCGCTATCCGCATCCTCCGCTCATGCCGATTGATCCGCAGTCGCGGGCACGCCTGCGGGTGGCTTCGGTGCGGATCGAGAAGGACTGGCTGGGCGAGATCGAGGTGATCCGCGCCGGCGGTCGTCCGGCTGATGCGGCGCGCAAGCGGCTGCGTCAGCAACTGCTGGCCGCGGTGCCGCTGTTCAAGGCGTCGAAATTCTTCCTCAATCCCGAGATGAGCCTGGCCGACTGTCTGGTGGCGCCGGTGATCTGGCGTCTGCCGTGGCTGGGCGTGGACCTGGGGAGGGAGGGCAAGCCGATCATCGACTACGGCGAGCGTCTGTTCCACAGCCAGGGCTTCGCGCGCAGCATGACCGACCAGGAAAAGGCGATGCGTGCCGACCCATGAGCATGAATGACACGGTGAAAATGAGCTCCAACCGCCCCTATCTGTTGCGGGCGATCTACGACTGGATCAGCGACAACGATCTGACGCCGTACGTGCTGGTCGATGCCAATGTCGCCGGCGTGAAAGTGCCGCCGCAGGTGATCAAGAACGGCCAGGTGGTGCTGAATCTGGCGATGCGTGCAGTGGCCAATCTGGAGCTGGGCAACGACTGGGTCAGCTTCCAGGCGCGTTTCTCCGGCGTCAGCCAGTCGATCCGGCTTCCGGTGCAGGCGATTCTCGCGCTGTACGCGCAGGAAAATGGCCAGGGCATGATGTTTCCCGTCGAGGAAGAGGGCGGCGACACGCCGCCACCCGCCGGATCCGACGAGGCGACGGACAAGCCGGCAGGCGATGATGATGACGACAAGCCCCGGCGGGGAGCGCCCCACCTGCGGGTGGTGAAGTAGCCGCGTCGCCGATCCGCCGAGGGCTCCCGTGTCGCGGCGATCCGGCAGTCGTCTCCCCGATGCTCAGTGGATCCGCTCGTTGACGTGCCGGCGCGGGCGGAATGGCACGACGTTGCCGGTGGTCGCGACGGTGGATGCTTCCGCTGGCGTTTCAGTGGTGGGCAGGCTCAGATCGGTCGTCTGGTTGCCGACCATCCACAGTCGTCCGGGTTGCCGGTCCTGACCATCGACACTGACCTCGAAGCCATAGCAACGCTCGATCATGCGAATGCCGTTCCAGCGACGAAGGCGGATCCCGCGCAGGCCAACGGTTTCGTCCAGCAGTTGCAACTGATGTTGCTGGCACAATCGGCGCGCCTCGCGCACGGCCAACTCGCGGGCGGCACTGAGTCGGAGCCACAGCACGACCACGCCGGCAAGCACCAGCAACAGCAGAAGGTTGGAGAGGTCACTCATCGCGGCAGTGTGTAGGTGTCGCCGGCGCGGCGCAAGCTGCTGCCGATGTTCAGAGCATGCGCAGGCGCAGCGACAGATCGACCGCCCGCACATGCTTGGTCAACGCGCCGACCGAGATGAAATCGACACCGGTGCGGGCATGCGTGGCGATGGTATGCAGGTCGACATTGCCGGAGACTTCCAGCGGAATCCGGCCCGCGCTGATCCGTACCGCCTCGACCATCTGCGCCGGCTCGAAATTGTCCAGCATGATGCGATCGACATCGGTCGCCAGCGCCTGTGCCAGCTCGTCGAGATTCTCCACTTCGACCTCGAGCGGCAATGCCGGGTGCAGCCGGCGCGCGGCCTGCACTGCGGCACCGATGCTGCCGGCGGCGATGATGTGGTTTTCCTTGATCAGGATGGCGTCGTACAGGCCCATGCGCTGATTGTGGCCGCCGCCGCAACGCACCGCGTACTTCTGCGCCATGCGCAGGCCGGGAATGGTTTTGCGGGTATCCAGCACTCGCACCCCCGTGCCGGCAATGGCGGCGACATGTTCGGCAGTGATGGTGGCCGTGGCTGACAGCAGTTGCAGGAAATTCAGTGCGGTCCGTTCGGCGCTGACCAGGGCGCGGGCCTGGCCGGACAGGCGGCAGATCACGCTGCCGGCCTCGACACGCTGGCCGTCACCGGCCAGCCAGTCGATGTGCACGGCGGGATCGAAATGGCGGAAGCAGGCATCGAACCACGGCGTGCCGGCCAATACCGCCGACTCGCGGCAGGTCAGCTCGGCCGATGCGCGAGCCTCGGCGGGAAGCAGCGCCGCGGTGGCGTCACCGCTGCCCAGATCCTCGGCCAGCGCGTGATCGACATCGCGCCGGACCTCGACCGGATCGGGGCCGCCGGGTGAACCGGGCTTCTTCACGCGATGTCCGCACCGGGGGCGACAGCCGACTGGCTCAGACGGCCCACGATCGCGCTCATGGCACGATCGAACAGCGGGTTGGCAGCCAGCACGTGCGCCTGGCCGTCGGCGAACAACAGTGCCAGCTCATGCGGCGAGTAATCCGCGACCTTCAGGCCGCGCCGGTTGACGAACAGGTAGCGTCCGCTCATCGGGCTGATCCACGACAGCTTGGCGCGGGTCATGCTTTCCGCATCCTCACCGCGGAATTCGAGCCAGGTGCCGGGTTGCAATGCCTGGACCTGTTGCCATTCATCGCTGTCCCGGGCCACCTGGATTGGCTCCTCCACGTCATCCGAGGCTGCCGTTTCGCTTTCGATGATCGGCTGGATGCTGTCCGGGATCGCCAGCACCGGCGCTTCCCCGGTCAGTGCAGCGGCCGGCTCGGCCGGCGCAACGGTTTCGCCGAGTTGCTGGCGGTAATAGGTGTGCAGTTGGGACAACAGGCGTTCGACATCCTGCTCCTGGAAGGCAACATTGGCCAGACCCAGCCGCAGTGAACGTTCGATCCCGGGAAGCATCTGGCGCAACGCACGTCGGCTTTCCAGGTCAGTTGCCGGCATCGTGCTGGCGATGAACTCGTCAACGAAACGCAGCGCGGCACGGAATTCGGGCGAGGCCTCGCCCTGGCGCAGCAGGGTCAGCACGAGGTGATTGGCCCAGGCCCGCGCCAGCACGCCGTGAATAAGCGGTGGCAGCTTGCGCTCGCCGATGCGGTCAAGGATCTCCCTGGCGGCCCGTCGGCGCGCGTGCTCCAGCTTCTCGCGTCCACGCGTGGATTCGGCAACGCGCTGCTCGGCCAGCTCCGACCGACGCTTGTTGATGTCCTGAAACTGCTGCAGGTCGACGATCAGGCGATCGAAAATGCCCATGTCGTCGTCGAAGTCGTGCAGCAGCTGGTCGACGATGGACTTCACCTTGTCGTGCAGGCGATGGTCGCGATCGGACTCCTCCGACCAGCTCTTGGCCTGCTCGGCCAGCCCGTCCAGCAGTCGGCGGGCGGGGTGCTGGCGATTGGCGAACAGCTTGCGGTCGAGGATCGCGGCCTTCAGATACGGAATCTGCAGCCGCGCCAGCATCACCTGCATGGTGGAGGGCAGGTTGCGATCCTCCAGCACGAATTCGAACAGCATGCCGACCAGGTCGATGGTGTCCTCGTCCATGCTGGCGACGTGGCTGGGCTTCTCTCCGCGCAAGGCGCCGATCTGCGCCAGCAACTGGCTCTTGAGCTGCTGTACCTCGAGGCCCGGATCAGCGGCCTCGCCACCGGCAAGCCGTGAACCGGCACTGGTGATCTGGCTTTGCAACACGCTGAGTGCGCCGAGCAATTCGTTGGCCGAAGGCAGCGGGCCACTCTGGATCGCACGCTGCCCGGCGTCACCGGCGGGACCGCGCCGGGCATTGAACAGGGTCTGCAGGGTTTGCAGCAGATCCTCGGAAATCTCGTCTGGATCATTGGCCGGGGCGGCGCTCGCTCCGGCATGCGGCGTCGTGTCGCGCGTGCTGCCGGTCGATGCCGCGGACTGCGGGCCGCGGGTGATTTCGTGCCGCAACTGCGGCAGGACGCCGGCGCGTACCAGTTCGGTGTTGATTTCCTGGTAGAGATCTTCCAGCGACGACAGCACGTAGCGATCGAACAGTTTGTAGACGATCAGCTTTACCCGCATGTCGGCGGTCAATTCCTGCAGCGACTGCCGGAATGCGTGGGACAATCCGGCCGGGGCGACCGGATTGGCGGCATCGTCGATCCGGTGGCCGCCGCAGATCACCGACAGGCGCTGGTTGACCGCGAACAGGTCGCGTGCGAGCCGCGATTCGTTCTTGCCGATCATGCTGGTGATCGCCAGCGATTCCTCCAGTTCGTTGTCGGCCACCAGGGACAGTTCCACCGGGCCCGAGGCCGGTGGCGCGACGGGTGACGGTGACTGCCGGGGCTGATGGGCAAGCTCGCCCAGCTCGCGGTTGATCCGGGCGAGGAACTGGCGCTCCACCGCCGGTCGCCGCTTGCGCACTTCGCGCATGCCGTCGAAGTAGTGCATCTGGGCGGCGTTGTTCTCCGCCTTCTCGGCCAGATCGAACAGGGCGTCGTCGACATGCTCGAAAGTGTTGCCCAGCCACTGCTGCAGGCGCTTGCCGGCAATGTCGCGCACCGAGCTGAGCAGCTCGCCGACGCGCTCGCTGGCGGGGGCCAGACGCTGGCTCAGATCGACGATTCTGGATGGATCACTGGCTTCGTTCATCGCCAAACCCCTGGACTCCCGGAGCTGCACAATCAGGCTGGCTGCGCAGGCATCCACAATAAGCGAAAGCAGTTGCCCGTGTCATGCACGGCAAGGTGCTTCAGTTCGCAGGAAAGCCCACCAGTTGCAGCGTGCCGATGCCTTCTTCCGGCAGCATCACCGGAATGCCGTCCTCGACCCGGTAGATCACCTTGCGGTCAGTGGTGAGCAGGGCTTCGTCGATGCGCCCGCGTACCGGCGTGCCGGCGACGGAGTCGACCTTGCCGGCGTCGATGGCGGCATTCAGGGCGTCGAGCTCCTGGCGGGTCAGCGGACGAACCGGAGTCTTGCTGACCGGGCAGCACAGGATGTCGAGCAGGCGCTTGTCCATGGGGATCGATGCGGGTGTGCGGGTGGGGGAAAGGCCCGTACAATAGCGGTTTTTGGATGGCCCGGCCATGACAGCAGCAACCGGGGCGCCGCGTATCGGCGTCGTGATGGGGTCGCGTTCGGATTGGGAAACCATGCGGCACGCGTCCGAGGTACTGAGTGAGCTTGGTGTCGAGCACGAGGTGCAGGTGGTGTCCGCCCACCGCACGCCCGACCTGCTTTTCAGCTATGCCGAACAGGCCCCGGCGCGGGGCATCCAGGTGATCATCGCCGGTGCCGGTGGCGCCGCCCATCTGCCGGGCATGCTGGCGGCAAAGACCCGCCTGCCGGTGTTCGGCGTGCCGGTGCAGTCCAAGGCACTCAATGGCATGGATTCGCTGCTCTCGATCGCGCAGATGCCGGCCGGTATCCCGGTCGGCACGCTGGCGATCGGCCGTGCCGGCGCGGTGAATGCCGGCCTGCTGGCGGCGGCGGTGTTGGCGTTGGGTGACGCGGCCCTGGCCGGTCGGCTCGACGAATGGCGCGCGCGCCAGACCCGCAGCGTGCTGGATCAGCCGGATCCGCGCGCATGAGCGGCCGGCGGCAACCAGTGCTCGGCGTTCTCGGTGGTGGACAGCTGGCGCGCATGCTGGCGTTGGCGGCGGCACCGCTGGGCGTGAAAACCCTGGTGCTGGACGGCGTGGCCGACGCCTGCGCCAACCAGGTGGCTCCGCTGGTGGTTGCCGCGTGGGACGACTACGCCGCGCTGGAGAAATTCGCCGCCGAAGTCGACGCGGTGACTTTCGATTTCGAGAACGTGCCGGCCGAGACGGCCCGCTGGCTGGCCGAGCGCGTGGCGGTGCATCCGCTGCCGCAGGCACTGGCCGTGGCGCAGGACCGGCTCACCGAGAAGACCCTGTTCCGCGAATGCGGCCTGCCGACGCCGGACTTCATGGCGATCGACACGCGCGAGCAACTGGATCAGGCGCTGGCCGTGGTCGGCGCGCCGGCGATCCTGAAGACGCGCCGCTTCGGCTATGACGGCAAGGGCCAGTTCCGCCTGCGCACGCTGGCGGATGCCGATGCGGCATGGGAGGCATTGGGCGCGCAGGCGGCCACCCACGGCCTGATCCTGGAAGCCTTCGTGCCGTTCGAGCGCGAGCTGTCGGTGCTGTCGGTGCGTGGCCGCGATGGCGAATTCCGCAGCTGGCCGCTGGTCGGCAACTGGCATGTCGACGGCGTGCTGTCGATGAGCCTGGCGCCGGCGCCGGACATCGAGGCCTTGCAGCCTCGCGCGGAGAAACTGGCGCGGACCCTGGCCGAGCGGCTGGATTATGTCGGCGTGTTCGCGCTGGAGCTGTTCGTCAAGGACGGCCAGTTGCTGGGCAACGAGATGGCGCCGCGCGTGCACAACTCCGGGCACTGGAGCATCGAAGGCGCCCACGCCAGCCAGTTCGAGAATCACGTGCGGGCCGTGCTGGGCATGCCTTTGGGCGATACCGGCGTGCGTGGCGTCTCGGCGATGTTCAACTGGATCGGCGAGATGCCGGATGCCGCCGCCGTGCTGGGCGAGGTCGACGCGCACTGGCACGACTACGGCAAGCAGGCCCGGCCCGGCCGCAAGGTGGGGCATGCCACGGTCTGTGCGCCGGATCCGGCGGCATTGGCTGCGCGGGTGTCGCGGATCGCCGCGGCGCTGGGGCGCGAGGCGCAGGCGGATCCCGTGCTGGCGGCGCTGGCTGGCTGAATGGACCAGATCATCCCCAAGCCGTCCCCAAGCCGTCCCTAAGCCGTCCCTAAGCCGTCCCTAAGCCGTCCCTAAGCAACGCTTTCCAGAATATCCGGTTGCTTCCCTGCCACCGGATATTCCATGTCCTCTCCGTCCAAGCTGGCTGCGCTGCGCCAGCGTTTCCGGCCGCTGGCCTGGTTCGGCCTGTGCTTCGTGCTGATCGCCTTGGTGGTGCGCGTGGTGCTGCTGCTCAAGACCGGCGCGGGCGTGCCGCACACGGCGGGCAACCTGGCCTACATTTTCGGCGTCGGCCTGGGTTACGACCTGATCACCTTCATCTACTTTGCCTGGCCGCTGGTGCTGGTGCTGTGGCTGGTGCCCACTACGCGCGGTTCGCACCCGCTGCGGCGCTGGGCGGTCCATGCGCTGGTGCTGCTGGTGTTGTGCCTGGCGGCGATGGGCGTGCTGCACGCGATGTACCAGGCCACGTTCAAGCAACTGTGGCCATTGCTGCTGCCGCTGCTGTACCTGTTGCCGATGGCGGCGTTCAACTACACCTCGCGGACGGGCCGGGCGGTGCTGGTCGGGCTGGGCTTCGTGCTGGTGTTCGGCCTGCTGTTCGTGGGCATGGCCGAGTGGGTGTTCTGGGACGAGTTCGGCAGCCGCTTCAACTTCATCGCGGTGGACTATCTGGTCTACACGAACGAGGTCGTCGGCAACATCCAGCAGTCCTATCCGCTGGCGAAGTGGCTGTCGATGCTGGCCGTGGGCGCGCTGGTGCTGCTTGCGTTGACCCGCCGTGGCTGGCGGGCCGTCGATGATGGTTCGCGCTGGGGCGATCGGGCGATGGTGGTGCTGGCCTGGCTGGGGCTGACCGTGCTGGCCAGCTTCGCGGTCAACGCCGACATGAAGGATCGCTACGAGAACCCGTACATCAATTCGCTGGCCGGCAACGGCATCTACCAGTTCTTCGCGGCCTTCCGCGCCAATCGCCTGGATTACCCGGATTTCTATCGCACCCTGCCGCAGGAGCAGGCCTTCGCCACCATGCGCGAGGCGCTGTCCACGCCGGATGCGCGTTTCGTCAGCGACGATCCGCACGATTTGGCCCGCGAGATCCGCAACCCCGGCCCGGAAAAGCATCTGAACGTGGTACTGATCAGCGTGGAGAGCCTGTCCGGCAGCTACCTCGCCCATTTCGGCAATACCGCGAGCCTGACCCCGAACATCGATGCGCTGGCCGGGCAGAGCCTGTTCTTCACCAATCTCTACGCCAACGGCACGCGTACCGTGCGCGGACTGGAGGCGCTGTCGCTGTCGATCCCGCCCACGCCGGGTGATTCGCTGGTGCGCCAGCCCGGCAACGAAGGGTTGTTCTCGCTGGCCGACGTGTTCAACACCCATGGTTACAGCTCGGAGTTCGTCTACGGCGGCTACGGCTACTTCGACAACATGAACCACTTCTTCGCCAGCAATGGCTACGCGGCGGTGGATCGCGAGTCGATTCCGGCCGATGCGACGATCCACGGCGAGAACGTGTGGGGCGTGGCCGACGAAGACCTGTTCACCCTGGCGATGCAGCGGATGGATCGCATCCAGGCGCAGGGCAAGCCGTTCTTCCTGCACGTGATGACCACCTCCAACCATCGCCCCTACACCTTCCCCGAGGGACGCGTGGATGCACCGCAGGGCAAGCGTGCCGGCGCGGTGAAATACACCGACTGGGCGATCGGCGACTTCATCCGGCGCATGCGCGAGAAGCCGTATTTCGACGACACCGTGTTCGTGATCACCGCCGACCATTGCGCCGACAGTGCCGGCGACACCGCTATTCCGGTGAACAACTACCACATCCCGCTGCTGATCTACGCGCCGAAGCATTTCCAGCCGAAGCAGGTGGATACCCTGATGTCGCAGATCGACATCCCGCCGACCCTGCTGGGCCTGCTGGGCTTCAGCTACCGCAGCCGCTTCTTCGGTTATGACATCAACCAGTTGCCGGAAGGCCGGCAGCGAGCCTACCCCTCGACCTACCAGCAACTGGGTTTCCTGCAGGCGGATCGGCTGACCATCCTCTCGCCGCCGCGCGCGGCCGAGCAGGTGCGGCCGGATCTGGCCACCGGCGAGGCCAGTCGCCTGCCGACGATCGACCAGCCGTCGCTGCAGCAGGCGATTGCCGCCTACCAGGTGGCCGCGCAACTGGCCGGTGACGGTGGCCAGCGCTGGCACAAGGAGGACGCCACGGCGGTCGAGCCGGCCAGCGCAGCGACGGTCGCCGCATCAGCGGGCGAAGTTCCGATGGAGGGCGGCGAGCCGCGCTGAGCTTCAGTCCGGAAACAGCACGCGGACCCACAAGCCCCGGCCCGACGGGGCGTCGAGCAGTTCGATCGACGCACCATGCAACTGGGCAGCGCGCTGCACGATCGACAGGCCCAGGCCGTAGCCGTCGCTGCCGGGTTCACGGTGGAAGCGGGCAAACACGCTGGCGCGCAATGCCGGCGGAATGCCGGGGCCGTCATCGATCACGTCCACTTCGACGCTGCCGTCAGAATGGCGGCTGATCGACAGTTGCACCTGGCCGCCGCCCGGTACATGGCGCAGGGCGTTCTCGATCAGGTTGCGCAGCAAGGCGCCCAGGGCCGCTTCATAGCCGGCCACCGCAATGGCTTCGGCGGGCGGCGTGAAGCCCAGCTCGACACCGGTTTCGGCGATCAGCGGGGCCAGCTCCTCCACCACGTCACCCGCCAGCGCGACCAGGTCGATCCGGGTCGGTGGCCTCGAGGCCGCGCCGGCCTCCAGTCGGGTCAATGCCAGCAGCTGCACGATGCGCCGGGTCAGCACCACCACGCCATGTCGGGCGCTTTCCAGGGATCGGGCCGACTCTTTCGCATCGTCGGCACCGATCGCGTTCTCGATGTTGATCAGGGTGGTGGCCAGTGGCGTGCGCAACTCGTGTGCCATGTCGGCGCTGAAGCGACGCTCGCGCTCGACGGCATCTTCCAGGCGGTTCAGCTGGTCGTTCAGCGCATCCAGCACTGGCTGCAGTTCGCGCGGTGGCTGATCCAGCCTCACCGGCACCCGGCTGCCCGGCTCGCGCGCTGCCAACTGGGTGGTCAACTGGTCCAGCGGGCGCAGGCCGCGGCGTACCGCCCAGCCCACCAGCACGGCCAGCAGCGGCAGGCCGAACAGCAGTGGCAGGCCATGGTCCAGCCACAGCGCGTGCATGATTTCGTGGCGGCTGTCATAGCGTTCGCCGGCACGGATCAGCACGCCCTTGTCGGTGTCGGTCAGGGTGTAGATGCGCCAGAGATGGCGGCCTTCGCGCAAGTCGCGGAAGCCGGCCTCGTCGGCTTCCGGCGGGGGCAGGGCTTCCAGGCTGGCGGTGGAAAGGATCAGCCGGCCGTCCTGGTCGAACAACTGGAAGCCCACTTCCGACTCGAAGGTGCGCTCCGCCCTGGCGGTTGCCGCGCCCGCGGCCGGAGCGGAAGGCACGAGCAGGCCGTGTCGTGGATTCAGGCGCAAGCTGTCCAGGCCGGCATGCTCGGTCAACACGTCCAGCGTGCGCGCGGCCTGGGCCAGCCGTCCATCGGAGAGTTCATCAACCTCCTCCAGGGTGCGCTGCAGGCTGAGCAGGCCCAGCAACGCCAAAGTCACGCCCAGCACCAGCAGGATCAGCCAGCGCAGCCGGCCGCGGAGGCTGGTCACCCTCATTTCGGTTCCAGCGGGATCATGTAGCCGAAGCCGCGCACGGTACGGATCGTCTCGAAGCTCAGCTTGCGCCGCAGGCCGTGCACCAGCACCTCCAACGCGCCGCTGCCGACCTCGCTGTCCAGGCCATACAGCGAATTTTCCAGGCTTTCGCGCCGCACGATGCGGCCGGCGCGTTCCATCAGGATCCGCAACAGCGAGAACTCGCGCCGGGTCAGCTCGACCGGTTCGCCGCGGAAACTCACCTGCGAGGCGGTGATGTCCATGCTCAGCACGCCCGCCTCGATGCGGTTGTCGGCCAGCCCCTGGGCGCGGCGGGTCAACGAACGGATCCGTGCGCCGAGTTCGTCGAGGTGGAACGGCTTCACCAGATAGTCATCGGCGCCGGCGTCGAGGCCGCGGATGCGGTCCTCCACCGCATCGCGCGCGGTCATGATGATCACCGGCGTCCTGACCCGCAGGCGGCGGGCTTCCAGCAGGACGTCGAGGCCGTCCTTGCCCGGCAGGCCAAGATCCAGCAGGACCAGGTCGGCGGTTTCGTCACGCAGTGCCAGCAAGGCTTCGCGGCCATCGCGGAACCAGCTCACCGTATAGGCCTGGTTCTCCAGGGCCTGGCGGATCGCGGTGCCGAGCGGCATGTCGTCTTCGACGAGGATGATGTGCATCGTGCCGCTCTCCGCAGAGTCCATGACCGGCAATTGTGTCGCAAAAACCCGCGAGGTTTTGACGACCCCTCCTGTCATGTTGCTCTGTTATGTTATTCCTAAGCCTGAGCTAAGCCGCCTGGCTCAAGCTTCAAGGGGAAAATCGAGGATGAGCCATTGACGCGCAGATTTCCGTGCAGAACCCTGCTGGACGACGATGCCTGGATCGTCGTGCAGACGATGCCATTCGGTCGGGCCAGTTGGCGTTGGGGTTCCGTCTACGTGGTGAGCAAGGTCGGCGGGCAACTGATGAAGGCCAACGCTGCGGAGAAGTCCTTCCTGGTCGCCGTGGCGCGTGAGCTCGAGCACTGCGGGGCACACTTTCCAGGCCCTTTGCATGAGCGCCTGCTGCGACGATTCGCCGAGTCGGTCGGCCAGAGACAGTCATCCGACTGGGAGGCTTTCTTCCACCGCGCCGAGCCGCGGGCCATGGCGATGGACCTGAGCCAGGGCAGCCTGCTTCAAGGCTGATCTGCTGCAGGATGGAAAAGAGAAAGCCCCGGCATGCCGGGGCTTTCCGGTGTCAGGCCCGAGGCGTGACGATCAGGCGAGGTTCTTCGCCGCGAAATCCCAGTTCACCAGGTTCCAGAACGCCTCCAGGTACTTCGGGCGGGCGTTGCGGTAGTCGATGTAATAGGCGTGCTCCCACACGTCGGTGGTGAACAGCGGCTTGTCGCTGCCGGTGATCGGCGTGGCCGCGTTGGAGGTGTTGACGATGGCCAGCGAGCCATCCGGGCGCTGCACCAGCCAGGTCCAGCCCGAGCCGAAGTTGCCGGCGGCGGACTTGCTGAACTCTTCCTTGAACTTGTCGAACGAACCGAACGCCTTGTCGATCGCGTCGGCCAGACGGCCGCTGGGCGCGCCGCCGCCATTCGGGCTCATCGAGTTCCAGTAGAAGGTGTGGTTCCAGATCTGCGCGGCGTTGTTGAACACGCCACCGGAGGACTTCTTGATGATGTCTTCCAGCGAGGCGTCGGCGAACTCGGTGCCGGCGATCATGTTGTTGAGGTTGGTGACATACGACTGGTGATGCTTGCCGTAGTGGAACTCCAGCGTCTCGGCGGAGATGTGCGGCTCCAGTGCGTTCTTTTCATACGGAAGCGGGGGAAGTTCGATCGCCATGAACAGGCTCCTTGACGTTGGCTGGGGAAAATGGATGTGCGCGGCGGGCAGTGTCCGGCGGACTGACTGATACAATACCCGTCTGCCTGCATTGTAAAGATGAAACGCCGAGCCATGGACATCAACGAACAAATCCGGGAGCTGCTTGCCGCGCATCCCATCGTGCTTTTCATGAAAGGCACGCCGGAATATCCGATGTGCGGATTCTCCAGCCGCGCCGCCAGCGCGCTGGCCGAGGCGGGCGCCGGGTTCCATTCGGTGAACGTGCTGGCCGATCCGCAGGTGCGTGCCATGCTGCCGCACTTCGCCAACTGGCCGACCTTCCCGCAGTTGTTCATCCAGGGCGAGCTGATCGGCGGCTGCGACATCGTCGAGGACCTGAAGGCTTCGGGTGAACTTGCGCGGATGGCCCAGGATGTGGCGGGAGCAGCCTCTTGAGCACCTTGCCGTTCTCCCGCCTGCCGCAAGCGTGGCAGCCTGCCGAAGGCAGCCTGGCCGATCGCGTGGTGCTGGTCACCGGTGCCTATGGCGGTCTGGGGGCCGCGGTGGCGCGTGCCGCCGCGCGTGCCGGCGCCACCGTGGTCATCACCGGTCGCCGCAAGCGCCAGCTGGAGCAGTTGTACGACGCGATGCTGGCCGAAGGTCTGCCCGAGCCGGTGATCCATCCGCTGGACATGGAAGTGGCCACGCCGCGCGACTACGAGGCGCTGGCTGAAGGGCTGGAGCGTGATTTCGGCCGGCTCGACGGCATCGTGCATGCCGCAGTCAGCTTCGCCGGGCTCACGCCGGTCACCATGCACAAGCCCGACGCCTGGCTTCGCTCGATGCATGTCAACGTGAACGCCCCGTTCGCGCTGACCCAGGCCTGCCTGCCGCTGCTGACCCGGGCGGAGGACAGCGCGGTGGTGTTCGTGCTGGATGATCCCGAGCTGGTGCGTCGTGCGCACTGGGGGGCGTACGGCGCCTCGAAGGCGGCGCTGGAATGCTTCGCCTCGATCCTGCACGAGGAAAACGACAACGGTCCGTTGCGGGTGCATGCACTGTTGCCGGGGCCGATGCGGACGGCGGTGCGCCAGCTGGCGTACTTCGGCGAAGACCTGACGCAGCGTCCGCTGCCGGATGCCACCGCGGAAGCGGTCGTCCACCTGCTCGGCACGCAGGGCGCGTCGGCACGCGGCACGATCCTGGATCTTCGCGGCAATTGAACCCGGGTGCGCGTGGCGCACCGATGCATCATGGAGTCGAGATGGAAGCGCAGATGACGACGTTGTCGGCGGGAATGCTGTTGTTCCTGATCATGGACCCGCTGGGCAACATCCCGTTCTTCCTGAGCCTGCTCAAGGACGTGCCGCCCAAGCGCCGGCGCAAGGTGATGGTGCGTGAGCTGCTGATCGCGCTGGGCGTGTTGCTGGCCTTCCTGTTCGGCGGCCAGCACATCCTCAAGCTGCTGCAGCTGAAGCCGGACTCGATCAGCATCGCCGGCGGCATCGTGCTGTTCCTGATCGGTATCCGCATGGTGTTTCCGCCGGCTGACGGCGGCATTTTCGGCAAGCCGGGCGAGAGTGAGCCGTTCATCGTGCCGATGGCGATTCCCGGCGTGGCCGGGCCGTCGGCGATGGCCGCACTGCTGCTGCTGACCAACAGCCAGCCCGGCCGCACCGCCGACTGGGTCATCGCGCTGTTGCTGGCCTGGCTGGCCACGTCGGTGATCCTGCTCAGTGCCACCTATCTGTTCCGCTGGCTGGGCGAGAGCGTGCTGACCGCGCTGGAGCGGGTCATGGGCATGCTGCTGATCGCCTTGTCGGTGCAGATGTTCATGGCCGGCGTGGCCTCGTTCCTGCACGCCAGCGTTTGAAACAGCCGAGATGTCGCAGGCGTCGTGCGGGGCGCTTCGCGCGATGCTGCTGCTGTCATAATTGCGCGGCACGATGGGGGCGGAACCCGAGGAAGCAGACATGCTGAGCATCGAACAGTCCCTTGCCGAAAGGCTGCCGTGGTTGTCCCGTTATCCGCGTTTGCAGCGACCGCTCGCCGGGATGCTTGGGCGGCTGGCCGACGAGCACGGTTTCAACCGGGTGCTGGAGCGCGCCGGTGACGCCGAGGGTTTCGATTTCGTCGACCGCGTGCTGGAGGTGCTGGGCACCAGCAATCAGTTCAATCCTGCCGACCTCGAGAATATTCCCGTCGATGGTCCCTTGCTGGTGGTGGCCAACCATCCGCTGGGCATGCAGGACGCGATTGCCCTGTTGAAGCTGGTGGGGTCGGTGCGTCGCGATGTACGCATCCTCGGCAATGACTGGCTGGCGACCGTGCCGCAACTGGGCGAGCTGTTGTTGCCGGTGGACGTGTTCGGCAAGGGCGCCGCCTCGCGCCTGCGCGGCGTGTTTCGTGCGTTGGACCGTGGTGAGGCACTGATCGTGTTTCCCGCCGGCGAGGTCTCGCGCATGCGCCCCGGTGGCGTGCGTGACGGCCGCTGGTCCGACGGCTTTGCCCGGCTCTCCCTGCGCAGCCGTGCACCGGTATTGCCGGTGCACGTGGCCGCACGCAATTCGGCGATGTTCTACGGCCTGTCGATGCTGGCCAAGCCGCTCAGCACCGCGATGCTGCCGCGTGAGGCGATCGCGGATCATCGCCGCATCGATTTCAGCGTGGGTGCCCTGGTCAGTGCCGATGAACTGGATCAGCGCAGCGGTGGCTCGACCGCGCAGGCTGCCAAGCTGATGCGCCGGCATGTGTACCGCGTCGGGCGGCATCGCGGTCTGATTTTCGGCGGTCAGGCGCCTCTGGCACTGCCGGAACCGGCTGAGCGGGTCGCGGCGGAACTGTCCGCTTCGGAAAAGCTTGCCGACCTGGCCGATGGCAAACAGGCCTGGCTGTTCCGTGGCGGGCTGGACAGCGCGGTAATGCGCGAGATCGGCCGCTTGCGCGAATTGACCTTCCGCAAGGTGGGTGAGGGCACCGGTGCGCGTTGCGACCTCGATGCCTACGATCCGCTGTATGAGCACCTGGTGCTGTGGGATCCGCCGACGCAGCGCATCGTCGGCTCCTACCGTTTCGGCCACGGCGGTCAGCTGATTGCCGCGCACGGCATGGCAGGCCTGTATACCGCCAGCCTGGTGGACTATTCGCCGGCGCTTGAGTCGCGACTGGCACAGGGTCTGGAACTGGGGCGCAGTTTCATCGCGCCGGCATATTGGCGCTCGCGGGCACTGGATCAGCTGTGGCAAGGCATCGGCCTGTATCTCCAGCGTCACCCGGAGCTTCGTTACCTGTTCGGTCCGGTCAGCATGTCGGTCAGCCTGCCGCGCGAGGCGCGGGAGTGGATCGCGGCGGCCCATCAGCATTACTTCGGCGCCCCCGGGCTGGCTTCCGCGCGGCAGCCGTTCGTGGTTTCGCCGCAGGTGCTCGAAGGCGTGCGCGAGACGCTGCAGGGGCTGGACCCGGCCGCTGGCCTGGGCAAGCTCAAGCACCATCTGGATGCGTTGGGCGTCAGCATGCCGGTGCTGTACCGGCAGTACGTGGACCTGGTCGAACCCGAGGGCGTGCAGTTCCTGTGCTTCGGCGAGGATCCCGGTTTCTCCGGCTGCGTCGACGGTCTGGTCATGCTTGACCTGGCCAACCTGAAGCCCGCCAAGCGGGCCCGTTACCTGGGGAAATCGGCGTGATCGGATCGGGCGCGGTGGCGGGGGGAGCTTCGTGACGGAACGGTTTCTGAACGGTTGCCGAGCGGGCGATATCGCAAATTGCCGCGCAAATGTTACAAATCTGTCATACAATGCCGTTAAAATGGCTTAACAAATCCAGTGGAATGGCAGAACGGTCCTGCCCCTGACGTGCCCGGATCCGATCCGGTCGATCCAGTCTGCATCACTACCGACAAGCCGCCTGACAACACTTTCCAAGGGGTCTTCCCGACTCGAATCGCTGTATCGCCTGGCTTGCGCCGGGCAAGTTTCGTGTTCGGAGCCTGAAACGTACTTTCGTTGCGAACCTGAGGTCATTCAAGAATGAACAGCCGAATCCGCGGCAAACTCCTGCCGTTTGCCATCGCCTCGCTGCTGGCAGCGTCGGTGCCTGCCATGGCGCAGGACACCTCCTCCTCGATCAGCGGCCGCGTGCTCGACAGCGCCGGCCTGCCGGTGGCCGGTGCCACCGTGAAGATCGTCCACGCGCCGTCGGGCACCACCAAGGTGGTCACCACCGACGACAACGGCCGCTACGCCGCGCAGGGTCTGCGCGTCGGTGGTCCGTTCGACGTGGTGGCGAGCAAGGACGGCGCGCAGTCCGATCAGGACAACGTCTACCTGCAGCTGGGTCAGGAATCGGCGATCAACGTCGTGCTGGAAGGCGTGTCGCAGCAGGCGACCGACCTGGCTGGCGTGACCGTCTCGGCCAGCTCGCTGGCGCAGACCTTCAGCCCGGACAACAAGGGCATCTCGACCAACATCTCCAACCGTGAGCTGGAAGCCACGCCAACGCCGGCACGCTCGATCCAGAACATCGTGCGCCTCGATCCGCGCATCGTGGTCACCGACCGCCAGCGTGGCGAGTTCTCGGCCATCGGCCAGAACAGCCGCTACAACAACATCACCGTGGACTCGGTCAGCGCCAACGATCCGTTCGGCCTGAACGCCAACGGCCTGCCGACCCTGGCCTCCCCGATCTCGCAGGACACGATCGAGGAATACAACATCTCCACCGCCAACTACGACACGGCCATCCGTCGTGGCGTGGGCGCCAACGTCAATGCCGTCACCAAGAGCGGCACCAACGATTTCCATGGTTCGGTCTACTACGTGTTCCAGAACCAGAACATGATCGGCAAGAACGAGAACGACACGAAGTACACCGCGTTCGATCGTCAGTGGACCGGTGGCGCCACCGTCGGCGGCCCGATCATCAAGGACAAGCTGTTCTTCTTCCTGTCCGCCGAAAAGAGCACCCGCGTTGGCGCCGGCAGCTCGTATGGCCCGGAGGACACCGGTGCGGTCACCCCGATCAAGGGTCTGACCGCAGGGCAGGTGCAGCAGGTGATCGACGCGGCCAAGAAGCTGGGCCTGCCTGATCCGGGCAGCTACGGCGGCGGCAACACCAATCTGGAAGACAAGCGCTACCTGGGCAAGATCGACTGGAACATCAGCGACAACCACCGCGCCAGCTTCACCTACAGCCAGACCAAGGAAACGAAGCCGGTCATCACCGGTTCGAACACCAAGCTGGTGCTGTCCAGCGGCTGGTACACCACCAACGTCGACAACAAGAGCTACGCTCTGCACCTGTACGACGACTGGTCCGACAACTTCTCCACCGACACCACCGTGTCGTACGCGAAGTTCGATCAGCTGCGTGGCCCGTACAACGGCGTTGCTGGTCCGGACATCACCGTCTATCCGGTCGCCTTCAGCACGGGTGCCTCGGTCGGCTTCGGTTCGGAGTACTCCAGCCAGGCCAACATCCTGAAGACGAAGACCTTCAACTTCGCCTGGGCCGGCACCTACTACGCCGGTGACCACACCATCAAGGGTGGTTTCGACTACGAGCACAACGACGTCTACAACCTGTTCCTGCAGAACGCGTTCGGCAGCTACATCTTCGAAGACGGCAACGGCAAGACCGGCCTCGAGAACTTCCTGGCGGGCGACTACTACCAGTACCGCTACAACCGCCCGGCTGATGGCCTTAGCCAGGACGACGTCGCCGCTGCCTTCCGCATGAAGCAGTGGGGCGTGTTCCTGCAGGATACCTGGCAGGTCACCAACAACCTGTCGGTGCAGTACGGCGTGCGCGTGGACATCCCGCTGGTCTCCGACAAGCCGCTGTACAACGCCGCATTCGCTGCTGATCCGGTGCTGGTGGCCGGCCAGCCGGCGCAGGGTGGCTTCGGTCGCACCAACCAGACCACGATCAACGGCAACCGCGTCGTCCAGCCGCGCTTCTCGTTCAACTACAACTTCGACACCGAGCTGATGACCCAGCTGCGTGGTGGCGCGGGCCTGTTCATCTCCAACCCGCCCACCGTGTGGCTCGGCAACATCTACTCCAATTCCGGTGTCACGCAAACCCAGTTCAACTGCGGTAAGAGTCAGCGTGACTGCAACACCAACCTGCCGGCGTTCAGCAACGATCCGCACAACCAGAACGACGGCGTTGCGGGTACCGGTGCGCAGACGGTCAACACCATCGAGCCGGGCTTCCGCCTGCCGAGCGTGTGGAAGATCAGCCTGGGCTTCGACAAGGAGCTGCCGTGGTGGGGCCTGATCGCCACCGCCGACTACGAGCACATCAAGGTCCGCGACGCGATCTGGTATCAGAACATGAACGTGGGCGCGCCCACCGCGGTCCTGCCGGATGGCCGTTACAGCTACTACGGCAGCATCAACGAGGGTGATCCGCGCAATGCCACGAATCGCGCCTTGGCGAATGGCGCATTCTCCGATGGCACGATCAACCTCGCCAACACCAGCCGCGGCAAAGCGGACAGTCTGGCGCTGTCGTTGAAGAAGCCGTTCTCGGAAGACTGGTCGGGCATGATCGGCTTCACCTGGAGTCGTGCGACGGAAGTGAACCCGGGTACGTCCAGCGTGGCCCGTTCCAGCTACGTCAACAACTACATCGTCAATCCGAACGAGAACAAGGCGAGCCCGTCGAACTACTCGATCCCGCGTCGCGTGCTGGCCAGCCTGAACTGGCAGCATCGCTTCTTCGGTGATTACTCGACCAGCGCCAGCATCCTGTACGACGGCCACAATGCCGCCCCGTACAGCTGGTCGTTCGGCAACGACGCCAACGGCGACGGCGTGACCAACGATCTGGTCTACATCCCGAACCCGGGTGAGGTGGCGTTCCGTGATGGCGTCAGCGATGCGCAGATCGACCAGTTCTACGATTACATCCAGCACAACGATTACCTGAAGAAGCACCAGGGCGGCATCGCCGGCCGCAACGGCGACCGCGCGGGCTGGATCAACCAGATCGACCTGAGCTTCAGCCAGGAGATCCCGGGCATCTTCAAGGGCAACAAGGGCCTCATCCGCCTGGATGTCTACAACTTCACCAATCTGCTGAAGAAGTCGTGGGGCATCGAGAAGCGCGTGAACTTCCCGGGTGGTCGTGCCCTGGCCGACTACTACGGCGTCAACAAGGACGGCAAGTATGTCTACGACATCAGCGGCTCGTTCTACAAGGATGCCGACGGCAACTACGCGCCGCGTGAGATCCCGACCTACGCCGATTTCGGCGATGACCTCGCCCAGCGCTGGTCGGTGCAGCTGACGGTCAAGTACACCTTCTGATCGTCTGCTGAAGCGTGACCTCGGACCGGCGCCCGCAGGGGCGCCGGTCTTTTTTTTGTCTTGACCCTGCCATTCGCGCAGCGGATGCTTGAGGGTCCGCCACGGCGCTGCATGAGGCAGTCACGCCGTCAGCGGCAGGAGAGTTACCGGAATGAATGTTTCCCAGGCCGGCGCTGCCGGCAAACCCGGCGTCGTCAGTGCGCGCATCTCGCCGATCGGCGGCCTCGACGTCCTTTCCCGCAATGAAGTGGCGCGCCTCCGCGGTGCCAGCGATTCCGGCCTGCACGCCTTGCTGCGCCGCTGCGCGCTGGCGGTGCTGACCTCGGGCAGCATCAGCGACGACCCGCGCGCGATCCTCGAGCAATACCCCGATTTCGACATCCAGGTGCTGCAGCAGGATCGCGGCATCAAGATCGAGCTGTCCAATGCGCCGGCGCAGGCCTTCGTCGACGGCCAGATCATCCGCGGCATCAACGAGCTGCTGGTGGCGGTGGTGCGCGACATCGTCTACGTGTCGACCCAGATGAAGCCGGTCGACCTGGAGCATGACGGCTCCGGCGGCCTGACCCAGGCCGTGTTCGAGATCCTGCGCAACGCGCGCATCCTCAAGCCGCACATCGACCCGAGCCTGGTGGTGTGCTGGGGCGGCCACTCGATCTCGCGCGAGGAATACGACTACACCAAGCTGGTCGGCTACCAGCTCGGCCTGCGCGGCATGGACATCTGCACCGGCTGCGGCCCGGGCGCGATGAAGGGCCCGATGAAGGGCGCCACCATCTCGCACGCCAAGCAGCGTCGCCGGCACAACCGCTACATCGGCATCACCGAGCCGGGCATCATTGCCGCCGAGTCGCCCAACCCGATCGTCAATCACCTGGTGATCATGCCGGACATCGAGAAGCGGCTGGAGGCCTTCGTGCGCCTGGGCCACGGCATCATCGTGTTCCCCGGCGGCGTCGGCACGGCCGAGGAGATCCTCTACCTGCTCGGCATCCTGCTGCACCCGGACAACGCCGGCATCCCGTTCCCGCTGATCTTCACCGGCCCGCGCGAATCGGCGGCGTACTTCGAGCAGATCGACAAGTTCCTGCGCCTGGCGCTGGGCGACGAGGTGGCCGAGCACTACCAGATCATCGTCGACGATCCCGCCGCGGTGGCGCGTTCCATGGTGAAAGGCCTGGACAAGGTGCGGCACAACCGCCTCGACACCAAGGATGCCTTCTTCTTCAACTGGGCGCTGCAGATCCCGTCCGAGTTCCAGGTGCCGTTCAAGCCCGATCACGCCGCCATGCGCGGCCTGCAGATCCATCGCGACCGTCCGCGCCACGAACTGGCGGCCGACCTGCGTCGGGCGTTCTCCGGCATCGTGGCGGGCAACGTGAAGGAAGAGGGCATGCGCGCGATCGAGCAGCACGGCCCGTTCGACATCGACGGCGACAGCGAGATCATGCACGCCCTCGACAAGCTGCTGCAGGCCTTCGTCACCCAGCACCGCATGAAACTCCCCGGCGGCACTGCCTACGAGCCTTGCTATCGCGTGCTGACCAGCTGAAATTTTTTGCGCGATTCGCCCGCGATGTCTTGACAGTCGCGGGCGACCTCAGCAAACTACGCAGCTTCCCGCCCGAATAGCTCAGCTGGTTAGAGCACTTGACTGTTAATCAGGGGGTCGTTGGTTCGAGTCCAACTTCGGGCGCCATATCTGAAAAGGCCTTGCAGGAATGCAAGGCCTTTTCTTTTGTCTGCGTCCCGGATCGTTGCGTAAATCCATGCTGCTTTTCGGGGATATTGCGGTGCATGTGGCCGTTCCGGTGTGATCAATCGGAAAGGCGAGTTCAACTTCAGGCGTCATGATTCAGTGACGAAGTGAGCGTTAGCCCGTCAACGCTCCTGCAGGCAGGATGCCCGTTGCTGGTCGCTGGCGCGGATGCCGCGGATGCGGCCGGAGTTGGCGACGACCACGCCCAGCGCGCGGGTTTCGCCGGGCTGGCAGAACAGCACGGTGAGGTTGCTGCCGCCGGCGCTGCCGTCGGGGGCGAAGCGCACCAGCTGGCGGGCGACGCTGCTGCGGATCTGCAGCTGCGAGGCGCGGATGGCTCCGGTGTAGAGCGGTGCCTGGTCGGGTTGGCCGTCGCGGTCGGCGTCGTGGCCGAGCAGCCAGCCTTCGTCCCAGTGGCCGCCGGCGCTGCAATGCAGGTTGTCGCGGCTGGGGCAGAACAGGGTGCGCTTGCCGGTCATCACTGCGGTTTCGCGGGCATGCTGCAGGGCGGCCATGAAGTCCGACTGTGCGGTGCGCAACCGGTTGCCGCGCACCAGTGCGCCCATCGAGGGCATCGCCATGCAGGTCAGCATGGCAAGGATCAGCACCGTCGTTACCTGCTCGATCAGCGTGACGCCGGTGGATGTCCGGCGTGCGCCGGCATGCCTCGCTGCCATCGGGGCGCCTCCTGCGTTGGCGGAAACCCGATGCTAGGAAAGGGCCCGGCGGCGCGGCAGCGGCTTGATGGGTGCGTTTTTGTCGGTGGCTGCTGACGCCGGATGTCAGCAGGGTCGATTTAAAATGGACTGTCGCACCCACACCTGTAGCCGATGACTGATCGATTCCAGCTCGTTGCTCCCTACCAGCCCTCCGGCGACCAGCCGCAGGCGATCGCCCGTCTTTCCGAAGGTTTCGAGGCCGGCCTGGCTGCGCAGACCCTGCTGGGCGTGACCGGTTCGGGCAAGACCTACACCATCGCCAACGTGATCGAGCGGGTGCAGCGGCCGACCATCGTGATGGCGCCGAACAAGACGCTGGCGGCGCAGCTGTACGGCGAGTTCCGGGAATTCTTCCCGCACAACGCGGTGGAGTACTTCGTCAGCTACTACGACTACTACCAGCCGGAAGCCTACGTGGTGGCGTCGGACACCTTCATCGAGAAGGATGCCTCGATCAACGACCACATCGAGCAGATGCGGCTGTCGGCGACCAAGGCGCTGCTGTCGCGGCGTGATTCGATCATCGTCGCCACGGTGTCGGCGATCTACGGCCTGGGCAATCCCGAGGACTACCTCAGCCTGCGCCTGATCCTGGCCCGGGGCGAGCGGATCGACCAGCGCAAGCTGATCCATCAGCTGACCGAGCTGCAGTACACCCGCAACGAGACCGAGCTGCGCCGCGGTACCTACCGCGTGCGCGGCGAGGTCATCGACGTGTTCCCGGCTGAATCGGAAACCGAGGCGCTGCGCATCGAGCTGTTCGATGGCGAGGTCGAGAACATGGCGCTGTTCGACCCGCTGACCGGCGAGGTGTCGCGCAAGATCCCGCGTTACACCGTCTACCCGCGCACCCACTACGCCAGCACCCGCGAGAGCGTGCTCAACGCGATCGAGACGATCAAGGTGGAGTTGAAGGAGCGGCTGGAATACCTGTATCGCGAGAACAAGCTGGTCGAGGCGCAGCGACTGGAGCAACGCACCCGTTTCGATCTGGAGATGATGGCCGAGGTGGGCTACTGCCAGGGCATCGAGAACTATTCGCGCCATCTCAGCCGTGGCGCTCCCGGCGAGCCGCCGCCGACTCTGTTCGACTACCTGCCGCCCGACGGCCTGCTGGTGATGGACGAGTCGCATGTCACCGTGCCGCAGCTGGGCGCGATGTACAAAGGCGACCGTTCGCGCAAGGAAACCCTGGTGGAGTTCGGCTTCCGCCTGCCCTCGGCGATGGACAACCGCCCGTTGCGCTTCGAGGAGTGGGAGGCACGGGTGCCGCGCACGATCTACGTCTCGGCCACGCCGCGCGACTACGAGCTGCAGAAATCCGGCGACGCGGTGACCGAGCTGGTGGTGCGCCCGACCGGCCTGGTCGACCCGGAAGTGGAGGTGCGGCCGGTGCGTACCCAGGTCGACGACCTGCTCAGCGAAGTGCACAAGCGGGTGGCGATGGGCGATCGCGTGCTGGTCACCACGCTGACCAAGCGCATGGCCGAGAACCTCACCGAATACCTGTCCGAACACGACGTGAAAGTGCGCTACCTGCACTCGGACATCGAGACGGTGGAGCGCAGCGAGATCATCCGCGACCTGCGCCTGGGCGAATTCGACGTGCTGGTCGGCATCAACCTGTTGCGCGAGGGCCTGGACATGCCCGAGGTGTCGCTGGTGGCGATCCTCGACGCCGACAAGGAAGGCTTCCTGCGTTCCACCGGCTCGCTGATCCAGACCATCGGCCGCGCCGCCCGCAACGTGCGCGGCAAGGCGATCCTCTACGCCGACACCGTCACCCGCTCGATGCAGGCGGCGATGGACGAGACCGCCCGTCGTCGCGAGAAGCAGCTGGCGTACAACGAGGCCAACGGCATCACCCCGAAAACCGTGGTGCGGCGCATCGCCGACATCATGGAAGGCGCCCGCACCGAGCCGGCCAACCGTCGCGGCGCCGGCAAGAGCCAGCGCGGGAAAACCGCCGCCGTGGCCGAGCAGGCGGCCGACTACGCCGGCATGAGCCCGCAGCAGTTGTCCGCCGCGATCAAGAAGCTGGAATCGCAGATGTACAAGCACGCGCAGAACCTGGAATTCGAGGACGCCGCCCGCCTGCGTGACCGCATCCACCAGCTGCGCGAGCAGTCGCTGCGCTGACCCGAAACAGGTGCTTGCCGGGTGGAAAGTCCTCCCGTATACTGCGCGGCTCGCGTAGCTGAAAAGCAGCGTGACGGGCGGTTAGCTCAGCGGTAGAGCACTACCTTGACATGGTAGGGGTCACAAGTTCGATCCTTGTACCGCCCACCAATTCGGAAATCCGGCAACGGCGCCAGTCTTCGGACTTGGCGCCGTTGTCGTTTCCGGTGCCCGAAGAGAATTTGCCGATCCAGTGTTTCCCCGCCCGCGGCATGATCTGCTCGATGCACCGAGCTTGCCCGCGTGAGCTGCATCGTGCCTGGCTGTCGTGCTTCGATGGCTTGAGGTGGTGTGTTGCCGAGGCTTTCCCGATGCAGGTCTTCGTCGCCTGTCAATGAGGGATCAAAAAATCAGCTTGCATGGTGGTGGCGGGCGGATGTAGGGTACCGACGATCCATCGCGGGGATGCCCGCGGTGTTGCATCTGGCGCAGGATTGCATGCCGCGCAGGTGCAAGGGGTGGGGCTTCTTTCGCACGACATCCGAATCGGCTGACCGCATTGCGGTGGCCGGAGCGGCTTGACGACGGAGGCAGCGAATTCGTCGCCGGATCAGGCGTCGGGGAGATTCCGGTTGCCGTCTCTTTCGGTACACGGGAAAACACAAGGTCGGGTCAGCGGGAAGCTAGGAGGCTTTTCGCCGGCTCGATTTCAAATGGGGGTTGTCAGGCGTGCAAAGCGCATTCGACAGAATATCCGGCTTCCGTGCGCGGCACGGGCATGGTGTGCACGAAGGTGCGCACATCGACAGTACGTCACCGTCCCTGTTGTCTTTCCCTGAAGGAAAGCCGCTGGCCGATTCCGGCCGGCGCCGCGACATGCCGTGGGTCATCCGGCTGCGTGGAACGGTGGCATCCCTCGCCTGAAACCGGATCAACGCCGGTGCGTCGCCATGCGCGACGCACCGCGGCAGGTCGGCTCTTGCTCGAAATCGGAAATCATTTACCGGGAGATATTGCATGGCCAAGCAAAGCAGTCAGAAGTTCATAGCCCGCAACCGCGCGCCGCGTGTGCAGATCGAGTACGACGTGGAGGTCTACGGCGCGCAGAAGAAGGTCCAGGTGCCTTTCGTGATGGGCGTGATGTCGGACCTTTCCGGCGCCAACAATGCCGAGTTGCCCGCGATCGAGGACCGCAAGGCACTCGAGATCGACGTGGACAATTTCGACAGCCGCCTGCAGTCGATGAAGCCGCGCGTGTCCTTCGCGGTGCCGAACACGCTGACCGGCGAGGGCAATCTCAACGTCGACGTCACTTTCGAGAGCATGGACGACTTCTCGCCTGCCGCGGTGGCGCGCAAGGTCGGTGCCGTGGCCAAGTTGCTGGAGGCCCGTACCCAATTGGCCAACCTCGGCACCTACATGGACGGCAAGGCCGGCGCGGAAAAGCTGCTCGCGCAGGCCATCAATGATCCGGCGCTGTTGCAGTCGCTGGCGTCAGCAGCCAAGCCCGGCGATGCCGGCACGGACGGGGAGTAAACAATCGATGGCAACCGAGAAACTGGCCGAACAGGGCGGCGAAGCCCAGACCCTGGTACCCGATGATTTCGCCGCGCTGCTCAGCAAGGAATTCAAGCCCAAGAGCGATCGCGCCAAGGAAGAGGTGGAATCCGCCGTCCGCACGCTCGCCGAGCAGGTGCTGAACAAGTCCGACATCGTTTCCGATGACGTCACCCAGACCATCAATGCCTACGTTGCCGAGCTGGATCGCAAGATCAGCGAGCAGCTGAACTTGGTCATGCATCACGAGGATTTCCAGAAGCTGGAAAGCGCTTGGCGCGGCCTGCATTACCTGGTCAACAACACCGAAACGGATCAGCAGTTGAAGATCCGCGTGATGAACATCTCCAAGAAGGAGCTGGGCAAGACCCTCAAGCGTTACAAGGGCACCGCCTGGGACCAGAGTCCGATCTTCAAGAAGATGTACGAGGAAGAGTACGGCCAGCTCGGTGGCGAGCCGTATGGTTGCCTGATCGGCGACTACTACTTCGACCACAGCCCGCCCGACGTGGAACTGCTGGCCGGCATCGGCCAGGTGGCTGCCGCCGCGCACGCGCCATTCATCGCCTCGGCCAACCACACCCTGATGGGCATGGACAGCTGGAGCGAACTGGCCAATCCGCGTGACCTGGCCAAGATCTTCTCCACTCCCGAGTACGCCGCGTGGCGTTCGCTGCGGGAGTCGGACGACGCCAAGTACCTGGCGTTGACCATGCCGCGCACGCTGGCCCGCCTGCCTTACGGCGCCAAGACCGATCCGGTCGAGGAATTCGACTTCGAGGAAGACACCTCTGGTGCCGATTCGTCGAAGTACACCTGGCAGAACGCCGCCTACGCGATGGCGGTGAACATCAACCGCTCGTTCAAGGAATACGGCTGGTGCTCGCGCATCCGCGGCATCGAGTCCGGTGGCGCGGTGGAAGGCCTGCCGGTGCACACCTTCCCCAGCGACGACGGTGGCGTGGACATGAAGTGTCCTACCGAAATCGCCATCACCGACCGTCGTTCGGCCGAGCTGGACAGGATGGGCATGATGCCGCTGGTGCATCGCAAGAACTCGGACATGGCCGCCTTCATCAGCGCCCAGTCGCTGGGCAAGCCGGAGGAGTACGACGATCCGGATGCCACCGCCAACGCGGCGTTGGGCTGCCGCTTGCCGTACATGTTCGCCTGCTGCCGTTTCGCGCATTACCTGAAGTGCATCGTGCGCGACAAGATCGGCTCGTTCTCCAACCGTGAGTCGATGCAGAACTGGCTGACCAACTGGGTCATGCAGTACGTCGACGGCGACCCGGTCAACTCCAGCGAGGAGACCAAGGCGCGCAAGCCGCTGTCGGCGGCGGAAGTGGTGGTGGAGGAGGTGGAGGGTGCTCCGGGGTACTACACCTCGAAGTTCTTCCTCAAACCGCATTACCAGTTGGAAGGGCTCACCGTGTCGCTGCGGCTGGTTTCGCGCCTGCCGTCGGCGGCCAAGGCCTGATGGTTGCCGGCGGGCGCCGTCAGCACGGCTCCCGCCGGGCAGGGCAGCGAGGTGCCGGTGCCATCGGCACGGGCGAAGCTGCAGGACACGTTGGATCCAGCGTGCGCAGAGAACGATGGCGGGACGTGTGACAGATGCGGGGATCCGTTTCCCCGCCGGATCAATTCATCAACAGGCAATCGAGGAGAAAGCTCATGGCTTTTGACATGCACATCAAGTTCGGCACTGGCAAGGTCGAGATCAAGGGGGCGTCCAATCACAAGGTGCACAAGGGTGAGGTGCCGATCCTGGCGTGGTCGTGGGGTGTCAGCAACACCGGTGACCTGCATACCGGCGCCGGTTCGGCCAGTGGTGGCAAGGCCCATGTGCAGGACATTTCGATCACCAAGTTCGTGGACGGCTGCTCCAACGCGCTGCTCAACGCCTGCTGCACCGGCGCCCGCATGGAGGAGGCCTGGCTGTACGTCACCAACGCCACCGGCGAGCAGACCGACTTTCTCACCATCGAGTTGAGCGAGGGCGTGCTGGTCACTTCGGTGTCCACGGGCGGCAGTGGCGGCGAGGACCGGCTCACCGAGAGCGTCACCCTGCACTTCGGCAAGTTCAAGTACTCCTTCCAGCCGCAGAACGACAAGGGCGGCAAGGAAGGCGGTGCCAAGGACTTCACCTACGACATCCAGGCCGTGAGTGCCTGAACCTGACCGGTTGCTTGCAGTTGCCTCGTTTTGCCGCTCTCTCAGGCACGGATGGTGGATATGACTCCGGAAAATTTGCTCAAAGAAGGTCGGTTGGACGAGGCGCTGCAAGGGCTGACCGCACAGGTTCGAGGCAACCCCGCGGACCCGAAGGTACGGGTGTTCCTGTTCCAGTTGTTGGCCCTGTTGGGCCAGTGGGAGCGGGCGCAGAACCAGTTGAAGATGAGCGCCGAGCTTGATCCGCTCAACACGCTAATGATGGAGGCTTACGGTCGGGCTTTGGCCGGCGAACTGGATCGGCAACAGGTGGTGGCCGGTGTGCGTTCGCCCATGGTCATCGGCGAACCTGCAGCATGGCTTGCGCTGCTGCTGCAGGCCTTGAAACTGCAGGCTGAAGACCGTCATGCGCAGGCGCAACCGCTGCGCGGGCAGGCCTTCGAGCAGGCCGACGCGGTGGCCGGCGAAATCGACGGCACGCCGTTCGAATGGATCGCCGATGCTGATCCGCGCTTCGGGCCTTGCCTGGAAATGATCGTCAACGGTGGCTACGCCTGGGTGCCTTTCACGCGGCTGCAAAGCCTGGTGTTCGAGGAACCCGTCGACCTGCGCGACAAGATCTGGGCTCCGGTGCAGGTGACCTGGAGCAATGGCGGGCAGGCCGTGGGCTTCGTGCCGGCGCGTTATCCCGGCACCGAGCACTCGGCAGATGGCGAGCTGGTGCTGGCGCGGCGCACTGACTGGAGCGATCTGGGCCACGAGTGTTTCGCGGGTTGTGGCCAGCGCATGCTGACCACGGATGCCGGCGACCATCCGTTGCTGGACATCCGCAACATCACCTTCCGTCCGGCTTGAGACCATGGCCGAACTGACCACCCAGGAACGCCTGCAGCCATCGCTGCTCGACCGGCTCACCGATGACGAGCCGGGTGTGACCGAGGAGAGTCGCGAGAAGCGGGTGATCTCGGCCACGCGCCTGCGCGATTGCGTGACGCGTGATGTCTCCTGGCTGCTCAACTGCGTGAACCTGGCCAGCGATGTGGCGCTGGACGACTACCCGGAAGTGGCCGGCTCGGTACTCAATTTCGGCATCCCCGACCTGACCGGTGCGGCGCTGTCCGGGATCAAGGCCGATGTGCTGCAGCGCCAGGTGCGCGAGGCCATCCTCGCCTTCGAGCCCCGGCTGACCCCGGGGACCCTGCACGTGGTGGTTGAGAGTGACAACCGCCGGATGGACCAGCAGTCGCTGGTGTTCAACATTTCCTCGGAGATGTGGGCCCAGCCGATCCCGCTGAATCTCTACCTGAAGACCGAAGTTGACCTGGAGACCGGCAACTTCAAGGTGTCGGAGGGCTTCGGCTGAGCGACCATGAATCCGCATCTGCTTCGTTACTACAACCGTGAGTTGCAGCACGTCCGCGAGATGGGCGGCGAGTTCGCGCGCGAGTATCCCAAGATCGCCGGTCGCCTTGGCCTGGACGGCTTCGAGTGCGCTGATCCTTACGTGGAGCGGTTGCTGGAAGGCTTCGCCTTTCTTGCCGCGCGCGTGCAACACAAGCTGGATGCGCAGTATCCGGTGTTCACCCAGCATCTGCTGGAGATGATCTACCCGCATTACCTGGCACCGGTGCCTTCGATGGCGGTGGTGCAGATGCAGCCCGACCTGAAGGAGAGCGGCCTGCTTGCCGGTCATCGTGTTCCGCGGCAGACCGCTTTGCTCAGCCAGGTGGCACGGGATGATCGCACCGCCTGCGAGTACCGCACGGCGCACGACGTGACCTTGTGGCCGCTGGAACTGACCGAGGCAAAGTATTTCGAAAGCCCGGCCGCGCTGGCTGCAGCCGGCATCGTTGCGCCGGCGGGCAAGGCGGTGCGGGCCGGGTTGCGCCTGCGCCTGCAGGTGACCGCCGGTGCCCAGGTGAACATGCTGGCACTGGACAGCCTGCCGGTCTTCATCGCCGGTGCCGATGAGCTGCCGAAGCGGCTCTACGAGCAGATCCTGGGCAATGCGACGGGTTTCGTGGTGCAGTGCCAGGGGCCTGACGGGCTGGTCAGTCACCATCTGGATGCCGAGCGGATCCGCCCGCGCGGTTTCGACGAGGACGAGGCGCTGATCCCCTATGAGGGGCGCTCGTTCAGCGGCTATCGCCTGCTGCAGGAATACTTCGCCTGTCCGGCCCGCTTCCTGTTCGCCGAGTTCGCCGGTCTGAAGCCGGTGCTGGCACAGGGGCAGGGAAACGGCTTCGAGATCGTGGTGCTGTTCGATCGGAGCGTGGCCAGCCTGCACAACGCGGTGGATGCGAGCAACTTCAAGCTCTTCTGCACGCCGGCGATCAACCTGTTTCCCCGCCGTGCCGACCGGATTCACCTGCAAACCGGCCGGACCGAATACCACATCCTCGCCGACCGCACCCGGCCGATGGACTTCGAAATCCACAGCGTCTCGGATGTCGAGGGTTTCGGCGACAGCCAGCAGGCGGAGCAGCGCTTTCTGCCGTTCTATGGCTGCGATGAGCGGACCTGGCACAGCCGGCACGCCGCTTACTACACCATCCGTCGCGAGCCCCGTCTCCTTTCGAGCCGGCAGAAGCTGCAGGGCGCACGTTCCAGCTACGTCGGCAACGAGGTGTTCATCGCGCTGGTGGACGCGGCCGAGGCCCCCTATCCGACCCGGCTGCGGCAGATCGGCATGCAATTGATGTGCACCAATCGGGATCTGCCGCTGCAGATGCCGGTGGGCAAGTCGAAGACGGATTTCACGCTGGAGACCGGCGCGCCCGTGGAGGCGATACGTTGCGTGGCCGGGCCAACCAAGCCGCGCGCTCCGGTGGCTACTGGTGAAACCGCGTGGCGGTTGTTGAGTCACCTGCAACTGAATTACGTGTCGCTGCTGGAGAACAACGGCGGCGAAGGTGCTGCCGCTTTGCGCGAGATGCTGACGCTGTACTGCGGCGAGTTCGATTCGGCCTCCCTGCGCCAGATCGAGGGCGTCAAGGGCGTTGCCTCGAAACCGATCGTGCGCCGGATCCCGGTGCCCGGCCCGATTACCTTCGGCCGTGGCCTGGAAATCACGCTGACCTGTGACGACGGTGCCTTCGAGGGCACCGGGGCCTTCCTTCTGGGGGCCGTGATGCAGCAGTTTTTCGCCCGCTATGTCTCGGTCAATTCCTTCACTGAAACCGTTCTGCGCACGCTGGAACGCAACGAGGTCGCCCGATGGCACGCCCGTCCGGGAACACGGCAAACGCTGTAGCGCTGGAGAGCGCGTTGCGCGATCACCCGGAGGCCTTCGAATTTTTCGAAGCGGCCCGACGGTTGGAGTGCGTGTTTTTCGAGCACCCGCGCCTGGGCCATGCGGCCAAGGCCAGCGACGACCCGGTGCGCTTCCGGCAAACGCCGTCGCTGTCGTTCGCCCCGGGCATGATCGAACACTACCAGCCCGGTGGCGATGGCCGACCGGCGCGGCTGGATGGCTTGTTCTTCGGGCTGTTCGGTCCCAATGCGCCGCTGCCGTTGCACCTGACCGAATACGCGATGGACCGGATCACCAACGCGAAGGATTCCACCTTCGCCGCGTTCGCCAACATCTTCCACCACCGGATGATGAGCCTGTTTTATCGGGCCTGGGCGGACTCGCAACCTACCGTGCAACTGGATCGGCCCGGCGAGGATCGCTTCCGCCTGTACGTGGGTGCGCTGGTCGGGCTGGCGACGCCGGGGCTCGAGGGGCGCGATGCCTTGCCCGACCAGTACAAGCGCTTCTTCGCAGGACGATTGCAGCAGCAGAGCCGCAGCGCCGAGGGGCTGAAGGGATTGCTGGAGCAGTTCTTCCGCATACCGGTGAGCGTGATCGAGTTCGTTGCCGAGTGGATGCGGTTGCCGGAAAGCTCGCGTCTGCGGCTCGGCGGCTCAGGCGAGGTCGCGGCATTGGGGCTTACCGCGGTGGCCGGTGAGCGCGTGTGGGGCGCGCAGCAGCGTTTCCGCTTGCGGCTGGGGCCGTTGAGCCGCAGCGAGTTCGACAACTTCCTGCCTGGTGGCGAGGCACTCCGGCAATTGGTCGCGGCGGTCAGGACCTATGTCGGTGAGGAGAAGGGCTGGGACGTGCAACTGGTGTTGAAGCAGGCCGAGGTACCCGCCACCCGTCTCGGCAGGAGCGGCCGCATGGGGCTGAACACCTGGATGGGGAAGCTGCAACGCGCCGTCGATGCCGCCGACGTGGTGTTGCGGCCGGTGGGCTAGGTGGTGGCGTCAGGCGGCCCCCGGCAGGGCTTCGAGTTCAAGACAAGACGTATCCGGATCGAAAATCACAGCACAAGGGTTCAAGGTCATGGCCGAAATCAGTCGCAGCGCTTTGTTCGGAAAGCTCAACAAGCTGGCTTTCCGTGGCATCGAAAGCGCTACCGTGTTCTGCAAGCTGCGCGGCAATCCGTACGTGGAGCTGGTGCACTGGATCCACCAGATCCTGCAACTGCAGGACTCCGACCTGCACCGCATCGTCAAGCAGTTCAACCTGAATCCGTCCAGCCTGGCGCGTGACGTCACTGATGCGCTGGACCGCCTGCCGCGTGGTTCATCCTCCATCTCCGACCTGTCCGGCGACGTCGAGGATGCGGTCGAGCGCGGCTGGGTGTTCGCCACGCTGATGTTCGGCGAGGCCCAGGTGCGCACCGGCTACCTGATCGTCGGCTGCCTGCGCACGCGCGCGCTGCGCAACCGGCTGGTCGGCATCTCGGCCGAGTTCGACAAGATCAAGTCCGAGGCGCTGGTGGACAAGTTCGCCGAGGTGGTCGCCGGCTCGCCGGAAGAAGGCCAGTTCGCCAACGACGGCTTCCGCATGGGCGGCGGCAGTGCGCCAGGTGAAGCCAGCGGCGCGATGTCGCCGGCGCAGATGGGCAAGCAGGAAGCGCTGGCGCAGTTCACCATTGACCTCACCGAACAGGCGCGCAGCGGCAAGATGGATCCGATCGTCGGCCGCGACGACGAGATCCGCCAGCTGGTCGACATCCTGATGCGCCGCCGCCAGAACAACCCGATGCTGGTCGGCGAGGCCGGCGTCGGCAAGACCGCGGTGATCGAAGGCTTCGCCATGCGCATCGCCATCGGCGACGTGCCGCCGCCGCTGAAGGACGTGCAACTGCGTGTGCTCGACGTGGGCCTGCTGCAGGCCGGTGCCAGCATGAAGGGCGAGTTCGAGAACCGCCTGAAGCAGGTGATCGAGGAAGTGCAGTCGTCGACCAAGCCGATCATCCTGTTCATCGACGAGGCGCACACCCTGGTCGGTGCCGGCGGCGCGGCCGGTACCGGCGATGCCGCCAACCTGCTCAAGCCGGCACTGGCGCGCGGCAACCTGCGCACCATCGGCGCCACCACCTGGGCCGAGTACAAGAAGCACATCGAGAAAGACCCGGCGCTGACCCGCCGCTTCCAGACCGTGCAGGTCGACGAGCCCAGCGAGGAAAAGGCGATCCTGATGATGCGCGGCGTCGCCAGCGTGATGGAGAAACACCACAAGGTGCAGATCCTCGACGAAGCGCTGGAAGCGGCGGTGAAGCTGTCGCATCGCTACATCCCCGCACGCCAGCTGCCGGACAAATCGGTCAGCCTGCTCGACACCGCCTGTGCCCGCGTGGCCATCAGCCAGCACGCGGTACCGGCCGAGGTGGACGACACCCGCAAGCGCATCCAGGCGCTGGAAACCGAGCTGGGCATCATCGCCCGCGAAAAGAGCGTCGGCGTCGACGTGGCCGAGCGTGAAAGCCTGGCCGCCGAAGCGCTGGCCACGCAGCGCGGGCGGCTGGAAAAACTCGAGGCTGATTGGCAGTCCGAGAAGGCGCTGGTCGACCAGATCCTTGCCCTGCGCGCCAAGCTGCGCGGCGACTCCGATCCGGTGGAAGGCACCGGCAGCCAGCTGGAAGAAGCGGCCAATGCCGAAGCCGAGGCGGAAGCCGCGGATGCCGATGCCGGCAGCCTCGATGACGCCGAACGCACCGCCACGCTGGAACAGCTCAAGGCACTGCAGGCCCAGCTGGCCGAACTGCAGGGCGAGCACCCGCTGATCCTGCCCACCGTGGATTACACCGCGGTCGGCTCGGTGGTCGCCGACTGGACCGGCATTCCGGTCGGCCGCATGGTGCGCAGCGAACTGGAAACCGTGATGAACCTGGCCAGCATCATGGGCCAGCGCGTGATCGGCCAGGACCACGCGATGGAGATGATCGCCAAGCGCATCCAGACCAGCCGCGCCGGCCTCGACAACCCGAACAAGCCGATCGGCGTATTCATGCTTGCCGGCACCTCCGGCGTCGGCAAGACCGAAACCGCGCTGGCACTGGCCGAGGCGCTGTACGGCGGCGAGCAGAACCTGATCACCATCAACATGAGCGAATTCCAGGAGGCCCACACCGTCTCCACCCTCAAGGGCGCACCTCCCGGCTACGTCGGCTACGGCGAGGGCGGCGTGCTGACCGAGGCGGTGCGGCGCAAGCCGTACTCCGTGGTGCTGCTGGACGAGGTGGAGAAAGCCCATCCCGACGTGCACGAGATCTTCTTCCAGGTCTTCGACAAGGGCGTGATGGAAGACGGCGAAGGCCGCTCCATCGATTTCAAGAACACCCTGATCCTGCTCACCACCAATGCCGGCACCGACATGATCGCCGGCATGTGCAAGGACCCGGAGCTGATGCCCGAACCCGAAGGCATCGCCAAGGCCCTGCGCGAACCGCTGCTGAAAATCTTCCCGCCGGCGTTGCTGGGGCGGCTGGTGACGATTCCGTACTACCCGCTCAGCCCGGAGATGCTGGGCGAGATCGTCAAGCTGCAACTGAACCGCATCAAGAAGCGCATCGAGGCGCGTTATCGGATTCCGTTCGAGTACGACGACGAGGTGGTGAAGCTGGTGGTCGAGCGCTGCACCGAGAACGAGTCGGGTGGGCGGATGATCGATGCGATCCTGACCAACACGATGTTGCCGGATATTTCGCGGGAGTTCCTCAATCGGATGATTGCGGGTGTGGCGGTGTCGGGGGTGAAGGTTGGGGCGGGTGAGGCTGGGTTTTCGTATGCGTTTGGTTGAGGTGGCGATTCATAAATGAACCTGACCCTGTTTTTCGTTCCCTGTTTTTCGTTTCGGCTTCTTCCCGGAATGGGGGGGCGTGTTATGCCAACAGATCGCGGATCTGATGAAGCAGTTGGGGTGCGTGGCACAAGGGGCAAGCTTCTATTGTCCGGCTACACACCCGCATGTACACATCGGCGTCAACAACGCCAGCGAAGTTGTTAACAATTTGAGCGATGTGGCATTGGAGATCACCTTCATATCGCTATCTTGGGGTGGAGATGGGGGAGGCAGGCTATCGAGTTGTACAGGAAGAATGGTTGGTCAGAGAGCCTTGCTGCCAAGAATTTGGATATGGGCAAGAAGGCTGCGTTTGAAACTGCTCTTTATGACCCCAATGGGTTTTCGATGTGACAGCCATACGGAAATCGTATGTCGGCCTTCTGAAATTGGACTGGACTTGTGACGTTAATGGGAGTGTCAAGAGCTGTTCATTTCGTGAATTATGATAAACGGTGATCAAAATGAGCTTTTCGAGGATGGGAGTACGAACTGAGTGGATCCTTGTGTGAAAGATCACTTTGCTTCTGTTTTCTACCCATATTCTCATAAAGCGCAACTCTAACCTCTGTTTCGGTGTGCGTTTCTGATGAGCAAACTGAATCTGGATTAACTGGAGATGACTCATGGCTACTGCTCAAATTTTCTTGCACGGACACGGTGGCTGGAAGCCAACTGATGGTTACACCGAGGTGCCCCGCAACAGCTCCGTGACGTTCTATACGCACTTCGCGAAGCTACTCAATGCCACGATGGCCTATCCGATCCTGGGAAATACCTATACGAACCAGCATGAGCGGGTCATTGAGCAGTATAAACTGGTGCCCGACATGGTGTTGTCGAATCTAACGGTGGGACAGCGGCAGACCGCGACGAACATCTTCTCTGGTGGTGGTGGACGCAACCTGTATATGTTGCCGGCTTCGCCCCCGCGCCGGGTTACGCTGTCGGCTCTGATGAAGTGGTTTCGCGAAAAAGTTTCCGATGACGTGATGCTGCAGTTTCACTGGATAGCCTGCCAGCAGCTCGGCCTCAAGGCTGTCGGTGGCGGAGAATTTGGCGTGAATGCGTCGGATCGAAGTAACCAAGTAGGACACGAGGGCGAATATCTACTGAAGTGGAGGGACGGTGACGGCGTGGAGCAAACCCGATTCCTCCAGAGCGACAGTACTTTCAATAGGCGTTGAAAGCAAAGCACAGGTCAAACAATAGGGGTGGAGGAAATTAAGGTGCTTGTTCTCCATTCGGTCAATCCAGGCAGAGGGAAAAAGAAAAAGGTGTCAGGGACAGTTATTCGTTTCCGCTTGACGGGAAGGGCAAGGATCGAAGACTGAACGTCGGGACTGCGGTTTTTCATGGCGAGGAAATGCGACGTGCTGGCTAATGAGATGGTTCCAGGTACCAAGCTGGTGGGTCTGGCAGAGTTGGTGAACTCCGGAAGGCCGGCGTTTGCCGGGGCGTATCGCGTGGTCATTATCGGCACCGTGCGCGCTGTCGAATTCTTCGACAAGCAGAAACGCGGTGGCACTGAAAGCATTGCGCTGAAGGATGTTCAGGTACTGCCTTACCAGACTGGCCAGATCGCCAAGTCAGTGGTCGGTTCCGGCCAGGAAATCATCAGCGGACCGTTCACCGGCTGTGTGATGTCGGTTTTCCGCCAGAACCAGAGCGTCTGGGCTGGCCATGTCGATACCAATCCGGACACTACCCAGCGTGGCTCCTACGACCAGTTGAAGAGTGGCGGCGGCGTCAAATTGATTTCGGAATACGACTCCGCCGGTAAGATTCCCGTGGAGTTGAAAAGCATGCACGTCATATTCTGCATTGCCGATACCGGTGGCATCAGGAGCTTTCTCGTGAAGATGGAAAGCAGCGGCGTGTCGGTTCTCCAGAAGGCGAACCCCATGTTCGGTCAAAAGACGGACATGTGGGTCGTCGGTGCCCAGACGGTCTATACCGTGGTCAGGGGAATCTGAATTTTTACGCTCGATTTTTCGATCGATGCGTCCGATGAAGCACCGCGGCATGGTTCGAATGGTCCGGAACCGCGGTGGATTCGCCGGCGACGCCGACCCCGGAGCATGCCGGGGAATACCCTGCCAGGACCGATCCGGAGACAAGATCCATGTCACTACCCGCTGCTCGCCTCACCGACATGCACACCTGCCCGATGTGGACCGGCGTGGTGCCGCACATCGGTGGCCCGGTCACCGCGCCGGGCGCTCCGACCGTGCTGGTGGGAGGGCTGCCGGCGGCGCGGATGGGTGACGTGGTGACCTGCGTTGGTCCGCCGGACACGATCGCGTTCGGCGTGCCGACGATACTGATCGGCGGGCAGCCGGCGGCCACGATGACTGCCACCACGGCGCACGGTGGCGTGATCGTCGCCGGTTGTCCCACGGTGCTGTACGGCGGCGCGGCACCGCCGGCGCCACCGCCGCCGCCATCCCCGCCGGAGGGGCTGAGTCCTGAGGAGGTGGCTTTCATGCAGGCCGGCCATTCGCCGGAGGAACTCGAGCAGCGGCGCAAGAATGAGGACGACGGGTAAACCGACATGATCGCGGGAGATGCAGGATTGAACAGGCGGGATTCGAAGATGTGCATGTCCGGTGCGTTGCGTGGCGTGGCAAGGCGAAGCCGGCGCGGCATGTTGCCGGGGAGCGGGCCATGACTGCCGGCATGAGGCAGCGGCGATCCGCGGCACGGCCGGCAGGCCGGTTCGTCGCTGGTCGGTCGGCTGTCGAGGTCGATGCCACTTTGCAGCGGGCGATCCGTGCGCATCAGGGCGGTGATCTGGATGCTGCCGAAGCCCTGTACCAGCAGGTGCTGGAACGCAATGCGGTGCAGCCCGATGCGCTGCACTTCCTCGGCGTGCTGTGCCATCAGCGCAATCGCAGCGATGAGGCGGTGGAGTGGATGCAACTGGCGCTGCGCTTGATGCCGAAGCATCCCGACGCGCACAACAATCTCGGCAACGTGCACAAGGAGTGCGGCCGGCTGAAGGAAGCCGAGGCGTGCTACCGGCGCGCGCTCGAGCTTGCGCCGGACCACTACAACGCGTTGTCCAACCTGGCCGTGGTGCTGGAGGCGCAGAAGCGCGGCGACGAAGCCTTCGAGGCGTATGCGGAGCTGGTCACCAAGGCGCCGGATTACGCCAACGGCTACTATCTTTTCGGCACCTTCCTTCGTGAGTACGCGCAGAACATCGAGCATGTCGAGCAGTCCGCCGAGTGTTTCCGCCAGGCCGCGCGGCTGGATCCGGAAAACACGCGTGCGCTCGAGGGGCTCAGCATTTCGTTGTATGCGCTTGGCCGCAGGGACGAGGCCGCCGCCGTCTACCGGGACTGGGTCGAGCGTGATCCGGACAACCCGGTGCCGCGGCACATGCTGGCGGCCCATGGTGGCAACGCGACGCCGACGCGTGCCGACGATGCCTACGTGCGCCAGGTGTTCGACCGCTTCGCGGACAGCTTCGACGAGCAGCTGATCAGGTACCTGGATTACCGTGCGCCGCAGGTGCTGCTCGATGCGATCGGCAAGGTGGTCGGTGTGCCGCGTGCCGCGCTGGACATCCTCGATGCCGGTTGCGGCACGGGTCTGTGCGCGCCGTTGGCGAGGCCGTACGCCCGCCGTCTGGTCGGCATCGACCTGTCCGGCGGCATGATCGGCAAGGCGCAGGCCCGCGGTGGTTACGATGCGCTGGAGGAGGCGGAGATCACCGGTTATCTGCAAGCGGCTCCGTCGAGCTGGGACGTGGTGCTTTCCGCGGACACGCTGGTGTATTTCGGCGATCTGGACGAGGTGCTTGCGGCGGCCTTCGCGGCGCTGCGTCCCGGCGGCACGGTCGCGTTCACGCTCGAGGCCATGGACGGTGATGCGGACACGCTGGAACTTTCCAGCAGTGGCCGGTACCGCCATTCGCGCCGGTACGTGGACCGCGTGCTGGCCACGGCGGGTTTCGTGCAGGCGGCCGTCACGGAGGACAGCCTGCGCAAGGAGATGGGGGTTCCGGTGCGCGGCTGGGTGGTGGTGGCGCGGAAGCCCCCGACATGAGTCGATGCCTGCCTTGCCGCGCCGGCAGGCACTTCCGCCCTTGGTAATCGCCACCCGGCCGGGTGGCACAGCATTTTTCGGAGAGCCGTTTCATGGCCTACGCGATCACCGTTTCCACCGACCTTGGCGACAAGCTGCGGTTCGCCCGCATGAGCGCCGTCGAGGAACTCGGTCGGCTGTTCTCGTATCGCATCGAGCTGCTCAGCGAGGACAACGACATCGACCTGCTGAAACTGCTGGGCACGCCGATGACGGTGAAGCTTGATGCTGACGGCTTCGTGCGCCACTTCAACGGCATCGTGTCCGAGGCCGAGCAGACCGGTTTCACTGTCATCGAGGACGTGCGCCATGCGGTGTACGCCGCCACGGTGGTACCCAAGCCATGGTTGCTGACGCAGCGCGCCGACTGCCGCATCTACACCGACCAGAGCGTGCCGGACATCGTCAAGGCGGTGCTGGCCGAGATCGGCTACGCCGACGTCCGGCTCAGCCTGCGTGCCAGCTACGCCAAACGCGAGTACTGCGTGCAGTACCGCGAGAGCTATTTCAATTTCATCAGCCGGCTGATGGAGCAGGAGGGCATCTACTACTACTTCGTCCATGCAGCAGGGACCCACACCATGGTGCTCGCCGATGATGCCGGTGCACACCAGGCGACGAAGCAGTTCGAGACCATCCCGTTCTGCGCACCGACTCAGCAGGGGGCCGTGCAGACGGCGTCGATCTTCGACTGGGGCACGGCCCGCAGTGCCCGCACGGTGAAGTACCAGGTCACCGATTACGATCCGATGCATCCGCGCACGGCGTTGCTCGCGAAGGAGTCGCTGGCCGGCTCCGACTACCCGGCCACGCCAGGCCTGGAAGGGTTCGACTATCCCGGCAGGCATGTTGCCGTGGCCGATGGCCAGCACTACGCCCGCGTGCATCTGGAGGCGGCCAACGTGGCGCACCTGAAGCACGCCGGCCAGACCAATGCCTGGGGCATGGCGGTCGGCGCGCTGTTCAAGCTAGGCGATTTCCCGCTGCCGGCGCTGAACAAGGAGTACCTGGTCATCGGCACGCGTATCCAGCTCGAGGGGCCGGGCTACGTTTCCGGTGCCGGCGGAGGCGGGCCACCGTTCGCATGCAGCTTCGAGGTGATCGACAGCAAGCAGCCGTTCCGCAGCCTGCCGACGGCGGCCCGGCCGGTCATCGCCGGCCTGCAGACCGCGACCGTCGCCGGCAGCGACACTGCCGAGGACATTGCCGTCGACAAGTACGGCCGCATCACGGTGACCTTCCACTGGAGCAAGCCGGAGCGGGACAACGCGCACGATTCCTGCCCGGTACGCGTGGCTTCGTCCTGGGCCGGCAAGGCCTGGGGCGCGGTCAGCATTCCGCGCGTGGGGCAGGAGGTGGTGGTGAGCTTCCTGGAGGGCGATCCCGACCGGCCGCTGGTGATCGGCAGCGTCTACAACGCTGACAACATGCCGCCGTACAGCCTGCCGGACAACAAGACGCAGAGCGGCATCAAGAGCCGCAGCCTCGCGGGCGGCAATGATGATTTCAACGAGCTGCGCTTCGAGGACAAGAAAGGCAGCGAGGAGTTCTTCATGCACGCGCAGAAGGACATGCGCGAGGAAGTGGAGAACGACCATTTCGTGGCCATCGATCATGACGAAAAGGTCGAGATCAAGAACGACCAGGCCGAGACCATCGGCAACGACCGCACGCTGAAAGTGGGCAACGACGACAAGCTGGATGTCTCCAACAACGGCACCACCACGATCGGCCAGAAGTTCAAGCTCGATGCCGGCACCGAGATCGAGCTGGTCACCGGCCAGTCCAGCATCGTGATGAAGAGCTCGGGCGAGATCGAGATCAAGGGGATGAACATCAAGATCAGCGGAAGCAACTCGGTGGCCATCGACGGCCAGATGAGCGCGAAGATGAGCTCGGGCATGGATGCCAAGGTGGAAAGCGGGCTGGCCGTGACGGTCAAGGGCGTGAACGCCACTTTCCAGGGCGATGCCATGTCGACGCTGAAGGCCTCGGGGATCACCCAGGTTTCCGGTTCGCTGATCAAGATCGGTTGAGGAGGCGGGCAGATGCCGACAGTCATGCAGGCATGCATCGAGATGGAGCTGACCGCGACGGCCAGCGCTTTGTTGCGCAATGACATGGATCCGCCGGTGGCGATAAGGACGCTGCTGGATGCCGGGCAGCCGGCGGACGCCCTGAAGTTGCTGGCGCGGATGCTGCCCAAGCGCTATGCGGTGGCCTGGCTGTGCCAATGTGCGCGCGGCCAGCCGTTGGGGCCGGAGGATCGTGCTGGCGCCTCGCTGGCGGAGAAGTGGGTGCGTGAACCCAACGAGAGCAACCGGCGTGCCGCATTCGAGTTTGCCGACGCTGGTGGCTATCGCTCTACCGGCGCATGGCTGGCAGCCTCTGCCGGCTGGGCCGCCGGCAGCCTGGCACCGGCAACGCAGCAGACGCCGGTGCCCCCGCCCGAGCATCTCACGGCTTGCGCCGTAGCCGCCGGGATCAATTTGCTGGCGGCATTGGTGCCCGATGAGTTCGAGTCACGCCGTGCGGCCTTCATCGAGGCGGCACTGAGTCTGCTTGGCGGCAGTGGCGCTGTGGCGGCAACCGCATGATTCGGCTTGCCCGTTGGCAAAGAGGGGCGATACGATGGCCGGCGATGACACGGGTTCCATGTCATTTCGGCATGTCTCTTCGTGCATGCGATCGCCGTTCCGGTTCGCGGGCCACCAGTGGCGCAGGCGGGCGTTCAGGCGACCAGGCCTTGTCGAATGATGTTGAACCACGACGCGGAACCGGCCGGGTACAGGCCGCCCGCGATGCAATCATCCCGTTGATTCCCCGGATCGGCCCGGATGGCCGATGTGGGGAAGGCAACGTCAATCCATTGCTGTCGCCGGTCCTGGCGGCAGCTGCAGGGGGAATGCCAGAGTGTCGATGTCGTCAAGCCTGACTCTCGCCGTTGTCGCGCGTCAGGCTGCCCAGTTCGGCAGCCGCAGCAGCAAGGTTTTCGAGGCCGCCGGTGGCAGCATCGGTCGTTCCGAGGATTGCGACTGGGTGCTCAGCGCTTCGGGCGTGTCGCGCGTGCACGCGATGATCCGTTATCTCAACGGCATGTACTTCATCGAGGATCGCAGCACCAACGGCATGCTGTTGAACGACGTGCCCCTGATCAAGGGTGACCCCTCGGCGCTGAGTCATGGCGATCGCTTGCTGATCGACACTTTCGAAGTGGAGGTGAGCCTGGGTTCCGCCGCATCGGACGCGACCGAAGTGGCGGCGATGGCGGCACCGGCACCGGCATCGCCGACGGCGGACCCGCTGGACTTTGGCCTGCTCGACATGCTGCCGCCATTGCCGGGAGAAGCGCCGGTGACGGCGGCTTCACCGGTGGAGAGCCTGATTCCCGGCGACAGTGCCGAACCGCTGCCTGGTGGCGAGCTGGACCCGCTGAGCTTTCTCGGCACCGGCGATGACTCATCAGGGCTGTTGTCCGGCTCCGCCACCGACAACGCGACGCCCTCCGGCTGGAATCATTCGGCAGGCTCCACGGATCATTTCCGGCCGCCGGCCACCACCGGCCGGCAGCCGGTCGATGCCTTGCCCGAGAACTGGGATCTGACCATCGGCGATTTCTCCGCGCCGCCGGCGGCGGCACCGGCCGCTGCGGTCGAGGCACCGCCGGTAGCTCCGCCGCGGTCCGCGCAAGCCGCGCCGGTGGCTGGGGCTGCGGGGCTGCCGCAGGACATCGACGAGATCTTCCGCGTGGTGGTGGACGGCGTGATGGAGGTTCTGCGCGCGCGTGCCGAGATCAAGAACACTTTCCGGTTGCCAGTGACCATCATCCAGCGCTCGGAAAACAATCCGCTGAAATTCGCGCCGACGCCGGACGAGGCGCTGCAGAAGATCATGGCGCCGTCGCAGGGCGCGTTCATCTCCGGCAGCGCGGCTTTCGAAGACGCCTTCGATGACATCCGCTGTCATCAGATGGCGATGCTGGCCGGGGTGCGGGCGGCATTCGAGTCGCTGATGGTTCACTTCAGCCCGGACCGCTTCGAGCAGGAAACCGATGGCTCGAAACGTTCGGCGTTTGCCGGCAAGGGCCGGTATTGGGACAGATACCGCGAGCACTTCGAGGGGCTCTCGCGTGACCCGGACGATTGCTTCCGTCGCCTGTTCGGCGAGGAATTCGCCCGTGCCTACGAGGAACAGTTGTCGCGTCTCAAGTCGGCGCGAAGAATGCAAAAGACGGGGCATCGCTGAGAGCTCCAGGCAACACGGGGTGATCGGGGAGATGTCAGGGGCAGCGTGACCGGAAGGATGTCCGGTCGCGCCTGATGCCGGCTTCGTGCCGGTGATTCGGAGGGGGCTGTCACACGCATGGCCGAAAACAACAAAGTCGTCTGGAGCGAAGGACTTTTCCTTCGCCCGCAACACCTGCAGCAACAGGAACGTTATCTGGAGCGCTTCGTCGAGTTGCGCGCCGGTGGCTTGCGCCCCGGCAGCTGGGGCTTCTCGGAACTGGAACTGGAAAGCGACCTGCTGGCGATCGGCAAGTTGGGCATCAAGCGTGCCCGTGGCGTGTTTCCCGACGGTACCCCGTTCTCCATGCCGGGTGACGACCCATTGCCACCGGCGCTGGATGTCGACGCCAACTGGCGCGATCAGACGGTCTACCTGACCTTGCCGTTGCGCTCGCCGGCCCAGCCGGACATCGGTCGTGCCGATGCGCCGGCAGAGAAGCTGTTCCGCTTCCGCGTGCGCGAGACCGAGGTGCGTGATGCTTCCGGCAGCGTCGACGGCAGCACGCTGCTCGAGGTGGGAGGGCTCAACAGCCGGCTGCTGCCGCAGTCGCAACCGATGGAGGGGCTGGCGCAGATCCCGCTGGCACGCATCGTCGAGTGCCGCTCCGACCGCCGGGTGATCCTCGAAGAGCACTTCATGCCGACGGCATTCAGCTGCCATGCCGTGCCCAGGCTGACCACCTTCCTCACCGAGCTGCTCGGATTGCTGCACCAGCGTGGCGAGGCCCTGGCCAGCCGGGTCGCGGTGACCGATCGTGGCGGTGCTGCCGAAATCGCCGACTTCCTGTTGCTGATGGTGGTGAACCGCTACCAGCCGTTGGTCGCGCACCTGGCGGCGGCGCCGGTGCTGCACCCGGAGGAGTTCTATCGGGTACTGCTGGCGATGGCCGGCGAACTGGCCACCTTCACCGCGCCGGGCAAGCGTCCGTCCGCGTTTCCGCCGTACCGGCACGAAGCCCTGTACGAGAGCTTCGAGCCGTTGATCGTGGCACTGCGCAACAGCCTGAGCGCGGTGATGGAGCAGACCGCGATCCCGATTCCGCTGCAGCAGCGCAAGTTCGGCGTGTGGGTGGCGGTGGTGCCGGACATGAGCCTGATCGACACGGCCGCGTTCGTGCTCGCGGCGAAGGCCGACCTGAAATCCGAAGACCTGCGACGGCAGTTGCCGGCACAGTCGAAGATCGGGCCGGTGGAGAAGATCCGCGACCTGGTGAACCTGCAGTTGCCCGGCATTCCGGTGACGCCGATGCCGGTGGCGCCGCGGCAGATCCCGTACAACGCCGGCTACCTGTATTTCGAGTTCGACAAGAACTCGTCGATGTGGCGGATGTTGAAGACGTCGGGTGGCATCGCCTTCCACTTCGGTGGCGAGTTTGCCGGGCTCGACCTGCAACTCTGGGCGATCCGAGGTTGATGCGATGAATACCCATGGCCCCAACGGCGACGACCCGATGCAGGATGCGACGGTGGTTCGCCCGCGTCATGCCGCGCCGGCGGCACCGGTGGCGGCACCGGCTCCCGCGCCAGCGACACGTGGTACCACGTCGAGCACGGACGCCGCGCCGGCGGCGATCGGTGATTTCCTTGCCGCTGGCATGAACGCCCTGGTCCGGGCGGCCAGCCCGCTGCTGCTGCTTGCCGTGCAATTGCGCAACAGCGTGTCGCAACCCGATGCCGGACGCCTGCGTGAGCAGGTGACGACGCAGGTGCGCCAGTTCGAGAGCCATGCGCAGGCAGCCGGCGTCCCCGCGCAGACCATCACGGCGGCACGTTACGTGCTGTGCTCCACCATCGACGAGTCGGTGCTCAATACCCCATGGGGCCAGCAAAGTGGCTGGGCCGCGCGAACCCTTTTGGTGACCTTCCATGGCGAGGCGTATGGCGGCGAAAAATTCTTCGTCATCCTCGACCGCCTGTGCGCCGACTTCCAACGGCACATCGATTTGATCGAACTGATGTACCTGTGTCTGGCGTTGGGCTTCGGTGGGCGCTATCAGATCGAGGTCGATGGTCGCAGCAAGCTGCTGGACATCCAGGAGAAGCTGTACCGGCGGATCAAGGCGCAGCGCGCACCGGCCGCCGACGAACTGGCGCCGCACTGGAAAGGCATCGAGGATCGGCGCAACCCGCTGGTGCGGCACGTCCCGCTGTGGGTGATTGCCGCCGCCGGCGCCTGCCTGCTGCTCGCGGTCTTCCTGTATTTCTACACGCGTCTCAACGAGCAGTCCTCGCCGGTCAGCGCGCGGGTCGCGCAGATCGGCCTGGTCACGGCGGTGCCGCCGGATGAGTCGCGGATGCGCGAGGTGCAGCCGAAGATCGAGCGCAAGAGCCTGAAGCAGTTGCTGGCACCGCAGGAGCAGGCCGGGGCGCTCAGTGTCGACGAGAAGCCGGACGGTTCCGCGTTGGTACGCCTGAATGCCGCGGCGATGTTCGCCTCCGGCGGCACCGAGGTCGCCCAGGCCCAGTTGCCGATGCTCAAGGCGGTCACCGAGGCGCTCAACCAGGTGCCCGGACGCGTGGTGGTGGTCGGGCATACCGATGACCAGCCGGTGCGCTCGCTGCGCTTCAAGGACAACTACGCGCTGTCGGCCGAGCGCGCCCGCGCGGTGCTGGCCATCCTCAGCCAGGGCATCGACAACCCGGCGCGGCTGGAGTCCAGCGGTGCCGGTTCGTCGCAGCCGATCGCGTTGCCGCCGGAGTTGCCGGCCAATCGTGCGCGCAATCGGCGCGTCGAAATCCTTTACAGCCCGGAGGACTGATCGCCGTGGGCAAGTTTCTCGCGCTGTTGAAATCGCGGCTGTTCATCACCCTGCTCGGGTTGCTGCTGCTGTCGCTGCTGATCTGGTTCGGCGGCCCCTATCTCGGCATCGGTGACAGTCAGCCGTTGTCCAGTCCTGTCGTCAGGCTGCTGGTGATCATCGTGATCCTGGTGGGGTGGCTGGTGGGGCTGCAGGTCGCGCAGATGCGTGCGCGCGGCAAAGCCCGCCAGATGGCTGACGACATGGGCGGCAACGACGCCGGCCCACTGCCGGGAGGCAGTCGTGACGATCGCGCCGCCAGCGAGCGTGCGCAGCTGCAGGGGCGCTTCCAGGAGGCGGTTGACACTTTGCGCCGCAATCGCCGCAGCGGGGCCAATCTCTACGCGCTGCCCTGGTACGTCGTGATCGGTCCGCCTGGTTCGGGCAAGAGCACCCTGCTGCAGAACTCGGGACTGAACTTCCCGCTGTCGAACAAGTTCGGCAAGGAAGCGATTCGCGGCATCGGTGGTACGCGCAACTGCGATTGGTGGTTCACCGACGAGGCGGTGTTCCTGGATACCGCCGGTCGCTATACCACGCAGGATTCCGATCGCAGTGCCGATGCCTCGGCCTGGACGGAGTTCCTCGATCTGTTGCGCAAGTACCGCAAGCGGAGGCCGATCAACGGCGTGATCGTGGCGATGAGCCTGTCCGACCTGCTCACGCTCGACGCGCAGGGGCGCCAGCAGCACATCCTGGCGATCCGCCAGCGTCTGGACGAGCTGGCCAGGCACCTGCGCATCGGCGTGCCGGCCTATCTGGTGTTCACCAAGTGCGATCTGGTTGCCGGCTTCACCGAGTTCTTCGACGATCTCGATCCGCAACTGCGCAGTCAGGTCTGGGGCACGTCCTTCCCGGTCGACAAGACCATGGACGGCACTGCCGCCAAGCAGTTCCTGGAGGAATTCAACCTGCTGCTGGAGCGTCTGAACACGCGCATCCTCGACCGGCTGCACGGCGAGCGCGATCGCAGCCGTCGCGCGGCGATCCTGTCGTTTCCGCAGCAGATGGCGGCGTTGCGCGAAATCGCGCGAGAGTTCGTGGAGGGAATTTTCACCGGGCACCAGTACGACGCGCCACTGCTGCTGCGCGGAGCCTATTTCACCTCGGGTACGCAGGAGGGCACGCCGATCGACCGCATGATGGGCGCGGTGGCGCGCACCTTCGGCCTGGATGCCTCGCGCGTGCACGCGCCGGGAGCACAGAGCCGCACTTTCTTCGTCGAACGCCTGCTCAGGGACGTGCTGTTCCGCGAGTCGGGGTTTGCCGGTACCAATCCGAAGCTGGAGCGGCAGAAGGTGCTGCTGCAGGCGGCGGCGTACGTCGGCGTGTTCCTGGTCTGCGGCCTGCTGGTGGCGGGCATGGCCAGCAGCTACCGCCGCAACGGCGCCTATCTTGACGAGGTGCGCACGGCGTTGCAGAAGTATCCGGCGCAGGGAGACCTGTCGCTGGCACCGAACCAGAAGGCGTATTTCGCGCAGGTGCTGGAGCGCCTCGAGTCGTTGTCGGCGGCGGTGGATGTAGCCGACCAGCACAAGGGTGACGTGCCGCTGTCGATGCGCTTCGGGCTGTATCAGGGCGCGGCCGTCGGTGACGAGGTGCGTGAGGCGTATTTCCGCGAGCTCAACGCCTTGCTGCTGCCCGGGGTAGCGTCCCAGTTCCGTGCCGGGTTGTCGGCCAACGCGGCCGACCCGCAGATGCTCTACTACTACCTCAAGGGCTATCTGATGCTGGGCCAGCCCGAGCATCTGGACCACGACGAGATCGTGGCGTTGGCAACGATCGAATGGCGCCGGCTGTTTCCCGATGAGCCGGTGCTGCAGAAGGCGTTGAGCCGACATTTTGATGCGCTGGCCGGTCGCGGCGGACAACTTCGCGCGTTGGGGTTGGACAAGGATCTGGTGGAGCAGGCACGCAACACCCTGCGTACCGCCGATCTGGCCACGCTGATCTACGGCAATCTCAAGCTGGGTGTCGATGCCGGCGATTTCGCGCCGTTGCAACTGGACAAGGCACTCGGCCTGCTGGGCAACGTGTACCGTCGTCGCAGCGGTGCACCGCTGTCCGAGCCGTTGCCGGCGCTGTTCACCCAGCCCGTGTTCAAGCACGAAGTGGACAAGGGCATCGACCAGGCGGTAACGCAATTCACCGATGACGACTGGGTGTTCGGTGCCAACAGGATCGACGCCCTGCAGAAGGCCCGTCTGGCCCAGCAGGTGCTGGGGCTGTACCAGCAGGATTACATCCGCGCCTGGGACGGCATTCTCGCTGACCTGGAGCTGCAGCCGATCGGCAACATCCAGGACGCCAGCAGCATTGCGGCCAAGCTGGCCGGTCCCAATTCGCCGCTGAAGTTGCTGCTCAAGGTGGTGCGCGACAACACCAGCGACCTGATGCGCGCGCCGCCGGATGCCGAGGGCGAAGCCGCGGCCAAGGTGGGCGAGGCCGCCGGTGAGCTGGTACGGAAGAAAGCCACCCAGTCGGCACTGGCACGCGCGTTGGCACAGGCCGGTGGTGCGGAGGCCGGGCCTTCCGGTGAAACCGCCGAGGAACCGGGGCAGGCGATCGCCGATCATTTTGCCGAGATCAACAAGCTCACCGAGGGCGCGCCGGGCAACATGCCGGTCGACCAGACGCTGAAGGTGCTCGACGATCTCGGCAAGACCTTGCTGACCATGGGGGATTTCGGCAGTGCGGCCGGCCAGCCCAATCCGCAGCTGTTGATGGCCCAGCAGGCCGCCAGCCAGTTGCCCGAACCGGCTGCTGGCTGGTTTGCGGCACTGACCGGCAAGAGCCGGGAGCTGGTTGCCAGCGAGACCAAGGGCGCGCTGGACGAGCAGTTCCAGCAGGCCGTGGCGAAGGATTGCGCCGATTTCACCCGTGGTCGCTATCCGTTCTCGCCGTCGAGCAGCAACGATATCCCGGTGCAGAACTTCGGAGATCTGTTCGGTTACGGCGGTCGCTTCGACAGCTTCTACAACCAGACCGTGGGCAAACTGATCGATGCCAGCGGCCGCCGCTGGACATGGAAGGCTGGTCCGGCTGCGGTTGCCGGTTCGGCGGCAATGCTGGCGCAGATGCAGGGGGCTGACCGGATCAAGCAGATGTTCTTCCGCGGTGGCAACCTGCCGCAGGTCGATTTCACCCTGCTGACGCCGGTGCTGGATCCGGCCATCGGCAAACTGGTGATCGACGTGGACGGTCAAAAGTACGAGTACCAGCCCGGTGGCGCCAGCAACGTGGCGATGAAGTGGCCGGGGCCGAACCCCGGGCATGTCTCGGTGTCCGCCTACGACGGTGCCGGTGCGCTGATCAGCAGCTTCGACTACCACGGTGACTGGGCGTTCTTCCGTGCCCTGCAGGCAGCCGGCTTGCGCAAGCAGTCGGATCTGCGCTTTGTCGCCAGCTTCGATTTCGGCGGGCACGCGGCCACGGTGACGATCCAGGCCAGCAATCTCAAGAACCCGTTCCTCAGCGATGCGCTGTCCGGTTTCCGGTGCGGAGGCTGATCGCGTGCCGATGCCCAGCGCCGGTTTTTTCGGGAAGTTGCCCAGCGCAGGCGACTTCGTGCAGCGCCGTCTGCCGGCCAGTTTCGTCGATGCCTGGGACCGCCACTTCGAAGGTGCCGTCGCGGCAAGTCGCGAGGCGCTGGGAGAGCGCTGGCACGAGGTTTGGCAGGCCAGTCCGGCATGGCGCTTCCTGCTGGCGCCCGGCGCTTGCGGTGATTCGGCGTGGATCGGCGTGACCGGGCCGGCGCGTGACCGGGTCGGTCGCTGCTTTCCGATGGTCATCGCCGCGGCGGTGGCGGTCGATTCATTGCCGGAAGCACGGGGCTGGCTGGATCACGATGCCTGGTTCGAGGCTGCCGAGAGGTTGCATGGCATGGCACAGGCCGACGCCACGATCGACGTGGACGGCTTCGACGAGCGCGTCGCCGCGCTGTCCGATCCGCAGGTGGTGACATTTTTGCCGGACGATATCCCCGGTAGCGGTGTCGGCCGTCGTGCGGCGCTGCCCTGGCGGCTGCCGTTGCCGCTTCGTCCGGATACGGCGCATCTGGCGGAGCTGTGGCATCGCCTTGCAGTGACGCCCGGGCGCTGGTGTCTGTGGTGGAGCGTCGGCACATCCCGCATGCCTGCCAGCATCCTGGTCAGTGACGGTTTGCCACCGGCGGAAGCTCACGTCGAGTTTCTGGCACGTGGCCATGGCGGGCAGTTGCCGCCGATGTCTCCGCGCCAGGTTCTTCCGGCGGTACCCGCGTCGCATGACGACGACCTCACGCAGCCATCGCGTCCGGCGGGTGCGGTCCCGCCATCCTGGTCGTCCGCAGGCGCCGAATCGTCCGGGCATGCCGAAGTCTCCTCCTCGTTGTCTGGCGGATCGGGCGGCACTGCGGTTGGCGCACCGGCCGCCATGCAGGGCGCTCCGGTGGTCGTGCTGCGATTTCCTGATGTCGGTGTCACGCTGGTGGCGGCTTCGGCGGCACGTCCCGACCCGCGACAGCGGGTGGTTGCCGCAGTAACGGAGGTTGCCGGCGGGATGAGCGTGACCGAGTGGCAGGTCGGCATGCCGGTGCTGCGCTCGCGGTTGCTGGCATTGAATCCGCCGCTGCTTCGCGCCGCGGAAGATCTGCTTGATCCCTTGGTCGAGGATTGTTCGGTGATTGCCCTGCGCGTGGCGGCCGGACGGGCCGAGCTGCTGGGTATCGGTGCCGTGGCCGCCTGGCACTGGCGCCGCGGCCAGTTGCGCCCGGTATTCACCGCGGCGACGACATCGGCGCCGTCCGGGCAGGTCGACGACGATCCCTTCGGCGACCTGCTGTCCGGCGGGATGCCGCCTCGCCCGGGGCTGGGAGCTGCGGAACATCCGCTTTGCGAGCAGGCCGGATGCGCGGTCCAGCCGGGCGACCGGTTGCTGCTGCTGACCACGCCATGGGTGCAGTTGGCACCGGAAGTGCTGGTGCGCAGCCTTTCGATGTCGTCTTGCGACGACGCCCGTCGACACCTGGCCACCGCTGCGGGCATCGGACCCGAGCCCGCACGGTGGCCGATCGCGATCATCGAGGTGGACGCATGACGACCCGATACGTTTCCGCCGGTCGCACCGTTACCGGCAAGGTGCGCAAGCACAACGAGGACGCCATCCTGGTGCGTGACGAGGTCGGTCTCTGGGTGGTTGCCGATGGTCTGGGCGGTCACTCGGCCGGTGACTACGCCAGCCAGCTGATCGTCGAACGGCTCAGTGCGTTGCCTCGCCAGGGCAGCGTGTTCGATTTCATCGAGTCGATCGAGGACGCGCTGGTACGGATCAATGCCGAATTGCTGGAGGCGGCGGCTACCCGTGGCGTCGACCTGATCGGCTCGACCGTGGTCGTCCTGGTGCATGACCGCGACTTCATGCTGTGCGGATGGATCGGCGACAGCCGTGCCTATTGCTTCGAGAACGGACGTCTTCAGCAGATCACCCGCGACCATGTGCATGGCGGCGATGACGATATCACCCATTTCGGCGCAGCACCGCCGCCGCAGGCCGGTTCCGGCGTGCTGACCCGGGCAGTGGGGGCCGAGGAGCAGCTTTTCGTCGACTGGGTGGTGGCTGGCAATCGGCCGGGGACCACGTTCGTGCTTTGTTCCGATGGCATCAACAAGGAAATCGCGGATGCCGAACTCGATGACGAGTGCCGTCGCCATCCGCAGCCCCGGGATCTCGTGGATCGGCTCTTCGACGTCTCGATGAGCCGGGCTGGTCGGGACAACATTTCGGCGGTCGTTGTCCGCCTTCAAGCATGAAGAACACTTTCCTGTCATGAAATCCATAGCCGAACTGGTTTCCGCCTACCAGACCGACCAACTCCGACTTCCCGAACTGTTCGAGGCATTGAACGCGCGTGGCGCGGTGCCGGAGGCCCAGCACGCGACCGAAGTCGAGTGGCTGGAGCAGATGCGTGCCAACGACCAGCTCGACGGCATCGTGGTGAAGGCGTTGCTGGCGAAGATGTCGATCCTGCAGGCGGCGAAACCGGAGGATGCAACGGTGGTTGCTCCGGCTGCCGCAGCACCGTCGCCACCGGATCCGGACGAAGACGTGACCCGGGTCCAGCCGGTGCGCCGCGCTGCGCCGCCGCCGGTGGACGACGAGGCGACCATCGTCAAGCCGGCGTCCCGCCCGGCGCCGCCAGTGCCCGACGACGAGGTGACCATGGTCAAGCCGGCGTCGGCGCGGCCGTCCGGTTCGGCGCCATTGCCCGGCAGCACGCAGCAGCAGACCGGCACCAGCTCCAGCCTGAGCAGCCAGTCCAGCTGGCAGCACATCGCCGACGCCGAGAGCGGGGACTTCGTCACCGTCGGTTCGTTGCTCAAGGGGCGCTTCCATCTCGAGCGCGAAATCGGCCGCGGCGGCATGGGCGTGGTTTATCTGGCGCGTGACGAGCGCAAGGTCGAAGCGCGCGACCGAGATCCCTATGTCGCGGTCAAGGTGTTGAACGACGAGTTCCGTCGCCATCCCGATTCGCTGATCTCGCTGCAGCGCGAATCGCGCCGTTCGCAGCAACTGGCGCATGACAACATCGTGCGCGTGTTCGACTTCGACAAGGATCGCACCGTCGTCTTCATGACGATGGAATACGTCGACGGCTCCGACCTCAAGCAGCTGATCCGCGAACGTGCCTACAACGGCATGCCGCTGGCACAGGCGCGTCCGCTGATCGAAGGCATGGCCAAGGCGCTCACGCGGGCGCATGCCGCCGGCGTGGTGCACTCCGATTTCAAGCCGGCCAACGTGATGGTCACGCGCGACGGCACGCCGAAGGTATTCGATTTCGGCATTGCCCGGGCCGGCAAGCACATGGGCGACGCGGTCGGCGACCAGACCGTGTTCGACGCCGGCACGTTGGGCGCACTGACTCCGGCCTACGCCAGCCTGGAGATGATCCAGGGCAAGGATCCGGTGCCGGGAGACGATATCTACGCCTTGGGTTGCGTGGCCTTTGAACTGCTCACGGGCAAACATCCCTATGACAAAGTCAGCGCCGAAGTAGCGATGAAGGAGGGGCGCAAGCCGCCCCAGGTCAAGGGGCTGACCAAGCGCCAGTACAAGGCGCTTTGTGCCAGCGTTGCCTTTGCCGGCGAACAGCGGCTGAAGAGCGCCGCCGCACTGGTCGAGGGGCTGCGCGAAGTCAGCCTGGGGGAACGCGCCAAACCGTTTCTGCTTTACGGCGTGCCGGCCGCGCTGCTGGTCGCCGGTGGTACCTGGGGCTGGCTCAGCTACCAGCATGGTCACCATCTGAGCCGGGTGATCGCGCGATTCGGCATGGCCCGTGCGGATCACTACGCCAGCGAGGCTCAGGCGCTGGAGGCGCTGAACAGCCTGACCGAGGACGAGCGCAAGCGGATCATCATCGACCAGAGCGACCTGATCCAGAATTTCCTGCTCAGCCGCATCGATGCCTACTGGAGTCCGGCCCAGGGCCGCTACGACTACGCCGGTGCGCAGCGGGTGTTCAAGCTGCGCGACGATCTGAAGCTGTACTCGCCGGAACTGGACATCAAGTTGGGTGCCGTCGAGCAGCAGAAGAACGACCGCCTCAACGAACTCGATACCCAGCTCACCCGCCAGATCGACGCCGACGCGATCTTCGAGGATCAGCCGGACAACGTGGTCGTCACGCTGACGGCCATCCGCGCGATCGATCCGTCCAGCACCTTGCTGTCCAATGCCGAGCTGGAGCTCAAGTACGATGCGGCCATCGGCCAGTCGCTGGATGGGGACCAACTGGAGCGCGCCGGCAGCGAGATCAAGCTGGCGCGCGACCTGTTCCCCGGGTCGGCGCGTCTGCAGCGGCGTGCGGAACAGTTCGATCAGCTCGGCAAGGCGCTTGCCGCCCGGCAACTGCGCGAGCAGCAGGAGCAGGAAGCACGCCAGCAACGCGAGCAGTCGCTGCAGGCGCTGGCCGATCTGCTGGCTGGTGTCGAGGACACCGACGTGTGGCGTGGCAAGGTCGCCAGCGCCTACCGGAACGCGACCTCGCTGCTTGGCGATGATCCGGAGCTGGCCAGCCGGAGATCGCAACTGAAGGACCTGCTGGCTTCGCGGGCAGCTGCACGGCAAAAGGCTGGCGACCTCGATGGGGCGATCGCCACGGCCGGCTTCGGTCTGGATCTGTTCCCCGGCGACGGTACGCTGGCCGCGTCGCGCGCGAGCCTGCTCGAACAGCGCAGCAAACAGCAGCAACAGGCGGCTACCGAGGCCGAGCGTGATGCGCTGGCCAGAGGCCGTATCGACGATCTGCTGGCCTCACCGCTGGGAAGTGCGGCATGGCTGCAGGATGTCGGCAGCGCAGTGGGCCATGCCAAGGCCCGGTTCGGCGCGGATTCGCCCGACTATGCCGAGGTGTTGCGCAAGGCCGATGCCGGCCTGGCCAAGCTGGCGCGTGAACGCATCGCTGGCGGCGACCTCGACGCCGCCGCGCGCATCGGCGAGGCCGGGCAAAAGCTGGATCCGGTGGCCTCCGATTTCGCCAAGGTGCTGGCCGAGGTTGGCGACGCGCGGGCCGTGGCGCAACGCAAGGCCCGGCAGGAGAAAGAGCAGGCCATCGCGGCGGCCCGCACGGCCCTGCTCGAACTGGCGGCCAGGCCGGCACTCGATTCGGGCTGGCAGCAATCGGTGGCCAAGGCGATGGGCACGCTCAAGGGCGATGATTCGGGTGACACGGCCAAGGCTCTGGAGACCTTTGGCCAGGCGGTTGCCGGTGAGGCGGCAAGGCTGGCCGAAGCACAGCATCTGCCGCAGGCGCGTGCCGCACTGGACTTCGGCCTCGAATACGCACCGAAGTCGGCGTCGTTGGCGGCACAGAGCGCCCATCTCGATACCTTGCAGAAGGAGTTGCAGGCCAAGGCTGACCAGGAAAGCGCGGCGGCCGAGGCGCAGTCCCGCATCGAGTCCATGAAGAGCGCGGTGGCTGCGGGTGACGTCGGCAAGGCAAGCCAGTTGCTGGCGCGCATCCGGACATTGCGGCCGGATCATCCATTCCTGAAGTCGGAAGGACCGAAGCTGCTCGCCGACGCTTATCTCGGGCAGGCTGAGGACAGCGTCCGCAAGGGCCAGTTCCAGAAGGCGGCGGATGCGCTGGGGCAGGGGCTGCGCACGCTCACCGGGAACCAGCCGATGGAGGCGGCGCGCGCGCGTTACGAACTGGCCGCCTCGATCCTTGCCGCCGGTGGCAAGCCGCTGGCGGCCGCCGATTACGCGCGGTTGCAGGAGCAATTGGCGGAGGTGCGGCGCACCGATGCGGTGGCGTTGGACCGGCTGGAGGCCGACATGCGCGCGCGCAAGCAACTGGCCACGCGAACCTTGGCCGAGCAGCTCGACCGGCTCAAGCCCACCGGTGCGGCAACCCCGACGGGATCCCCGTCGGCGACACCTGCTGCGGGCAACGGCCGGCCAGCCACCGGCAGCCAGGTCGATGGCAGCAAGCCGGCCGCAGGCACCTCCGCCTTTTCCGGAGACGACCCCTGCAGCAAGCCGGGGATGGCTGGCACCGGCAAGTTCTGCCGAGACCAGCTCGGTGACACGCGCGGGCCGTTTCTGGTCGTGGCGCCCGGTGTCGGCGGTGCTCCGGCCTACGCCATTTCGCGCGCGGAAATCTCGATCAGCGAGTTCAACCAGTTCTGCAGCGCCACCGGCAAGTGCACTGCTGTATCGGTCGGTGACGCGGTGCTGGCCAGTGCGCCGATCAGCAATGTCAGCATCGATCAGGTTCGCGCCTATGCGCGCTGGCTGGGGGATGTCAGTGGCTTCACCTACCGTCTTCCCACCGACGCGGAGTGGGTGAACGCCGCCGGGGCCGGTGGCAAATGGAGCCAGGCGGAGGACAGCAATTGCATTCCGCCCACGGCGGGCGGCAGCGACTCCGGCGCTCCGGTGGCGCCGCGCGGACGCTCCCGCAACCCGTGGGGGCTGGTCAATGCGACCGGCAACGTGTGGGAATGGGTCGTCAACGGGGGGAGCGTGATGGTGCGCGGCGGCAGTTTCAACAGTTACTGGTCCGACTGCAGCGTCGATTCGAAGCGTCTCGACGATGGTTCAGCGCAGCGGGATGTGGGCTTCCGGATCGTCAGGGAACTGAAATGACCGAACGGGAACAAGCCATCAACCGCGACTTGCGCATCCTGGACGAGGCGCACCGTTTGGGCCGGATCACGCGCGCGGAGTACCGGTTGCGTCGCCGTCGCGTGCTGGAGTCCCTGCGCTCCCGGAGCAGCGCGGTTACCGCCCGGCAGGCGCCGGTCCTGCCCGATGCCAGCACTTCGCCCGGAACGCGTCCGGCTCGTGGCGGTACCGACTCCGAAGCATTGACCTCGCTGCTGTCGATGCGGCCACCGCTGGCTCCGCGGCCACTGCTGGCGATCGTGACCGGGCTGGTGCTGCTGCTGGCGCTGGCCGGCTGGTTGGTGTTTCGTGGCTAGGGATGCGCTGACCCGTTCCGTACGGGCGTCACCGCTTCTGTCTGTTTGCCGCGGCGTGGTGCGCTGATGAAGGCAGGCGTCGGCCTGTCGATGAAGTGCGCCGCGCCGCGGCGGACGGACCGGATCGGCCCCGCGGCCTGAAAACGAAGGGCCGGGTGATCCCCGGAAGGTTCGCACGCGACCGCGCGCGTCTTGCCAAGGCAGCCCGCCTTGCCGGCGCCACGCACGATCACGTGCGAACTTTCGGAACATCATGCCGCCTGTGCGGAATGGATCAGGGCATCCCTGGGGTGCCCTGAATGGATCGGACCACTGCGGCTCACGGGAAGAACACAATTGGAGCGGCATTTCCGTGATCGGGGTTATATTCGGGATGCGCGGGTGTATCCTGCGGCAGTTCAAGACGGCCTCAAGGGCAGCAATCGCCCTGAACCCGGGAGGGAGGTCGACATCAATGAGAATGACGGCTTCTTGCCGTCTCAGTGATCGCGCTCATGGGATGTGACGCGACCAGGGGAGAACATCGTGCGACTGGTTTCCTTCGCGGCAGCGTTGGTTCTGGGTTGGGCGGCGACCGCCGTCAGCGCTCAGGACGTCGACGACGTGCCCGGTTCCGCAACAGTCAATCCTGCCGGCGACAACGTGGTGCCGCCGGTGAAGGATCGCGATGCGGCTGCCGGACAGAAGATCGCGGTGCGCGGCTTTCGCGTCACCGGCGTGGCGGACCATGCCGAGGTCGGGCTGACGCCGGCAGGCATCCAGGCGCTGGCCGATCAGCAGTTCCGCGAACTGGCCGGTGCCGACGCCAGCGAGGCCGAGCTGGATTTCGGGCAGATGGCCGCCGTGGCGGAGAAGATCGTCGAGCGCTATCGCAGCGCCGGCTTCATCGTCTCCAACGCCTTCCTTCCCGCCCAGACCATCGGTGACGACAAGATCGTCGAGATCCGCGTGCTGGAAGGGCAGATCGGCAAGATCATCGTCAAGGGCAACAAGCGTTATCGCGCCGGGGTGATCTCGGCCCCGGCGGAAAAACTGCGTGGCAAGCCGTTGCTGAAGAGCGATGTGGACACGGCGCTGATGTACGCGCACGACCTGCCTGGCGTGAACGTGTCATCGACCTTCCAGCCCGGCGAAAACACCGGTGACACCGACCTGGTGATGGTCGCCAATGAGGACAAGCGGCCGTACAAGTTCACCCTTGGCGCCAACAACTACGGTACCGAGCTGACCGGCCGCTACCGGCTCGAGGCAGGGTTGGAGTGGGACAACCCGCTGCATCTGGGCGACATGTTCAAGGCCAATGTCGACTACGCGCTCGACCCCAACGACAACATCTACGGCTCGCTGATCTACCAGGTGCCGATCGTGCGCGTGCCTGGCCTGAGCGTGGTGGCGGGAGCCTCGCGCAACGAGCTGCAGATCAACACCGGCAGCTTTGCCGCGCTCGACGTGAAGGGACCGACCTCGCTCTATTACGGGGGACTGGACTGGAAGTTCATCAACCGCGACGACCTGGAGTCGGTGGCCACCCTGCACCTGTCCAGGGAGCAGTCCCGGCTGGACAGCCTGGGCATGCGCCTGTCCGACGAGAAGTTCACCGTGGCGGAGCTGGGCTACCAGTTGCTGCACACCGACCGCCGCTTCCACGGCGTCAACATTCTGCAGGTCGGCCTGCGCCATTCGCTCGCCGATGATTCAGCCCGGCCTGATCTGGTCAGCCCGGTGCACGCCCGCAGGTTCCTGGTCGGCCGGCTGTCCTACACCCGCATGCAGTTCCTGACCAAAGCGCAGCGACTCGATTTCAAGCTGGTGGGCCAGTACTCGCGTGACGCGCTGGTGCCGCTGGAGCAGTTCGCGCTGGGCGGGCCGGACAGCGTGCGTGCCTATCCGATCGCCGATGCCCTGCGTGATCGCGGTTTCTACTCGGCGCTCGAGTACCACACCTATGCGCCGGGTTTCGGCGATGTCATCTCGCCCTTCTACGGCCGGCCCTGGCGTGAGCTGCTGGAGTTCCAGCTGTTCGTCGACTACGCCAAGGGCTACGCCGCCGGCGCCAACCGCGGCCCCGGATCGAAAGGCATCGAGTACAGCGCCGGCGGTGGCGGGTTGATCTTCCGCCTGCCGCGTTTCAAGCATTTCGAGTTCCACCTTGATGGTGCCGTGCCATTGGGATCGGTGAAGTCTTCCGACGGCAAGGGCTTCCACATCTATTCCAAGTTCAGTTTCACTTTCTGACGGACGGCGATCATGAGCAAGAGCATCCGCACCCATCGGCGCCAGCTGAAAGCCAACGGCCACCGGCAGACGATCGCAGGGGGCGTCAACTTGCCTCTGCGACGGACCTGGCCACTGAGTCTGTGCATCGGCCTGCTGCTCGGTTCGATCGTGGTCAGCGGCGATGCGTTGGCCGGTGGTCCCACCGGCGGCGCCGTGGTCGGCGGTGCCGGCAGCATCACGCAGAAGGGCAACAGCACCGTCATCAATCAGGCGTCGAACAAGCTGGCGCTGAACTGGAACACGTTCAACGTGGCCGCCAACGAGTCGGTGCTGTTCAACCAGCCGTCGAAGTCGGCGGTGGCGCTGAACCGCATCCTCGACCAGAGCCCCAGCCGGATCTTCGGCCGCATCAGCTCCAACGGCCAGGTGTTCCTGATCAACACGCACGGCATCATCTTCGGCAGCTCGGCGCAGCTGAACGTGGGCGGCCTGCTGGCCAGCACGCTGGATCTCACGCCCAAGGACTTCCTGGCCGGCCACTACAACCTCAAGGCCAGCGGTCCGAGCGCCGGCGTCGTCAATCACGGCCTGATCCAGGCGGCCAGCGGCGGCTCGGTGGCGCTGGTCGGTGGCAGTGTCGCCAATGACGGCCTGATCTTCGCCAACTACGGCAAGATCAATCTGGACGGTGCCGAGCAGGCGGTGCTGGATTTCGATGGCAACGGCCTGATCAATATCCGCATCACCGGTGAGCTGAAGGATCGACTGGAGCAGGGTGAGGCGGCGGTCTCCAACAAGGGCACGCTGCGGGCCGAGGACGGTACCGTGGTGCTGCAGGCGTCGGCCGCGAAGAATCTGTTCACCAACCTGGTCAACAACAGCGGCGTGATCGACGCCGGCAGCATCAGCACCGACGGCGGCGTGGTGCGACTGGTGGCCAGTGGCGGCAATGTCATGAACGGCGGCGATATCGACGTGACTGGCGTGCGCGGCGGCAGCGTGCAGATGCTGTCCGACCGGAACGTCGGCGTGACCGGAGGAAACATCGACGCTTCCGGCGTTTCCGGCGGTGGCGACATCCGCATCGGCGGCGGCTGGCAAGGCGGCGAAGGCCTGCGGACCGCGCAGGCGGTCTACGTGGGCCCGGACGCCACGCTCAAGGCCGATGCCTCGCACAAGGGTGATGGCGGCTCGGTGGTGGTGTGGGGCGACAGCGTCAACAATTTCTTCGGCGACATCAGCGCGCGCGGCGGCGTGGCGGGTGGCGATGGAGGCCGGGTGGAGACTTCCGCCCACGACGCACTCAACGTGTGGGGAACGGTGGATGCTTCGGCCCCGGCCGGGAAGGCCGGTTCCTGGTTGCTGGATCCCTACGACGTCACCCTGGTCAATGGCACGGGAGGCGCGCTGTCCGGACCGTCTTCGGACAGGTATTTCAGCGCGGCTGCCGACAACTCCCTGATCGGCATCGACGTCATCGAAGGTGCGTTGTTGGGGGGGAGCAACGTATCGATCTTCACCGGGACCGGCGGCACGCAGGAGGGCAACATCACCGTCGCTGGCGCGATCGACGCACCAGGCCGGTCTTCGCTGTACCTGAAGGCGGCCGGCAGCATCTACGTGGACGAGAACATCAGCGGCATCAGTGGTTCGGGGCCGCTTGATCTTCATCTGTGGGCGAACTACGGGGGGACGGCGGATGCCTTGAGCTATACCGGTCGTGCCGATTGCCTCACCTGCGAGGTTCTCGTCGGGCGTTCCAATGGTGCGATCGGCATCAACATCAGTCGTGGTGTTCTGGACATTCGTACCGGAGACACCAGCCACACCGGCGGCAAGGTCCGGTTCGGCAATGGCACGTCCGGCTCCACGGGGTCGGTGCATGCCGGCGAGTTTTCCATTCATGCCCAGAACATCGACATGGGCTGGGGCAACTACCAGTTCAATGTACAGGACACGACGCTGGATGCCGGCAACGGCAACATCGCGCTGACCGGCAACGAGCTGTCGTTCGACGGCGACCTGTCAGTAACGGGGGGGCTGATCACGTTGGGCGGAGGCACTCCGGACACGACCATCAAGGCCGACTCGCAGAGTTATCAGGGCCCGGTGGTTCTCGACAACGACGTCATCCTCGACAGCAGCAGCGGCAATGGTGCGGTGCATGTCATCGGCACGGTGGACAACGCCACTGCGACGGCGAGGGCATTGACGATCAAGGCTGGCAGCGGTGCGGTAACGTTCGATGGTGCGGTGGGCAGTGGTTCCAATGGGGCGCTGGACGAGCTCACGGTGACTGGCGGCGCCTTCGATGCGGCGTCGATGGCCATTGGTGATGGTGGTCTGTCGATAACGACGAGCCAGGGTGACATCCGCCAATCCGGCGCTTTCGCGGTGGCTGGTAAGTCGGCTTTCGATGCCGGCACCCATGCGATCAAGCTGGACCACGCCGGCAACACTTTTGATGATGTGGTGACAGCGGCAGGACAGGATGTGTCGTTGGCGGATGCGGATGATTTGACCATCACCTCACTGGACAACGGCACGGATGGCGAGGTGAGCCTGATCGCCGGTGGTTCACTGACCCTGCCGGCGTCGGACATCGATACGGGCACGGCCAACCTGACGCTGGCCGCCAATGGTGGCTCCCTGACGACGTCCGGTGCGCTGAGTGGCGCCGACCTGCACCTGACCGGGCGTGACGGGATCACGCTGAACCACGACCTGGACAGTACCGGCACGCTGACGCTCGAGGCCGAAGGTGCGATCAACCAGGCCGGAGGTCGCATCACGGCGACCACGCTCGATCTCTCGTCGGTTGGCGGTGCCAGCCTGCTGGGGAACAACCAGCTGACCAACCTCGGCTCGGTCACCAACACCGGCAGCGGGGGACTGTCCTTCGCCAACGGGAAGGATCTCAACCTGTCGGGCGCGCTGAACGTGGGTACGGCCGGCGGCCACACGATCGACCTGCACGTGGTGGGTGATCTGACCCAGTCCAGCGGCAGCGTGATCACCGCCGACGTGCTGGGCGGCAGCGCTTCCGGCAGCGCCATGCTGGATGGCGGCAACCAGCTGAATGCGCTGGGCGCTTTTTCGGCGCAGGATCTGAGCCTTCGCAACGCGAAGGCGCTCATGGTCAGCGGCCCGATTTCCGTGCCCGGTACGTTGAGCCTGACCACCACGAACGGTGCACTGAACCTGTCCAGCGACCTCGCCGCCAGCACGGTCGAGCTGGATTCGGCGGGGGCACTGACCCTGGCACATGACATCACGGCCGACAGCCTGTCGTTGATCGCGGGTGGTGCAATCAACCAGACAGGCGGCGCACTCGCGGTAACCGGCGGCACGACCGTCGATGCCGGTGCCCATGCCGTTGCGCTGACCAGTGCCGGCAATGACTTTGAGGGGGCGGTGACGGCCAGTGGCACGGGCATATCCATCCGTGACGCGAACGATCTGACCGTGGATGGTTTGAACAACGGCACCAACGGAGACGTGAGCCTGGTCGCCGGTGGTGCGTTGACCCTGTCGGGCGCGATCGACAGCGGCACGGGGGCACTCACCCTGCAATCCGGAGGACTGCTGTCCATTGATGACGCGTTGACGGGCGGCCAGGTGTCGCTGACTGGCGCGGGCGGCATCAACCTGGGTGCCGACGTTGCCGTTGGTGGTGATCTGGCATTGCACAGCATCGATCATGCGATCCAGCAGACGTCTGGTGTTTTGTCCGTGCAGGGAAGCACGACAGTCAACGCCGGCACCGGAATGATCACGCTGCTGGATGTGGGCAACGACTTCGGCGGCACGGTGAACCTCACCGGCGGCATCACCCGGATCAACGACATCAACGCGCTGAGCCTGGGCACGCTGGCCACGGGCGCACTGACGGTGACCAGTCACGGTGACCTGAATCTGGGCACGGGCACGGTGGCTTCACTGGATGCCACCAGCAACAACGGTGCGGTGAGCCAGAGTGGCGCACTGGTGGTGGCAGGCCTCGGCAGGGTCGACGCCGGCACCGGCGCGATCACCCTGACCGATGCGGGC
>Ga0222426_100181_pt1 | contig 76750 bp, 105 predicted proteins | sample 2B50Ametagenome_FD_180087 | JGI IMG/M metagenome (GOLD analysis project Ga0222426, IMG submission 180087) | Enriched microbial communities from leaf-cutter ant dump, University of Wisconsin, Madison, United States - 2B50A (version 2) | ecosystem: Environmental > Terrestrial > Nest > Insects nest...
AAAAGGGGCTAGGGGTTTGGTATCGAGGCTCCAGATTTCCTGCACGTTAGCGGCAAAACTCTGGGCGCTGAAGAGGCTGGTGAACAGCAATACCTTGCAGTTTAACTTCATGTTTGATCCTTATCCTCATGTTGAAGGCTAAGCCTAGACACTCTAAAAGTGCCTAGGCTTTAGGTTATAAGCTAGTCAATTGATAACTAAGGCCAACGGCATTAAAATTTACAACTAACCCCAACGCCTCTAAAGGCCTTGACCACATCCATGGCATTGTAGCCACGATTGCGAGCCGCTTGAGCCACGCCAAAACAACCGTTGTTAAAGGTGCTATTGGGTGTCCAATAGAACATATTGGCATCGGCCATGACGCTAAAGGCCTTGTTGATAGTCCAACCCGGTGTGGTGCTCAACAGATAAAAGGCCTTGTTGTAAATGCCACTGGAGAGATGCACATCCAGGCCATCGTAGTAGTTGGCGAAATTGTCTATGGATCGGCCATCCCCGCGAGGATTATCTAAGTAGCGTAGGGGATTACCTTTAAGCCTACCGCTATCTTTGCTCACACCATGACCTATTGACCATTCAAATTTAAACCAAGGAAATTGTTGGCCAATATAAGCCGTTGTAGTAACTCCGCACATATCTGCAAAGGCTTCGTTCATACCGCCGGATTGTTTGTTGTAAATTAGATTTGAGTAATTGGCTACCATTAAATGGCAAAGCTCATGGCCTAGAACATCTTGAGTTAAAGGGTGAAATGTTTCTTTGCCATTACCTATGACAACCTGCTGGTGGTTATACTGTGGCTCATTTGAATCTTCTTCATCATTATTGGGCATGGCAAAGGCATTATCATAGCCATTTTCAGGAGTGCCTTTATCCACATGATTATAGATTCGTATCGGCAAGTCATCGCCAAAGGGTTTGGCAATGCCAAACTGCTCTTGCAACATCTTAAAGGTTTGGGTGGCAAAATAGAGAGTATCGTTCATGGGCGAGAAACTGCCGTTAACAGGTGCATGGCCATCGTCATTGGCATTGACATAGCCTGTATCGGCACTACAAGCATAGCTAAAGGCTGGATATTTGGCATCGTCTTCAATCCTAACCGGAAAGTACTTTGTAGGATCGACTATGGTTTGTTCTGCCATGCTAATGACTTGCACATAGGCATTTTTCATGGTGCAGGTGCCATTTTGATAAGTGATGTCCAATTTGCCCAGGGAAGGACCGGCTAAGCCCTGGCCATATTGGAACTGATTGGGCCTGAGGCTAAATTGCTTTGTGTTGCCACCCTCGCCTTGGCCTATCTCCTCACGCTGTAAGTCATCCCAAAAGCTTAAGACCTCACGGTTGTTGGCATCGATGATGAACAAGGGCTTCATCAGGCCTTGGTCAGTTTGCGCCATAAAGCTGATGGCATAGGCCAGCTTAGCAGTAGAGCCTGGGTAGATGACAAGCTTATGAGTGTGAGCCCAGGTTTTGCGCACCGAGGGCTGTTGAGCTCTAAACTGCTGCTGGGCAAGATTGAGCAGCGCCTCGGCGGGATATTTGGGAGCCACTTGTGGCAAGTCCTTGGCGATATCGGAGAGCAAGCTGCCGGTGACTTGAGGCGCATTGGCCTTGCCGGTATGGTAAATGACCTGCATGCCAAAGATGGGGACACCTTGGTAATATTGATTATAGCGGACATGGCTATTGCCTTGGTTATCGACTAAGGCCTGGTGCAGCTGCAAAAGCTCCTGTGAGGCTTTGGCAGGGGCTATGGGTTGATAAAGCTTTGCCTGGGTGTTTTGAGCCTGAGCATTGTCTATGGCAAAAGGGGCTAGGGGTTTGGTATCGAGGCTCCAGATTTCCTGCACGTTAGCGGCAAAACTCTGGGCGCTGAAGAGGCTGGTGAACAGCAATACCTTGCAGTTTAACTTCATGTTGATCCTTCCATTATTGATGCTAGAGCAGATTAACAATAAGCTAGCTAATTTGCAACCGAGGTAACTTAAGAGGCTTCTTTAGTAAGAATTGCTTTATCATTTTTTAACAAGGGCATATCATACACAGTAATCTATTTGATGTAAGCATGATGACAAAAACCTTTAAATCTGTGGCGCTTTTAGCACGAAAGACTAATTCGGAAAATATTGCTACCCTCCAAAGTGTCATAAGCTGTTTGGAGCAAAACCAGCTTGATATTTTCATTGAGCAAGAAACGGCTAAATTATTATCAGCTTACTCTGGAAAAGTTATTTCTAGAGAAGAACTTGGCAAGTATTGTGACTTATTTATAGTCGTAGGCGGCGATGGCAGCCTACTAAACGCCGCTCGCTGTGCTGCAAATTGCCAAAAGCCCGTGCTAGGAGTTAATCGGGGTCGTTTGGGGTTCCTGACCGATATTCATCCGGATGAGTTTGCCACAAAATTCAAGTCGGTGTTGGCAGGTGAGTACATAGAGGAGCAACGTTTCTTACTGGATTCATACATTAACCAAGAGCACAACATAGATTACTTTGATTCCGCCTTAAACGAAGTGGCCTTACTACCGGGTGATGTCGCTCATATGATCGAATTTTCCATCTTCATCAATGAGCAATTTGTCTGTTCGCAACGAGCCGATGGCTTAATCGTAGCCACCCCCACGGGCTCTACTGCCTATGCCTTATCGGGCGGCGGACCCATCTTACATACCGGACTCAATGCCCTGGTTCTTGTGCCTATCTGCCCGCATACCTTAAGTAGCAGGCCCCTGGTTGTCAGTGGTGATAGCGAGATAAAATTGCTTGTGGATGTAAATCGTTATACCGCACCGCAGTTAAGTTGTGACGGTCACATGCGCCGTTCAGTTTCGGCTGGGGAGGCCATAGTGATTCGTAAGAAACCTCAGCCTCTGCGATTAATTCATCCTTTAGATTATAATTACTTTGATACCCTGCGTAGCAAACTACATTGGGAAAATACTGGTATAAAAAAACCATGTTAATACAGCTTCATATCACTAATTTCACCATCATTGAAAAACTAGACTTAACCCTAAATTCCGGGATGACGGTTCTCACCGGCGAAACGGGTGCTGGCAAATCCATCATCATCGATGCCTTGGGTTTGATCTTAGGAGGTCGGTCTGATGCAAGCTTAGTGCGTCATGGTGCCGAACGCTGCGATATCAGCGCAACATTTTCTCTAGAATCTGAAACTGTTGCTCAGCAATGGCTTCGCAAGCAAGAACTTGATAATGACCATGAGTGCATTGTACGTAGAACACTTAACCAGGACGGCAAATCCCGTGCCTATATCAATGGTCAGCCCGTTACCTTGCAGCAGTTAAAAGACTTAGGCAGTCGCTTGATCAGTATTCACGGCCAGCATGAACACCAGAGCCTACAAAAACAGGAGCGGCAGCGCCAATTACTCGATGCTTTTGCGGGGTTGGGAGCAGAATTAGCAGAGCTTAAACTAGTATATCAACAGTGGCACACCAAGCAGCGCCAACTTGATGAGCTACAGGCCCAAGCGAAACAACGTGAGCTTCAGCAAGAATATTTACAATTTCAGGTTGCTGAATTTAATGAGCTCAATTTGCAGCCACAGGAGTTGGTTGAGTTACAACATGAGCATCAATTACTGGCCAACGTGGATAAAATTCTTCAAAGTAGCCAGCAGGCATTAAATGTCTTATCCGAAGCCGAAACTAGCAATGCCTTGGATTTACTACAACAAGCGCAGGCTATTCTGGGTAATTTAAGCGCCAGTGATGCTAGGCTTAACGCAACAGCTGAGTTACTCAATTCGGCTCTCATTCAAGCCGAGGAGGCTGCCGTTGAATTACGTGGCTATTTGCATCATGTTGAAGCCGACCCCAACCGTTTGCAATATATTGAACTACGCTTAAGCTCTATTTATGAGCTTGCCCGCAAACACAAGGTTCAGCCAGAGGAATTATATGCTCATTTTGCCAAACTGGTCGCAGAATTACAGCAGCTTAGTGATTTAGATACCACGCTTACCGAGCTCAATCAACTTATTAAACAATTGGCTGACGATTATTTAGCCGCAGCCAAAAGACTCAGCCTTAAACGCCAACAAGCAGCAAATCAATTAGGTCAGCTGATCACCGAACAGATGCAACAGCTAGCGATGGTAGGCGGGCGTTTCCACATAGAGCTGCAGCCACGCGAGGATTATCATCCCGCGGGACTTGAAAATGTAGAGTTTATGGTGAGTGCAAATCCTGGATACCCCTTGCAACCACTTGCCAAAGTCGCATCTGGAGGTGAATTATCTCGAATTAGTTTAGCCATTCAGGTGATCACTGCCCAGTTTAATCCCATCCCTACTTTGATCTTTGACGAGGTTGATGTTGGCATAGGGGGTGGTACAGCACAAGTTGTCGGTCAATTGTTGCGAACCATAGGCACGAACCGCCAAGTGCTTTGCGTGACCCATTTACCCCAAGTTGCCTCACAAGGACATCATCATTTACAGGTTGAAAAGCAGGTTAGCCAACAAGCGACTATCACCCATATCCAAGCCTTGAGTGCAAAGGAGCGGATCGTTGAGATTGCTAGAATGCTAGGCGGCGTGCAGATAACAGAGCAAACTCTGGCTCATGCAAAAGAAATGTTAGCTCAAGTTTAGTCCAGTTGCTGATCTAGCATTTTTAACATGAGCTATACGTGATTAGATACACTAGGTTTTTTATACATAAATTATATTTATGAACAATATAGATGTCACTTGCCGAGCTGCCGTAGTCCACCAAATAATCTTAGGTTTAATATGTTATCATAAGGGTGTTACATCTTAACTAGAGGTAATACTATGACAGTAGATATACCATTTATCTCTCATAACAAAAAAGTCATTATCAAACTCATTCAAGCTTACCAAGACTATACTCAAAGTTGCGATAGTGCTTATGATGACCTAGCTTACTTATTACTACCAAGCCCACATAAAGTAGATGAATACCATAATAAATTCTTAGAGCCAATTGCTACTTATTTAAAGCAGGCTCCTTACCAAGATTTTACCAAAAGGGAAATTTTAACTAAAATTAAGGACAGATATCCTAAAGCCAAGCTCGATGCTAATAGTTCTATAGCTAAAATTTTTGCTTGGAGTCAACAAATCAAGGCTGAAGAAACTATTAGTTTTCCCGTAGGTGTATTTAGCAAATTTACCAATGATCATTGGCTAGCTTTGCATAAAGCTTTAAAAGAAGCCGGCCATCAATCTCTAAGTCTAGATGTAGGTGATCTTTATAAATTGAAGCCTGAAGAGCTAGAACTGCTAGCTAAGGCCTTAAAAGAAGCCGGTATTAAGAGTCTACATATCATTGCCTTTGAACTCTATACCCTGGTAAAAATGGGAAAATGGAGCACCTTGCAGGCATTCTTAAAAAAAGCGAATATTGAAATTCTGAGTCTAAAATATTGTAAGCTTGGTTACCTAAAGGAAAATGATTGGAAAGATTTTTGCTTTTTTTTACAAGGCACTGGTATTCATTCATTGAGTCTTAAGCATAATTTTCTTGATAAACTTACGGAGGAATCATGGCAAAACTTGATTGAGGCTCTGAAAGAATCCAGGGTTGAAACACTAGATTTAAGTGATAATCTGCTTCATCTAATGAATTTTGAACAATGGAAAGCCTTTTGCAAACTTTTAAAAGAAATCAATATCAAAACTTTAGATTTAAGTGGGAACACGTTTTATCGATTAACTGATAAGAAGATACAATATTTTTATCAGATGCTAAGGACTTCAGACGTGTTGGAGGTTAGATTAGACACAGACTCAGCCCTGATATTAGGCGATGAATATTGGGCTATTATGCTACAAAAACATTGTAAGGCAGCCTTTAAAACTTTAGAGCAAACTAATCGCCAGCTAGAAGATTTGCCATTTCTCTTAGCTGAACAAGCCTGCGACTGGTCTTTTCCTCTTACCGATAAAAGACTAGGCTGTTTAGTCAAACGGCTCGAGGCATCTCAGGACCCAATTGATACACTTATGGCGGGGTTGTTAATCTTAGGATATTGCAATAATTTTATAGGATATGATAACAAAGCTTATTGGGAAAAGCGGCTTCACGATGGGATTAGCTTACTGCTACAAGCCACAAATACAGGACTTCCCTCACACCTTGAGCGTAAGGCCAATCAATTTCTCTGGCATCTTAAAGTCACCCAAGCTGAAGATTTTCCTTCCGTATATAAGCGCTTAGGTCAGTTTTGGTTGCGACCTGCTGCAGGTACTTATTCATATTTTTCAACGAGCAAAACTTACCCCACTCTTACCTTAAATTGGCGGCAAGAACATCGCTTAAGTCAAGCAGTTGTAGAGTCTCAGACTAGCCTTGTACCAAAGTCATTGGGGCTTAGTATATAAACGAGATAATAGAGTTTTAAATTGCTAATGGGAGTACATAACACAATAAACTTTTTGACTCAAAATTCTGCAGCATGCACTATACTTAAAGATAAATGAGCTGGAGTCTTTATGTTAAAGTTATATTCCTTATTAGCAGCATTGCTGCTATTTGCACCGCTAAGCTTTGCCCAGACCAACTGCTCGAGTAGCCACAAGATCATTGGCCAGGACATTTATCATAAAAGCCAGCCCTTAGGCGTTTATTCTATTGATCTAGCTCAAACCTTAAATGCCATTAAACGAGGCGTAACGAGCTATAATAGCTTTCCCTATTTCAAGAAAAACTTTTATAGCTGTACAAGATTATTTCCCCATGCTTCGGTTTGTTATGAGTATACGGTCTATCCCGATAGGAGAAATTTTGTTCCCGATGACATTGAGAAGAAGTTAACTACAGCAGCAGGTGGTAGTGATCGAGGACCGGTTCGCATTGTGACCGATGGTAATACGGCCACCATGTATAAATATACCGCCGATCACTATGAAAGCTTTTGCGGCCCCTACCCACTTAATTAAGCTTATCCTAAATATTAAAAACTGGGTCCTTAGAAGCCATCCATAGGTTTGATTTGAGCAAAATTAAAGTGTGGGGCCTTGGGTCTTAAAAATGAGGTCCGCAAAATCTAGCTTGGCAATTGGTTTAGTGGGCCTTGAGGTAAATAAAGTGGTATAGTGAATTTTGATTTGCTTTACTATGACCTCATGCGGCTCGGTAGGTGAAATCTCGGTAGCTTTTGGCAATATTAAACTGGCCTTATGTTTTTCTTGAAAGTGAATTTGGCCTTTATTATCAACGGCAATGTAAGAGCCAGCTTGGTCCAAATAGATCCAGTGTGCGTGTTGATCCTGTTGATGAGTTTGAATGAGCTTGCTAAGCTCAACGAAGCAAAGTTTATGCCTAGCGCCTTCAATAGTTGGAATGAGGTTGTAGCAGGTTTTATGTAGTACTTGGTGTTTAGCATTAAGCTGATACTGGATTATGCGTCCCATACTATCGATACTAAATGCCTTGTCACCCGTGACATTAAAGCTAAGGGATAGTTTATTATCATAGGGTGAATCTTGTAATAATTGCCTCAATTCTTGATTGGAGTTGGGTAGTTTAGAAAGACGATGGTAATATTCAATCGCTGTTATGAGTTTAGCATTATCATCATATTGATACTCAATGACCGATTTTTCCGGACACATTTGAAACTCTAGCTGCTGGGAACCATTATAAAAATCTTTGCTGCTATTTTGGATTAGAATAAGCATGACAATCTCGCTTTATGAAAATAATTTAGACTAGGCCTGCATCCTTATCTATATTTTTGCCAAAGGCGGTGATCAATTTATATTCACGTTCGGCAATGATGCCCGCTTCAAATTTTTTGCGAGCGTCGACTTCCATGGGTTGGCCATATTCCTTAACCAGGCGCCTGGTTGCAGCTGTCACGGTTTCAGGATCGGTATCCAAGAGCATATCTCGAATTTTATTGTCAAAAACCAAATACTCGCGTAAGGCTATGCGCATACCATCGGTGCTTGGCACGAGTTTTTGCCAAACAGCCATTCGGATGGTTTCCAAAATATCGATGGTTCTACCATGGCGTTCATCAGCAGGAAATGAAGTCACTAAACGACGAATGGTCTCGGCCACACCATTACTGTGCAGCGTGGTGTAAACAGGATGGCCTGTTAAAGCTGCTTCAATAACGGCACTAATGGTTGGAGCATCCCGTGCTTCACCCACTAAGATCAAACCCGGTTTACGGCGCAAGGCGTTGCGCACTCCCGCGGCAAATGAGGGTAAATGACGTGGTATTTCGGCTTGGCTTACAATAGAGCTTGGCATATCCACATCATCGTAAACAAATTCTATGGGGGCCTCATAGGTCAGAACCTTACGATTACCCTCAACTTTTTCTACCAAATGCCGAATAATGGAGGCAAGCAGGGTACTTTTACCCGAACCGGTGGCACCTGTTACATAGACCACACCCTGATCGGGGGCAATTGCCTTGATGAGTTCTGGCTCAAGTTTTAATTGTTCGAGTTTTGGGGGCGTCGTGGGGATAGAGCGCATGGTGATCTGAATGCCTTCATGACCTTCAACCAAACACCCCGTTCCATTAACCCGGTAGCGATAACGTTGATTACGGGTGGGGCGAAATTCATAATGCGTGTCTATATCCTGGCCACTTAAAATTTGCGCCGTGCCATTGGGGCCATAAATGTGATTCAGTAATTCACGAATTTCCGTGGTGGAAAGCTCACGTTGAGTGATCCGCAAAATACGTCCGTAAACCTCGGCAAATACCGGTTCGCCATTCTGGAAGGTAATGTCAGAGGCATTCAGCCTCTCACAATGGGCTAGAATATCGTCAAGAGTCGCCGGCGTAAATCGCGCCGGCTCATTTACCAATAAGCTATTGCTCATTGCTCATCACTGCTAATGATCGATTTCCAGGTTTTACTATCTGCTTTAAGCTGAGGTAACGCGGTAATTCGTAATACTCTGTCATTAATGCTCATGTCAGAGCCGCCACCGGTTATACCAAGCTCAGTTTTAGCCACGTAAGGCTTGCTAACGATGTTTTGGGTTAACAACTTACGATAAAGCAGCATGCCTTGATAGTCCCGTTTCAGCCTTGCCAAATTATCGGCATAAATTGTATTGGCTTGAGAAATCCCCGTATGCCAACCTTGAGTAACGTATTGATCCCAATAAGCTTGCTCTTTAGCATCTTTAGGCAATAATGAGGCATGGGGAGGAGCCGGTTGTTCATAATTCATGGCTAAATAATCACGCCAATTAGGGGACGTGGTAACAAAACGTGCTTGAGCGGCAATTTTATAGGTACGATCGGCTAAACGAATGGCAGCGTTACCATCGAGCTTTAAACTATCACGGCTTTCAACCAAGACGGGTGGCAGAACGTGATTTTCAAGCATTAAGGCATTGAAATTAAAAACTTTGTCTAACTGCTGATTTTGATTGTCTAAAACCTTGTTAATTTGCTTTGCTCGCCAAGCAAGGCCGGATTGGGCGCCTATACTCAGTGCTGTTTCCTTAATGCCTGCCATGCGAAACACAGTTTGGTCAGAGGTTTTCGTTACCTTATGGCCACGTAACTGTTTGAGTTCGGCAAGGCTCTCCGTTCCACCCGAGATAGTGGTACGAGTAGCGCAGCCATTTAACAATAGGCAAGCCGTAGTTAAAACTGGCAATAATAGTTTAGTTTTTAACATAACGTAGTTCGATGATTCTCTGTTTAGGATAGACGATAACATGAGCACGTTGATGAACTTGATAAGCTACATTACGCAAAACATTACCTATGGGTTCATTTTCGGCATCAACCGAAACTACGACGGGAATGGAGGGTTCAGTACCCAGTACCCGCAGTTTATAGTGACTGACATTGGCTATTCTTTGTAAAATTGAAGCAACGGGTCCCGTCCAATCCACAGACACTAGATTATCCATACCATAGCTGGAGGGGTCGGGTAATTTTTCTAACTTGTGTGGGCTAGCTGCTTTTTCTACTGCGGCTAGTTGAAAGAGCGATTGGCTGACTGAGGTAGCCGCTTCGGCAAGCTGGACAACTGCAGGATCACTGCTTGAAACCTTAGTGGCCGCGTGTTGATTTGTACTACAACCTGCTAAAATAGCGCTTAGCCAAAAAAGAGATAAAATATGTTTATAAGCCATGTTCGTCCTACAAGGTTGATTAGGCAAATTAAAGCAAGAAGGCCTAGTAATGTCAATTGATTATAGCAGCTATTACTTCTCTTGCTGTAAGACTTTGGAAATAATTTAAGTCAATCCGTTATGACTATAAAATGACGCAGCATTTAAAAGTATTTTCCGCTGGCTTTTCAACGAGCGCAGTGGTTTCAGTTACATTTACCTCTCTTGGCTGAGCTAGGCGAAACATGCCCATATTTGATGGTTTTATTGAACTAGGCGTATGCTCTAAATGGCCAAGCAGATATTGATAAAGAGGATTAGTTTCTTGTTCACGTTTTACCTCACTTTCTAGCTCGGAATGTGTTTCAATGGAATTAACCGCATTAATGCGTTTGCTAGCTCGCAGGGTTCCGTGAAGCTTGCCGGATTTGATCGCTAAAAAATCGTCGTGCAAATATTCTTGGCGTAGGCTAAGGTGAGAGCTAAATACAGAACTTACCCTAGCAACTTCTCCGCCTTTAAGGTTATGGCGAAATAAATAATTGTGAATGGTTTGACAAATTTCTAAAATTTTTTCTTTATTGATATTCTCGGGTAAATATACGGTGAATTGATCGCCCTTTAAAAAGCGTAAAGCCGATTTTTGGAAGTTTTGCTCTGCTTGAATGAGCTCTTGAATACCATCGGTTAATTTATGTTCAAAGTAAAATTTCTTTTCGCCTACTAGTACTTCAAGTTCTCTCCACCATTGCCAAGACAGATTTTGTCTTTCAGAAGAGCTTAAAGCTTTGAATTGAATATATTTATCCATTAGAGCTTGGCTTTTCTGCAACATCTGAGTTAATTTTTCACTGTCAATATATTTAAAGCCATTGAGTTCTCCTTTACTGGTATAGGCTAGTAAGATTTTGGCTAGCTGGTTTTGATGGGTTGGGTAATCTTCTTGGCATAGGCTAATGTGAAGTTTAAGGATATTTTGCTCAAAGACATCGAGTTGGTCTTCGGTTAATGAAAATAAGTGTTGCCTTGCTCGGACCAAGTATTGATCGGCGCTGATTTCGATAAAGGCTTGATAAGTATGAACACTAGGCATTGGGTAATCTCTTAAATGGGTAAATTAATTCTACTGAGAAATTGTTAACAAAATCTTAACTCAATGCAAAAGTTGCTTTTTTAAATGATAATGATTATCATTTACATCTAGAGGAAAGGTAAAATGCTAAATTTAGCTGATTTAAAAATTGGTGAAAAAGCGGTTATTAAAGGTTTTAACCAAGGCTCCCCAGCCTATAGACAAAAACTACTGGCTATGGGATTGACTAAGGGTGCTCAAATTACCGTAATTCGCAAAGCACCTTTAGGCTGTCCAATGGCAATTCAGATACGCGATTGTATCCTAACCTTGCGTCAACATGAAGCCCATTGTTTAATCATTGATAGAATAAACTCATGCGCAAACTAACCGTTGCCTTAATCGGTAATCCTAATTGTGGTAAATCCACCTTATTTAATGCTTTAACAGGCAGCCAGCAACAGATAGGCAATTGGCCAGGCGTTACTGTAGAGCGAAAAAGCGGCTATTTTGTGGTGGGTGACTGCCAGGTTGAGTTGATCGATTTGCCCGGTATTTACAGTCTTATCACGACTCAGCACGAGCAAGCCATTGACGCTCAAATTGCCTGTGAATATTTGTTAGAAGATCGGCCAGATATTATCGTCAATGTCATTGATGCCACTCATTTAGAAAGAAATTTATACCTGAGTCTGCAATTATTGGAGCTGGGTATTCCAATGATTATGGCCGTCAATATGTTGGATATTGCCCAAAAGCAGCAGCTTAGACTTGATATGGAGCAATTGGCACGAGAGGTAGACTGTCCTGTCATTGCCCTACAATCACGTAAAAGGCAAGGTATCGATGAGCTTAAAAGGGCGATTGTCAAGAGTGAACTTGTTCCGTCAAAGGTAAATTTTTACTCGGCCACGCTTCAAGACAGCATAGTTGAATTGGCCAAAGCACTACACTTGCAAGAGGGTAAGTTTAATTTAGCCGCCCGTTTATTGGAGAATGACAGTTTAACGCTTAGGCAACTGCCAGAGGAGCAAATGTCCTTAGTGACTGCGCAAAGACAGAAGCTTGAGCAAGTCTTAGGTGAGGATAGTGATATCATTTTTGCCGACGTACGCTATAGCTTTATCCATGGGCTGATAGAGAAAATAAGCAGTAAATCTGATAAATCAGCTTATAGGATCAGTGCCTGGGTCGATAATATCGTCTTGAACCGTTGGTTAGGCATCCCAATTTTCCTATTTACCATGTATGCCATGTTTTTCTTTGCTATCAATCTAGGTGGCGTTTTTCAGGATTTTTTCGATATTAGTACCAACACGATCTTGGTGGATGGATTGGCTGATGTTTTGTTGCGCTGGCATTGGCCCAGCTGGTCAATTGCCATTATTGCTGGCGGTGTGGGAAAAGGTATTAATACCACACTTACCTTTGTGCCGGTGATAGGCGCAATGTTTTTATTTTTGGCCTTTCTCGAGGCCTCGGGTTATATGGCTAGAGCTGCCTTTGTCATGGATAGAGCCATGCGGGCATTGGGTTTGTCTGGTAAATCCTTTGTGCCCATGATCATAGGCTTTGGCTGTAATGTGCCCGCGGTAATGGCCGCTAGAACCTTAGAAAACAAACGCGATCGCGTTTTAACCATTTTAATGACTCCTTTTATGTCATGTGGTGCGAGAATGGCGATCTTCGCCGTGTTTACCACGGCTTTTTTCCCGGTTAATGGCCAAAATATTGTCTTTAGTTTGTATATGCTGGGAATCTTCATGGCCGTCATGACGGGGTTAATTTTACGTAAGACTGTTTTACAGGGTGAAGTTGCCCCTTTAATACTCGAATTACCTCCTTACCACTTACCCTCCCTTAGACTTATCCTCCGCCAAACTTGGCAAAGGCTAAAAGGCTTTATCTTCAAAGCGGGTAAGCTTATCGTGCCCTTTTGCATGTTGCTTGGTATGCTCAGTAGTCTTGGAACTGATGGCTCTTTAAACTTGACAGATGCCAGCTCACAATCCTTGCTGGCCAAGCTTGGGCAGTGGCTAACTCCAATTTTTACCCCCATGGGAATTCAGGCTGATAACTGGCCGGCGACAGTAGGCCTTTTAACTGGAATCTTTGCTAAAGAAGTAGTCATAGCTAGCTTAAATACCTTATACACTCAATTGGGCCACTTCGCCCTCGCTAAGGGACAAGTTTTTGACCTTTGGCAGGGTTTAAATGCAGCCTGGCGCAGCATTCCCGAAAATTTAGCTGAGCTTGGCCAAGCGATTCAAAACCCCTTATTAGCAAGTGTTCCTGAACATGCCATGCAGCAAAGTGTTTATGGTGAAATGTACCAACGATTTGGAAGTCCAACGGCGGCCTTTGCCTATTTAGTTTTCGTCTTATTGTATTTGCCCTGCGTTTCAACCGTTGCGGTTATTGCCCGAGAATTATCTCGAGGCTGGGCGATCTTCGCAACTATTTGGAGTACTTTGCTTGCCTATGGAATTGCAGTGGGTTTTTATCAATTGGCAACCTTGAATCAACATCCCTTAAGCTCCTTGACCTGGCTGTTTGCCATTTTAGCTGTATTAACAAGCTTTACTTTAGGTTTACGCCTTTACGGCAGGCAAACGCCAAGCATTGCAATGGTAGGTAATTTAAAATGATGTTAACCCAATTAAAGGCCTATTTAAGCCAGGTTAAGGTCGCAAATCTTACTCAATTGTGCCAAAAATTTAATACTGAACCCGAATTCACCCGTTTGCTGTTACAACAATGGATAGCTAAGGGCAAAGTCCGTAAAGCCGATAAGTTACCAGGTTGTGGTAGCCGCTGTCTTAAGTGTGCACCGGAGACGGTTGAAATCTACGAGTGGATAGGCTGAGTTTACTAGCACATGGATTGTAAATACGGATATAATTGGCTAATTAAATTGGGCCGAATTCATGTGTATTATCGTTCTTGCCTATCAATGCCATCCTCATTACCCCTTGATCATTCTGGCTAATCGAGATGAGTATTTTAACCGCCCAGCTAAGCAGGCCGATTTTTGGCCTGACCAACCCCATATATATGCGGGTCGAGATCTCGTAGGCTTGGGAACTTGGCTTGGTGTTAGCTTAACGGGCAAAATCGGCATGTTGACCAATTACCGTGAGCCTAAATTTGAAAATTCTCAGCTACCATCCCGGGGCTTACCATCCGGGGGCTTACCATCCGGGGGCCCACCGTCCCGGGGCCTATTAGTCCAAAACTACTTGGCCTCAGCCTTTACTCCAGTGAATTATTTGCAGAGTTTGCAGTTGTCGGCTAGCCAGTTCAATGGTTTTAATTTAATCGTGGGGAATTATCAGCACCTGTATTATTTTTCCAATCAGACTTTAGCCATTACCAAGCTAAATTCTGGAATTCATGGTTTAAGCAATGGTTTGTTGAATACGCCTTGGCCTAAGGTAGAATTAGCGAAAAGACTCTTAAAAATGCAGCTTGCAACAGGGCAAAAGCCGGTTCTAGCCGATTTATTTGCTATTTTGGCCAATACCATTTTGCCAGCTGATGCCGAATTACCCTCTACTGGCTTAAGTTTGGAGCGAGAGCGACAGCTAGGCGCAATTTTTATTCAAGGGCAAGACTACGGCACGAGAGCTTCCACGGTGATAATGGTCGATAATAATCAGCAGGTGCTAGTCGCCGAGAAAACCTTCTTCGCGAGTTTGGCAGACCCCATTATGCAACAGGCAAGCTTTAGACTACAGGCCTAAAAAACTCGCTATCCATTAAATGGTCTATACTGGTATATGGGGCTATAACATAGGCCAAGCTAAAACTAATCTTAACAAGGTGGCAAGCATGAGAAAATCCCTGTTACAAATTTACTGTTTACTCGTCTGTATTTTTACCGTGGCATGTTTTTCAATTACCTTAGGTTTATGTTTACAAAACAGTGTAAAGCTTATTTGGCCACAACTAATCGTTGAGCCACCCGAAGGCAAGATTTACAAGGATAAAATGCAGGATCAAAATCTACAGGAAATTGCCAAAAAAATAGCTAAATTGCCGCCAGGAGTGACGTATGAACAAGCTCAAAAAGTTTGGGATGCAAACTATCAACGTTCGGTAATCGAATATGAGGATAAATTAGCTAAAGAGCGGCGTGAGGCACTGCGAGCCGTGATCAATTACCTCATCATCATTTTGGTCGATATCTTTATTTTTGTACCGCATTGGCGCTTGGCTAAAAGGCAGGCCGATGTTTAGGGAGCAAGCCCCCATTTGGGGGCTAAGTTATTGCTAATGCCCAGCTGATCTAAAATCCTTGCCACAATGAAGTCAACCAGATCGGCTATGGTCTGTGGCTGGTTATAAAATCCAGGGTTAGCCGGTAAAATAACCGCGCCCAACTTGGCAAGCTTTAACATATTTTCCAGATGAATGGCAGAAAAGGGAGTTTCTCGAATCACCAAAATTAGCTTGCGTTGTTCCTTTAAGCAAACGTCGGCGGCGCGCTCAAGAAGATTATCGCTTAAACCATTGGCAACGGCAGCCAGGCAGCCACTGGTACAAGGACAAATCACCATGGCATCGCTGATTCCAGAGCCGCTGGCGATTGGAGCCAGCCAGTCATTATTACTAAACACTCGAATTTGTCCAGGCTCAGCCCCGTAGAATTCTGTAAGATGGGTTTGCAATGATTTGGGTTTAGTTGGCAATTGTAAAGTGGTTTCTAGAGCAATGACCATTTGCGCGGCCTGCGATTGTACCAGATAAATCTGCTTTTTTGCCTTAACCAACTGTTCCAATAGGCGAAAAGCATAGGGCATGCCCGACGCACCGCTAAGGCCAAGAGTAATGGTTTGGATAGTCATGCTCGCATTATAATCAATGCTTGAGGATTAAAATAGAGCCTAGTAAAAAAATCTTAGCCCTCACTTAAAGGCGAGGGCAGGTCATTAAATATTTGTTAAAACTGGTTTTTCACTGAGTTCAAGATGGTTTAGGTTAAGTTGAGGCGTAGAATATTGTTCATGAAGCCTTTTAAGTATGGTTTCAATCGCGCCTGGCCCTGGATTGCGCTGAGTGCTATAAGCACCTAGTCCGGTTGTACTCTTATAGTTAGCTTGGAGTTTCTTTATGTTGTCTGAATCATAACCATGACTTGAAAGGACAAATTTACTAAGTTGTAAGCGTATGAAACTTGGTTGTGATTCTTGATGGATAATTTTCAATGCCATGTGCATGAGGCTAAATTCATCTTCACAGTTCAAAAGTTTTTTTAAAATTTTGTTAGCCGTGGTTGCCTGGGCATGGGTAAGATATAAATAATTCGTTTTTAGTGCGTCTTCATAGCTAAAGCCGGTTGCCGCAAGTTGAAAGAAATTGTAAATGCTGGCTCCCATGCTGCTTGCACCAGAGGAACAACGATGTTGTCTAATAACTGTGCTGAGGCCATTAAGCTTGGTTTGCAATTGGGCAAAGTTTTGTTTAAGAGAGATGGGTGGCAAATTTTTTTTAGTTAGAGTTGTTGGCATTTGAATTTTCTCATTATTATTTAACGAGGCATGAGTATAATTAATTCATTTATAGAATGTAATGCCAAAAAAATGCAAGATATATTTGCAAAAAATGCAAATATAGAGCGGCTTAAAAATTAGCTAGAGCTTCATTTAAAGACACGACACCTATCACTTCAAGTCCTTGGATAATCGATTTTTGGGTATTGGCCTTGGGAACAATGGCTTTTTTAAACCCATGTTTGGCGGCTTCTTTTAGACGTTCTTGTCCACTTTGTACCGGGCGAATTTCGCCGGCAAGGCCGATTTCACCAAAAACAATCAAATCTTCGGCAATGGGTTTATTGCGTAGGCTTGATAGTACCGCAAGTGCGACAGCAAGGTCGGCAGCAGTTTCCATGATGCGCATGCCACCCACGACGTTGACAAAAACATCCTGGTCATAGGTAGCAATACCGCCATGGCGTTGCAAAACAGCAAGTAGCATTGCCAAGCGATTTTGTTCTAAACCCACCGTAACTCGTCGAGGGTTGCCCAAATGGCTATCGTTAACTAGGGCTTGAATCTCCACCAGCATGGGACGGCTTCCCTCCCAGGTGGCCATAACAATGCTTCCAGAAACGGGTTGTTCATAGCGAGATAAAAAAATGGCCGATGGATTGCTGATTTCTTTAAGACCCTTATCCGTCATGGCAAAAATGCCTAATTCATTGACCGCACCAAATCGATTTTTAATGGCTCGAATGATTCTATAGCGGCTATCGTTTTGACCCTCAAAATATAATACACAATCAACCATGTGCTCCAAAACGCGGGGGCCCGCTAGATTACCCTCCTTAGTGACATGACCCACGAGAAAGATTGCGGTTCCCGTTTGTTTTGCAAAGGCTACTAATAAGGCGGCACTTTCTCTTACCTGGCTTACCGAGCCAGGAGCTGATTGTAAAAGCTCGGTATAGATGGTCTGAATGGAGTCAACGACCAGAACCTTAGGCGCCTGCTGTTTGGCTATTTGGATGATACGCTCAACCTGAGTTTCGGCAAGCGAACCCACATTTTCCACGGGTAATTCCAGCCTATGCGCGCGTAAACTCACCTGCTGCAGCGATTCCTCGCCCGTAATGTAAAGCACTTTATGAACTTGGCTTAATTTACAAGTTGCTTGCAAAAGCAGAGTGGATTTACCAATGCCGGGATCACCGCCTATCAAGATGACAGAACCACTGACTAGTCCTCCACCCAAAACCCGATCTAATTCTGGTAAATCGGTGGTGATGCGGATCTGCTCGGTTAGAGTTACGTCGGCTAGATTAGTTACACTGCTCCCTGCTGCTGCAGCATAGCCAGCCATGCGAGGATGGCTTTTTGCAGTACTAATAACTTCTTCAACCAGGGTGTTCCAAGCATGGCAATCTGGGCACTGGCCAACCCATTTAGGTGATTGTGCACCGCAGGAGGTGCACACATAAAGCTGCTTTAATTTAGTCATAAGTACTCAAGACCCTACAGGAGAGTCTGCAGGTCAAGAAAAATTAAGCGACGACTTTCCAGCTACCATCAGGCTGACGGCAGGCTTTACCGTAAACCTTTTGCTCTTCGCCGTTAATGGTGGCAGTATTTTGAAACTCGCGACAGTATTGAGGTTTTTTATGGGGCACTTTGCGAGTATAGGTACGCACAGGTTTTACCTCATAATGGGCGCCCGTATCGGGATTGGTCCAACTCGCCGTTTGATTGGTGCGATTGCTTTCAAGCGCCTGTTGCATCCGTAAACGGTCGGTATCATCCATATTCCTACCAATGGCACCACCTAATGCTCCACCTAATAAGGTTCCACCGATGATGGCTATGGTACGCCCGTCGCCATGGCCTATCTGCGAGCCCAAGGCACCCCCTAAAATCCCACCGGCCACCATGCCCACATCTTGACGATTAACGTTTTCACAGCCCGCAATGGCTATGACCAAACAAGAACAAGCAACTAATTTAACTAATTTCTTCATCATCTGCTCCATGTAGAAAATTTGCTCTATTATACTATATTTTTAGTAAAAGGTAAGATTGGGGAAAAGCTTGGCTAAGCTTAGTAAATAAAAGGCTCTACCCAGGCTAAATTTAAACAGTCATTCTTCCCTATTGGCTAAACGTAACAAGGCTTGTCTTAATTTATCATCACCTATGGTCACCGCAGCATCGGCAATCAAGCCGCTACTGGATTTTGACAAGGTTAAGCGTTTGGTGCTTAGACCATGCTTTACCGCAAGTGGTTGTACCGAATAATGAATGGTTTGCAAATCTTTAAAAACACCAATTCTTTTTAGGTTCTGGTTTAAGTGAGGCAGTGAAAACCGTAAACGGCTTGCCCAAACTGAACTATCGACCACAAGCTTGAGTCGGCCTAGCTCGTAATTAGCCACTTGACAATGAGAGGCTAGATCAGAGCTTAGTTGAGCTTGTACCAGCCTTGATAATTTGGCTAAATAATGAGCCCTATTGAGCAGATTTTGCAGTAGCTTTGTATCCGTAAGCCAAGTTTGGATGGGCCTTTGCGACATAGGCAATTTATCCATAGTTTTGCAAGATTATTATGTTACAATACCACGTTTAAAATTTAGGCGAAATGCAAATTTAACTGGAATTCCATTACTATGTTAGTAAAAAGTTTGGTACGTAAAATATTCGGTAGCCGTAATGAGCGCGTCATCAACCGTATTCAAAAAACAGTGTCTCAAATCAATGCCCTGGAATCTCAATATATCCAATTAAGCGATGAACAGTTAAAGGCAAAGACGGCTGAATTTAAGGCTCGTTTGCAGCAAGGTGCAAGCTTAGATGATTTACTACCCGAGGCCTTTGCTACTGTACGTGAAGCCAGTAAACGCGTGCTTGGCATGAGGCATTTTGATGTACAGCTTATAGGTGGCGTGGTATTGCACGAGGGCAATATTGCTGAAATGCGTACCGGGGAAGGTAAAACGTTGGCGGGAACCTTGCCCATTTATTTAAATGCCTTGAGTGGTAAAGGTGTACACGTTATCACGGTCAACGATTATTTAGCCAATCGTGATGCTCAATGGATGGAACCCATTTATAGCTTTTTAGGTTTGACGGTCGGAGTTAACCTAAGTCAAATGCCTTATGCCCAGAAACGGCTGGCTTATTCCGCTGATATTACCTATGGAACTAACAACGAATTTGGCTTTGACTATCTACGCGATAACATGGCTTTTAGTGTTGATGATAAAGTCCAGCGTGAACTTAATTTCGCCATCGTCGATGAAGTCGACTCTATTTTAATTGATGAAGCCCGCACTCCACTGATTATTTCAGGCCAAGCTGAGGAGAGCTCTGAGCTTTACCAAAGGCTCAATCGGCTTATTCCTCATTTAAGCAAGCAAGAGGATGAGGCAAACCCCGCAGATTATACGGTAGACGAAAAAATTCGCCAAGCCTATCTTACCGAGCAAGGTCATGACAAGGTAGAACAACTTCTGGTTAAGGAAGGTTTGTTAGGCAAGGGTGAAAGTTTGTACGCGCCTAAGAACATTGGCTTGATGCATCATTTATTGGCCTGTTTACGCGCACACTCCTTATTTCATCGCGATGTGGATTATATCGTTCATAAGGATGAAGTGGTCATCGTGGATGAACATACGGGACGTACCATGCCGGGAAGGCGCTGGTCAGATGGTCTGCATCAGGCCATAGAGGCAAAAGAAGGCGTACGGATTCAAAATGAAAATCAGACCTTGGCCTCTATCACCTTTCAAAATTACTTTAGGTTATATCATAAATTGGCGGGTATGACCGGAACTGCAGATACTGAAGCCTATGAATTTCACCAAATTTATGGTTTAGAAGTGGTTGTTATTCCAACCAATAAACCCATTCAGCGTACAGATTATGCCGATCAAATCTTTTTAACGGCCAAAGAAAAATTTGCAGCTATTATTCAGGATATCAAGACTTGTAGAGAAAAAGGTCAACCTATACTCGTGGGTACCATCGCGATTGAAAGCTCTGAGTATCTTTCCAAACTACTCCAGCAGGAAAAAATTCCTCACCAAGTGCTCAACGCCAAATATCATGAAAAAGAAGCTCAAATCATTGCCGAAGCCGGAAGACCCGGTGCGGTTACCATTGCCACCAATATGGCAGGTCGTGGTACCGATATTGTTCTAGGTGGAAGTTTAGAGGTCGAGTTGGCCAAGCTCAATGAGCCTTCCGAGCAGGAAATCGCCGATTGTAAAGCCGAATGGCAGCAACGTCACGCTAAGGTTATTGAAGCAGGTGGGCTACATATCATAGGCACGGAACGACACGAGTCTAGACGTATCGATAATCAGCTACGAGGTCGGAGCGGACGCCAGGGTGATCCGGGATCTTCGCGATTTTATTTGTGTTTACAAGACAATTTGATGCGAATTTTCGCATCCGATAAGGTCGCCGCCATTATGCAGCGTTTAGGACTTAAGGAAGGAGAGTCTATTGAGCATCCTTGGGTTAGTAAGGCAATTGAAAACGCTCAGCGGAAGGTAGAAGGGCATAACTTTGATATGCGTAAGCAGCTCTTGGAATTCGATGATGTGGCAAATGACCAACGCAAGGAAATTTACGCCATACGCAATGAGTACATGGCCAAGGATGATTTGGCGGATGTCGTGCAAAGCTTCTTTGTCGATGTCACCAGCAACTTGTTTAGAAATTATGTTCCCCTGCATAGTTTAGAAGAGCAATGGGATATTGCAGGCCTTGAGGCGCAATTAAGCCGTGATCTACACCTAGATTTAGAACTGCAGGCCTTGTTGGAAACCGACCAGCAGCTTAATGAAGAAACCTTATACAGCCAAATTTTAGAAAGTGTCAAACAGGCTTACGCAGCAAAAGAGCAGCAGATAGGCCTCGAAGCCATGCGGCAGATCGAAAAATCGGTAGTATTGCAAAATTTAGACCTCCACTGGCGTGAGCACTTGGCTGCCATGGAACACTTACGTCAAGGAATTCACTTGCGAGGTTATGCGCAAAAAAATCCTAAGCAGGAATACAAGCGCGAGTCATTTTTATTATTTTCCGATATGTTAGATCGCTTTAAGCATGATGTGGTCACTATTTTAATTACCTTAGAAGTTCAGACTGAAAGCGATGTTCAGGCATTAGAGGCACAGCGGCGCGAGTCTATTCCCGAAAAGATGCAGTTTGAGCATGCCACTGCCAATGAATTAACTGAAGCTCAGGCTGAGAAAAATGAGCCCTATACGCGTGAGCAGCCTAAGGTTGGCCGTAATGAGCCTTGTCCCTGTGGTTCTGGCAAGAAATTCAAACAGTGCCATGGAACTCTCAGTTAAACAGCTCTCCGCTCATGTTGATGTGGTTATTGCCATTATAACCAATCAACATGAGGAAATTTTAGTGGCTAAACGCGCCTTGCATAAACACCAAGGCGGGCTGTGGGAATTCCCCGGTGGAAAGGTAGAGCCTGGCGAGAGCCTATTGGCCGCACTAAAACGTGAAATTCACGAGGAGCTTGACCTTAACATAGCTAGAGCACAGCCCTTTATGCAGTTAGCCTATGATTACCCCGAGAGAAAACTCATGTTGCACGTTTGGCAGGTGGATGAGTACACAGGGACTGCTTGTGGTAAGGAAGGACAAGCCATCCTCTGGATTGACAAGCAGGATATAGCCCTACTACCATTTCCTGACGCAAATAAAGCCATTCTGCAGCGCTTGATTGCAAAAGTATAATTTTTTATATCTTGTAGTTTGAATAAACGCTAACTTTTGACTATCTTTATAAAGTCCCAGCCATTTTAGGAGCAAAATAAAGATGAAAAAAATTGCCTTAACCCTAAGCCTGTGCATGCTCTCCATTCAGACATATGCCGCAGAAGGGGGTAGTAATGCCTCTCAAGCAAGTATGGATTTATCCGCCCAAGGCTTGAGTCAAGTGGTCAATGGCAGTGCCGACATATTTGCTGCTGGCTCCGAATTTACCGTGACCTCGGTAAAAACAGTGGGCGACTCCATCTTTCTGAGTTTAAAATCGGCTAAAGATTCCGCAACCGTAACCATTAAGTTATCACTACAAGTTGCAGGTCATGTTTCCGTTGCGGTAGGTCAATTAATAACCGCGACCGTTACCAGCACGGGTTATCTTTTACAAGCAGGTGGAAAGGCCATTGCCTTTATTCCCAATAAGCTAGGTCAAGGCCTGATAGCCAGTAATAAATTATCTTAAAGTGAGTGAATATGCAAAAGTGGCAATGGCTTTGGATAATCTTGCTAGCAAGTTGGTTTAACCTGGCTTGGGCTGGAACTACCTGTGAGTCGATCAAAGTGGATCCACGCGTGCTCAGTAGAGCCAGCGAACAAGCGCTGGCCCTAAAGCAGACCCTGGATAGGTTCAAGCCCAAGGTAGCCTTGCTTGCTCGAGTAGGTTCTGATGTGAGTAAATATGGTATGCATTATACCCACATGGCCTTTGTCGTAAAGAATTATCCCGGTGCTGAGGGGCAGTGGACAGTTATTCATCTTCTCAATCAATGTGGAACTAGCCAGTCAAACATTTATGCCCAAGGTTTGGCTAATTTTTTTATGGACGATTTATTTAGCCTGGATTACCAGCTCACACTGCTTAAGCCTGCATTACAGACTAAATTATATGCTTTGTTAACCTCTCCCTTGAAGCTATCTCTGCATAACAATAGCTATAATATGCTCGCCTATCCCTTTTCCAATGAGTATCAAAATTCCAACCAATGGGTGCTAGAAGTAATAACCGCGGCCAATAATGCATCGGCTTCTCGTGAGCAGGTGCAGGAGATATTAACCGAAACGGGTTATGTGCCGACTAAAATTGACATCGGAGGCATGAGCAAATTCGGGGCTCAATTTTTTAGAAACAATATTAAATTTGATGATCATCCACAGAATGAACAATCCAGTGGGAAGTATTCAGTGGTCAGCGTGAACTCAGTCATTGCCTATTTAAAACTGCAAGGCCTACTCGTTTCTAACCAGAACTACACCGATAGACCATAAGAGTTTTACTAAGGAAGAACCTATTTCGTTAACGAGAAAATACTAGGTCCTTATCCCTTAAGATTAAATCGATTCTCAACTAAGAGTCTGTCAAACATTGTCTGTTGCGCTGAAATTTCCCATTCATCGGCCAAGGGCTCAAGCTGTATATCCTGCTGATATTTTCTGCCTAAGGCCTTGCCAAGAAGCCAATCGGTCAAACGCGGATTTTTTGGCAGCAGTGGGCCGTGTAAATAAGTTCCAAGGGCATTTTTATGGCGACAGCCCTCACTCTGAGCCCGAAGGTTATTGCCATAGCCTACTACAACTTGCCCAAGGGCCTGAGTTTCATCGTGAAGAAAAGTTTGCCCAGAGTGATTTTCAAAACCTAGCAAGGGACCACAAAAGCCATTGCTAATGATATTACCTATCATACGTTGTTTGCCAGCAACCGTGTAACAGGAAAAAATATTTGTGCCAAGCAAAACTTTGCCTTCAGCAGGCTGATAATATTCTCCTAATAGCTGATAGCCTGCGCATATCGCGAGCAAGGGGATTTCGTCTTCAATGGCCCTTTTCAGTTCTAGGCCCTTATGCCTTGATTGTAAATCGTCGGCGACCAAGCTCTGGGCTTTATCTTGTCCGCCACCGATAAAAAACATATCCATGCCTTGGGGCTTGAATCTTGCGCCAAATCCCAGGGGCTTGATTTTAATTTGAATATGGCGCCATTCAGCGCGCTTGGTAAGGGCAATGATATTGCCATAGTCGGCGTAGGTATTTAAAGCCTGGCCATATAAATAGCCAATGGTTAAGGAGAATTTGAATTTATTCTTCATAATACCACCTTTGCTGCAAGACGTTCTGGCTAAATAATAATTGTTCTAGCGGTAGCAAAGCCGTATAGGTAGGCAAAATAAACAGCCGTCCTAACAGGTCTTGGCGCGCATTTGTAAATGCCTGCTCAAGCTGAGAAATTATTTGAATTTGTGAGCTTGCAAAGCCCGCATATTTAAATCTGACCGCGAGTTCTTGGGCCCTTTTACCGCTGAGCACAATCGTACTTTCCTTGGGCAACTTTTGCTGTAAAAATTCAAAATCAGTATCCCAGATCCAGGATGTATCAGTGCCATCGGCTACTCCGTCATTTAAAATGATAAGAAATCTATCGTTAGCCCTAATATCTGATGCGAGAGTATAAATGACCTGACTGGCTCCCGTAGGATTTTTAATTAAGAAAATGAAAATATCATGCTTCATTGAGTGAAGATGCTCGGCTCTGCCAAAGGCAGGTGTAAAGGCTTGTAAAGCTTGCGCTAAGCCTTGTATAGGCAAGTTGAGAGTGGTGTAGGTAGCTAGAGCCGCACAAACATTGTAAAGTTGATACATGCCAACAAGATTGATTTTGAGTAAAATGGATATTCGCTGATAGTTAAAACTAAAGCTCATTTCCTGCAAGGCTTTATTGCCTAGAAAGTTAAGTACAAACTGAGCTTTAGGCGCCCTAGATTTTGGATAATAATTTTGACTCTCGGGTTTTATTTTATAACCCTTGACGTGATAAAAATATTTTTTTAGGGTTTTAACATCATGGAGTGCGCAAATATAATCATTATCGGTATTAAGTAACAAGCTGGGCTGCCAAGTTGCTTGAGCTAAATTTTCACGCCAGGTTTTAAGTATGGTATCGATTTCACCATAGCGATCTAATTGATCTTTAAATAAATTTAATAACACCACGTATTGCGGCTTAATTGCCCAAAAAACAGGTTTGAAAGCGAATTCATCAACTTCCCACACACCCATCTCGGCAGTTATTTTACCAAGGCTATTGGCTTGTAGGCAAAGTTTAGTCGCAATGCCTTGAATTAAATTAGCCCCGCTGTGATTGGTTAGAACATTTAATCCCGCACTCTTAACTAAATGACTTAATAAATGAGTGGTCGTTGTTTTGCCATTGGTTCCTGTAATAAGTATATGAGTCGGTATTTGAGAGGCCAAGACACTGATTAAATTTGGCAGTAATTTTATTCCCAAGAGGCCTGGAAAATGAGTGCCGCCGCCTAAACGCAATAGGCGAATTGTGTGAAAAACAAGCTTAACCATGGCAATGGTAAATAGCAGGCGAAGTTTCTTCATGATTGACATGCACTGTCCTAAAGTGAATAGCTAATAGCTTAAGTTTAGTGCAATTTAGGCGTTTTGCTTTCTTGAGACTAATAGTCGCGGCCAAAAAATAAATAATTCAGTAGGGAGTATTCAGGGATCATCCGAACTCAGGTATCACTTATTTAAAACTGCAAGGCCTGCTTTTAGTTTGTTTAGCCAATAAATTAAGTTGAATAAAGGGTAAACTGTAGATGTATAAAATTGCTCGATTTTTCAGCTTGAGTTAATATGTAAGCGAATTCATATTAACTGTAACTAGTGAGGAAACTTTATGTTTAAACGTATTACTTGTGGTTTATTGTTACTTAGCAGTGCTGCTTTTGCTGCACAATGGAACCCAGATCAATTAGAACAGTTTAATAAAACAAATATCTGTGAAAACTGTGATTTACAACATGCCATAATAAATATGCCCCATCAAAAAGCCTCATTGAAAGGCTCTAATTTACGTGGCATAGAAGCAGGCTCAAATTATTTTAATGAATCAGATTTTTCCAATACAAACTTATCAGCTTCCAATTTACAATTTGCAAAATTTCCAGGTGCGACTTTCACCGGGGCCAATTTAGAGGGTGCCAACCTTTCTAATGCTAATCTACTCGACGCTGATTTCACCAATGCTAATTTAAATGGCGCAGACCTTTCCTATAGTGATTTAAGAGGTGCTATAATTAGCCAAGAACAGCTACAACAAGCTGCCAAACTTTGTCATGCCAAGTTACCCGATGGTAACGAAGGACGCTGTTAATCATTAAAACAACGACTATTTTTTTAACGTGTTACCTTCTAGCGCTTGATATATAATATAAAAAAATCAAGCCTAGGAGGGTAATATGCAACAGCTAGCCAAATGCCTTTGTTTGTTATCATCACTTATTCTTTCGAACGTCTTACATGCTCAGCCTGCCGAGGATTTCAATAAAGTCATCTTCTACAACCAAACTGATTCTCATGTTAAGGGCTATGCGATAGAGCCCTTTGCCGCTCCCATTAAGGTGAGCTTAGCTGCGGGTGAACATAGTGATCAGTTCGACATAGTCACACCCATGCAAGGCGGAGCCATAACCCCCTTTTGGCGCGTAGCTAAGAATGTGGTGGTGAAATGCCCATCCATCGATACACCTAAACTTGAGGGCAAGGTAGCGAAAATAATCTTAATGGGTCAAAGTTCCAATTACCAATGTACCATTGCGGAGCACATTCCTAATCGCTAGAGTTTAAGCAAGGTTAAACCATGAAAAAATTTATCTTACTTATTTTCCTAAGCTTATATTCTTGGTTTAGTTGGGCTCAGCCTTCAAACCAAACCAACATTTATATTTTCCCACCGTCCAAGCAAGAGCCTACAAAGGATAAACCTAAGCGAGAATGCATAGACTATTTTGGTAGCCAGGTATGCGGTTATCATTGTGTTAAGTCAACAACCAGCGCCCAATGTGCGCCAACACCTGAGCAAAGCTGCATCATCGGCAGTTATGGTAATATTGCCTGTGGCTATGGCTGTGTGAAATCTTTTGATAGGGTACAATGTGCACAAGTGCGCGGCCAGTCTTGTGTGGCCGATAATTTTGGTCACATTGAATGTGGCTATGATTGTAAGGCAGGGATTAATGTTTTGGCCTGTGCCCATTATGAGGGCGATAATTGCGTCTTATCGCCCTTTGGCAGTATCAAGTGTGGCAAAAACTGTCTGCTCAAAGATAATAACCCAGTCTGCGAACAAGAGCGTTGAGCCAAGTGCGAGCCAAAAGTTTTGCATTGAGTCTAGGCTCAGCTAAAATGGTTTAATCGACTACATTAATTATGGAATTACTATGACCCAGGCAAGCGTTCATTTTTTAAAAGATTATCAACCCTCCGCTTATTTGATAAAGAATACCGACCTTAGGTTCGAGCTTGGCGAAGAAGAAACCTTAGTAAAGGCCAAATTGGTTATCAGCAAAAATCCTGCTCGAGGCGAGGCCGAGCTTCCTTTAGAGCTAGATGGGGTTAACTTAACACTGCGTAGTATTCGAATTGATGGCAAACCCTTATTAAATGATGCCTTTGCAGTGAGTGCTGAAAAATTAACCATTTTTCGAGTCCCCACAGAATTTACCTTGGAGACCGAGGTCCTGATCAAACCTCAGGAAAACACGGCTTTGGAAGGCTTATATAAATCTAGCAATAACTTTTGTACGCAATGTGAAGCCCATGGCTTTCGCAAAATTACCTATTATCTGGATAGGCCCGATGTGATGGCAAAGTTTACCACAACCATCCTTGCTGATAAAACCTCTTATCCCGTTCTGCTTTCCAATGGAAATCTGATCGCCAAAGGAGAAGAGGTTGGTAACCTACATTGGGTTACCTGGGAAGATCCGCATAAAAAACCCTGTTATTTATTTGCTTTGGTCGCGGGTAATTTAGCGCATATCAGCGATAGTTTTACCACCCAGTCTGGCCGGCAGGTGGACTTAAAAATTTACGTGGAGAAGGGTAATGAGGATAAGTGTGCCCACGCCATGCAGTCATTAAAAAAATCCATGCGCTGGGACGAGGAAACCTTTGGTCGAGAATACGACCTGGATATTTTCATGATCGTTGCGGTCAGCGATTTCAACATGGGCGCCATGGAAAATAAAGGGCTTAACATCTTTAATACCAAATACATCATCGCCAATCATAAAACTGGAACCGATGTTGATTACGAAGGCATTGAAGCCGTAGTTGGCCATGAATACTTCCACAATTGGACGGGCAATCGCATTACCTGTCGCGATTGGTTTCAGCTAAGTTTAAAGGAAGGACTCACGGTATTTCGTGACCATGAGTTTACCGCCGATATGAATGCGCGCTCGGTAGCTCGCATCGATCAAGTCAGACGCCTGCGAGCAGTACAATTTTTAGAGGATGCAGGACCCTTAGCACATTCCGTGCGGCCCGAGTCTTATATTGAGATGAATAACTTTTATACCGCGACAGTTTATGAAAAGGGCTCGGAAGTTATTCGTATGATCCATACCCTATTGGGTAAACAAGGCTTTCGCCAGGGAATGGATTTGTATTTTGAGCGCCATGACGGTCAAGCAGTCACCTGCGATGATTTTGTCAAAGCCATGGAGGATGCCAATCAAGTTGATTTGGGTCAATTTCGGCTTTGGTATAGTCAGGCAGGTACGCCGCGTTTAGCCATAACTAGCCATTATGACGCCAAGCAGCGGCAATATCAGCTGACCGTCAAGCAAACCTGTCCAGCCACCCCAGGTCAACCGGTTAAGCAACCCATGCATATACCCTTAGCCATGGCTTTGTTGAACAAAGATGGTAAGGAAATGGCCTTACAATTGGCCACCGAGTCTACGCTGCAGGCACAAACAACTCGAGTACTGGACATAAAGCAAGCTGAACAAACTTTTACCTTTATCAATATCGATGAGAAACCCGTTCCTTCTTTGCTAAGAGGATTTTCAGCCCCGGTTAAATTAAACTATGCCTATACGCAGCAAGAACTATGCTTTTTATTAGCGCATGAAACCGATGATTTCAATCGCTGGGAGGCTAGCCAGCAGTTAGCGACTCGGCTTATTTTACAATTGGTTGCTAGTCAGGAGCCGCAAACATCCATATTGCGTGATTTTATCCAAGCGATGCGAGCCGTATTAGCCAATCAGCAATTGAGCGCCTCTCTAAAGGCTCAGTTGTTGATGTTGCCTAGTGAGGTTGAACTGGGTGAGGAAATGGCCACGATTGACGTTGATGGCATAGTATCGGCCAGGCGCTTTTTGCGACAGCAGCTTGCAAAAGAATTAGCCGAGGAATTTAAGCAAATTTATACCACTTACCATAGTACCAAACCTTACGAGTTTGAGCCGCAACAAGTAGGCCAACGGAGTTTAAAAAATATCGCCCTGGGTTATCTGATGGTTCTGGAACATGCAGAGCTCATTAAGCTTTGTCATCAGCAGTTTATGAAAGCCGATAATATGACCGATCAAAGTGCGGCCTTAAGGGCTTTGGCCAGCAAGGATTGTTCCGAACGCACTCTGGCTTTGGCACAATTTTATCAGCAATGGCAAGGTGAAGCCTTGGTCGTTGACAAATGGTTTACCATCCAAGCCTGTTCAGAATTGCCCGATACTTTAACCCAAGTTAAGAGTTTGCTAGCGCATCCAGCCTTTACCATTAAAAATCCCAATAAGGTTAGGGCATTGATCGGTGCCTTTACGACTAATTTTGCCGAATTTCATCGTGTAGATGGGCTAGGTTATCAATTTTTAGCCGAACAGGTTTTACGCCTAGATGGTTTAAATCCCCAAGTCGCGGCGCGAATTGTCCAGCCTTTAACTCGCTGGCAGCGCTTTGAGCCAAATCGCCAGCATTTGATGAAAAGGGAGTTAGCCAAAATTAGCCAGGCGGAAAATCTGTCCAAGGATGTCTATGAGATCGTTACCAAAAGTTTAGCCGAATGAAGCGATTAAACTAGGCTAACCAGTAGTTGTAGTGAATAAAGGAACTTACGCTAAAGCAAGAGTTCCTTTATTCAACAGTATAGGGGCAGTTTATTGCCAAAGCACAGTTTACTTCTGGCTATCAGCATGTCCTTGTTAGCTACCACCCATGAATCGCTTATACCAAGCAACTGCAAGCATCGCGACTTGCTCTAGGGTGCCGGGTTCTTCAAACAGGTGACTGGCACTTGCAATGACCTCCAGCTTCTTGATGGCGGATAGTTCATTTAAGGCTTGTTTATTTAAGTCCATGACCATGGAATCATTACCGCCTACGATAAGCAGAGTTGGCGCCTGTACCCGCTTAAGATAATCGCCTGCTAAATCAGGCCGGCCACCTCTGGAAACTATGGCGCTTATTAAATCAGGTTGGTTTGCCGCGGCAATAAGAGCCGCTGCAGCACCAGTACTAGCACCAAAATAGCCAAGCTTAAGCGTTTTAAGAGTAGGGTGCTGCGCTATCCAATCAGCAACTAACTCTAGACGCTTGGCTAAAAGAGAAATATTAAAACGTAATTCATGAGTGAATCTATCAATTCTCTCCTCCGTAGGAGTTAATAGATCTACTAATAAGGTAGCAAACTCACTTTGATTAAGAACCTCTGCTACATACTGATTACGCGGACTTAAGCGACTGCTGCCACTGCCATGGGCAAAGATAATGATACCCTGTGGGTTGATGGGCATGGTTAAATCGGCCTGCAATTGAATTTGGTTTGAGAACGCTAGAGTAAGAGAATCTATGGTAAGCTTGTTTTGCATGGCATACCCTAAACAGCAATTTTTAGGCACTATAGAATATTATAATTTCTTTAATAGATTTTGTCGCTCCTGAGCCAAGGTTTTAAGTAATTAAAGCGAGCTATGCAGGGTCATTTTTGTGCAAGGGATACATAACGCTGATGCATTTTGAGCACTTGCTCCTTTAAGTGGGCTAAATCACCGTCATTTATAATGATATCGTCTGCTGCAGCTAGGCGTTGGCTACGGCTGGTTTGAGTTGTCATAATACGGATGACTTGGCCCGCTGGAATTTTATCACGAGCCTGCGTGCGACTTACTTGTAGAGCCTCTGGAGCATCGATGACTAGGATACGATTGATCAGTGCGTTGGGTTTGGTCTCAAGTAACAAGGGTATCATCATGATGCAATAAGGCGAGGGCGCCTGCTGGGCAAGCTCTTGCATTCGGCTACGGATCAAAGGGTGAAGAAGATTTTCTAACCACTGTTTTTGTAGTGGATCTGCAAAAATGAGCTCTCGCAATTTGCTGCGGTTTAGTTGACCTTCGGTTAAAATTTGCTGGCCAAACCTAGCGAGAATTTCTTCAAGGACAAAGGTTCCGGGTTTAACGATTTCCCGGGCGATGTGATCGGCGTCTATCACATGAATACCCAGTTCTTCAAAACATTTAGCGGCAGTTGATTTGCCACTGCCAATACCACCTGTTAAACCTATGACCAGCATTTTTATTCTCTTAGTTTATTTGAGGGTAATTATATAGGTATTTCACTGGGATGTAACAGAAACTTAATAAAGTACCTGAGTATAAGCGCTGATGAGTTGTTTTCCCCAGAGCAAGGCAATCCAGCCGGCAACGGCTAAATAGGGGCCAAAGGGAATAGGATTCTCCCGTTTATGTCCTTTAAATAGGATCAAAATGATTCCAACCACGGCGCCAACGAAAGAGGAAAATAAAATGATCACGATTAGCATTTGCCAGCCTGTCCAAGCACCCAATGCGGCCAACAATTTAAAATCGCCATGACCCATGCCCTCTCGTCCCGTCAGTAATTTAAATAACTGAGCCACGGTCCATAAACTCACATAGCCTGCGGCAGCGCCAATAATAGCCTCAGGCGTAGAACAAAAGTAACCCGGGATGCTGGCTAAAAGGCCTAACCAAAGTAAGCTCAAGGTTAACCCATCGGGCAAGAGTAGGTGATCAAAATCAATAAAAATTAAACAGAGTAATAGCCAGCTAAAAACCAAGGCTAAAGGCATTTGCCAAGTCAAGCCAAAGTGCCAAACTAAATAGACACTGAGAAGACTACTACAAATCTCAATAAACGGGTAACGTAGCGAAATGGCTTGTCGACAGTTGGCACAACGGCCTAGTAAAAAGAGATAGCTTAATAAGGGAATATTGGCATAGGGTTTAACAGGTGCTTGGCACTTGGGGCAATGTGAGCTGGGTTTAAGTAAATTGAAACTTGAGTCTGGCTGATGGTTAACACTTTGTTCTAGCTGTAAATAATCAATGCACTGATTGCGCCATGACTTTTGTAACATCAAGGGTAGGCGATAGATGACAACATTCAAAAAGCTACCCATGATAAGACCGTAAACAGCTGCTAACAAGTATAATAAAGGCCCCGCTTGTAAGAGCTGCTCTAACATTAAACCACGCTTCCCAGTTTAAATATCGGTAAATACATGGCGATAACAAGTCCGCCAACCAGCACCCCTAAAATAACCATGATCATGGGTTCAAGCAGACTGCTCAAGCCGTCTACGGCGTTATCGACATCTTCTTCATAAAAATCGGCAATTTTGGTTAGCATGGGCTCCAAAGAACCGGATTCTTCACCAATAGCCACCATTTGAACCACAAAATTAGGAAATAGATTGGTTTCACGCATTGCCGTTTGTAACTGTTGGCCCGTTGAAACCTTTTCACCGATGTTGTAAGTAGCTCGAGAAAACACTCGGTTGCCGGCGGCACCTGCAACGGATTGTAATGCATCTATAAGCGGTAATCCTGCGGCGAAGGTGATGGCAAGAGTACGTGAGAAGCGTGCAATAACGGCTTTTTCAACTATCTCGCCAATGATGGGAATTCGTAATACAAAGTTATCTATCCAGTAAGCAAATTTTGCTGAGCGCTTCCAGGATCGAATAAGCAGCCAGATGCTTAAACCCATTGAACCAAAGATCATCCACCAAGCGTGCTGAAAAAACTTAGAAAGGTTAATTACCATACGAGTTAAAGCGGGTAAATCAGCGCCAAAGTTTTTAAATAAGGATTCAAACTGCGGGACAATAAAGATCAACATTCCCGTCGTGACTAAAAAGGCCACAAAAATGACAGCGGTTGGATAAAACAAAGCCTTTCTAATTTTACCTTTCAAGGATTCAATTTTTTCTTTATAGGTGGCTACTCTAGCCAACATGACATCTAAAGTACCCGATTGTTCCCCTGCATTAACTAGGCTGCAAAACAGCTCATTAAAATATTTGGGATGTTTGGCCAAGGCTTTGGCAAAGGCAGTCCCGGCTTCGATATCGTTTTTAATTCCAATGATGAGTTTTTGTAAAGAGGGATTATTGAGTCCCTTGGCGACTATATCGAATGCTTGCACCAAGGGTATACCCGCACCTAACATGGTGGCAAGTTGCCGACTGAAAAATGCGATATCACTACTCTTAATCCTTTTTGCTCGTGGCTTAAAAAGCAAGCTATTGGATTTACGCCTAATTTTAGTTAGATTTATGCCCTGACGAACTAACTCCGCTTTGGCAAGCGAAATGCTAGTGGTATTTATTTCACCCCCAACGCGATTGCCAAGCTTATTGACTCCCTTCCAAACATAGGTATTGATTTTAATGGTAGTTTTATTTGCCATGATCTACTCAGTAATGATCCGATTGAGTTCCTCAAGGCTGGTTAAACCTTGGCAAACTTTTTTTAAGCCCGACTCATATAAGGATTGAAAACCCTCTTTTTTAGCTTGATTGATGATTTCGAGTACATTGGCTGCACCCATGATAACTTCTGCTAAACTTGTGGTAATGGGTAGAAACTCAAAAATGCCTAAGCGCCCCTTATAACCATTAGTACAATGTTCACAGCCAACCGCCTTAAACAGCTGGATATCTTTAAGTTTTGCCTGAGGAAAACCTTGGGCTAACAACACATCATCCGGTAAATGTTCGGGTTGTTTACAATGTTCGCAAAGTCGCCTTGCTAAGCGCTGGGCAATGATAAGTGAAATAGAGGTTGCCGTGTTAAAGCTTGCCACACCCATATGTTTAAGTCGGGTCAGAGCTTCTGGAGCACTATTGGTGTGTAAGGTCGACAGGACCAAGTGGCCGGTTTGCGCAGCCTTAATGCCAATTTCTGCGGTTTCTAAATCACGCATTTCACCTATCATGATGATGTCGGGATCTTGACGTAAAAAAGCCCGTAGGGCGGTAGAAAAGGTTAAACCTGTTTTCAGGTTAATATTAACTTGATTGATACCGGTTAAGTTGATCTCAACCGGATCTTCTACAGTTGAAATATTTTTATCCATGGTGTTGAGCATGCCTAGGGCGGTGTAGAGTGTGATGGTTTTACCGCTACCGGTGGGACCTGTCACCAATATCATCCCATAGGGCAAACCTATGGCATGCAGAAAGAGTTTTTTTTGTTCTGGTTCAAAACCCAGGTTGTCAATGTCTAAGGAAGCACTGGCTGGATCTAAAAGCCGCATGACAATCTTTTCACCGTGTACCGTTGGGCAGGTGCTAATTCGAAAGTCAATGGCGCGCTTATGACTGATTTTAATCTTAAATCGGCCATCTTGTGGGACCCGCCTTTCAGAAATATCAAGCTGAGACATGACCTTAAGTCTAGCCGAAATTCGACTGGCTAGATTGATGGGTGGGGTAGCAATTTGATACAAGATACCATCGATACGAAAGCGGATGCGATAAATTGACTCATAGGGTTCAAAGTGAATATCTGATGCACCTTGATGGATGGCATCTAGTAATATCTTATGCACATAGCGGATGATGGGGGCATCTTGCTCCTTGTCTGGATTATCGCCCACTAAATTCTCTTCGCCAGAACTGATTTCTAAGCCATCTAAATTTTCATCTAGATTTCCCAACATGGCCTCAGCTTGGGCGCTAAGCACTGACTCAACGAGTTTTTCTAATTTATCTTCTTCGACAATGATGGTACTGATATTCAACCCGGTATGGAATTGAATTTCGTCAATGGCCTTTTGATCGGTTGGATCAGAAACAGCCAGATAAAGCCGGTTACTTCGCGTGGCAATCGGTAACATTCTATGCTGGCGAATCAGCTTTTCATTGACCAAATCCTTAGGAATTAATTCTAGATCATAAGCACTGAGATCGAGAAGTGGAATTCCAAAGTCATTTGCAGCCGCCTCAGCAATAGCCGATGAGGATAAGGTTTTAGCTTGAACAAGATAACTTATGAAGGGAAGGTTTTTACTGTGCGCAGTTTCCAAAGCTTGTTTGACGGCCTCTTCAGTCATAAGGCCGTCGATCACAAGTCGTCTAGCAAGTCCCTTTAGGATGGTTTTATTTTCGGCCAAACTAAACTCCTTTAAGCTGGCTCCGCAAGCTTAACAAAAGCCGCTGGTTGTACAAGTACCACCTTTTGACCAAACTAGTGCACCATTATCACTGACAAGAGGTGTTAATTCAATTGTTTGGCTGTCAACTTCAGGAGTACCTGTGGCGGTAATTTTACCGTTTAATACCTCAACTTTAGCCACTTTACCATAGGCGGCCTTAGCGCCGGTTGAATTGTCAGCAACTCCAGGAGGAACACCATTGCTAGCAGATGAACACCCTGTCAATCTGTTTGCATTGGTATTGGTATGCGCACAAATGTCCACGGCTAGTTTATAAGGTGATGTGGCATTGATGACCTCGGTAAACTTAGCGCGCTTGGTATAATCTTGATAGCTTGGAATTGCAATTGCAGCAAGAATACCAATGATTGCCACAACAATCATTAATTCAATGAGAGTAAAACCTCGCACTGATGATTGGAATGGTTGGCCGTCGAATTTCATGTTTCTCTCCTTTAATGCGTTCTTATCCTATAAATCCCCCAAGAGGATTTTATACTAGTATAGACAAAAAAATAAATAGTGTGTGTACTTGAGTAAAAAAAGCCAAGCCAATGTTATACTAAGTTTTTTAACAGGTAAAATAGAAATTTGCTAAGAGCTTTCAATTTCTGCTTGTTTAATGAGGCAAAAATTCTTTATACTTACTAGCCAAATCATTGCCGGTGTAGCTCAGTCGGTAGAGCAACTGATTCGTAATCAGTAGGTCAGAGGTTCGATTCCCCTCACCGGCACCACTCGAACCCTTGAATTTATTAGCCTCCTACCCGCCTCACTTTTGATTTAAAAATGCCTTACGAAAAATTTACGAAAAATACACGAAATATTATTATTAGAGTGAAGCGGTTTCAGTCCACTGAATTTCGTGCCCCTCTTTATATTTTTCGGTCATAGCGCGAGTCGTGTGACCTGCAATAGCTTGAGCGTCTAATCCTTGGTCTTCATATAATTTAATCCCTAGTGAGCGGATTTCATGAAATGTAGGTTTTTCTAGCGCATCCAATTTATCACATAACCCCGTTAAATCCCGCAATCTTGAAAATTCCTTTGTCAAATAATCCGGCGTGATCTGTGACCAATGAGATTTGTTTTTGGCAGATACAATCCTGTCGGGTGTCCTTGCTATTAAATAAGGCGTGATAATGGGAGTCAAAAAGCACCGATCAATAACTTGTGCAAGTTTTTCGCCAATCAATATCTTAATGTAAGCTGACTCGCCATGTTTTTTCGTTTTGTTGTGTATGACATACAAAAACCGATAAGCCTTATTATCAATAATTTCAGTCTTGATATCTGTTTTTAATAGAGGCGTAATATCCTCACGCCTAAGTAATGTCAAAAGCGCAATGTCCATGGTATTCTTAAACCAGTCATCAGCTAATTTATAGATAGCATCGTATAGCTCTTTGCTAAGCCGCTTGCGCTGTTTTTTTACTTGGCGTGGTAGCGTTTTCTCAGCCTCATTCTCCCTAACTAACCCCTTAGCAACAGCATGTTTAAAAATAACTATTAATAAGCTCCGATACCGATTTGAATTAACAGGGGCTTGTTTATCAAGGAAATCCGAAATATCTTTAACCGTTATTTCGTCAATAATCTTATTTCCTAGCGCATTAATAATAACATTTAATTTATTTAGATAGTCGCGAGAGGTGGCGGGAGCCAAATTACTCGCTGGCATAATTTCTTTAATATAGCGAGTTTCAATGAAAAATTTTAAGGTGATACCATGCCCTAAAATAGCGTCCACAATATCTTGAGTTTGCATTAGTACCGAGTTTAGCTGTTTAGCTGCCGATATAACCTGGCTCTTTTTATATTTACTCTCAGGGAAATACGTTCTCTTGCCTGTTTGCGGGTGCCTATAAATAAATGATTTATTCTTTTTGTCATAGTAAAGATTGGGTGGCAAATCTTTATGGCCGGTAGTCCTAGGTCTTATCATTTTGAGCCTCTGCGTAATACCATTTCAACTAATGGATTAATAACACCACTGTTCTTTTTTTCAGCGTCAATATCTATATAATAACGTCCGCCACATTTTCGGCCAGCGATTTCACCCTTAACAATAAGTCGACGCAATCTGCTTGGAGATGGCTTTATTTCTCCAAAAAACTGATTACGAAATTCGTCAACCGTAATAAGCTTCATCACCTTACCTCATTCCCAAACTTCACATGCCCGTTTTCGATGAGCCAGATTAGATGTTTGGCCAACGTATCCGCAAGGGTTTTGCCGCGTGTATCATTTAATATATAAGGCTTCTCAAGCTTTATGTAGTAACTGGAGAAACACCATCCCATATTTTCTATTTTGTGGTAGGACGCATCATGAATAGGGTCTTTTATGCAGATTGGTATAAGCTTCAAAATCTCATCAGCAAGCGGGGCAGCTATTGGTAACTTCTCATCGTTCATATAACTTACATTTGTTAATATCGACCGATGCATCAACTCACGCTCTTGCCGCCATTCAAACGCCCAATAAAATTGACTACCATCCTGCGGAAACCCCAATTCTTTTAACCGCTGACATAGCTCAAGCGATGGCACTAATTCTTCTAGTTGCATGTTACTTAACCCTCGATTTCAGCCCAATGCGTGGGCATTCTGCTAAAAAATGACGTGCATTCTTTCTCGCTTTTAGGCTCTAAAAACCAGCAACTTGCACGATACCCTCGGCCAATATGAAAAACCCTAACTCTCACATGATGCCTGTCCCATGAGACATAGTACGGACCCGGCTCAGTAGGAAATCTGTCAGACAAAGGTATCCATTGCATTGTGTTTAGTCCCCTAGCAATATTTCATAAGTTTCATCATTTAGCTTATTTAAAAAGCTTTCTGGGGCGCTGTTACTAATTGAGCCTCTATCAAATAATGATATGTGCAAAAATTTTTGACGCTTTCTTTCCTCTAAAGCAGCAAGCACAATATTTTTCATTAGCTTAGAATCACCTCTTATTACTAATGTAAGCTCACTCACAACCCTTGCTCCTTAGCTTTCTTGCCAATAATATTTACTAAGCGCTTATGCAGCTTTCTTAGCTCTAGGCCTGTTAAGCATTTTTCTGGATTTTCTTTAACCCACATTTGTTCGCTTATAGTTGTTTCAACGCCGGCGCAATTAAAGGCTGATATTCCGTCTTCTATATGTGATTTATATTTATTAAATATAACTTTCCATGCTAGCCATTTTGCAGCAGCTTCTATCGATAAAAAATGCCGCCTTGTGCTATTGTGTTTTGCGTAGTAAACAGTTTTTTGCCTAGCCGTAATCACAACCCTTGCTCCTTAATTCGCTTGAATAGCTCGGCGTCTTCTTTAGTTTGAAATGTGGCTGGCGGCCATCCTACAACTAATCCTGATTTATTGTCTGTTTTCTTATATACACTCCACGAACAAACGCCAGCCGAAAGATTATATCTTGGCTCAATTTCATACCGCTCATCCGGCTCGTAGTTTTCTAAGTCAACATCGAGGTCTTCGTTAGGACTAAGTTTGCCATTATCTGTATACCAATAAATTTTCGGTTGGTCGCATTGATATTGTACAAGCAGCCCGTGAGGCTTATGATCATTGCCGTTTCTTTTGTGATAGAAATAAAATAATATTTTGAAATCCCTATTCTTGATACGATAAGGCCTATCCCAGCTAAAGGTTTTTTCTGGAATGTTGACAACCTTTCCTAAAATCGTCCCACATGCGGGGGCTCCATATTTATCAGTCACTAGCCAGTAATCCCATTCGTTATCACTAACCTCAAATACGTGATTAATTCCATTTTCATTTTGTACGGTTGATACTCGCTTTACGTTTAATTTTCGATTGCCTTTATGCTCAATCATCATAGGCTTACTAACATCAAGTTCTTGCATTAGCTTAGCTCCTTGTTTGTTTCATGCAGCGGCCTGATAATATTCATAATCTTAACGGCCTGGTCTATGTACGAAGGGAATGCTTCGTAAAATGTCTCTCTTATCCTGCATTGCTCCATGAACGTCATTGCCATTTCGCGTGTCAGTGTTTCTATGTCCATGCGACCGCCCTCGAGCACATAACGAGCGCCGCACAGGTAGGCATTTACGAAGTCGATAGTGCTTAGGCATAAATTTTCTTCTTTAGAATGGGATGTCATCATCAAACCCCGCATGAACATCTGCTTCACTTGTCTTTTCATGGTTTCTACCTTTGCTATCCTTGCTGTCGAGCATCTTAAAAGCTGTCACTATGACTTTTGGAAATATGCGCTCGATACCATCCTTGTCAGTAAATTTCTTGTTCTTGATACGGCCTTCGACATAAAGCTTGCTACCCTTAACTAAATACTGATTTGCAACCTCGGCTTGCCTGCCGTAGAAAAATAGATTGTGCCACTCAGTGTCATTGACTTGTTCACCAGCCTTGTTTTTATAACGCTCAGTAGTGGCAAGACCAACCCGCGCTTGTGTATAGCCTTCGCGCTCCTCAAGTTCAGGCTTAGAGCCTAAATTGCCAATTAACGTAACTTTGTTTAATGAACTCATGATTTCCTCATTTGATGTGTAAATATTCGTTATCCACAAGCTTGCAACCTGGGACCTCGTAATTTTCGGCTAAGGCCCTCTTGATTAAGCTTTTATCCACCTTGCTAATGACGGTCTCTTTATAATAGTCATACGGAATAAGCTGCTCATTTGTGATTTCAACTACCTGCGCTGAGCGTCTTACACTGATGTCAAACAGTTCTGAGCTAACTTTTTTAATCCCGCACCCCTGTAAAGTTGTGAGCAGATAGCGCTTGAGTGACTCAATCTTTTTTTGTTTAGCTGAATATTTATCACTAATCTCGTCACGGGCATTTTTGATTGCCACGCACTCAGCCTCTAAATTTTTGATATAGGCAGCTACGTTGACGGCCTTCTGCTCTAAATCACCTGATATAGCTTCTAGCGTGTCTTTTAGTGTCTGCTCGTCTATATCAAGCTCTGAAAGTTCATCTAGGGCTTGCTTGTAGTCGTTAGCGAGTTTGTAGAGTGATAGGCTCATTGTGGCGTGACTCCCGCTTGCGCATATAACCCAAGTTCGGTCTTTTTATGATCATATGCGGCTTTTATCATAGCTAAGTTGTCATCAGTGCCATGCTGCTTAAGATAGGTAAATGCGGCTGCAAATCTATTTTTGAGCCCATTAATATCTGTTTCTTCATCAAAGCTATCTATCCAGTCTGCCATTTTGCTATCAAGCTCTGCTTGCGAAGGCTTGCTGCTTTTCTTTCCCGGTTGAGCTAGCCCTACCGCTTCATCGGCTTCCGGGTCATCGGAGGTTGCTAATCCCAAGAGGCTTGCTATTGCGTACTTTCTGGCGCCCGTGATAGCTTTGTAGATAGCCTTATCTGCACGGTCTTGGCCTTCGCCGAGGCATTCAACTTCTATCCATTCCCCACTTTTATGTATTAGCCGAACTGCAAGTTTTACTTGTACTGCATGTTCGGTGCCGCCATTTTTTGTTGTTCTATCCTGGAGCCTAATAGCCTTTTTAGTCGAAGTTATGATAAAGAAACCATGATTTGCTAGCGCTTCTTTTGTTTCTCTAATGTAGTCCTCAAGCATTGCATAGGAGTATTTATCAAATTTATTCTCGCCACTTTTGCTGATAACCTTCTTGTCGCTCTGCATACTTGCTAAAGCTTCTGCTAGCTTTGTTATTGAGTCGCTGGTTTTCATATTCGAGTTCCTCCTGTTCTTGCTCTAACTTAAATGCCCATAGTGCTAGTTCTGTTTGTTCATCCATGGCTAGCGCTCTTTTTTAAATAAACTTCTCTGCACCACATGCTCAAAATTGGCTTGAAAATAAAATCATGAGCGTTTAAAGTTGGATCTTGTAAAAGTTCTTCAATATAGCTTTTCTCGACGCTTGCTTGAGCTGCAATCTCATCAAGCGTCTTTACTTTCGATAACTCTCTGATGTAACTGTATGTCGGGCTTTCCATAACCTTCTCCAATTTTCTCTACTGCGCTCACCGCACAGCTAAATATGAATGTAAATCCTAGTGCGCCGAGTAGCGCTACAAACCATGGCTTTTTATCCACATTTAATCTCTCTTGTGGTGTGAGGTAGTCAATCATGCTGCCGCGCCCATATAATCATGTGCAAACCCAAGCTCATAGCTATAGCGCTCAACTAAATCCTCGTTAATGTATTCCTCAATAACGGCATTGAATTCAGTTCTTAAGCGCTCAGCATGGCCTGCTTTAAGTTCACTCATGCAAACGAGCAGGGCGGTGCTTTCTTGTTCATCATCAACCATCAAATCACGCTCAGCACGCCAAGCGATAGCGGCTAGTTCACTGCGGTCCTGGCTCTCGATGAATGCAGCTCTCAACTCTTCTTGCTCAGACTGCTTAAGATTGCCGAATAAGCTGAAATTATTGTTGATTGATTTCGTTACTAATTTAATCGCCGCTTCTTTCACTAGTTCTTTGTAGTTCATAACATCCTCCTTAATCGTTAAAGGTTCTCGCAATTGCTTTTAGAAAAAACAATCTTTCTAGATGGCGCCTTACCGACTCTAGTCTTTCTTTTGATTCTTTGGATTTAAAATTCTCAAGAAGAGCTATTTCTTCCTTAGAATGCTTAATTGATAATTCCAAGTAAGCCAATTTATCGCTGGCTGCATCATCGTCATTATCAGTCTCAGCCTCTTCCAATTTGCCTTTTAAGCTTTTTATTAATTCATCAAAGTTCATCTTTTAATCCTTGTTTATTAAGTTTTTAAATGGAGCAGCTTTATTATTACTATCAGCGCTGCTTGTTTACGTTTTGTGTCTGTTATGATGTTAGTATACAAAATATTTTGGTTATGTCAACAAAGAAACTTGGTTAAAGTTGGTGTTTTTTAGTTTTGCTATTTAAGTGTTTGACAAAAAAATTTTGTCTGCTATTTTTTATATTCGGAGCTTGATAACTCCCTGTAGCCGTGTGCCGTACACGAAAACTTCCGGCGCCCTCTCGAATGACCGGGAGGGCGGTGGTAGTAATGCCATCGCGCGGGGTTACAGCCGTTATCAACCTCCTGGTCTCCAACAATACGATTACCTATAGAGTTATATTGATCAAATAATGATCATTTACTATAATAAGCGGGCTCTTTGAGCAAGGTTATTTACAATCATTTGATGAGGGAAATATGTCTAATAACAATGATGTTGTTTCTATTGATGCTAATCTTTTTAACAAAATTATCAGCTATCTTGAGATTGAGAGAGCTGAATTAAAGCAACAGATAAAAAAGAAATATATGTGTGATGAGCTATTTCGGGAACTAGTAGGAGTTGTTGATATTATTTAACCCAGGGCCAAAAGGCCCTTTTTTAGGAGTCTAGGGATATTTTAAAGAGGGCTCTCAGGAAAAGGGGCCGGGCGGAGCCTATCTCTTTCAAGGTTTTTAGACTCGTCATTTGGATGCGATGTATCACCCGGTATAGGAGTAAAGTCACGATTGACGCCATCTTGAACGCCACCACTAATGTTTTCTAACTGCTCATGTTTGATTTCTTGCTTTTTACTCTCAAATTTTTTACTCATGGTAATATCCTTATTTAATGAGCACTTAGTAAGTATAGCCTAGATTTGAGAAAGGCTGATAAACTTAGCATTACACAAAATTAAAGAGCGCGTCTATGCTTACAAAAATAAAGTAAGCCCACATTATCGCAAGAGAAACAATTAACTTTTCTTTTAACTTTTCCTTTAATGACATGCTCAATAAGCATGAAATAACAAATGCAGCAATACCTGCTTCTATACTCACTTGTACGAATGCACCCGTTGCGCCTACAGCAGCAGAAAGGTACTCAAATAAGAAAGAGTCTCCCGGATAATGCTCCTTAGCAGGGTATATATAAACATAAGCTAAGCCCACAGCACAAGATAAGATAACTAATAGAATAAGATTGATTAAAGCTATAGATTTATTATTTTTCTTCATAGTAATATCAATTCACATGGACACTTGCAATAAAAAACCCGCTGGGCGGGTTAATTACAATTTAAGCAAATTTTTTATTTGAAATTTTACTTTCTATCTTTGCAAATTCAGAATCAATACCAATAATATTTTGAATATAGTTGCTAATACTGAAATTAGTTATTAACCAGGTAATTAAATATATTGGAAACAGTAACAATAAAATCAGAGAACGCAATACTATTGAAGCAACTACCACCATGCTGGCTTCATTAACTGCATTCCTTATTCTTGTCTTAACCTTTTCATCTTTGCAATTTTCAATAAATTTTTCAATGCTGATATCCGCATCAATTTTTTGCTTTTTATATTTTGATATAAAAAATTTATGAGCTAGAAGTGTTGTAAAATTGATTTTATGCAAATATCGAATGTTATTATTTAAATATTCCCGTATGATTTTATATTCAATAGATTCAAATGATACGAATTCGGTAGAAGCCGCTAACATAAAATATCTATCTCTTTGCTTAAACAACCTATCTCTAGTAATGTCTAAAATCAATTTTTGCCAAGGATTATAAAAAGCCCATATTAGTATTAAAAGGCAAATCCAATGCTCAATGGCGTATAAATGGTTAATCATATTAAATCCTCTGGCCTGTTATTACCAAACTGATTCAAATTGCTAGAAGTTCTATTATTATTAATTATTTTTTCAAGTTTTTTTATTCTTGCAGTATAGTATTTAATATTTTTTTTGCGCATAAATCTTTCAATACATATCCATATTACAGCACCACATAGTAGAGCCCATGGAGCAATAGAGGGCTTTTCTTTGCTAGTAATCATTTCAAAGAGAAAATTCGCCACCGTTGTTTTTCCGGCTAGCTGTATAATACATAAATATATGATGTATGAAATAACTATATATGCAATATAGCGAGCTGTCACTGTAAAAAGTTCATAGCGCTTTTGTATTTTAAAATATTCTAATGCTAAAGTTTCTTTGTCCATTTTCACAAATCCAAATTCATCGATGCTACAACAACGCCAAGAATATCAAAGTCCTTTGCTGGATAAAGTTGGAAAGCTGTAAAATTCCTATTTAAAGGTGCAAGCCATTCTTGGATATAGTCTGTCCCAAAACGCCTAAATATTGGCCTTGAATTAGGCTTATCTTTTTGGCGGGCTATAACTAGTTTATTTCTATATTCTTTAATTGTTGGGTCTACTATAAGAATAGTCCCAGGGGGGAAGGTAGGACTAGGGCTAACATTATTAACCATGCTTTCATCATCTACATCTATTTTTAGTGCAAAATAATTTTCCGGAAAATTTTTCCCTATAACTACTGCTTTGTGAAGATTATCCCATTCCGAAATTTTTATACTTAAAGAATGTGTCAGGCCCTCCTCTTGGCCAAATAAAAGCCACGATGAAGAAACATCTAGCGCTCTAGCAATATTTGATAATTTTCTAGGGTTATTAACCCTTTCGCTTTCAATATTATCTATATATTGCTGCGATGTCTTCGAGACTATAGCCAGCGCCTCTTGAGTCAGCCCAGCTTTGATTCTTGCTTCTTTAAGTCTTTTAGCTAATGTCATTGCAGTAAATTACAATTTTTTTTTGTTAAAAACAAACCAATTAAAAACGTTGACTTAACAAACTTAGTTTGTTAAATTGACCCCATGAATAAGCATAAATTAAGCGATAATACAATTAATATGCCAGCCATTGAGTTAGCAATATCCCTATGCGGAAGCGAGGGTAAGCTTGCTATGAAATGCGATGTAAAACAACAAACGGTTAACTACTGGCGAAAAAAAGGTCGAGTTCCAGCTAAGCATATACTTGCTGTCGAGCAAGCTACCAATGGCAAAGTAACCCGAGAGCAGCTTTTGTCTGATTTGTGTTAATTAAAGCCCGAAAACTAAGCTTTGGTCGGCAATTTTCGGGCCCCAGAACATCCGCATCACTGCGGTTTTTTTAACAGCTACGAGAGCTAAGAACTTATCGTAGCAGATAAACCTTAAGGTTTTCTTAAGGGATTAAAATTTTATGGCATTTATGGCAGCAGTGGCGTTCACGGCGAAACGCAGGCGCTAGGGGTAACGCTGTTAAGACCCTGGCGGCGCATGGGTTTTGCCTCGACAGTGTACAGCACCATGCTAGCCGGTTCGACTCCGGCCTGATGCCACCCATTTTTATTGCTACGAGAGTTATCTATTGTCATGTCAGAAAGTCAAAAACCTACACTTGAAGAAATCAAAGAGTCGTCATCCGATTTTAATATATCGCTCAGCAAAGAAAACCTATGCAATTTAATTAGCATCTATGGAACCTTAAGAATTATGCAAGAAAGAACTAAGGGCCAAGGTAATTTCTGGGAAATTCGGGCCGATGCTCTGGAGGTTATTATTCATTCAATAATAGAGCAGCTACCAACGGCGGTTAATAATGGCTAGAATTCGCACCGTCAAGCCAGAGCTTTTTCGGCATGAAGACCTACACGAAGCAGAAATCTCCACTCAACTACCCCTTAGATTAGCTTTTATAGGGCTATTTATCTGTTGCGATAGAGAAGGTCGCTTCAGATGGAAGCCCAAGCAACTTAAATTAGATGTAATGCCCTATGATGAGATAGATTTTTCACGCGTGCTCGACGCGTTGTTAACGCGTGGTTTTGTCGTGAAGTACGAAGTTTCAGGCGAGATTTACGGGTATATACCGTCTTGGCATAAGCACCAATCTATCAATAACAAAGAATCAGCTAGTAATTTGCCTCCGCCACCTGCTGAGCCTAATGATTATAAGGACTTATCAACGCGTGAAGAACGCGTGAGCAACGCGATAGTCACGCCACTTAATCTTACTCAAGGGGAAAAGGAAGGGAAGGGAAAAGGAAAGGAAGGGGAAGAGGAAAAAGACATTGTCGCGCAAGCACGACCTCGTTCGCAAGAAGCCAGTGACTCACTCGAAGTTTTTAATCACTGGAAAACAACAATGGGTCATGACAAAGCTCAGCTTGACGATAAACGCAAGGCACTTATCAAGCAGGCTTTGAAATGGGGGTATGATGCCAAGCAGCTCTGCGAAGCTATCAGCGGCTGCGCTAAAACCCCTCACAACATGGGCGACAATGAGCGCGGGCAGCGTTATGACGGCTTGAGTGTGATACTCAAATCTGCCGACCAGATTGACAGATTTATCAGAAACAGCCACAGCCCACCAAAGGTTGATGCTAAGCAAAAACAATCGCTGCAATCACATAACCGCAGCGCGGTACAAGAATTTGTTAAAAACTATCGACCTATCGAAGGGGAGGTAAATCATGAGGCAGAGTGAGTTAGAGCAATTCGGAGAAATGTTAGAGGCTGTTGCAGAGACCTACGGTAAAAAACTAACTCCAGCATTGCTAAAAATCTACTTTGAGGCGCTTAAGCGGTATGAGTTTGGCGACGTAGCGCGGGCATTTAGCTCCCATGTTCAAAACCCAGACTGTGGGCAGTTTATGCCAAAGCCTGCCGATGTTATCAGGTTTATCGACGGCGGAGGGCAAGCTAGATCGTTGCAAGCCTGGACAAAGGTCGAGACTGCAATCAAGCACTGCGGCGCTTATAGCTCAATCGTGTTTGATGATGCGATCATTCATGCCGTTATTGCTGATATGGGCGGCTGGATTAATCTTTGTCGTACGTCACTTGACGAGATGCCCTTTAGGGCTGCTGAGTTCCAAAAGCGTTACGCGGGTTATCAACATCGACCACTAGTAAATTATCCTGCCAAGCTGCTGGGCGTGTTTGAAAATGAAAATAGCCAAAACGGCTTTAAATCACAGCAGCCCGCCTTAATCGGTGATGAGACGAAAGCTAAAGTGGTGCTTGAAGGCGGAAGTAATAACGTGACTCCAATTGCCATTAAGCACGATGCAAGGCCTGTGATGCAACTCATAAGTCATGGAAAAGGAGCTAATCAATGAAGCAGCCCAAGTGCCCCGAATGTGGCCGCGATGCTTACAAAGACAGTGAAAATAACGAGCTATTCTGCTTCGACTGTTGGCGGTTCTTTCAAGAGCAACGGTGCTTGAGATTTGCTCGGAACGTTATTTTAGGATTGATTGCGTTAGTGCTAACAATCGGGTTTATAGTGGGGCTTTTAGCATGACTAACAAGATAAGCTGGCAAGTTAAATTGACGAATTATAATAAGGTTCAAATCACAGCCGATGAGATAGCATTTAAGAACGGGTTTTTATGTACGAGACTCGGGGATAAATGGTTTGATGTATATCCTATTAATAAAGTTCTTGGCAAACCGAAGATTTTGAAGAGCAAGAGATGATGGGGTGCAGTAAGTGCGGTGCCAAGTACGGGATAGTTGAAGATAGCAGGCTTTGCTTAAAGTGCTACCAAAAGCAGCCCAAAAAACACAAATACAGGGCTAAGAAGGCGGAATACAACGGCAGGGCATATCCTTCAATTAAGCAAGCCAAAAGAGCGCATGAGCTCGATATATTAAGGGCCAAGGGTGATGTGTGGTTTTATCTCGAGGAAGCGCCCTTTAGATTGCCGGGCAAGAAAACCTATCGATTGGATTTTCTAATCAAATGGAATGATGGGCGATTAAGTTTTGAGGATGTCAAAGGGATTATGACTCCTGTTAGTAAGATAAAGATTGACCAGGTTCAAGAGATTTACGGGATTAGGATTGAGGTGATTTAATGACGTGGATTAAAGTTAATACGAATAGTGAAGCGCAAAGGACAATAGGCACATTTGCAAAAGATGAGCTTGCAGCGTTGCCCGAAAGCCTAAAAAATCAATTATTGACTGGCAATAATGAACTATGGAGCAAGGTGCTTAATATTATAAAAGCCGAGCCTAATCCTTGCGATATTAATTATATTCTCATTAAGTTTTATAAAATTCATAAAAAGGAACTCAAACGAGTGTCCGTCTTGAGGGCTATCAAGCTACTAAAGTCCAGGGGGCTTATAAATGTAATTCAGCCCGGCATATATTCAAGGAAATGAGGTTATTTAGTGAAGTTGTATCAAATTAAATTAAGGAACGGAGCCGTGGTTGAAATTAGCGCTGACAATATCAGATTTATAGGCTCTGATGTCTGCAAGATTATAGGCCGTAATTCAGTGCCGATTTACAAAATTGAGGAAGTGAGGAGCGTCACGGCAAGGGGCAGGGCGAATGTATCAAGTTAAGTTTCGAGATGCTGGGAATTGCAGAATTAAGGCCGATAGCTTCTTCAAAAGGGGTGGTTACTGGTGGCGTATTCTCGGCGCTAAAGAAGAGCGACTGTATCGAATAGGGCGAGTTATAGCTTATAAGCCTCCTGCTGGGAGGTGGGTGAATGTCTAAATGCTGCAATCAGCCGCTAGTTAAATTTACGTTTTATTGGGTTTGTCGAGTTTGCGGGAGTAGGTATTAGATAGATGATCAAAGATTTAATAGTCTTTACTTTTCTTTGAAAAAAAGTAAAAGTTAATCTCAATAAAATAATTTGAGAGAGAACTTTTCAGATGAGAAAATACGTATTTATAGCATTGGTACTAGTCAGTCTCAATGTTTTAGCTGATATCCCTCAAATACAATTATGTTTCACACCGGGCCAAAATTGCACAGAACTTATAGTTGAGACAATCGATAGCGCAAAGAAATCAATTTTAGTACAAGCGTATAGCTTTACCTCTGCACCCATTGCTAAAGCTCTTGTCGATGCTCACAAGCGAGGTATAGATGTCAAAGTCATTCTTGATAAGAGTCAGCGTAAAGAGCGCTATACGTCTGCAACCATGCTTAAAAATTATCATATACCTGTGTGGATTGACTACAAGCCTGCTATTGCTCATAACAAAATCATGATTATTGATGGTGAAACGGTCATCACAGGTTCATTTAATTTCACAAAAGCTGCTCAATTTAGAAATGCAGAGAACCTGCTTGTGATAAAGGATAGAGATATTGCTAAGCGTTATGCTGAGAATTGGATGCGCAGAGTAAAGGTGTCTGAAAAATTAGATTAATGGATATTTATCTTAAGTTCTGGAAAATGCTTTGCAAGTTCCCCTTTATCATTGAATGAGAACAGTTCGGTTAGTATATTTTCTTTTTTTTCACCTAGCTCCTCTGCGTCTTCTATTCGCTGTGCATAAAGGTAAGATTCATATCTGTCCACAAATTGACATAATGTAAATAAGTTCGTGTCCCATTGGTTTAAAAATTCGTATGTTTCCTTGTTAAATAAAAACTGTGCTTCAATAATGCATTTTTTAAGATCAGTAATACAATGTTTTAAAATATCGGGTTTATCATAATTTCTATTTGTTGCTGCAATTGTAAAAATATCTAAAACTTTATTGTAAATGCCAAGCCTTTTTTCAAATAAATTGAGGTTAATATTAAGCTCTTGTTGCTTATTAAATTGAGTATCTTGGCGTTTTTGCTGCTTCTTTATTTGATATAAGCTAACTGCGGAAAATATTGAGGCTAAAATAATTCCAGCAAGAGTAATAATGTCTGTTAAATTCCAAGCATTATTATTGCTAGCTTGATTTTGAATTAAAAAAATTATCATAGGAAAAATGTCAAATCATTAGAATATAAATTGCAGCAGCTTGTTGCAAGTATGTATTTTAACTTTTTCTACATTGATGAAGTGTAATGAAGTAGCACAAACTCTGGTAAATAAAGGGCTTGCGCTGCGTGGTTGCAGTTCTTGTTTTATTCAATTAATAGCGGAAAATTTTAACTTGAGCTCCATCAATAAATTAGTTTGCCGTCACTATTTTGTAAATTGCGATCCCATTGTTCGCTACGAAGATATATCGCGGCACTAGTTTTTTCACCATTCCTCTTTATACAGACGGCATCAATTAAGGCTCCGTGACGATTTGAGCTAATGGAAATAGTCTTAACCCTACAGGTTTCTATATAGCTACCCCGCGGCACAAGCTCTCTATTTACATTGTCACCGTTATATATTTCACGCTCGCCGTATTCGTTGAGCGGTGGCGTGGGCATGCCTGCAAAACTTATCGTTGATGCTAAGCAGGTCGCCAATACAAGATATTTTCTCATGATATCTTCCTTAATTAAGATGACTCTTAGTAAGCATAGTACAATTTTCTAAATATGCTTTATCTCGTCGATCTGCTAAAGTTTATGAAAGCATAACGAGAACATATAATGATCGAAAAAGGCAAAAAATACATCGTTGAATTCCAGTGCGGAATATCAGATACATTCGAGTGCGTAGGTGTGAAACGGATGCTAAATGGCGCAATTTCAGGCTATTATCTACAAAGAAACGGGATGATTGGTGAGTATAGTGCTGGCTCGATTAAATCAGCGCGAGAAACCTGAATAAACCTGAATTATCTATACTCAATCGGCAAATATTGCACTACCTGATGATGCTCGGACCAGCGCTTCAGCTCCTCTGGCGGTACTTCTGACCAGCTGTCATAGCCGAGTGTATGCTTTAGAGTCTCCCAGCCCCACTTAACAACATAATCAATCCGCATCTTATCAAACCAGGCGCTGCCGCCCAATGCGCTTTCCCCCTTGGCATGTTGTAGGACATGATGTTCGCGGCATAAGGGAATGGCTGAGTAGGGCGGCTTAATGCCCGCGCCGGCGCCATTAGCCACCCTGCGGACGTGAGCTGCCTCCGCGGGTTCAGCATGACAATAGGCGCACTTCTGCAAGCGTAGCCATGCTAAGTAATCACTATCGCTGCCGACAGCTCGCCACACTACTGGAGTCCTAAAAAAAGCTGAGAGGCGCAGAGCCTTTGCTTGCTGGCTATAAGGCGCTGATGTTTGTTGCTGCAATTGCTGCCGAGTCGCATCTAGCGTGAGTCTTGCTACAGCTATGCCAACGCCGGGCTCGCCCAGTAATCGCATAGCAGCTTCGCGATAAGCGGGCTCCACGTCAATATTTACTCGCACAGTGCCATCTACTAGGGTTTTTAATGTACGCGCTACGGCGGGGATTGCTGCTAATTGTTCACTGTCATGCATGATTTATTTGTCCTAACAAGTTTTTATCAACATATTGTATTTAATATAGAATGAAATACAATATGTTGTGTTTCTGAGAGCATGGAGAGGGCTATGCGGACGTTTTCGGATGAGTATGTAGAAAGCAGACTTGAAGAGTGGGCGGAATGGTTTAGCAGGGGTAACTATAGTGGCCTCGGTTACCCAAGCAAGACGCTTGAGCAGCGTCTAAAGGAAGGTGGCGGCATACTCGTTGAGATGACAGGGCCCTGGGTTCCGCCGAGCAATCGGAAAGCGGAAGAAATTGAAGATTTAGTCAAAGAGCTAGCTAAGCAATATCCCTCATTAGCGCTAGTTATTCGTAAAAAATACTTTGCAAGCTCATACAAAAATTTATCTAAAATAGCTAAAGAAATGGCTATGCCAGTTAGTACATTCCATGAGCATATTAAAATGGCTAAGATGTGGTTATCAGGTAGATTGAGTAATTATCGTTCTGCAAATGAAAATTTTATAAATAATGTAGCATAGCTATTGACACTCTAGAGTAAATTAACTAATATTCACTAAAATTTGATAACTCTGTCTAAAGCTCGCGTGGGAAGCCGGCGGGCTTTTTTTATTTCTCCCCTCAAGCTCAATTGGCTCGCGCTAGTTGGGCTTTTTTTATGCCCGGAATTTGCTATGAATTTCACGAACCGTCTATCGCTCGTGCGCTGCGTCATACCCGCGGGGCAGCAATTGGCAACTATCTATGAACTAAACGGCAATACGTCGAGCTATGTAGATACGGGTGGCGGGCAAGAGCCATGCCGCATTTATATGCCGGTTGGCTGGGATACTGCAAATATCGAGTTTTTGACAAGCCCCGACGGCGTTGTGTTTCAGTCAGAAAAAATAGATGGTACTGCAATCGCTATCACTGTTGAGTCTGGCATAAATACGCCATTGCCTCCCATTTACACTTACGGCATACGTTATTTTAAAGTTAAAAGTAGCGCTATACAAAGTGCAGATAGAATAATCTATATCTTGCTGAGGCCAATCTAATGAGCAGCCTGCTATTGTTATTTAGCGAGGCGGGCATTAGCCCTCCAATACCGCCGGGTGAGGTTTTCTATGTTGACAATGACGGTAATTACATTGTTGACAATGAAGGCAAATATTGTATTGAGTGAGCAATAAATAATGGTTGATACTTCAAGAATACCTGATAAGCCTGCTATCAGTACGTTTGATGATAATTTAAAGCTGTGGGCCACGGGCAGCAACGGCGTAGACGGTCCTGTCAAGCTGGTAGACTACGATGGTAGCGACCGCTTTAAATCTAAAGTCAGAGTGGCGATGGAGCAATCGCTAAAGTTTCGTTCAGGTGGCCCAGGACCTGACTATACATCGTATAATATTCCGACTAGCATGCCACAAAGTATGTACTTAATAACTGGCAATAATGTTATTGTTCCGTACTATTTAAATAACGACAGGCTAAAAATTGCAATCAAAATCGAAGACGCAATAAGGCATATCACTGTAGCAGAAAGCGCAGACGATCTACTTAATGGCGTAGTCAATAAATTTTTTAGCGAAGAAAAGGAAGCTGAACTTACTGCTGCAACTAGCGATATAGCGGCACTCGCAACTGAGGTAGCGGGTGTTGAGACAGCTCTAAGCGAGCTTGACGCGGACGATGTTGCAGAGACTACGACTAAAAAATGGTTTCTTGACACTGAAAAAACGAAGCTTGCTGGGCTAACCAATTACACCGACGCACAAGCAATCGCAGCACTTCTGGCAGGCTTTAGCGCAGTAGCAGGCGGCACTGTGTCTGGAGCAGATTCAATACTTGCCGCTTTGCAAAAACATGAATATAGACTCAATACGCTAACCCCCTTTGGCGGCGGCGTTAGAACGATTTCTACAAATGATAGGGTTTACGCATCAGATTTCGGAAAAAAGCTAAAAATTGACGGCGCTTCTGTAATTACATTGCCGCAAACGAGCACGGAAGATATCGCCGCAGGATTTTTCTGCTTTTTTGAAAATATTGGTAGTGTGGATGAAACTTTTGTTAAAGAAGGCACAAATACACTCCTCGGTAATACACTTGCTGCGCCAGGGGCTAAAGGGATTATTTATAAAAATAGCTCAACCCAGTGGTCAATCGCTGGCGGTACTAAATTAGAGGCTATATCAAGAAGAAAAGACATAGAAAGCCCTACTGTCAATGTCCCTTACGATGTTGTACCAAGCCTAGAAAATAACTTTACAGTTACACAAATTACCGTAACGCTTGGAGCGGGTAGCTGCACAATTGCGCCATTTAAGAAGGTTGGAGGTGCTGGAAGTGAGTTAGCTATGGCTACTTCAGCCCCAATTACTATTACAGCAGGCGTAACTCCTCAGCCGTTCTCAGTATCTGTAAGCAGTAATAATGATTTTGCTTTAGGGGATGAATTACTGTTAAGAGTTTCTGCTGCCACGTCGGCTGCAAGAATATGCGCTCAATTTATAGGTTACCGTAAAACTAACGTATGGTAGACCTGGAGTACATACATAAATTCGGCGGCAGGCTATATGGATATTGGTCATTTAGAGACTTATCAACGTACACCCCAGTCGCAGGAAAAATCAACTATATACGAAATAAAGCGTATTATGCCAACCCACTCATAGAAGAGTCTGATTTATTGCAGCCCACGGCCTTGGCAACTGGTTTCAATGGCAAGCCTTGTGCGAGTTTTGACGGATTGGGACAGTGCATGGTAAGCAAAAACCCATTGCCTGCATCTCGAACAAATATTTTAACCGTCGTCGTTGTTTTTCAAAACAAAACAGCATCGCTGGTAGATGGTCAAGCCAAAATCTTGCTTGAATTGTCATCTAACACAAATAGTGTGCAAACTGGTTTTTACATCGACATGGAAAATCTGAGCGGCAATACAGTAAATGGATTATATGCAGCAATGCGTGGAAATGTTGGCTTCAATGGCACTTCTTACAACTCATATTTCGTCAATGAAAATCAAATATTAATCGTTGAATTTAATAAAACAATTAACGACCCCCAGGTTAACTTAATAAAAAACAATGTGCAAATAACAAGGCAGGGCGGCGCTCTTAACAAAAATACTAATACTTTTGCTGACCATTATTTGTATGTGGGGGCAAGAAACCAAGCCAGCTTCCCTTTCTACGGATTGGTATCGGATATAGCCGTAATCGAAGGGGCTATTACTCCAGACGAGGAGACCGCCATCTCTCGCATGTTCGCAAATGAAATAGGGATTGAATTGTTATGACAGCTACACCTTCGCCAAAATATTCGGTTTTTGAAACCGCTGAAATCTATGAGCAATGGATAGCCATCGTTAATCAACAATTCGGATATCCAAATGGCAATACCGGACAATATACAAATCGGATAGATCATCCGACAAACGGACAGGTTGCCTGCTTTTATAAAACAGGTCAATTGGTGCAGCCGCCGACTGGCTCACAAGTGGTTGAAGAAGATTATATGATAGAAAACGGCTGGTTCAAGCGTAATGGCGAACAAACTACGGAGCCGCAGTAGCTTATGCAACGGTTAATAAATGCAGTGGTTAGCGTGAGGACGTTTGCAGGATTAACGACGCTATCAGTGTTGCTGGAGTTTGTTAAGTAAAAAGTGTTAAACATTAAACCAAGGGGGCAGTTATGAACAAAATAGTTTTAGAGCAAAATGATATTAATGTGATTAATGATCTTTGCAAGTCTGCTAAAGAAAATGGCGATGCAGATAACTTACGCTTGGATAATATTGTGTTAGAAGATTTTAATATAGATAAAGCTGAGCAAGTGCAGCACGGCTGGCAATTTGACTTAAGAGCAAGCGCGATTGATAACCTGAAACGCGTAGCTGAAGAAGCGAAGCTGAAAGGCAAAAATCGTGATGATTATCAAGTGTTAATCAATAAGATCAATAATCTTCAATATACTTCCCAAGTTCCAGGTAAAAACGCTGGAATACGTTAATCCAAAGGGCCGGTGAAAGCTGGCCTTTTTTATATATGTCTGAAAAGTTAACAAAAAAGCAACAACGGTTTGTCGATGAGTATTTGGCAGATCCAAAGCTTAATGCGACTCAAGCAGCAATCAGGGCAGGTTTCAGCAAAAAAACAGCTTATTCAATAGGGCATGAACTACTCACTAAAGATCCAATTAAAAAGGCTATAGAAGTTGCTCAACAAGAACTTAAAAAACGGACGGAAATTACTCAGGATTGGGTTTTAAATAACCTTAAATCAGTGGCTGAAAGGTGCATGGAGGCTGAGCAGGTCGTGTATCGAGGTCAGCCCGTAGAAGGGGCTTATCAATTTGACTCATCCGGTGCTAACCGCGCATTAGAGTTAATTGGTAAGCATCTTGGTATGTTTAAAGATAAATTAGAATTAACTGGTAAGGATGGCGGTGCTATCAATACGGTTACCCGAACAATGACTGAGCAAGAAGCTACTCAAGTTTACACTGAAAATCTAAAGAAATAATGAATTGCATTGAAGTTGTCGCAGAGCGCAATGAGCGTTTAATTAAAATACGCAGCAACCCGATTCTTTTACAAGCAGCTAAAATCCATTATAAAAGCCATCCGGTTGATTTTATCAACGACTGGATGTTTACCTACGACCCTAGGCAATCGCAGCCTTTATTGCCTTTTATTTTATTTAAACGCCAAGAAGAGTATATACACTGGCTAATCGATAGGTGGCAGGGAAAGGAAAGCGGTTTAGTCGAAAAAAGCCGCGACATGGGTTTGACCTGGCTCTCAATGGCTTTCTCAATCTGGATATGGTTATTTCATGATGGCATTGCTATCTCGTTCGGCTCTCGCAAAGAAGAGCTCGTGGATAGAATTGGCGACCCCAAAAGCATATTTGAGAAAGGACGGACAATATTAAATTTCTTGCCTAAAGAATTTTTACCGACGGGTTTTAATCTGATTAGAAACTGTACGCACATGAAAATTCTAAATCCTGAAAATGGATCATCCATCACAGGTGAGGCGGGCGATAACATGGGACGAGGCGGTCGCTCAAGTATTTATTTCAAGGATGAGTCTGCATTCTATGAACGACCAGAACGCATAGAGGCCTCCATTAGCCAAAACTCGGATGTAAAAATAGACATTTCAACACCGAATGGTGAAGGAAATCCTTTTTGGCGTAAACGGTTTGGTGGAAAAATTGCAGTCTTTACATTTCATTGGCGGGACGATCCGCGTAAAGATGATGTTTGGTATCAAAAACAATGCGATGAGTTAGACCCTATCACTGTAGCGCAAGAAATTGACATCGATTATTCAGCTTCTATTGATAATGTCACAATCCCCTCGGCCTGGGTAAGGGCTGCTATTAATTTAGATATTAAAGGAACTGGCTTACGTTTTGCAGGCTTTGACGTAGCCGATGAGGGAACCGACTACAAAGCACTTGCAATAAGAAAAGGGTCGGTAGTTGAGTCTATTGAACGCTGGAAAGAAGGTAACACAACCCAAGCAGCCAGGAAGGTATTTAACCGCTGTCAGGAATGCGCCATCGACAACCTAAATTATGATGTTATCGGTGTAGGCGCAGGCGTTAAAGGCGAGTTATGGAGCTTAAGCCAGCAATACACGCACAGAATCAATATTAATGGCGTGGTAATAGGCGAGGGTATTTCAAAAGAGCAATTTACACCAGAAAAGAAGAATGAGGATTTATTTTTAAATCTAAAAGCTGAATTGTGGTGGAAACTAAGACGGCGCTTTGAACGTACATATGAACATGTTAAGGGCATTAAAGAATGGCCGATTGATGAGCTTATCAGTATTCCTAATGATAGTGAGCTTATATCGCAACTGTCCCGCCAGCTTTATGAGAAAACCGAGAACGGTAAAATAAAAATGGAATCAAAAGCTAAGATGAAAAAAAGAGGTGTTGCAAGTCCTGATATGGCGGATGCTTTAGTTTTATCTTATGCACCAACATGCAATGAGACGCTTAAGTGGGCGCAAGTTTCATTAATGAGACGTTAATGTTTAAATCAATTATAAAGCCGCTGCAAGACCAGCGCGATAAAGATTATCCAGAGCGCTCTTTTTGGATTGATATTTATACCAGAGTGCTAGAGGGTGAGATTTACGATCATTTAGTGAACCCATTTCACGTTGAATATAATACTACTAACGAATATATACCAATTCACAAACGTATACCTTCAGTCATCTATGGACTACCCGAAATCATTGTAAATGACAGCGTCTCCATGCTGTTTAGTGAAGCACACTTTCCTGAAATTGATTGTAAGGACGAGCCTACGCGCGATGCGTTGCAAGAGGTCATCAAATCCTGCCGACTCAATCAGTTAATGATTGAAGCAGCAAGGGCGGGAAGCGTAGGCAGCATTGCAATATTAATGCAGGTATTGAGTAACAGGCTTTATTTTAAAGTGCTATCGACACAGTATTTAACCCCTGTTTATGATAGAAACGCACCCGACACCCTCATTAAAGTTGTCGAAAAATACAAAGTTAAGGGCCACGATTTAAAAGAATTAGATTATCCTATTGCCGATGAAAACTTAAATAGCTGGCACTGGGTTAAGCGCGAATGGGATGCAAACGCAGAGACCGTTTACCTGCCTTGGCTTGTTTCTAATAAAGAGGCCGTGCCACAGGTTGATAGCAAAAAAACAGTTCAGCATAGACTTGGCTTTGTGCCTATGGTGTGGATTAAAAACCTGCCAGGTGGCAAAGGCATAGATGGTCGCTGTACGTTTAAATCAGCAATTGATATAGCTATCGAGATTGATTATCAGCTATCCATGGCAGGCAGAGCCTTAAAGTATTCAGCAGACCCTAAGCTTGTTATCAAAAACCCAGCTAATCCTAATCAAACCATAGAAGGTAGCGGCAACGCACTTATTGTAGAGTCAGATGGCGGCGCAGAGCTTCTTGAGATTAATGGAAAAGCAGCGGATGCGGTTATTCAATATGTCCGTGCGTTGCGCGAAATGGGCTTAGAGGCAGTGCGCGGTAATCGAGTGAATGCAGATAAGGTGGCTGTTGCTCAATCTGGTAAAGCAATGGAAATGCTAAACCAAGCTTTGGTATGGCTTTCTGATGAATTGCGCATTAGCTACGGTGAATGCGGTTTATTAGACCTATTAAAAATGATTATTAATGCCTCCAAGAAGCTTAAATTACAAGTAGATGGAAAGCCATTAGGTGAGCTAAACGACAGTGAGAAGGTAACTCTTCGCTGGCCGCAATGGTATCCTCCTACCTCGCATGATAAACAAAGCGATGCCACCACATTAAAAGTTTTAAGCGATAGCGGTCATATTTCTCAAGAAACAGCCGTTAAAACTATCGCAGCTAATTATGATATTGAAGATGTCAGCAAAGAATTACAGCAAATTGAGGCTGATGCCAAAAAGCTTGCTGCAATGCAACCTAAAGTAACTGAAACCATACAAGCATAGGGCTGATGCCCACAGGAGAACGTCAGATGACCGATGAAACTAACTTAGATAACGAAGATTTAACCCAGGATAATGATACAGGGCATGAAGATTCCGGCAAAGATGAAAGTGCCCACATTAGGGAGCTTCGCGCAGAGGCTAAAACCAGAAGGTTACAGGCAAAGAAAGCTGAAAAAAAAGCGCAAGAAGCAGAAACAAAGGCACAACAAGCCTTGCAGCGCATTGATGAGTTACAAAAAACCAATAATGAGCGGTTAATTCGCGCAGAGCTTAAAGCACAAGCCGCTTTAGCGGGCATGATTGATATGGACGGGCTTAAGTTAGCCGATTTATCAAAAGTGACTCTAGATGATAATGGCGATGTGCAAGGTGCGCCAGAGTTAATTAAAGCGCTCAAAGAAACTAAACCCTATTTATTTAAAGAAGTCGTAAGCACAAGTGCTAATCCTGACATGCCAAAGCCTGGGGCTCAAGAAGCCAAAAAGGCGAAAGATATGTCGGAGGCCGAATATAAGGCAGAACTTGCAAAATACGGCGTTCGATAATTATTAACAAACCTACATTTCATCGGGGCTAGACGCCCAGGAAATGCAAAGCTATCGGGGACTGACTCCCAGGGCTAAGTGAACATTACTTAATCTTAGGAGTCATAAATGAGTATTTCCAATTTTCCAACCTCGTTACAACCGTTAATCCAACAAGGCTTTTTAGAGCGGCGCTTTTCAGAAGGGCTAACTTCTAAGCTTGGCTATGGTCTTGTTGCAGAGCGCGAAGAGTTCGCAACTAAAATCGGCGAAACCTTAACCAAAACTAAGTTTGGTCATAAAGCGCCGGTCACTACCCCTTTGAATCCTTCACTCAACACTAACTTGGATAACGGCTTAACGCCCGCTTCTAACAGTGTTGAGCAGTACACCATGACGCTAAATGAATATGGTGACACCATCGACTTAAACATCATCAACCAGAAAGTAGGGATTGAAAAGCAATTCTTAATGAATGCTCGTGTGAATGGTGTACAGGCTGGTCAAACAGTTGATAGGCTGTCTCGTAATTATCTATTTGATGCCTATCTTGGAGGCAATACCCGCGTAAAAACTACGCTAGGCTCGCCAGCTACCAGCATTGCTGTAGATGATATTCGCGGCTTTCTTTATAAAAAGGTGAATGGGCAAGATGTCCCAGTAAGCGGAAGCAACACCCTAGCTGTAGTTGTTGGCTCTAATAGCTATACGCTCACGGGTGCCACTGCTGACGTGAGTAACACGTCAACCGCTCCTAGTGGCATTTCTGGCACATTAACCTTCAGCGGCAATGTTAGCACCTCAGATGGCACAGCAGGAAATGCTGTGGTGGCAGGCATAGCGCCTACTATATTACGTCCCAGCGCAAGAGCAACTACCGCAGCGCTGACTAGTGGTGATTTATTAACCATGTCCCTGCTGCTTGATGGCGTAACTCGTCTTCGTAATAATGGCGTGGAAGGTCGTGGCGGCATGTATGACTGTATCATGGATGACACTTCGATGCGTCAGCTCTATGCGGACCCTGAGTTTCAATTATTATTCCGCGGTACTGGTATGAGCGCAGAAGAATACCGACGTGCTCAAATCGTGGAAATTCTGGACTTGCGCTTGGTTCGCACTAACGAAGCCCCGCAGCAAACCCTAACTAATGGCGTTAAAGTGCATCGCCCCATTATTTGCGGAGAAGGCTGCTTAATTAAAGGTATATTTGAGGGCTTAACCGATGCTATGCAGAAAAACGGCGCCTCAGAGATTGATGTAGTCGAGGACATTGTTCAAGTAACTCGCGGGCCACTAGATAGGTTAGATCAAATCATAGCTCAATCCTGGTATACCATTATGGGCTTTGGTGTTCCAACTGATGTTACGGCTGACACCAGCATTATCCCAACCGCCAACAACAGCTACTTTAAGCGTGCAGTTGTGTTAGAAGTCGGAGGCGCATAATCATGGCTATTACAAACAAAGGAAAACAACAGGAGCAGGCAGGTACTGCTCCTCAAAGTCCAATTGAGCAAGAAGTGCAAGCATCTGCCGGAAACGAGCAGGCGGCACAAGATGCTGCCCTGGAAAAACCCACTGATGTTCATGGCGATATGCCAGAAAGTGATGCCGTCAAAGATGTTCAGCCAGCAGCGCCAAGCGAAGTCTTAATGCTAAGCAATTATGTTTTGGTATTAAGAATGCCTGGCCAGGATGCCAGCGTGACCAAGCATTTTAGGGAGGGGCAGGTGGTCGCTAATCCAGAGACTATTAAGCACTTAATTGATAATCAAGCCCCCATTCGCTATTTGAGCTAAGACTATGGCCTTTACCGATGCTGAAAAGACGGCCATTCGTCGTTATTGCGGTTATCCCGTATTTGGCGCACAGCCTACACAAGGTTTTGGCTATCGTTTTTTTACCTGGTATGGAAACCTTGAATATAAGCTCAATAATATGCAATCAAGCGAAGAGGCAGTGGTTAAGGCTAGCTATCTTGCCAATCTTTCGCAGCTTGAGAGTGATATTGTGAGCGTGCGGGATAATTTAGACACTGACAAGGCTGCCATTTGGGAGCGTAACCGGAGCGAAGCAAGAGACCGTGAGCAATTATTTGATAATTGGCGTAGGCGCTTGTGTGGATTTCTGGGCGTGCCTCCCGGCCCTGATTTAGGCCAGGGTGGGATTAGGGTAGTCGTATAATGGATGGCAGCCGTTTACAGCAATTGGTTTATAAGGGCTATGGTAAAGCTGCGTTTCGTATCGGTTCAAGTTTCACCGTGTATCGCTCAACAACAGGAATTGAGCCTATCAATGCTGGTAACGTACAAGGGAATGTACTAGCCAGCGCCAATATTAACTGGGAATACACCAAGGCCAATAAATACGGCAATGCAGTATGGCAATTAGTGACCGACGGTAGAGCTATTCAGCGCTTTGATTATCTAGTTGGTGATCAAACATTCTTTATTGCAGGCATGCAGCACTTACTGCCCATCTTAGGCGTAGAGTGCAATGCAAGATTAACCTTCAAAAGGCCCGCCGCCTTAACAGGTAAAGGCTATGTGGGCTATAGCGGCAACACAGCCCCCGAAGAAACCACATTAATGCAAGCCTGCCCCGTGTCACTCCTTGAAAATAGCAAGGGCGAGCAAAACCCTGTAGGACTGCCGCAAGATACCAAGATGCCTTGGTTTAAATGCTTGGCGCCTTACTTGGGTAACGTCACACTTAAAACCGGTGATGTGGCGATAGATGAGCAAGGTGCGCGCTATATCGTAAGCAGTGATGAGCTAACCGACCTGGGCTGGCGCTTAACACTAAGCAAGGTAGGTGCCTAATGGCAAGCTTAACGGATGTTATGAATGCTATAGGCGGCCTCGCGGCCTCTGCATTGTATCCCGATGGAACTGGGCAAGCCTCTATTGCGGGCACCGATATTACCATAGTAAGCGGCTGGCCTGATGCCAATGCGCTAAATACGGCGCTGTCAGAGGGCAAGGTATTTGTGTCTATTTACCCCGTCAATAACATGGAGCGTAGCACAACACGCTATGCCAGGGTTTGGTACGATGGACCTATGGCGCCTATAACGCTCACCGCAACTGTTGTTAATAACACGGTAACGCTAGGTGGCGCAATCTCAACGCCCTCTGCCTGCATGCTCATCGTTAACGGTACGCCTTACGCGTACGCCATCCAGCCAAGCGATACGCCTGAGAGCATCGCCGCTGCATTAGCGGCTCTCATTCCAGGCGCGGAGACTACAGGCTCTGTTATTACTATTACAGGCGCCCACAGTGTAATTGCCAGAATTAACACGGCAGGCACAAGCACAAGGCCGATTAAAAGCCAAGAGCGCGTGTTTATGATAACAACCTGGGCCCCTAACTTTGCCTTACGCGAAACGGTAAGCAATGCCATTGAAATAGCCTTAACTGCAGCACAGCGGATGATGATGCCTGACGGGTTTTATGCCGCGCTAAGTTATCGCGGAGCCTCTGAGCAAGACCAATTACAAAAGCCGCTTATTTATCGACGTGACCTGCGTTACGCCGTGGATTACACCACCACACAAACCGAAACTGATTACACCATTAACCACCCCTTTGTTAACAGTATTACCCCCACCTAGAGAGACAAACCCATGACTGAAAAAACAAAAATCCACAGCATAAAGCTTGTGGTGCAAGAGGCGTTTGGCGATTACCGCCGAGGCGATGAAATTACCGATAAAAAAATCATTGATGATGTGCTAGCAACCCATGCTGACCATGTCGTTAAAGTTTATACCAGGGAGAGTTAAGCATGCCCGTCATACAAGCTGGAACATTTAATACCACGAGCATAAATGCACCGAATGTTTATGTGCAAATATTGCCGCCGTCACAAACGCTATTAAATGGCGTGCCAACCAATATCCTGGGCATTGTAGGTATAGCCTCTTGGGGTCCCGTTAATTCGCCCGTCACCATCAGCAGCATGGATGAGTATCAACAAAAATTTGGGCCCATGCTGACCTTAAAGCATGATTTGGGCACGGCCGTTAACTTGGCGTGCGCTAACTTTGCTAACAACATACGCTGCGTTCGGGTAACCGATGGCACGGATGCAGCCGCTACAAAGAACATTATGGATACAGCGGGCACGCCTGCTATAGGCATGGTATTAACTGCAAAGTATACGGGCACCTATGGCAATAATGTTAAGGCCACAGTGAGCGCTGGCACTAACTCAATCACCGCCAGTCCAACCTATAAGATCACAGTATCCTTACCCAACGGTCTGCCAGAGGTCTATGACAACATCGGCGGAACAGGTAACGCACTCTGGCAAAATATCGTGAACGCCATCAATAATGGCCAGGCCGCACAAGGCCCCTCGGGGCTGGTTACCGCAACCTTAGGTGCAGGCACTGCGGCCCCAGCGCTTGCTAGCTATACCTTGGCAGGTGGCGCGGATGGAAATAGCTCAATTCTCGATACTCGATTGGTAGGCTCAGATACGACGCCGCGGGCCGGTATGTATGCGCTGCGAAATACGGGCGTAAGCATTGTAATGCTCAGCGATTGTGACGACTCAGCCACTTATAGCGCCCAATTAGCTTTTGGTCTTTCCGAAGGCGCCTATATGATTTTAACAGGCCCCGCAGGACAGACTATCTCAGCTGCGATTACGGCTAAGCAGACAGTAGGCATTGATAACTACAGTGCTAAATTGATGCTAGGTGACTGGGTTTATTTCCAAGATACCCAAAACAACCAAGTACGCCTAGTTAGTCCGCAAGGCGTTATTTCGGGTCGATTAGCCAATCTATCGCCTGAGCGCTCAAGCCTAAATCAGCCTGTGCTAGGTATTTTAGGTACCCAGAGCAGCTACAAGCATAAAGTGTACTCTGATGCGGAAATCGTACAGCTCTCGCAAGCCGGCATTGACGTCATTGTTAACCCATCACCCGGTGGTGATTATTTTGCCGCCCGCTTAGGTCAAAGCACCAGTTCTAACGCGCTGACTAATACCGATGAGTACTGCCGCTTAACCAACTATATCGCTTACACCTTAAACCAAGGCCTCGGCAAGTTTGTGGGCAGATTACAAAACACGGCGACACGATTAGAAGCTAAGACCGCATTACAAACGTTTCTCAGTAATCTTGAGCAACAAGGCATGATTGGTGATGTGAACGGCGGACCCGCCTTTAAAGTGATTTTGGATGTCTCAAACAACCCCTCAAGCCGTGTGGCATTAGGCTATATGCAGGCTGACGTGCAGGTTGCTTATTTGAGAACTATCCGCGTGTTCTTAGTGAATTTACAAACGGGCCAAGTGACCGTTCAATAAGGAGTTTAAAATGCCAAGTTCAGGTTACGCAACAGGCCAGGATATTACACTACATTTTTACGATCAAAATGGGGCCGTCGATTTTGGAATAGGGATTACTAATTTCAATGCCAAGCAAGACGTGGCTAAAAATCGCATTAAGCCCATCGACTCACCCAGCGTTAATCAAATCTTCTACGAGGGCTGGTCAGGCTCTTGTGACATTGAGCGTAATAATCCAAAAGTCATGGATTATTTTATTGCGCAAGAGGCTGCTTTTTATCGCGGCGAGAATTTGCCAGAGGCAAGCATCACAGAAACCATTGTTGAGGCCGACGGCTCTATCAGTCAGTACATTTATACAGGTGTAAGACTGTCATTGGATGATGGTGGTTCATTCGCACGTGATACGGCTGTGACCCAGCGTATTAGCTTTGAAGCTGCTAGAAAGCAGAAGTTAGCATAAATAAAAAAGCCCCAGCGAAGGGGCTTAGTTCTCTCGCGTGTTAGCGCACCGAGAGAGCGAAGACTACCTAAAAGGCAGGTAATCATATGAATAATCATAGCAAAACCTATATTAAATATAAAGAATTCATCATGAAATTAGCAGGCAGCGAAAAGCATTCGGCTAAATGGGCCAATACTATTATTACTGTGGTCTTTATCTATTCGTTGCCCAGCATCATTCATGCTCTAACAGATTTTATAAAATTATTCTTAACATAAGTAAAAGGGTTAAAAAATGCAAAAACCAAAAGTAGAAATTTTACAAGGTGATACACCATCGCAAGTCGTGCAGGCTGAAAAAGCAGACATAAAGGACTCTTTAGGACGCATCATTACAGTTAGAAGGCCACCAATCCTTGAGAAATTCCGCTTTATTAAAATACTCGGCGATAATTCTAGCAATGACGTCTATCTTAAAGAAATTAGCATTTATAACTGGGTATCAGCTATTGATGGATCTCCAGTGACGAAAAATAGCGAACGCGAATTAGAGGCTCTTATTCAACGCTTAGGCTATGAAGGCCATCAGGCTATTTTAGAGGGCATCATGCAGCTCATTGGCCAAGAGACCGAAGAGAATGAACAGCAGGAGAAAGATTTAATAAAAAAATAGCTACCGCTCCTGAGTTTAAGGAGCGTGCTTGGTTAATCTATAACCGCATGCCTTGGGACGCGGTGTATGGCCAAGAAAAGCCTTGGCAAGGCGAAATGCCAAGTTACTTTGTGACGGCCTTCTCAATATGCTTTTCTGAATTTCGTGGCGCCAAATTTAACTGGGCTAACTTTCAGTTTGAAGAACAAAAATAAAAAACCCCAAGAGCAATAAGCTTTGGGGTTAATGCTATCGCGTGTACCACCACCGATAGCGTGTTGACTACCTATAAAGGAGGTAATCATAAGTGAATGATAACAAAATCGTTTTATTTTTTCACTCTTTTAGAGAGGTAATGATACAGATGCCAAGTAGTAGCTTTGCAATTACGGCAATCAGTCTATCAATACTGATACCTGCAACTTGTTTGGGAATTAAGTGGTTATTGAATGGGATCGCACCTTTGCTTAAAGATTATTTCGATTATAAGGCGAAAGAAAAAATAAAAAAATCGTAAGTATGAAAGAGGTAATTATGAGCGGAAAATTAACAGAAAATCAGCAAGATAAAATGGTTACTACGATGTGTAGAGTAGCTTTGCTAATCGGTTTTGGAATAGCAGCATTGCCAATTGCTTTAATTGTTAAAGAATTTATTCATTAAATATTGGGTAAAATCATGAACAACCCAATAGACAAACAAATTAACCGTGACTGCTTGATAGCATTTGTGGCTATAAGCTTAGTCGCATTTGCTGTAGTAAGTGCTTTATTGCTCCAAAGCTAATTAGGGCAAGAGCGCATATTCAGGGTTGCTCTAGTCATTTAAATAAACTCTAATTTCAACACGGGCGCCCATTGCAACAGCGGCTTTATTGAGACTTTTTAAAGTCATATTACAATTATGCTCAAGCCTTTGGTACTGTTGGTAAGGTATGCTCATTGCTCTAGCCACATTAGCCATCGTTTGAGAGCGTTTTTTACGTAACAAGTGTAATAATATAGGCGCAGCTATATCAGGACTAACGGGGATAGGGTATTCACCATCTTGCCCAGGAGATGGATCGTTTATTTCCTCGTTATTGGATGACATTACTGCAAGCATGCCATCTAGCACTTCTTGGGCATTAAAAAGAGCCTCTTCAAGGGTGTCGCCTTCTGTAAAAACATTGGGCAAATCCCGGAAGGTCACGATATATCCGCCTTCTTCAGCGTCAGCAAGATTTGCAAAGTAGGTTAATTTAAGTTCGCTCATTTTAATTTTACTCCAGATCTTTTTTCAATATTTTTAAGCGTGCCGATTTTAATGTCATGCTTACTGTGGACGGGCACGGGAACTGATAGCTGGCCATTCTGCATAATATGATGACTGCCGTTGATACGGACACATTTAAAGCCATTTTGTTCTAAGATTTTAATTACTGTTTTGCCGTCCATTTAAAGCGCCTTGCACATGATATAATATGTATTATAGATGGTTTTACAGTGATTACAACATTTATTATGTGATAATGGCAAAGATTTTTTGCCATCGGGAATTTCCCTAAAGCTTGCTCGAATTGGATAAATTGGCTTATGATGCCTTAGTTATTAACTGAGGAGTAATTATGTTATGTCTAGGGCTAAAGAAGCAGCTTTTGTAGTATGCATAATAATCGTTTCAATATTCTTTATGGGATTTTCTCACTATTCAAATGAAGGCGAATCCTCCACGGACAATGGGACTAAACCTGAAAATCAACAACAAAAAATAATTACTCCCAAAGAGAGAATAGATAATATATTACAGGTAAATAGAGACCTATACCCTGGTTTTAGCGTTCATAAAAATTATTCGGATGATTCATATATAGTTTCAGTAAGCCAGAACGAAGCAATTGAGACTTTGCCAAACTTCATAAGCCAGGGGAAAATTACTGTTAGTAAAAATTTTGATCCAATATCTGACAGACCTGAAATTACAGGGTTAATGCTACTATACTTCGCAGGCATAATTACAAGGGATTTATATAACGAACCTTCAACAGATAAGATTAAAATTATAGGCTATATTGATGACTCGGATGATTATGGCAATCCTAAGCAAATAAAAGTTTTTTCTTTTGAATTTACCCGGCCCCTTTACGATAAGATAAATTGGGATAATTTTAATACAGACAAGCTACAGCGGGTTGCGAAGCACTTTACCTATTACGAATGAAAGAATTTAAAACCTTTGAAGAATTTGGCAATCATATTAAAAAAGTGATTGCCAGCGAAGCTATCTACAAAAAAGCAACTCTGACTATTCTCGGTAAATTCATACAAGATGCAAGCAAAAGAAAATTCGGTCATTATCAGCCAGACCATGGTCTTTTTGAGGAATGGGCTGAGTTAAAAGACGCTACTCAAGAGCAGCGTCAGAGGGAAGGCTATTCTCCTAATGATCCGCTTTATAGAAGCGGAGAGCTGATGGAGTCAATAGAATTTTCTGTTGTAACAAACTCAGTATTTGTGGGCTCCAAAAATCCAATTATGGCTTACCAAGAGCTTGGAACCAATCATATTCCGCCAAGACCTGTGCTAGGTGCGGCTATGTTTGAAAATAGAGACAAAATTAAAAAGATTGTAGCCCAATCTGTGCGGCTATGGTTGAAAAGCGAAAGTTTAAAACAATTGGAACACGGTTATGGCACATTTTGAAGAAGCGTATGCTATAGCAACGCGTATCACTATTACAGGCGATGCTGAGAAAAAACTACAAAGCTTTTGGCGTGCCATTAGGCGAACCAACGAAGCTCTTGAGGTCCTTAACAAGCGTTTACGGCCAATTAATGATCAAATCACACGGCTAGATCAGTTAACAGGCAAATTAAACCCCAAAATGCACGCATTTCGGGAAGCCTTATACGGGTCTAAAAGTGCGTTAAATTCGCTTAATAATTCTTTTTCCACGTTAGGCGATAGAACTTTAAGCTCAATCAATCGATTTGATAAATTTAATATTAAAACAGCATCGTCAATAGCTAAAGTGGATGCTTTATCAGCAAAGGTTAGGCAGCTTAGCGCTAATATGGAAGGATTGAACGCAGCGACGGCCCATTCCAGGACTATTGGCGGAGCAATCTCAAAGGGCAGAAAATCTGCGCCAGAAGGGGGAGGCGCAAGTGTTCATGCTAGAAATATGCATCTTGGGCCCTTTGGATATAACCCCGGCTCTATAGCTATTAGCGCCGCCGCATATGGAGCTTATAATACCGTAAAAGGCTCATACCAGGCAGATAAAGAGTATCAGAAAACGCTTGCGCAATTTGATCTTATGGGCTTTGGTGATTCAGCTAGAGAAAGAGCTGTTAGATTTGCTTTTAGCAATCAAGAAAAAGGCATTTCACCAACTTCCCTATTAAAATCTCTTACAGATGCGGCTCAGGTATTGAAAGACCCTGTGGCAGCAGAAAAGATAGCACCAATGTTAGCAAGAGCGGAGTTTGCAAATTCTTCAATAATCCCTAATTATAATCATGCTCAAAATAGAGACCTAGTTCGAGCCGCAGAAATGTACTTGGGCACAAAAGACCCCGAAAAGCTCAAGCCTGTTTTAGACACTTTTCAAAAAGTAATCAGTTCATCTGGTGGCCGTGTGCTTCCTACGCAATTCTTAAACTTTATGCAGACAGGAGGCATTGCCGCAAAGAATATGGCTCTTGATACATTCTATATGCTCGAACCTATTATTCAAGAAGCGGGCGGTCATCGTGCGGGCACTGGACTAACCTCAATTCAGCGTCAGCTTCAAAGCGGAAGCATGACGCAATCAACAGCCGAGCGTTTATCCGAGCTTGGTATACTTGATAAAACAAAACTAAAATATAATAAAGTTGGCTCTATTAAAAAAGTTCTTCCTGGTGCCGTCCTAGGTAGTGATGCATTAAGTAATAATGTTGTAGCCTGGTTCGAAGGTGTTTATTTACCGCAGCTTGCAAAGCATGGCATAACCGCTAAAAAAGATATTCTTAATGAGATTAATTACGATTTTGGCAATAGAACAGGAGCCGCATTGGCGGGGCTTATTGATGTATCACTAGAGAAAGCTATTTTATCAGCCAAGGTAAGTCCAAAGGCTATGGGTGTAGATGAGAGCTTTAAAAAAGCCTTAAGCATACCAACCGGAAGTGAAAAAGCCTTAACAGAGGCACTAAATAGATTTGAAACAGCTCTTGGGAAATTTACATCGCCAGCTATTTTAAATGCAATGGATAGGCTCACAGGCTTTCTTGACACCACAGCAAAATTACTCGAAACCTTTTCTGATAAAGATGCAACTGCAGGCCAAAAAAAGGATGCGGCTTTAAATTATGGTGGCAAGATTGTCAAAAAGATTTATGACACTTCTGGAGCTAAAGCCGCAAACGACATGTTCGACTCTACAGCAAAGAGCTCCGGCAGAAACTCTATGCCAATGCTTCCTTCAGGCTTTGGTATGCCTACTCAAATTACCGTGCCACCTCCAGCTTCAGCACAAAAACAAGCTATCCAATTGCATAGCCGGTTTGATGTTGACGGCAGAAAGCTTTTTGAAGGCGTAACAATGTACCAAGTCAATGAGCTTAACAAGCCGCAAACGGGTACGTCTTCAGTCAACCCAAGAGTTGGCTCTATACAACCCGGCATGAACATGGCGCGCTAATATGCTAAGTCTCAGAATAAAAGTACAGCTCGGTGATTTTGAGTTTCAAACCCACGAATTGCCCGAGAGCATTAACTTTGGTGGTGAGCAACGCTGTGCCGTACATGAAATGGTCGGCGGTGAGCGTGTGGTCGATGCCATGGGTCGTAGCGAAAGCATGATTTCATGGAGCGGCTTGTTCTTTGGTGATGGGGCTGTCGATAGGGCAAGATTTTTAGACACGCTCCGAAGTGATGGGCAACCACTAGATTTCCAGTACGGTGAGTTTTATTACACAGTACTTATAAAATCCTTTGAGGCGCAATTTCAGCGCTCTAACAAAGTGCCCTATACGCTATCCTTGCTGGTTATCGAAAATCTGACAGACCCCGTTAGGTCTTCACCCTTAGGCAACTTTATTGACGATATTATGCGCGATATTCAAGATGCCATGGACATAGCCGACGCTATCCGCAATCCCTCAATCAGCACGGCTACCTCGTTGCTTAATGATGCTGCAAAGGTATTGCCAGGGCTAAAGGATGTTACGCAGCCTGTGGTTAATAATATATTGAGGCCTTTAAGTCAGGCACAAAGCCAAGTTGGCTCGGCCATTAGCGCGTTATCAAAAAACTTGTTTTAAAATAATGGGGCCATTTTGTACCCACTATTTGCATGTAGCGTATTGACACAAAAATTGAATTTGAAACAATAAAACAAATCCCCTGAAAACAACAAAGCCCTCATTGGCAGCAACCTTTGAGGGCTTTTTTTATGCCTTCGCGTAAACCCAATTACCGAAGGCGCGTCAATTACCTAAACAGGAGGCAATTGCTATGGACAATTTTAACATCCCAAGTGCATTTTTCAAAATACTAGCGGTTTTTATGATGAGCAAAGAGTTATCGCGTAAACAAAAGGAACGGGTTTCTAAAGGAATTTGCTTATTTCTCATCTTGTGGGGCTTGTCTCTACTCGTTCACGAGATGGTGCCTGCACTAAACAATTATATAAATTATAAGCTAAGCCATAATGACCACACTACCCAATAACGTTATAGCCGACGAGCTAACCACACTGCACAACTTGTATTTACTGCAAGCCAAGCTTGGTCGCATTAAAGCTAACTTAGCCCTTATCAATGCAGCACCGAATGCGAAAGTGATTACCGTCATTAATGGCGATTTATTCTCCATTGCGGCCAAAGAATATGGCGACCATACGTTATGGACACAAATTGCCGAGGCCAATGGGCTGATAGACCCTTTTTTAGAAGGCATTAACAAGCTTGTTATTCCTAAGAAAGCCGCACAATCCTCGGGAGGCATTTTAAATGCTAAATGAGGTTCCGGCAGTATCCTTTGGCAGACAGCCCCGCGGCATGGTTGTGATTAACGAGGTACCCGTGAGCTGGATTAGCTTTGAGGTCACCAATAACAATCACTATCAAGCAGACACCTTTCGGGTGGAGCTGCCCATTAGCGGCCAAGACGATAGCCTAACGCCTCATTATTGGGCCAGCACATCCCCCTTGCTTATTGAAATCTTTGCAGGGTTCCCTAACGACCCCGACAATTACAGCAACACCGATTTAAAAAGCCTCATCTTGGGCGAAGCGGACGAAGTTGAATATGACCCTGAGCGCTCCCTGATTGTCTTATCAGGCCGTAATCTAGTTGCCCGTTTTATTGATAACAAAACAACCGAAGGCTTTGATAATCTCACGGCCTCACAAATTGCCCAAAAGTTAGCATCACGGCGTAATCTTAAATCATTTGTCATTACGACCAGCACGAAAGTCGGCAAGTTCTACGCGATAACGCAAACGCTAACCACGAACCAGCATACTGAATGGGACTTGCTAACTTTCCTCGCTAACCAAGAACAATTTAGCGTCTTTGTTAAAGGCGACACCCTTTATTTCCAGCCCTTGCCAGAACCCAGCGATAATCCTTATCTGCTCGAATGGCAGGCGCCCGATACAACAAGTGCTTATCCGCGCTATAACGGCATGGCTCTCAAGCTCTCGCGCAGCCTCACACTGGCTAAAGATGTGATTGTGAAAGTGCATAGCTGGAACTCAAAGCAAAAGAAGGGCTTTACAAAGACGGCTCGCTCTATCCGCAACAAAAAAGGTAAGCGAGACCCCGGGGTTCAGCAATACAGTTACATTTTCCCCAACTTAACGGCCGAGCAGGCCCTGCAAAAAGCCCAGCAACTCTTAAAAGACATCACTGCGCACGAGGTAAGGCTGTATGCAGAATTGCCCGCCGATAATATTTTAACCGTAGATAACATTATTCAACTCAAAGGGACAGCCACAGGGTTTGACCAAATCTTTTACCCTGACGCCATTACACGGCGCATGAGCCTGGATGAGGGCTATAAAATGACCATTACAGCTAAAAACCATTCAACCGAGAGCACCGTTTTAGTATGAGCACGCATCACTTAGCAAATCATATGCGAGCCCAGGCTAGCCTTATGCAAGGCTTTCAATCTGTGGCTAAAAAGGGAATTGTTAAAAACTATAACCCCAATGATTACACGGCAAGAGTGGCGTTAATGCCCGAGGGTACACTTACTCAACCTTTACCCATTGCCAGTCAGTGGATAGGCAATGGCTGGGGGCTACTCACCCCGCCAAGCCCTGGCGATGAGTGCCTTGTGATTTTCCAAGAAGGCTCCTATAACGACGGTATTGTAATTGGCCTTAATTTTAATGATGTCGAACGCCCTTTATCGGTCCCCGCGGGCGAGTGCTGGCTGGTCCATAAAACAGGCTCCTTTCTAAAGCTTACCAATGATGGAAAAGTGGCTTTAAATGGAAAAGTTGAAATTGACGTCACAACCCCCGAGCTTCATATCACCACAACAGGGAATGTTATGCTGAACGCTGGCGGCAATGTAACCGCCACGGCCGCAAGCTGGGATATTACAGGCAATACCAAAATCACGGGCGATTTGCTAGTAACGGGCGATATCAGCGACAAGAATGCCGCCAAGGGTACTGTTCAGCATATCCGCGACAATTATAACGAACACACCCACGGCGGCGTACAGTCCGGTGGCAGCAACACCAGCGGACCCAGCGCACCTCTCTAAGGATATTTCATGGACATTTATCACAATTATGGCAATGACCTAAAAGCCGGGGTTACGGGCGACCTATTGCTTGCATCTGACCGCGAAACCGCGCAACAACGCATTATACGCAGACTATTAACACCACCAGGCAGCTATATTGCACACCCTGATTATGGCGCAGGTCTTGCGCAATATGTTGGCTTGCCATTATCGCTGGCGCTTGAGAAGCAGATAAAAGCCATTATCACCACGCAAATGTTCAATGAAACCAGTGTTAGCAAATCTCCCTCGCCCATTATTCAGCTAACGCCGACCTTAGACGGCTTGGCTTGCTTTATCCAGTATGCCGAAGTAGCCAGCAGCCAGATTGTAACCCTTAATTTTCAAGTGAGTAAATAATGGCCCTCGACTTAAAAAGCAATGAAACCCTCTTAAGAGACCAGGCAACGGCCATCCAAGCCAAAAGCAAGGCCCTTGTCGACTTATCGGTCGGCGCCATCTTGCGGGCCATCCTTGAGTCAAACGCCATGCAAACATTATGGCAGCAAGGCGAAATACAAAAAGTATTGGCCGCTACCCGTGCCTATACGAGCACAGGTACTGACCTTGACACCTTTGTTCAGGACTTCGGCCTAACAAGGCTCCCTGCGGTAGCTGCTGTGGGCAACGTTACCTTCTCACGCTTTACTGCAACCTTGCAAGCTGTGGTGCCCTTTAGCGCAAAGGTAGAGACCGCCAATGGGGCGCAAGTTTTCTCTGTTGTCATAGACCCTAGCCATCCTAATTATAGCGAAAGCTTGGGCGGCTACGTACTGCCCGCCGGCACAGCAAGCCTTTCCGTCCCCGTTCATGCAGATGTACCAGGCGCAGCGGGGAATGTGGGCATCGGCGAAATCAATACCATATTACAAGGTATCCCAAGCATTGATACCGTTACCAATACGACGGCTTTTGCCAGTGGGCAGGATGTTGAGAGCGACGAAGCCCTGCGCTCACGGTTTATCGATTATCTCGGCGGGCTGGCCAAGGCTAGTGTTCAGGCTATCAAGTCAGCTATTGAAAATGTCCAGAATGGGCTCGAATACGTCATTATCGAGCATATTGACTATGCCACGGGAGCCGCCCGTAAAGGATATTTTTATGTGGTGGTGGACGACAAGTCCGGCAGCCCATCTGCTCAGCTTTTGGGTGATGTTACAAACGCAGTGGATGCTACAAGAGCCTGCGGCATACGATTTGAAGTTCATCCTCCGATTATTGATACCGTAACCATTACGTTAACTATCACAAAAGCGCCAGGCTATGGCAGCACAGAAGTAAAGGCAGCTGTCGAGAAAGCCATTACGGACTATGTAAATGACCTCAATATGGGCGATACGCTACGCTATTCCTATATCTGGGCGTATGCCAAAAATGCCTCCGCAGGCGTTTTAGATATTGCAAACGTACTCATAAATGGTGCCACTTCCAATATAACAATTCCTACTAAAGAGGCCTTCCAGCCTATCGTTACTGCAACGGTGATTTAATGAAAGGTGATCAAGACGACTTATTGCGCCGCCTGCTGGCGGTTATGCCCCCTTGGTTTGGCGATGATAACCCGAATTTAGAGGGCGTGCTGTCAGCGTATGCAAACACACAGGCTTATATCTATGACTTACTTCAATACGTCAGGCTACAAACGCGTTTAGCCACAGCCACCGATGAAAATTTAGATTTGATTGCCAAAGATTTCTTAGGAACTAAACTGCGGCGACACCCCGGCGAAGATGACGTCACCTACCGAAACCGCATTAAAGCGAATTTATTACCGTTTCCCTCAACGCGGGCGGGTATTAGTCTGGCTATCGAAACCTTAACGGGCCGTAAACCGCTCATTTTTGAGCCGTGGTATATCAATGACACGGGGGCTTATAACTACACGGCTTATTATAACGAAACGTATTACGGTCATGATGGCAATGATTATGAAGCCACCTTTTTTATCACCGTGTTTAGACCCCTGGCAACCGGCTCAGATTTCCCCGCTTTAAATAATGATTTTTATTACAACAACACCAGTTACTTCTGGAGCCCCGCGCTGATAGGCCGCCAGGTAACGGATGATGACATATATGCGCTAATTCAGGCGGTTAAAGCCGCAGGCGTTACCGCGCTCGTAGAAATAGTAGATTAGGAGATAGTTGTGGATAGAGTAATTGTATCGCCTTTTGAGCAGGCGCAAGATACTGACATATTAAAAACCAATAGAAATGCCATGCTAGCCTTAGCAAAGCTTTCAAGCATGGTACTTGGAACCAATACGCTGCTTAATGGCTTAGCCTGCGCGCCAACCTCGCCAGTCTCGCTAAATGTGGAGGTAGGTGCAGGCGAGATATATAGCTTGCAAGCCATCGATAGCACGACATACAGCTCATTGCCAACTGACAGCCATCAAGTACTCAAGCAAGGGGTGCGCCTTGATAAAATTACTTTGGCATGCCCTGCGCCTAGCACGACAGGATTTAGTGTTAGACACTTGGTGCAAATCTCATTTGCAGAAGTGGACACCGATGGTGCATCACGTCAATTTAAAGACCCCGACACAGGCGCTATTACCACCCTGACTAAAAATCAAACTCGCCAAGGTCAGTGCGTGATTGAGCTTAAACAGGGCGTAGCGGCTCTCGATGGCACGGAAACCACGCCTACGCCAGACCCCGGCAAAATAGGCGCGTACATCGTCACAGTAAAAAATGGCTATACAGCAGTTAATGTATCCGATATTGCCATATATCCTAATGCGCCTTTCGTAACCGAGCGCTTAACCGACAAAATAAGCAAAATCACAGCAGACGGCTATTATTTGCCAAAAATAGTACTGATTGGCACGGCTCGCATGAGCAATGCCCAGGTGCTGCCTCACGG